>OJEO01000038.1_pt1 | contig 89533 bp, 86 predicted proteins | sample 1593621 | NCBI WGS metagenome assembly OJEO01 (sample SAMN05416875, study PRJEB24817) | seawater metagenome | isolation source: Sea water | place: Canada:Atlantic | collected 2013-11
TGAGCCCCCAGCTAGAACAGCTGAAGAAAGAAGGTGAAGCTGGTCGCCGCAAGATTACGCAATATACGCGCTACGGCACTGTATTGTTGGCTACTATCCAGGCAACTGGTGTGTCAGTCGGTCTAGCGGGGCAGGGTATAACCTTTAGCTCTGGCATGGATTTCTATCTGGGTGCTATTCCGTCATTTGTATGCGGTGCTGTATTCTTGATGTGGTTGGGTGAACAAATCACCGAACGTGGCATCGGTAACGGCATCTCCATACTGATTTTCGCAGGTATCGTTGCAGGCTTGCCTGGCGCTATCGGTCAAAGTTTCGAATCAGCACGTCAAGGGGACTTAAACATCCTTGTGTTGTTAGGAGTTGCGATTGTTGCGGTAATGGTTGTTGCGTTTGTTGTTTTCGTTGAACGAGGACAGCGTCGTATCACCATTAATTACGCAAAACGCCAGCAAGGTCGTAAGGTATTTGCAGCACAGACAAGCCATTTACCATTGAAATTGAATATGGCCGGTGTTATTCCTGCTATTTTTGCTTCAAGTCTGTTATTATTCCCCGCTTCAATCGGACAGTGGTTTGGTCAGAGTGAAGGGATGGAGTGGTTGCAGAATGTATCTTTAGCGCTAGGACCTAGTCAACCGCTATATATCGTTCTGTTTGCAGCCGGTATCATCTTTTTCTGTTACTTCTATACGGCGTTAATGTTTAACCCTAAAGATGTTGCAGAGAACTTGAAGAAGTCAGGTGCTTTTATTCCAGGGATTCGTCCAGGAATACAAACTGCCAACTATATCGATGGTGTATTGGGTAAGTTAACTTTGTTTGGCTCCTTGTATATCGCAGCAGTGTGCTTGATGCCTCAGATGCTAGTCGTCTTGGCTGATGTACCCTTCTACTTCGGTGGTACTTCTTTATTGATTGTTGTAGTGGTGGTGATGGACTTTATGTCCCAGGTGCAATCGCACTTGATGTCTCATCAGTATGAGTCAGTGATGAAGAAATCAAATTTAAAGAATTTCGGTTCTGGTGGCGCTGCGCGCTAACAGGCTGAATTGATAGGAGATCGTCATGAAAGTACGTGCTTCTGTAAAAAAAATCTGCCGTAATTGTAAGACGATTCGTCGTAACGGTAGTGTGCGAGTGATCTGTACTGCAGATCCTAAGCATAAACAGCGTCAAGGTTAATAATAGCCTTGATAATTGGTGGTGTTTAAGAATATGTAGCTTGCATTTAATGTAAGTCACATATATTATCTTGCGCCCTTTATAAGCAAAAACTGATTGGAGTTAGACATGGCCCGTATTGCCGGTGTCAACATTCCTGATAACAAGCACGCGGTTATCTCCCTGACTTACGTTTTTGGCGTAGGTCGCTCTACCGCGAAGCAGTTATGTGCTGCTACTGGAATTGCTGAAACGATTAAAATTGCTGATCTATCTGAAGCCCAACTTGATGAACTTCGTAATGAAGTAGGTCAATTGACGGTTGAAGGTGATCTTCGTCGTGAAAAACAAATGAACATCAAGCGATTGATGGACATGGGTTGCTTCCGTGGCATACGCCACCGTCGCGGTCTTCCAGTTCGTGGCCAACGCACTAAAACAAATGCGCGTACTCGTAAGGGTCCTCGCAAACCAATCCGTAAGTAATTACGGGTTGGCTTTTAGTGTAGCTGCATTGTCATTGTTTAGGTTGCAGTGTTGATATTAAAAGTAGGAATGTAGAATATGGCTAAGCCAGGAAATTCTCGTACTAAGAAGAAAGTTAAAAAGCAGGTTGCTGACGGTATCGCTCACATCCATGCCTCTTTTAACAATACCATCGTAACTTTGACCGATCGCCAAGGTAATGCTCTTTCATGGGCAACCGCAGGTGGGTCTGGTTTCCGTGGTTCACGTAAAAGCACTCCATTCGCTGCGCAGGTTGCTGCAGAGCGAGCTGGTGAAGCTGCTAAAGAATATGGATTAAAGAATCTTGACGTTGAAGTTAAGGGTCCTGGTCCAGGTCGTGAATCTGCGGTTCGTGCATTAAATGCATGTGGTTACAAGATTAACAACATCACAGATGTGACGCCGATTCCTCATAATGGTTGTCGTCCACCTAAGAAACGTCGTGTATAAGGAGACAGAATAGTGGCACGTTATATTGGTCCTAAATGTAAACTGTCTCGTCGCGAAGGCACTGATTTATTCCTTAAGAGCGGCGTTCGCGCATTAGACTCTAAGTGTAAGTTAGAAACTAAGCCTGGTGTACACGGCGCGGGTCGTGGTCGTTTATCCGACTACGGTCTACAGTTGCGTGAAAAGCAGAAAGTTCGTCGTTTATACGGTGTTCTTGAAAAGCAATTCCGCGGATATTACAAAGAAGCTGCACGTCGTAAAGGCGCTACAGGTGAAAACCTGCTTCAGTTGCTTGAATCTCGTCTAGATAACGTTGTTTATCGTATGGGCTTTGGTTCAACTCGTGCAGAATCTCGTCAGCTGGTATCACATAAGTCGATTACGGTTAACGGCGCTGTCGTTAATGTTGCATCTTTCATGGTTAAAAGCGGCGACGTAGTTGCTGTTCGTGAAAAAGCAAAAAACCAAGATCGAATTAAGAGTGCTCTAGCTCTTGCTGGTCAACGTGGTGATTCATCTTGGATTGACGCGAACGCGAGTAAGATGGAAGGAACATTTAAATCAGTTCCTGAGCGCGCTGATCTTCCAGCAGAGATCAACGAAAACCTAATTGTGGAACTTTACTCTAAATAATAGAGCATCGTAAGGGGCAGCTATGCAGCGCGCAGTAAACGAATTTTTGACACCGCGTCATATTCAAGTTGAAGAAATGAGCAAGACACATGCTAAGGTGACTTTAGAGCCACTGGAGCGCGGTTTCGGTCATACACTTGGCAATGCTTTGCGTCGAATCTTGCTGTCCTCCATGCCAGGGGCGGCAATTGTAGAGGTAGAGATCGACGGTGTACTTCATGAGTACAGCACGATCGAAGGCGTACAAGAAGACGTAATTGAAATCTTGTTAAACCTTAAAGGTGTTGCAGTCAAACTTCACGAACGTGATGAAGCGACTCTGACTCTAGTTAAATCTGGAGCAGGTGCAGTTACCGCTGCCGATATTCAACTGGATCACGGTGTTGAAATCGCTAACCCTGAGCATGTAATTGCTCATTTAGCGCCAGGCACTGAACTGAAGATGGTTTTAAAAATCTCTTCAGGTCGTGGTTATGAGACTGTAGAGTCTCGTAATCAGAACGACGAAGAAACGAAGGCCATTGGTAAATTGAAAATTGATGCAACTTATAGTCCAGTACAGCGTATTTCATACAGTGTTGATAATGCTCGTGTGGAACAGCGTACTGATCTAGATAAGTTGGTTATCGAGTTGGAAACCAACGGTACTATCGATCCAGAAGAAGCGATTCGTCGTTCTGCTACAATTCTGCAGCAACAATTAGCAATATTTGTTGACCTGGAAAATGAGGAAGTAGTTGAGCAGCAGAAAGAAGAAGAGGAAATTGATCCTATCCTTCTACGTCCAGTTGACGATTTAGAGTTAACTGTTCGCTCTGCGAACTGCCTAAAGGCCGAGAATATTTACTACATTGGTGATTTGATTCAGCGCACAGAAGTTGAACTGTTGAAGACGCCTAACTTGGGTAAGAAATCTCTGACTGAAATTAAAGACGTTCTTGCATCACGTGGTCTTTCTCTAGGTATGCACCTAGAAAATTGGCCGCCAGCAAGTCTTCGAAACGACGACAAAGTGCTGGCTTAGTCCTTCGGGACTAAACCTCGCAGAGCGTTCAGTTAGTAAAGGAAAAGAATCATGCGTCATCGTAAAAGTGGTCGCCACTTTAATCGCACCAGTGCACACCGCCAAGCAATGTTTAAAAACATGGCTGTGTCTTTGTTCGAGCATGAAATCATTAAGACGACTTTGCCAAAAGCAAAAGAGTTACGTGGTGTTGCAGAGCCTTTGATTACATTGGCTAAAGTTGACTCCGTTGCAAATCGCCGTTTGGCTTTTGCACGTACTCGCAGTAAAGAAGCTGTTGGTAAGTTGTTTAATGAATTAGGTCCTCGTTATGAAGCACGTCCTGGTGGCTACATTCGTATTATGAAATGTGGCTTCCGTTCTGGTGATAATGCACCTATGGCTTACGTTGAACTAGTAGACCGTCCTGCTGTTGAAGCAGACGCTGTTGAAGCAACTGAAGCTGGCGAAGAGTAAAATCTTCGTCATAAAAAAAGCCCAGCTTATGCTGGGCTTTTTTTTGTCTGTAAAAAAGTAATCAACACTTTTATCTTTGTCTGTCGAATTATTGATTATCTGTTTTAAAATACTTTCAGACATAAAAAAACCAGAACCACACTTTGTGATTTCTGGTTTTGTGTTTACCGGCTGAGGATATTAATCAGAGCTTTAACCTTAGTTATCACTAGTGACTCAATAACCGCGCTCTAATAATGGCTTCAAGAAAGTTGCAGTATGAGATTGTTTCTCCTGTGCTAGCTCTTCTGGAGTGCCCACGGCAATAATATAACCACCTTTTGAGCCCCCCTCTGGGCCTAAATCGATAATCCAATCTGCAGTTTTAATAACATCTAGGTTATGTTCAATAACGACGACTGTATTGCCGTGATCACGTAATCGGTGCAGTACCACAAGTAGCTGTTGGATATCTGCAAAGTGCAAGCCTGTAGTTGGCTCGTCAAGAATATACAAAGTACTGCCGGTATCGCGTTTCGATAGCTCTTTGGCTAATTTCACTCGCTGAGCTTCGCCACCCGACAGAGTTGTCGCTGCTTGCCCTAAAGTAATGTAAGACAAGCCCACATCTATTAAGGTTTGCAACTTACGAGAGATGGCTGGAATGGCATCAAAAAACTCACGGGCGTCTTCTACAGTAAGCGCTAAACATTCGTGAATGTTTTTACCCTTGTAGCGAATATCTAAGGTTTCACGATTATAACGCTGGCCTTTACAGATATCACAAGGTACATAGACATCGGCTAAAAAGTGCATTTCAACTTTTATTACGCCGTCACCTTGGCAAGCTTCACAGCGTCCACCTTTCACGTTGAACGAAAAACGTCCTACTTTATAGCCACGGCTACGCGACTCTTGTGTGCCAGCAAATAATTCTCTTATGGGTGTAAATATACCTGTGTAGGTTGCAGGATTTGATCGTGGCGTACGGCCAATCGGACTTTGATCAATATCAACTACTTTGTCCAATTGATCCATGCCTGTTATGGATTCATAAGGTGCAGCTTTAAGCGTCGTTGCGCCATTTAATGCAGTTGCAGCAAGTGGGTACAGTGTGCGATTAATTAGTGTTGATTTACCCGATCCTGATACTCCAGTGACACAGGTTAATAATCCTAGAGGAATGGTTAAATTAACATTATCTAAGTTATTACCAGTGGCGCCACTAAGCGTTAATACGTGCTCTGGACTGTAAACCGTTCTTTGTTCAGGAATGGCAATGCGCCTTGCACCTGTCATGAACTGACCGGTGATAGAGTTTTTGTTATTAAAAACTTGTTTGGGGGTACCTTGAGCAACAATTTCACCGCCGTGCACACCAGCGCCAGGGCCAATATCAATCAGGTAATCGGCACTGCGAATGGCATCTTCGTCGTGCTCAACCACGATTACGGTATTACCAATATCACGTAAGTGAACAAGGGTTTGCAACAAACGGTCGTTATCTCTTTGGTGTAGGCCAATTGAAGGCTCATCCAATATATACATAACGCCCACAAGGCCCGCACCAATTTGAGAAGCTAAACGAATACGCTGCGCTTCACCACCCGATAAAGTATCAGAGCTGCGATTAAGGCTTAAATATTCTAGGCCAACATTGACTAAAAATTGTAAACGGTCACGAATTTCTTTAAGAATTTTATCGGCTATGCCGGCTTTCTGACCAGTAAATTGTAAGTCGATAAAATATTTTAATGCTTCATCAATCGGCATAGAAGTGCATTGATGAATGGTATTGTCACCAATAAATACATGGCGTGCTTCGGTACGTAAGCGCGAGCCTTTACAGCTAGGGCAAGATTGCACACTTAAATATTTAGTCAGTTCTTCACGCACCATTTGTGAATCGGTATCGTGATAACGTCGATCTAAGTTAGGTAATACACCTTCAAAAACATGTGTCTTTAAAACCGTATCGCCACGGCTATTCACATAATTGAAGCTGATTTCGTCTTGACCACTGCCTTGTAAAATAAGATGTTGCTGTTTATGTGAGAGCTTTTCAAAAGGCTGATCAATATCAAAACCGTAATGATCTGCTACTGAGCTGAGCATTTGAAAATAATAAATACTGCGTCTATCCCAACCGCGTATGGCACCTTCAGAAATAGACAGGCTGGCGTCAGCAACTACTAAATCTTGATCAAAATATTGCTTAACGCCCAAGCCATCACAGCTGGTACATGCACCCGCAGGGTTGTTGAATGAAAATAATCTAGGTTCTAGTTCAGACAAGCTGTAGCCACAATGTGGACAAGAAAACTGAGAAGAGAATAACAAACCTTTGCTTTTGGGCTCATCCATTGGCATAACCAAAACAAGTCCGCCGCTTAGTTCAACACAGGTTTCTAGTGATTCTGCTAAGCGTTGTGCAATGTCTGCACGAATTTTAAAACGATCTACAACTACTTCAATTGAGTGCTTTTTCTTTTTATCCAGTTCTGGTGTGTCATCAAGATCGCATACTAAGCCATCAATACGCACGCGAATAAAACCTTGGGCGCGTAAATTGTCTAATACATGTAGATGCTCACCTTTACGATCGCGAATAACCGGTGCCAGTATCATTTGTTTGCTGTCGGCAGGTAATTCTAAAATTTGATCTACCATTTGGCTAATGGTTTGCGCTTCAAGTGCTACGTTATGCTCTGGGCATCTAGGTGTACCCACTCGAGCAAACAGCAAGCGTAAGTAATCATAAATCTCAGTTACTGTGCCCACGGTAGAACGCGGATTGTGTGAAGTAGATTTTTGTTCAATGGAAATGGCTGGTGAGAGACCTTCAATATGATCTACATCGGGCTTTTCCATCATAGAAAGGAATTGACGTGCATAAGTAGACAGCGATTCAACGTAACGACGCTGACCTTCTGCATACAAGGTATCAAATGCTAGGGATGATTTGCCGGAGCCGCTCAAGCCAGTAATAACGATTAGCTTGTCGCGAGGAATCTCAATATCGATATTTTTGAGATTATGAGTGCGAGCACCCTGAACTATAATTTTATCCATTGAACAATTCTGACTTCTATCAATCGTAGAGTCAGAATTGTAAAGCAACTGAGCAACTGAGCAAGGGCTAAAGCGGTAAAGCTGTTAGGCGATTCTTTCTTGTAACCCTTCAAGGTTATCTTTAGCCCAATTGACCGCTTGAATACGGTTGGTTGCATCAATTTTTTTGAATAAGTTATAGATGTGTGTTTTTACTGTATGCATGCTTACATTAAGATTTTCTGCAATTTGGGTATTGGTTGCCCCTGTTGCAGTTAGGCTGAGAATTTGTTTTTCACGGCGGGTGAGAAGTTTTGCGCAATCATTGAGTTTGCGAGGCTTAATTCGAGTGCGTTCTAGATGTTCTGCGATAAGGCGACGCGATAGCCAAAACTCACCTTTAAAAATACAAGTGATGCCTTTTACCAGCTGCTCTTGCGAGCTTTCTTTGTAAAAAATACCATTTACCATGGGCCAAACCATTAAGCGTTCAACAGCGCTAAAGCATTGAGCATTAAAAAAAGCAACTTTAGTCTGCTGAGTTTGGTCAAAAATTTGCTCTAATAAATCTTGCACTTTTTCTGGTGATTCATTATCAGCATCAATTAAAACCAACGATTGACCGTCGAACTGATTCCAGTGATCTCGCCAATTAAAAGTAGATGTGAGTTCACAGTTAATACCGGTATTTTGTTGAATAAAACCGATTAAAATAGAGTTCTGTAGGTTTTGTTGACCAAAGATGATGATACGACGAAGAGAGTTATTTGATGGTTTCTTTTCCATGATAAACATCCTTGAATAAAATGATGGCGTCCGGCCGTTAGTCTTTTGATTCTACTCCAAGAAAATATAATTACTAGACACATAATGTTACTTAATCGACATTTTTAGTCTTATTTTGTTGTGTTTTTAAATAAAAGTGACCCTTTTTTATTGGTTTTGTTGGAGTGTCTTACAATGATGCGCAGCTATAATTACCAGCTATAATTACCAGCTGCAAACAAATGCTGCTAAAGAAGTCTATACAGTGACTAAATAAAATAGATATATGAAAAGTAGAAGCATAAACATAAAGTAGGCGTGTAAAATTAATCGAATTTGTTAGTCTAAGTCTGAGGCTGATTCTGATAGAATATCCGACACACTTTTTATAAACAATTTCGCAATGCCCACAGCAACTACAGCAACAACAATATCAATGACAGAAAAGCGAGCCATTGCATCATTGGCTTCATTATATGCCTTGCGTATGTTGGGTTTATTTATGGTGTTGCCTGTTATGTCGGTAGCAGGAGCAGGTTTTGAAGGTGCAACACCCGAATTACTGGGTTTAGCGATTGGCGCTTATGGTTTAAGCCAAGCGTTGCTGCAAATTCCTGCGGGTGCACTGTCTGATTATTTTGGTCGTAAACCTATCATTGTTATAGGTCTGCTAGTTTTTGCTTTAGGCAGTTTTGTGGCCGCCAACGCTGATACAATTTATGGCATTATTTTTGGTCGTTTTCTTCAAGGCTGCGGTGCTATAGCCAGTGCAGTCATGGCGTTGGTAACCGATTTAACGCGGGAAGAACACAGAATGAAGGCGATGGCGTCTATTGGCGCTTCAATCGGTTTGTCGTTCTCTGTCGCGCTTATTTTAGGCCCTGTTTTAGTCAATTTAGGCGGCTTGCAACTGATTTTTGTTATTACCGGTATTCTAGCTCTTTTGGGTATAGCACTTATGCTGTATCTAGTGCCAACCCCAGCACAGAAAAAACACCGCGATGGTGGCGCAGTGATGGGCGAAATATTTAAACAATTGGCTAATGGTCAGTTGTGGCCATTAAATATTGGTATTTTTATTCTGCACGCTTTAATGGTGGCGATGTTTGTGGCAATACCACAACAGCTTATACAATCGGGATTAAGTTTAGACCAGCACGCTTGGTTATATCTACCGGTTTTGTTTATTGCATTTGTGCTGATGGTTCCTTTTGTAATCGTTGCAGAAAAAAAACGACAAATGAAAAGTATCGTTATTATTGCCTTAGCTATTATGGTGGTTGCGTTAACATTAATGTCACAAGCAATCAGTGTTTGGTCTTGGGCGATTGCTTTAGGCGTTTTCTTTTGGGCATTTAACATTATGGAAGCAACTCTTCCATCTTGGTTAAGCAAGGTAGCGCCTGCTGGTGCAAAAGGCAGTGCCATGGGTATTTATTCAACGTTACAGTTTTTGGGCGCCTTTGCCGGTGGCTTATTAGGTGGCTGGTTAACCAAAGCTTTTGGTATAGAAGGGCTTTTTTTGATTTTGGCTGCTATCGTTTTAGCATGGGCTTTGTTGGTTATATTAACGCCCAAACCGGCGCACCTTAATAGTGTGCGAGTAGATATTTTCGATCAAAGCAGTAACAATAAATCAAGTGCACAGTATTTAGATGCTTTGATCAATCTTAAAGGTGTTGCTGATGCTATCTTAATAGCAGAAGAGCAAGCCATATATTTAAAAGTAGATGCCAGCGTTTTTGATTATCAACAAGCGGTGGCGACAGTTAATTCATTGGGAGAATAAAATGAGCCGTAGTGTAAACAAAGTAATCATCATAGGCACGCTAGGCCGTGATCCTGAATTAAAGTATCTTCCCAGTGGTAGCTCGGTGGTAAATTTAAGTGTGGCGACAGATGAAGGCTACAACGATAAAAATACCGGCCAAAAAGTTGATAAAACCGAATGGCATCGAATTAAGGCATTTGGCAAGCTTGCAGAAATTATGAATCAATACCTTAAAAAAGGCTCCAAGGTATATTTTGAAGGCAAGCTAAGTACCAGTGAATATGAAAAAGACGGTATAAAGCGTTACTCAACTGAAATCATCGCCAATGAAATGACGATGTTGGATAGCCGCCAAGACTCAGGTATGAATGCAGGCTACGGCAACAATCAGCCTATGAACCAGCCTATGAGTCAGTCTATGCAGCAACCTGGCGGTTATCAGCAACCAAACCAGCAGGGCAGTTATTCTCAGCCTCAGCAACATTCACAGCAGCCTCCTATGCAGCAGCCTGGTTATCAATCAGCGCCTGCACAGCCGCAAGGATATTCAAATCAGCCTGTTCAGCAGCCAGCACAGCAGCCAGCACAGCAAAACTATTCACAACCACAGCATCAACCACAGCATCAGCCACAAGCAACACCGCCTGCACAAGCGCCGACTCCGCCAGCAAACAATGGTGGTTTTGATAGCTTTGATGACGATATACCTTTTTAACGGGTACCTAAGATAGTTATTGTAATGTATTACTCAAAAGCCCCTGTTACCAAAGCTGCAACAGGGGCTTTTATTGTTTAATCGATCATCCTTAAATGATTATTGTTCCACTATTTTAACTTTTGCTATTGCTTTGTTGTATTTATTCACTAATTAATATAATAGTTATTTAAATAGTCATAAAGCAATCTTTAAGAATTCTAATAAATCATAGTGATTGTGTCCGACAAGTAGTAAAGAGTATGTATAAACAATGAAAATATTATTGGTCGATGACGATAAAGTTGATCGCACACTCATCATTCGAGCACTAAGGTCGAGCACCTTAGAAGTGGATATTAGTGAAGCCATGACCGTTGATCAAGGTCTGCAGATGTTTGCTGCCAATCACTATGACATCGTACTACTAGATTATTTAATGCCGCAACGTAACGGTATTGAAATGATATTAGAGTTGCGCCGAGAATCAAAACATAACAGCACCGCTATTATTATGATGAGTACTTTAGAAGATGAAAATATCTCTCTAGAGTGTATTCAAGCCGGTGCCCAAGATTTTTTATTGAAGTCAGAAATATCATCAGCGCGTTTAAAGCGCGCTTTAATGCAAGCCACAACACGCTTTGAGCTAGAAACAAAGCTGTACAACACCTATCAAACAGTCAAATCATTAGCAGAAACAGACTCATTAACTGGTTTGGCGAATCGCTATCATTTTGATGAATCTTTTAAGCACGTTCTTAGCATCAATCATCGCAGTAAAACAAAAGTAGCTTTACTGTTGTTCGACCTCGATAATTTTAAGCTGGTGAATGACACCTTTGGACACGATGTAGGTGATGATCTGTTAAAACAGATTGTCAGTAGAATTAAAAAAAGTTTACGCGGTAACGAAGTCTTTGCCCGCTTAGGTGGTGATGAGTTTGCCATTATGCTGGGTGATTTAAATAATGCAGATCAAGCTGGTCAAATAGCACGTCGTATTATATCTGCGTTGTACAAGCCGTTTGATATTGCCTCTACCTCGGTAAAAGTAACGGCAAGTCTTGGTATTTCTTTATATCCAGACAATGGCAATAGCAGTGAAGAGCTGTTTAAAAATGCTGATATTGCTATGTATCGAGCCAAAAAGAACGGTCGTAACCAAGTCTGTTATTTTGAAGAAGAGATGCAGCATAAATTTCACCACAGAGTCCAAACTGAGGCGGAATTGCGAGTCGCCATGGAAAAGCAACAGTTTGAGTTGTATTACCAACCCGTCATCAACCCAATCAGTAATAAACTGCAAGGCTTTGAAGCATTAATTCGATGGAACGTAGATGGTAAAGTAAGAACACCTTACGAATTTATGCACATTGCCGAAGAAACTCGGCAAATACTGCCTATTGGCTTTTGGGTCATAGAAGAAGCCATTGCAAGGCTTGCTCAGTGGAATGAAAAATATAATTGCTCTTTAACCATGGCGATTAATGTATCGGCCCACCAGTTATCTGACCCAAGCTTGGTTAAATACTTGGAAAGCTGTTTGCAGCGCCACAATGTTGCCGCAGAATTAATTGATATAGAACTAACAGAAACAGCATTGTTTAAAGACAATGATGAAACACGAAATATTATTTTTGGGATCAGCGAGTTAAAGTGTCGACTTTCTCTTGATGATTTTGGCACTGGTTTTTCTTCATTATCTCATCTCAGAAACTACCCGATTAAAGTGATCAAAATAGATCGAAGCTTAATGCCAGCAAACGAAAACGATACCAAGCATACCGCCCTAATACAAAGCTTGGTTTCAATGGGCAATATTTTGGGTTTAGACATTGTCGCCGAAGGTGTTGAAACAGAATATCAGCTATCATTATGTCATCAGTTCAATATAGAACATGTACAAGGGTATTATTTTTCACCGCCGTTAACGCAGCAATCCATAGAAGAAAAATACCTTAATCAACCTTAGTAGCCAATTAGTTAGTAGCCAATACAGTAGAGCATAAAATATGCAATCAACAGAGCTTAAAGACAGAGGATTAAATTGTTGGCATTGGCTGGTAATTTCGCTGTCTGTAGTATTGACCCTTGCTGCTTGGTATATTTCAAAAACACAAATAGAGTCGAAAATCGAGCAGCGTTTTGAATTTCAAACCAGTCAGCTAATGGCATTAGTTTCCGAGCGAATGGCGCATTATGAAGACGCTTTACGCGGTGGTGTCGCCGCTATTAATAGTCAAAATAACACCATAGACAATAACAGCTGGAAGCGCTTTGCTGATGTGCTTAAGTTAGAAGAAAGATACCTTGGTATTAACGGAATTGGCGTTATTTACAAGGTTGCTAAAAGCGAAGTCGAAACATTTACACAGCAACAGCAACAAACGCGCCCAGATTTCAAGATACATCCAGTACATACAGAACACGAGTTTTGGCCCATTACTTATCTGCAGCCACTTGTGGGGAACGAAGCGGCAGTGGGTTTGGATATGGCGTTTGAAAGCAACCGCTATAATGCAGCAAAACGTGCACGAGACACAGGCAGTGCGCACATTACCGGCCCTATTATTTTAGTTCAAGATCAAAAGCAAACCCCAGGTTTTTTACAATTTCTTCCCTTTTATAACAGCACAGATGTAGACACGCTTGCCAAAAGACAAGCTTCTTTTATTGGCCATGTTTATGCGCCGTTCATTATGCATAAACTTATTGAAGGTACGCTCAGACAAGAAAATCGCCATTTAATTTTTAGCATCTATGATGGTGAAAGCCCTTTGTATGATGAATTAACAGAAAATAATACCAACTACACTCAAACCCCGTTGTTCAGTAAAAAAATAACGTTACCGGTTTATGGCCGCTCTTGGGATTTCACCATTCAAACAGCTAATTCTTTTACCGATGAAATAAACGTTAATCAATCCATTTATATATTAGTGGGCGGTATTGTTATCGATGCTATGTTGTTATTGCTGTTTTTGTCTTTATCCAGCACTAACCGCAAGTCACTTTCTCTTGCTAATCGAATGACAAAAGAACTGAGTGTTAGTGAAGAATATTTTAGGCACATAATTGAAGCGTCACCGTTTGGGATTATTATTACCGACAGCCAAGGTGTTATCGAAAAAGTAAATCCGCAAGCGGAGCAATTGTTTGGCTACACTGTGCAGGAACTTATTGGCCAATCTGTTGATATATTAGTCCCCAGCTATGTCCGCACCCATCACCATCATTTGCGTGAGGGCTATCTTAAAGAAGACGTGAAACGTCGTATGGGTGTAGATCGCAAAGTGTCTGGGCAGAGAAAAAACGGCAGTGAATTTCCTGCTGAAATTGGTTTAGCAAATTTTAATGGTATTAATGGCCGTAAAATATTGTCGACCATTATAGATATGAGTGAATACACTAAAATCACCAACGAACTTAAACGCAGTAACAAAGATTTAAATGAATTTGCTTACGTAGCTTCTCATGATTTATAAGCGCCCCTACGAGGGATTATGCAACTCTCGAGTTGGATACTTGAAGACATTGAAGACATCGCCAAAGACGAAACCAAAGAGTATCTAGCATTATTGCAAAGTAGAACATCGCGTTTGGAAAAGCTACTTGATGATCTTTTAGTGTATTCACGAGTTGGTCGTCAACAAGGAGAGATAAAGAGTGTAGATGTTAAACGGCTGGTGGAAGAAGTATTTAATTTGTTGGATCCACCGGCAGACTTCACTTTGCAAATAGACGGTGAATTACCCACCTTCAGTACTTTATCGACACCTTTAGAAAGCGTGTTTAGAAATTTAATAAGCAATGCCATAAAACATCATGATATGCCCAATGGCCGGATTACAATTTCCGCAATAGAAAACATAACAGATTACGAGTTCACGGTTAAAAATAATGGTCCAGGCATAAAAACAGAGCATTATGAGCAAATATTTGAAGTGTTTAAAACGTTAAAGCCTCGCGATCAAGTTGAGGGCAGTGGTATGGGGCTGGCGATTATTAAGAAAATACTTGATTATCAAGGCACAGATATTAAAGTCTTATCAGGCGACGAAAGAGACGTCTCTTTTATTTTCACCTGGCCAAAAAATATTGTTGAGTAAGGGTTACACCGTGACAAAAATACAATCAGATTATAAAGCAGCTTCTATATTATTGGTTGAAGATGACGATATTGATGCGATGAGCGTTACACGTGCATTTTCTCGTATGAAAATTGCCAACTCTATTGTAAGAGCTAAAGACGGTGTAGAAGCTTTAGAAATTTTACACACTGGTCAAATTGAACATCCTTATCTGATACTGTTGGACTTAAACATGCCCAGAATGGGTGGCTTAGAATTACTACAACAATTGCGCAGTGACCCTACTTTAGAAAGTAGTGTCGTGTTTGTGCTCACAACCAGTAAAGACGATGAAGATAAATTAGCCGCTTACCAGCAACACATTGCCGGTTACATCATTAAAGAAAAATTAGACCATGGCTTTGAGCAATTAGTTAAGATGCTTGATCATTATTGGCGTTTGGTTGAATTACCAGAAAAATAGCGCTAACTAACATTTGTTTAATATTATTACCACAATGCGTGAAATGAATTTATGAATGTATCTGTAGACGAAAGCGATAAAAAATACCAAGAGCGCATGGCTAAGAAAAAAGCTTTAATCGACGAGCGTATCGCTAATGCACAAGAAGAGCGTGGCATTTTAATTTTATTAAAAGGTAACGGTAAAGGTAAAAGCAGTTCGGCGCTGGGTACCATGGCACGCTCATTAGGTTATGGTAAAAAGTGTGCGGTTATTCAGTTTATAAAAGGCGAAAACGAAACTGGCGAACAACGTTTTTTTCAAGAGCACTCCTTAGTTGATTGGCATGTTATGGGGCATGGTTTTACTTGGGAAACACAAAATAAAGCACAAGACATTGCTGCCGCCCAAAAAGCATGGGAACTAGCTGAAAAATTATTAGCAGATGATGATTACGATTTTTTATTATTTGATGAAATGAGTTACATGTTTAAGTACGGCTATTTAGATGTTGAGCCTGTAGTTGAGGCTTTAAAGAAACGCCCTAAAATGCAAAATGTGATGATTACAGGGCGAACTATGGCTATGCCCCTGCAAGACATTGCCGACACTATCTCGACTGTTCAAGATGATCGACATGCTTTCCGCTTGGGAGTAAAAGCACAAGAAGGCATTGAGTATTAATAAATATGTAGCGCATGGTTAAATGAAAAGCATCATATAAAAGTCAAAAAAAAGCCCCAGCCAAAGATATAAATTTTATGGCTGGGGCTTTTTTGTTTTACAAGGCTTTCATTATCAGGCTTTGATGATCAAGTCCTGACTAAAACTGATCACACCAGTTGCATCAGACTGTCTTTCGAATAATCTTGTAATTCATCTAAACGATTTTCGCGTACCTTAATAACCCACTCTGGATCTTGAATTAAAGCACGCCCCACCGCCACTAAATCAAACTCTTCATCCGCTAAACGATCGGCTAGCTGAGTAATTGAACTGGCTTCGATTCCTGCCCGTGCCGACATTTCCATGCCGTGCTCAGCACCGACAAAGCTGGTATTTAAGCCAACGCTGCCCACGGTAATAACCGGTTTTCCAGTTAATTTTTTTGTCCAACCGGCTAGGTTTAAATGGCCGTCAGTATCTACATTTTCAAATTCTTTTTCCCAATAACGGCGAGTGCTGCAATGGAAAATATCCACACCGGCATCCACTAGCGGAGTTAAGAATGCTTTTAATTCTTCAGGGGTTTCTGCTAAGCGAGCATCATAATCTTGCTGCTTCCACTGAGAAAAACGGAAAATAATGGGGAAATCGTTGCCTACGCGGGCGCGGATAGCGCTGACAATTTCAACGGCAAACTTGGTACGAGCCACTAAGTCACCACCGTAACTGTCGTCGCGAATATTAGTGCCTTCCCAAAAAAACTGATCAATTAAATAACCATGAGCACCATGAACTTCCACCGCGTCGAAGCCGACTTCTTTAGCGTCAAATGCAGCTTGCGCAAAAGCTTCAACCACATCGTCTATGTCTTGCTGGCTCATGGCAATACCGTTAGGTTTACCAGGCTTAAATAAACCCGATGGACTATGACCTGGTACGCTAGGGTCTGGCTCAACACCTTCTTTACGCACAGCACCTACATGCCAAAGTTGTGGGGCAATCTTACCGCCTTTTGCATGTACGGCATCAACCACTTTTTTCCAACCGGCAAGAGACGCTTCTCCGTGAATAGCAGGCACGCGCGGGTAGCCATTTGCCGCTTTATGGCCAACAGTCGTGCCTTCAGTAATGATTAAACCAACTTCATTTTCGGCACGACGAGCGTAGTAAGCAACCACTAAGTCGTTAGCAACACCGCCAGGTGAAAAAGTACGGGTCATCGGTGCCATAACAATGCGGTTTTTAAGTGACAAAGGGCCTAAGTTAATTGGCTGGAATAATGAAGATAAAGAATTGCTCATAGATTTCCTGTTGCTTTTTTATGGTTGTTAACAAGCCGTTATTATTGATGCCCTAGCACCTGACTTCAATCACTGAATTGTAAGCGCAAGTAATTACTAAACCTTGGGAGGTAAAACAGTATAAAGACAGCGTGTTAATCTGTCTGATTAACACTAGTTGAGCGCAATGCTTAGATTGTCTACAATAAACGACGCTAAGCTTTGTATTTATACACACCTTAACTTATTTTTTTAACGCTTTTTAATCGATAAACTCAGGCTAAACATGAACGACACAGCACCACGCCCAGAATTACCCGATCGTCTATCGGGCAACCCACGCAGCCCACATCATGTAGAAGAAATTTTTGAACACAGCATACGTATTATGCTGAATGGCAAAGAGCGTTTCGATGTCGATGAATATTGTGTTAGTGAAGGTTGGGTTAAAGTGCCTTCGCCTAAGGCGTTAGATCGTCGTGGCCAGCCTTTATTGGTTACTTTAAAAGGCAAGGTAGAGGCTTTTTACGGTTAGTCCAAGATTTAAACAGCTAGCCTAGTCGCTGCGTCGCTGCTAACGACCTATTATTTATTCAGACCAATACCAGCTTGTGATGTTATAGCGGTATTGATCTGGGTAATGTGTATTAAGTGCTTTAACCCAGTGTTCAGATCCTTTAGAAGAAGGGTTAAACATCACGCAACGATTAAACAACGGCGCAATTTCAACTGTTTTATGTTGATTGCTTTGGCCAAAACATTCTTTTCCTAAAAATACCAGTTCACCACCTTTATCTTCATCCCATTGCTGGTTCAAATACAGCAGCAGACAGATCTTTCTGCCTGGCGAATCATCGGCGTGCTGTGCCACAAAATCTTTGGTACTTAAACGGAAATAATTGGTATTAACAGCAGGGTCTTCAACATTAATATCAGTAATTTCGACCTTGAAGATGCGCGACAAAAAAGCTATAAACTCTGGCCCGCGTAAAAAAGTTAACAGCGCCACAGCTATAGACGATACGTGAGCATTGTGATGATCTGTATAAGCAAACACATCACGTTGTACAAAACGATCTTGCACTTTAGTTGAATTCCACTGATCATCATTAACGTAAAGCTCTGCATAAGTATGGCGCTGGCTTTGCCAGTTGTCTGGTTGCTGCAATGCAGCGGCGATTTCAGTGAGTAATGAATGGTTAAACAAATCGTCAATAACAATATATTCAGGACAGGCCTGTAATAACTGTTTTTGATAATGAGCAATTGCATCAGCTGAAGTTTTTTCTTTATTTAACCACATGTTTTTTATTAAAAATCTTCATCACTGGCTGTTGTAGCATTGTGTTTATTAATGATTTGATTGCGACCATTGGCTTTTGCCATGTACAAATATTCATCAGCTTTTTTTAGCAATAATTTTTCAGCATCAACGGTTGATGGAATAACAGACGCTAAGCCAATACTAATGGTTACCGAGAGCTGGTGCCCTTCCCACTCTAACTTCATATTTTCAATACTATTACGAATGCTCTCGGCCACTAACAGCGCATCTTCCAGTGGCGTGTCTGAGAGCAATACCGTAAATTCTTCACCCCCGTAACGAGCAACCGTATCACCAGGGCGATGGGTGATTTCTTGAATTCTTGTAGCAACTTTTTTCAAAACATCATCACCGGCTTGGTGGCCATGTTCATCGTTAAATTTTTTGAAAAAATCAATGTCCAGCAACATAAGCGATAATGGCGTTTTATCTCTATGTGCGCGGCGATATTCGGTAGGAAGCTTATAATCGAAATAGCGACGATTTTTAATTTGAGTTAATGAATCTGTAATCGATGCAGACTGTAATTCGCCATTTAACTGTTCTAGCTCAGCGGTGCGCTCTTGAACCTTATTGTCTAATTCTCGGTTGGCGATAATCTGCACATCCAGCATTTTTCGTTGCGTATCTAGGCGTTTTTTACGCTCACTATTAATACGATCTGCCAGCGCCAAAGCCAGTAAAATGACTTCTAATATAGCACCAATTTCAATGGCGTGTTCGGTAAACATATTAATCGGCAAAATGCCGAATTTTTGCCCACCGTACAGCATGAAACCAAACAGCACCGCCGTCCATGCGATAATAAACAGCAAAACTTCTCTGCTTCTGCTGCGTAACCACTCGTGATAAGTGAAAAATAGGGCGGCTGCTGTTACTAAAATTGCGAGTGTTGCTCCTACCTTAATAATGATTACGTAGGGTACAATCAGTGTCGCCATGGAATAGGCTATAGCGACCCAGACCAGAGTCAGTAAAATTCGATAAAAATCTGGTCTTAAAACGGGCAGCTTCAAAAACGTTGAACTGAATAAAGCACTGAAAATAATAACCGGGCCAATCAAAAATGCTACCGATAGCTCATGAATTTGTGGGTTATTAGGCCATAAAAATTGATAAGCCCAACCCTGCATGCTGGCCATAAACAAGGTGAACGAAAAAAGATACATTAAGTAATATAAATAACTGCGAGCACGCACAATAAAAAAGATAATTAAATTATAAAAAAGCATACTTACTAAAATGGCATAAAAAGCAGCACTGGCGGCATTGTCTAAGGCAGTGTCTTGCCAAAAATGACTTTCTGTTTGCAGCGAAAGCGATAACTGAAAAGAGCCCGCAGTGTGTACATGAAGGTACAGCGAGTAATCTTTATCGGAATCAATGTTTAAGGGAAAAACAAATCCAGGTCTTTTCATTGGTCTTTGTTTGAATGGAAAGACATCCCCTGTGTGAAAGTGTTGAACAACTGCGTCATCGGCTAATAAATATACGTCAATGTTATCCAATAATGGATAGTTACTGTGCAACAGCCAGGGAGTGGGTGCGCTGTAAATATTGGTAAGCGGAATTCTGAACCAAAAGTGCCTATCATCAAAGCCTAGGTTAACGTCTTTAATATCGATATTGGTCCATCGTGAAGGAGCCAGCTGACGAGCTTCGGTTAACGTTATTTCATCAATTTGACCAAAGTATTGGGCGTTACCAAAGTAACCTTCAAAACCAATATCAGTAACATAGAGATCATGGTTGACACCCGCATGATTGGCTCCGCCTAACAAAGGAATGCTGATTAACATTAAAATAAATACAACCTGTTTTAACATCTGAGCCTTATCGTTATTATTAGGTTAACTATATATTTATTAGTATAGGCAATGTATTGGAAATACACCGGATTAACGATTCAATTTAGCATTAATAATCAAGCGGGTACGTTATAATAAGTAACTTTATTTATTATATGTAATTAGGGAGGGTGACATGAGATTTAATGGTACTAACCGACATTGGTTTATTATTGGAGCTGAATTTCCTGTTGGCCAGTATTTAGCCGAGCTTGCTGGTAAGCAAGCGCTTCCTTATTCCAGTCGATTATTAGACAGCCAAGAACCCATAACGCTGCCAATTGGCGCGTCTGCATCACCCTTAGCGATTATCGCCATAGCTGGAGAGACCCCTGAATTAGTGGCTCGTATTAAGCAGTGGATTGCTTTATTGATAGACCACGACATTCCTATGGTTTTACTGTCGTCTGCAAAAGTATTTAAATATAACGAAGTGGGCAGTTTAGAAAGCGATGAGATGACAGGTGAGCAAGACCTTATCGATTTAGAAAATCAGGCGCGTAAGCAATTACGTCATTTGATTTTAAGGGTAAACCAGCCTTTTAGCTTATTAAACGAAGACTTTGCTCTGCAGTTATTGGCCCAAGCTCGCAGTGAAAGCCATTTGAAATTAGACAACTTAATTCGTATTGCCCCCACACCTGCTGATGATATTGCAAAAATCATTTATGCCGCGTTACAGCAAATAGATTGTGATGAATCTTTGTGGGGCACATACCATTATTGCAGTGTTGAAAGTACGACTGAATATGCGTTTGCTGAAGTGTTGCTCGCAGAAGCTCGTCAGTACGAAGATCTTGGTCATATTGGAATAGAACAGCTTGACGACGAAGAATGTGAATCGAATGAAACCATCCTAGATAGCCGCTTGATTAAACATACTTTTGGGATTAAACCTAAACCGTGGCGACAAGCACTTAGTCGCTTAATTCGTCGTTATTACGGCGCAACACGTAAAATTGCGGATACACGAGAGATAAACAAATGACATCCTGCGATACTTTTGATTTGAGCAAAGGCTTAATTCCTCTAGACGATGCCCGCTCAGTGTTAGCCACCCGCGCCCAGCAGTACGGCATACTCACACAAGTAGAAACGCTTCCTTTGCATAGCCTATTAAGTCGAGTATTAGCGCAAGATATTGTTGCGACAATAGACGTACCCAGCTTTGATAATAGCGCTATGGACGGCTATGTACTGCGCCTCGAAGATTGCCAAGCGTTGTTAGCAAACGATAATGACTCGATTGTTATGCCGGTATCTCAACGCATAACCGCGGGAGATGCACCACAGCCTTTATTAACCAATACCTGCGCGCGTATTTTTACTGGTGCAGCGGTGCCAAACAATGCCGATGTGGTTGTTATGCAAGAGCAGTGCGAGGTGTTAGAAAATGGCGATGTTCATTTTCCGCTTACTGTTGCAGATGCTAAATCGAAGCAAAATATTCGCCCAGCCGGGCAAGACATAAGCAACAAGCAAGCGGTGTTTTCGGCAGGACGAATTCTACGAGCAGAAGATCTAGGTGTATTAGCCTCTATTGGTTTGAGCGAAGTAGCCGTTTACCAGCGCTTAAAAGTTGCGGTGGTGTCATCTGGAGACGAGTTGATAAAACCTGGCAAGCCACTGTCAGCAGGCAAAATATACAATAGCAACAGTTTTACCCTTATCGGTTTGTTACAGCGAATGGGGATGGAGGTCGTTGGGCCATTTTTTGCAGCCGACACCTTGTCCGATACGCAAGCGATATTAAAGCAAGCCAGCACAATGGCCGATGTGATTATCACCAGTGGTGGTGTTTCTGTGGGAGAAGAAGACCACATAAAGGCCGCCATAATCCAAGGCGGCGAGCAAGGCGGGGATTTAGAAATGTGGCGCTTGGCGATTAAACCCGGCAAGCCATTTGCACTCGGCCATTTTGATGGTGTTCCTGTTATTGGGTTGCCGGGCAACCCTGCCGCTGTGGTCGTGACCTTTTATCAGCTAGCGCGTGATTTTTTATGGGCAGTACAAGGCGCTCATGCGCAGCCCTTGTTGCGTTTAAAGGGTAAGGCTCGATTTATCACGAAAAAATCCATTGCTCGCACCGAATTCTTACGGGCGCGATTTAACCAAGGCGATATTGAGATTTTTAATAATCAAAGCTCTGGTGTTTTATCATCATCCAGCTGGAGTGATGGTTTTGCTTGCGTACCTGCTGGCACCATTATTAGCGAAGGTGATGATATTGAATTTTATGGCTTAACCACTGCTCACGGCCATGGGTAAATTTTAAAATTGAAGCAAACATCATGAGCATAAAAAGCATAAGCGGATTAATACTGGCTGGTGGCGAAGGTCGCCGTATGTCGGGTCAAGATAAAGGATTAATCTGCCTTGCAGGCAAGCCCTTGGTCGAATACGCCATCGACTGCCTTGCGCCTTTAGTAGACGATTTAGCGATCAGCTGTAACCGTAATCAAGGGTTGTATGCACGCTATCAGCTGCCGTGTATTTCTGATTTAGACGTGCATACCGAATCAGGATTTTCTGGCCCAATGGCAGGGCTGTTGGCTGGACTTAAGCAAGCAAAGCACGATTGGCTTTTGGTTTTGCCTTGCGACACCCCCTTGATGACACAGGCGATTATGGCGCAATTGATCACAGGCATTACCGAAAGTGATGAGATAAAGAATACCCAAGCCATCGTGTTTTTTCATAACGGCTTACAGCCTTTGCATGGGTTATATCATAAAAGCATGTTGCCGATTTTTGAGCGGTGCTTAGCTGAAAATAAAAATGCCTTACATCGGCTTTTACGTTCGCATGAGGGTGTTACCGCGTTGACCGTTGATTGTTTAGAGCACAGTTTTAATAATGCTAACGACGCTGACGAATTAACAATAATAGAGCAGCTTTTATTAAATTAATCGCTCAGAATTAATAGTTAAAATTAATAGCTAAAATTAATAGTTAAAATAGTTGGAAATAAAATGGATCTAACGCATCTCGATGAAAAAGGCCAAGCTCGCATGGTGGATGTTAGCGAAAAAAACATCACACAAAGAGAAGCTTTAGCCCAAGCGATTGTCACCATGGTGCCTAATACTTTAACCATGATTACCGAAGGTAAGCATAAAAAAGGTGACGTACTGGCCACTGCACGTATTGCTGGCATTCAAGCAGCAAAAAAAACATGGGAATTAATTCCTATGTGTCATCCACTTATGATCGCTGGCGTAAAAGTGGATATTCAAGCAATCAGTGATACACAATTACGCATAGAAGTTGTCTGTAAAATTGCTGATCGTACTGGTATTGAAATGGAAGCGTTAACCGCGGCATCGGTTGCAGCTTTAACCATTTACGATATGTGCAAAGCGGTTGATAAGGGCATGACGATAGGCGAGATTAAACTATTGAAAAAAACAGGTGGTAAAAGCGGTGATTGGTCAGCTGAGGTTTAAACAATATTGTATTGGTTTTCGCTTTATTAAAAGATTAAAAGATTAAAAGATTAAAAGGAAAAAAAATGATCAATGTTTTATTTTTTGCTCGACTCAAAGACGATATCGGCCAAGCAAAAACTCAACTCGACGATTCTTATGCCGGACAATCCCTCGCACAAATTCAGCAAGCATTAATCGAACAAGGGTTAACAGCCTTGCAAGATAAAAGCATTCGAGTGGCAGTGAATAAAAATTTTTGCACACCAGAATTAATTGTCAATGTGGGTGATGAAATTGCCTTTATGCCACCTGTTACCGGCGGCTAATGTATAACATATTATAAAAATAACACAGGCATTTATGGCTAAAATAATAGCAACACTAAACCCTAAGCACATTCTAACCGCGTTACGTAATATTGATGACGAAGCTAAGCTTGAGCGCAATCAACTTAACGAAGACGCAGAAAGAAAACGGGTTTGGTGGATCATTGCAGTTGCCTGTATTTGTTTGCTATTGGTTCATTATTTAAAATATTCTAGCATTCTTACCGACACTATTCGCTTGGCAGAAGATTGGTTTAATGTTGCCAACAGACAATGGAGTCGTGAATTTTTTGCCAACCCTTATCGTGAATTATTAGGTTATGTATGGTGGGGATTTTGGAACGTATTTGGGTTTTTAATCTTACCCATGCTAACTATTAAGTTTGTCTTAAAGCAGCCATTAAAAAATTATGGCTGGCAAATAGGCTCAATAAAACAGCATTGGTTAGGGTATGTTTTGTTAGCCAGCCCAATTATGTTTTTCGCATTCTTAGTCAGCTTTCGAAACGATTTTTCCAGCCATTATCCCTTCTACAATTTAGCGCATAAAAGCTGGCTAGATTTATTACTGTGGGAATGTATTTATATACTGCAGTTTATTGCGGTTGAGTTTTTCTTTCGTGGGTTTTTACTTAACGGATTAAGAGTACCGTTTGGCAGCTTGTCGATTGCCGTGATGTGCTTGCCTTATTTGATGCTGCATTTTCCCAAGCTGTGGTTAGAGTCTTTTGGTGCTATATCGTTTGGTTTTTTCTTAGGTGTGCTTGCGCTACGTTCTAAATCTATTTGGGGCGGAGTAGGTGTGCACATTGCCATTGCATTGATGATGGACTGCATGGCAATGATGCAAACAAAAGGCTTTCCTGAACAGTGGCTGCGTTAGTGAGTTAAACTGTTAAAAATTATTAGAACGAAAATCATCATAAGCCTGCACTAATTGTGCATGAGTATTCATCACAAAAGGGCCGCTTCTTGCCACAGGCTCATTTAACGGCTGTGACGCAATGAATAAAAATCGACTATTGCTAAGTGCTTGCACTGTAAGTTGTTCTGCGCGGCTTAAAATCGCCAGCGTATTGGCACTAAGTTTTTCATCGCCTATTTTAATTTCACCTTCAATCACATAAACAAACGCGTTGTGTGCTTCATGGGTATCTTGATAAAACGTATGTTCGTCATTCAACTCAACATCTAAATAAGTGGGGTCAACATAGTTATTCACTACTGGGCCAACGGTGCCTTTGTTGGTTTTACCAGAGATTACGCGTACACGACAGTTTTCGTCGGCATCTTCTAACGCCATTTCTTTAGGCGTAAACTCTTGATAAAAGGGAGCAGTCATTTTGTCACTAGCGGGTAAATTGACCCACAGCTGAAAACCTTTTAACAAGCCATCTTTTTGCTCTGGCACCTCGGAATGGATAATACCTTTGCCGGCTGTCATCCACTGCACACCACCGGGCTCAATCACGCCATTATTTCCCACACTGTCTTGATGACGCATACGCCCAGCTAGTAAATAAGTAACTGTTTCAAAACCACGGTGGGGGTGAGAAGGAAAGCCACCAATATAATCGTCTGGGTTATCAGATTCAAAACAGTCCAGCATTAAAAAGGGATCGAGCATATCAAGCTGAGGCGTACCAATAATACGCGTTAGCCTTACGCCATCACCATCCATAGCGGCTTGGCCTTGGCTGATAAAACTGACTTTACGCTGAGTTTTGTTTAACGAATTCATAATAGAATAACCTGTCGTCGTTATTTACCGTTGTCTTTAGTTAGATATGCGGCCAATAATGAAAAAGGAAAGCCTTGCGTAGTAAATATCTTGTGTCGGTCAGGTTTTAGCCTAACAAAAAGCACGTACAAAATTGGGGGTAGATTTGGGGGTAGGAAAAACACTCAGGCATAAAAAAACCCATACTTTTCAGTACAGGTTTTTAGAATAATGGTGCCCGGAGACAGAATCGAACTGCCGACACGAGGATTTTCAATCCTCTGCTCTACCGACTGAGCTATCCGGGCGACTCTTGAACTGCGTTGCCAATGAGCAAGTGTTCGTTGAGTGGGCGCATTAAACCTTTATTTGAGAGTTGGGTCAAGTGCTTTTATTAAAATAATTTAAATATTATTCTTTGTTTTCAGGAACATAGCCGTCTGCTTTGTCAAAATCTTCACCATTAAGAAATTTTGAGCGTTGTTCTGTTAGGTATTTTCGGGCTTGCAGATCCATCATGTTTAGGTGCTTTTCGTTGATCAGGCGAGTTTGGTGTTCTGTCCATTCGTTCCAGGCTTGCTGAGAGATGGTATTTAAAATTTCTTCTCCTGCTGGCCCAGGAAAAGGAGCTGAGGTTAAGCCAGGCAGTTCTTTATTGAATTTTTTACAGTGTACTGTGCGCGACATTATTTTTTTCCTCTTGTTATAGCTTGGTTAGCAGATTTTTTACTGGAGCTGCTAAGCCTAATTCGGATGGTTCTGCTGGATTGTACCAGTGCTGGTTGGTTTCCCCTATGGTAGTCGGTTTTTTACTTAGCTGGATCAATACCGGCTGAATATGCAGGTGATAATGACTAAAAGTATGGCGAAATACTGGCCAGATTTCTTGTTCTGCCGCAGCGTCGCCAAATCGTGTTTGGCTGTGCTGCATTGCGTCTTCTTCCATTGGCAGTTCTGGAAAGCTCCACAAGCCACCCCAAATGCCTTGCTGCTGTCTTTGCTCTAAAAGAATATAGCCACTTGGGTCTTGTAGCATAATTAGCTGAACGAATTTCTCGGGCTTGTCTTTTTTTGGTTTTGAATTGGGGTAGTCTTTTGGGTTGCCTTGTTGGTTAGCAATGCAAGTAGGTGCCAGCGGGCAAATACCACATTGTGGTTTACTGCGGGTACAAAGCGTAGCGCCCATGTCCATCATGGCTTGGGTGTAGTGATTGCAGCGTTCAGCAGGGGTTAGTCGCTCTGCTATTTCCCAGAGTTGTTTTTGTACTGCGCCAGTGCCGGGCCAGCCTTCAACGGCATAATAACGACACAATACGCGCTTAACATTGCCATCTAAAATGGCGGCGTTAATGCCCATGCTTATCGAAGCGATAGCGCCAGCCGTAGAGCGGCCAATGCCTGGAAGTTCAACTAAGCCATCAACCGATTTTGGGAACTTACCGGCGAAGTCAGTGCTTACTCTTTTGGCGCAAGCATGCAAGTTACGAGCGCGAGCGTAATAGCCTAGCCCTGTCCACAGGTGCAAAACTTTATCTTGTTCGGCGTTGGCTAGGTCGTGTACGGTGGGGAATTCTTGCATAAAGCGTTCAAAGTATGGAATCACGGTAGCAACTTGCGTCTGTTGCAGCATGACTTCAGAGATCCAGACTTTGTAGGGGGTTATATCTTGCTGCCAAGGTAGGTGCTTACGCCCGTGTTGATCATACCAATTAAGTACGGCTTGGCTGAAATCATGTGGGGTTGAGATGTTTGTCTTCTGGTCAGCAGGAGGCATTTGACTATCGGCCATTGAATAAAAGCCGCTAGTATAAAGCGGCGTTTAATAACAACCAAGGTAAGCCTTACTGTAAGGTTGTTTTTTTAGTGTTGCTGACCAAAAAATGATGAAGTTGAGGCAGAGTGAGAGGTCGACTGAGTAGATAACCTTGGCCATCGTCACAATTATTGTCGTTTAAAAAATCTAACTGCTCTTGTGTTTCAATGCCTTCGGCAACAACTTTCATGCTCAGTTTATGTGCCATAGCGATAACTGCAGAGGTAATGGCCATATCGGTTTTATCTTCTGGTATGTCACCGACAAACGAGCGATCAACTTTTAATACATCAATAGGGAAGCGTTTGAGATAAGACAAAGAAGAGTAGCCTGTACCAAAGTCATCAATTGACAGGTCGATGCCATGGCTTTTTATCTCTTCCATGATTTTAATGGCGGCTTCTACATCGTCCATAATGATGCTTTCAGTTATTTCTAACTCTAAGTTAATCGGGTCTATTTTAGACTGAGCTAAAATATCCAGCACTGTTTTTAGTAAGTTAGGATCAGAGAACTGCTTTGCCGATAAGTTGACCGCAACTTTTGAATTTTTTGGCATTAACCCTTCGCGAATAAGAGCGCCCATTTCATGGCAGCTGTGTTCTAGCACCCAGGCACCAATCTCGATGATCTGGCCGGTTTCTTCGGCAATGGGAATGAACATATCTGGTGGAATAATGCCCTTTTCTGGGTGACGCCAGCGAATAAGAGTTTCTACTCCCGTAATGCTGTTATCGGCAAGGCATAATTTAGGTTGGTAGACTAAGAAAAACTGATTGCGTTTAAGTGCAATGTGCAGCTCTTTTTCTACTTCTAAATTGTGCAAAATAGCGGTGTTCATATCTTCTGAGAAGAATTGAAAATTATTACGTCCAAGTTCTTTTGCACGATACATCGCCAGATCAGCGTTTTTCATTAAAGTATTAGGGTCGATTGAATCATCCGGTGTCAGCGTGATACCGATACTAACGGTACTTACAATCTCTTGGCCGTTTAAGGTGATAGGGCGAGATAGCGAGTGTAGAATTTTTTCCGCGACAATTCGAACATCGTTCGACGTATGTATGTCTGTTAACAATATCGTAAATTCATCGCCGCCAATCCGAGAAACGGTATCGTTGTCGCGTACATTGCAACCTAAACGACGGGCAATTTCTTTTAATAGCGCGTCTCCCATATCATGGCCAAGGGTGTCGTTAATGCGTTTGAATTGGTCAAGATCAATGAACAACAGAGCAATGGAAGTGTCTGTGCGTTGCACGCTTTTAACAGCTTTAGCTAAGCGGTTTTTAAATAAACGGCGATTAGCTAGCCCTGTAAGTGGGTCGTAGAAAGCCAATGTTTCCATTTGGATTTGTGCTTTTTTTAGTTCTGAAATATCCGAAACCGATCCCAAGAAGCCTAATAATTCACCGTCTTTTGAATGCAACGAAGTGGCTTGAATATAAACCCAAGAAATACTGCCATTCTGTCCGATTAAGCGTACTTCGGTCGACATGTCTTCGTGCTTGGTAATTAACCGATGCCAAAGCTTGTTTAAAGGTAAAGAGTCTTCGTTATGAAAGCTAGAAAACCAAGTTTGTAGGTTGGGTTTTTCGTGCTTAACGTTATTAATTTCACGCCAGCGTTGATTCACATAAACAATCTCACCTTCGGGGTCTATTTGGAATATTCCTACTGGTGATAACGAGGTTAATTTTCTAAATTTATCTTCACTGCTTTTTAATGAGCTGTGTTCATCTTCAATTTTGCTTAGTAGCTCGTTAAAAATATCAGCCAAGTGGCCCAGTTCATCGTTACGTTGTGTGTTGGCGCGAATAGAAAAGTCATTTTTTTGAATGATGTTACTAATGGTTGTCGCGAGTAATCTAAGAGGAGTGGTAACCAAGCCTTGTAAGCGGTTGGCGAGCAGTAAAGAAATTACGATAGCGCCAATAATAAGGAAAAATGAAAAGACCCCAACTTGTTTAAAGCGCTCTTTCATACCATCTATGTGACTGGCAATGTACAAAGTGCCGATGGTTTGGTTGTCTGCGTTTTCTGTTTTTAGAATAATGGGGATGAATTTTTCTAAATAAGGTGAGTCGTTGGTTTTCAAGATAGCCATCATTTGAGGGCAGTTTGAAGTACTTTCAACCATGAGTTGGCTGCTAACAAGCATTTTCTTTTCATTGTAAATACAGCTTTTGATGATGCTGTTATCTAAATTTAACAATCCCAGATGTTTTTTCATCTGTTGTTGATCATTATTGGCAAGGGCTACGGCAGAACGATCGCTAACTGCTAAACCAATAGTGTCTAGGCGTGCATTGAGGTTCTGATGGCCAAAGTACATACCAAGAGAAATGAAGGCGATGGTCGATAACAGCAAGATAATCATGCTTGTTGAAACCGCCATTATGACCAGCTTTGTACGAACTGTTTGCGCCTGCAGTATTTTCATTTGTGAATGTTGCCTAACCTAAAACGTTGATGAATGCTCAAGTAGCTAGTAATTAAAGAGAAGTGCTACTAATTAAAAAGAAGAGCTGCTATCTAAAAAGAAGAGCTAGTAAAAAGTGTCGTCAAAAAATGCTTTCAAAATGCAGTACAGATGATTGTCTTAATTGAACAACCCATAAGTCTAGCTGTTTTATGAAGGTTTTGTGAAAAAAGCGTATGTGACGCCACAAAAAAACCCGCTTAAAGCGGGTTCTGGTAATTATATAAGGTGAAAGTGTTAACGCGATGCAGTTTGTAATTGTTCACGCATGTCGGAAATAATTTCATCCAGTGTTTTGCGTTGCATTTGTTCGCTAAACTGTTGGCGATAAGTCGTCACCATGCTTAAACCAGCAATAACAGCGTCATAGATTTTCCATTCTTTTTGCTTGTTAATAAACATTTTAAAATCAATTGGTATACGCTGGCCATTCGGTTGTATCATTTCGCCTTTAACAATCGCGCGCTTACCTGTTTGATTAAAACGGGCGTCGTTGAATTCAAATTTTTGCCCGTCAAAAGCTGCAAAAGCGCCGCTGTAGGTTCTTATTTGTAAATCACGAAACGTTTCTACAAAGTCTTTATGCTGAGATTTAGTCGCTTTTCTCCAATGCTTGCCCAGCGCCATTTTGGCAAAGCGCTCTTGGTCTATAGCAGGAAGAATGTAGCTTTGAACTAAACGATTAATAACTGTTACATCGCGCTCAGCCACCGGTATGGTTTGAAGTTCGTTCACAATAGAGCTGGTGGCATGCTTAATCGTTTCTGTTGGGCTAAGGCTTGCACTGTGAGCTGAACTTATAAAGCCTAATAATGCAATAAACAGTGTGGTTAAACGCTTCATAAATGCTGCCCCTTTTTAATTTGTTGAATAGCTTGATTAAGTGTGTAGTGTGCTAAAGCACTGTATTTTAAACATCAGTATTTTAAACATCAGTATTTTAAACATCAGTATTCTAAACATCATCTCCACATCATTATGGCCAAATACTGCAGGTTAAAATAGAGCGCGAAGCACAATAGATTGTTCCGTATAAAGAACAATGCAACTTATTTAGTTGGGTTTGCGTACAAAGTCATTAGTCTGTTCAATAAATCCGCGACTTTTTATGCTGTTTGCCAGTGATTGTGGAAGATTCTTTGCCACTAATGTATAGCCATTTTCATCGGCCCAACGATTTAAATGATGCATCATCTGATGAGCAACGCCACGATTAATGGTGATGTTACGCACGCAAAAGTGTTGCAGAGTAACGGTATCGCCGTCTTTGCTTGCTTGCATGGCACCCAGTAGGCGCGAGTTAAAACGCCCAGCAATGAACCATATTTTCTGGTCAAGTAAGGCTTGTAACGACGCTTTTATATCTTGGCTATTAGTGAGCCATTGTTGTGGCGCGTCTGCATAAATTTTACCTAAGTCAATCCAGTCTTGTTCGCTAGGTTGATCAATGTGTTCAAGATGTACTGGCATAAGAGTCTCTATTCTGTGCTATTGCTGTGCTTTGCTTTATAATGGCTTTTCCCTCATTTGGCGAGATCTTTTTGGAGTCTTCCATGGCAAATGCCGGCCGCAAGGCAAGTGTTGAGCGTAATACCTCAGAAACAAAAGTTAAAGTAAGTATCAATTTAGATGGTACGGGTGAAGCTAAATTCGAGACAGGCGTTCCCTTTCTTGATCACATGATGGATCAAATTGCCCGTCATGGCCTGATTGATTTAGACATTCATTGTGAAGGCGATACCTATATTGACGATCACCACACGGTTGAAGATATTGGCATTACGCTGGGCCAAGCTTTTGCCAAAGCGGTTGGTGATAAGCGCGGCATCGTGCGTTATGGCCATTCGTATGTACCATTAGATGAAGCATTATCTCGTGTTGTAATCGACTTTTCTGGTCGTCCGGGGCTTTCATTTAAATGTGATTTTACCCGTGGCAATATCGGTCGTTTTGATACACAGCTGTTTTGGGAGTTTTTCCAAGGCTTTGTGAACCATGCGGGCGTGACGCTGCACATCGATAACATCAAGGGTTTTAACGCTCACCACCAAGCAGAAACAATTTTTAAAGCTTTTGGTCGTGCACTGCGTATGGCACTAACAGAAGATCCACGCATGGTTGGCCAGATGCCGTCTACTAAGGGCGTTTTGTAGCCGATGAGTAAAGTAATCAGTAAAACCTGCGCGGTCATTGATTATGGTATGGGCAATTTGCACAGCGCTCACGGCGCTTTGCAAAAAGCTGCTCCCAATTGCAATATCCTCGTGACTTCCGACCCCGCTCAAATCTTAGCTGCAGATCATGTTGTTTTACCCGGTGTGGGTGCCATTCGTGATTGCATGGGCGAAATTCGTGCTAAGGGGATTGATCAGGTCGTTGCTGAGGTTGCCAAGACAAAACCGTTATTAGGTATTTGTGTAGGGCTACAAGCGATGATGACGCGCTCTGAAGAGAATGGCGGTGTTGATTGCCTGAATATGTTTTCTGGCCAAGTACGTTATTTTGGCAGCAACTTATTAGGTGATGAACATTTAGACGGTTCTAGCGAGCGCTTAAAAGTGCCGCACATGGGGTGGAATCAGGTTGAGCAAGTTGCTCATCCACTTTGGCAAGATATCAAAGATCAGAGCCGTTTTTATTTTGTGCACTCGTATTTTGTAACCGCTGAAGATCAAAGCCAAGTTAAAGGGGTTGGTCATTACGGTAAACCATTCGCTGCGGCGATGGGGCAAGATAATGTCTTTGCGGTGCAATTTCACCCAGAGAAGAGTCATACAAACGGGCTGCAGCTATTGCAGAATTTCTTAAGTTGGGACGGCCAAGCTTAAATAAATAATGCTAGTAAGTTAAAGCAGGATTATTGAGTGTTTATAGAGCGCATGTGTGAGGCAGGAGCCGAGCAAGCCTACAGGGAGAGCGAAGCGACGTATTCACAGCGTTGCGTGGAATAAATACTCAATCATGATGCAGTTTTAACTTACGAATCCATTTATTCGGTGAAATCTTTATGGCATTAGCAAAACGAATCATTCCTTGTCTCGATGTAGACCAAGGGCGAGTTGTAAAAGGCGTTAATTTTGTTGGAATTCGAGACGCAGGTGACCCAGTTGAGGTAGCTAAGCGTTATGACGAACAAGGCGCTGACGAGATTACCTTTCTTGATATTACCGCCACACACGAAGCCCGTGGCACGACGGTAAAAATGGTAGAGGCCATTGCCGAGCACGTGTTTATTCCGCTGACAGTGGGTGGTGGCATTCGTGAAATTGCCGACATTCGTCGTATGCTCAATGCCGGTGCGGATAAAGTCTCGATCAACTCGGCAGCAGTATTTAATCCTGATTTTGTGCGCGAAGCATCGGATAAGTTTGGTGCTCAGTGCATTGTGGTCGCGATTGATGCAAAGCGTGTTGCTGGTTCTGGCGAACTAGGTGATGCGGCTAACAAGTGGGAAATTTTCACCCACGGTGGTCGTAAGCCAACCGGTATTGATGCGATCGAGTGGGCGATTAAAATGGCCGATTACGGCGCTGGTGAAATATTGCTAACCAGTATGGATCGCGACGGCGTGAAAACCGGTTTTGATTTAGGTGTTACTCGCGCGGTAAGCGATGCGGTGAATATTCCGGTGATTGCTTCTGGTGGCGTGGGTAGTCTTGAGCATTTGGCCGAAGGTGTTTTGTTGGGTCATGCCGACGCAGTATTAGCGGCAAGTATTTTTCATTTTGGTGAATATACCGTGCAAGAAGCTAAGCAATACATGGCCGATAAGGGCATTGAGATGCGCTTAGATTAAGCGCATCTTATGAAAGCAGGCGCAGAGTATTTTCTGCGCTGGCATTACCTTGGCTCTGAACCGCAAATTGTGCTTGTTGCTTTACTTGCTCAACCACCATTTCGCTTACCAGTTTAGCAATATCAGCATCTTCCACCCGACTAAGGCTTGACTGCGTTTGTATTTCTTCTTCTGACAACTGCTCGATACTGCTGTCTATACGATTGCTAACGGCGCCCAGTTCTGAGCGACGATCGGTGACGACCTGTTGAATGGCATCCAGCGTTGTTAATGAGTTGCTTGCGCTATTAGAACTAGCAATATCCAGTTGCTTTAAGCCATCTGTAATCGGATTAGCGGTAACGTTTGCTGGCAGAGAAACAAGATCACCGGCTTTATCACCGAGTTGGAAATTAATATTTTGAGCGTTGCTTTCAGGTTGAAATAAATTTTTGCCATTGAAAGCGCTTTGCTCAATTACCTGATTAATCTGTTGGCTAATTTGATTCGCTTCTGATGCCAATGCCGCGCGATCGGTGTCATTAAGAATGCCATTACCTTGCTGCAGCGAAAGCTCTTGTAAGCGTTCAATGCCTTGGGATATTTGAGCCAGCGCACCGTCTTCTGTTTCGATCAATGATTTGGCATCTAGGCCGTTGCGTTGGGCTTGCTGTGTGGCAGAAATTTGGTTGGTGAAGTTAGTGCTTACCACTAAGCCAGCCGGGTTATTAGCGGCGCTGTCGATGCGTTTACCACTGCTAATTTGGCCATAGGTTTGGCTTAATTTATTGGTGGTATTAACATAGGCGTTGCTTGAAACATTGCTAATGGAAGTCATAATCAATCCTCCCTTAAAGGTTGTACATCTTCTATATTGCCACGTTTTTTGCTTTGATGCTTAATTTAGTGTTGTTTGAATTAATCTTGTCTTGTTAGTCATAGCATATATTTATGATTAAAAAGAGCGATTAAAAAGAGCGCTTTAATAAGCGCCCTTGATAAGTGAAATTTAATAAACGCTATTAAATCGGCTTTTAATGTCTGTCTAGATTCATTACTTTAACCCAAGCTTTAACAAAATCATTCACAAATTTTTCTTGTGAATTGTCGTAAGCGTAAACTTCAGACACTGCTCGTAATTCAGAATTAGAGCCAAACACGAGGTCTACAGAGCTTGCCGTCCATTTAGTTTTGCCCGTGCTTCTGTCTAAACCGTTATAGATGCCATCTTGATCAGATTTTTTCCAAACCGTAGACATATCAAGCAAGTTTTTAAAGAAATCATTGCTTAGCTGGCCAGGGTTATCACTCAATACACCGTGCTGGCTGCTTTCGTGGTTCGCACCTAGCATTCTTAACCCGCCCACTAATACCGTCATTTCTGGCACGGTTAAGCTAAGTTGGTCGGCTTTATCAATTAACATTTCAGTTGGCGAGCGGAAGCTGCTATCTGCGTTGAAATAATTTCTAAAGCCGTCGGCATTAAGCTCAAGTAAAGCGAATGATTTAGTATCCGTTTGTGCTTGAGTGGCGTCACCGCGCCCTGGGGTAAAGGGCACTGTCGCTTCAAAACCGGCTTTATCGGCGGCACGTTCAATAGCAGAGGCACCCGCCAACACAATCACGTCAGCAAGAGAGACTTTTCTGTCGCCAAACATGCCGTCATTCACTTTTGATTGTACATCACGTAATACGTTCAATACTTTAGACAGCTCTTGTGGATTATTCACCGCCCAGTCTTTTTGGGGTGCTAGTGCTAATCGTGCACCATTAATACCACCACGCATGTCGGCATCTCGGTAACTGGCTGCGCCAGCCCAAGCTGTTCTTACCAATTCGGCTATGCTTAGGTCAGTTTTTGCTATATGTGCTTTGATACGCTTAGCGTCTTTAACGGTTATCGTTGATTGCGTTTCTGCAGCAATGGGATCTTGCCAAATGTGCACAGTAGAAGGTACATCAGCACCTAAGAAGTTTGCCGATGGCCCCATGTCACGGTGAGTTAACTTGTACCAAGCTTTAGCGAAAGCTAAGCGATAAGCTTCAGGGTCGGCTAAAAAGCCTTCAGCAATTTTACGATACTCTGGATCATATTTAAGTGCTAAGTCTGCGGTGGTCATCACCGGTGGGTTGTACTTACCTTTAACATGAGCATCGGGCACACTGGTGTGTAGTTGCTTGTTGGTTGGTACCCACTGAATCGCTCCTGCAGGGCTGCGCGTTTGTTCCCATTCATTGTTAAGCAAGTTGCTTAAATACAGGGTGGTCCATCGTGTTGGTGCTTGTGTCCATGCGCCTTCTAAGCCACTTGTAATAGTGTCTTCAGAATGGCCTTTGCCACATTTGTTTATCCAACCAAGTCCTTGCTCTTCTACACCTGCGGCACCTGGCTCTGGTCCTAAGCAATCGCTTGGCTTACGTGCGCCGTGCATTTTACCAAAGGTGTGCCCGCCAGCGATAAGTGCCACGGTTTCTTCGTCATTCATGGCCATTCTATCGAAAGCCGTACGGATATTCTTTGCTGAACCTACTGGGTCAGGCTTACCACGTGGGCCTTCTGGGTTAACGTAAATTAAACCCATGTGCGTTGCCCCTAATGGGCGCTGCAGATTACCGTCGCGTTCTTCACGATCGCTAGCAAGCATTTCTAGTTCAGGACCCCAATACACCATGTCAGGTTCCCAATCATCGGCGCGGCCGCCAGCGAAACCGTAGGTTTGGAAGCCCATGTTTTCAAGTGAAACGTTACCGGCTAAAACGATTAAGTCAGCCCATGATAGTGCTTCGCCGTACTGTTGTTTAATTGGCCACAACAAACGTCGCGCTTTATCTAGGTTGGCATTATCTGGCCAGCTATTTAGTGGGTCAAAACGTTGTTGTCCACCATCGGCACCACCACGGCCATCAAGCGTGCGGTAAGTACCTGCGCTGTGCCAAGTCATGCGAATAAAGAACGGGCCATAGTTGCCAAAATCGGCTGGCCACCAAGCTTGTGATGTCGTTAAAAGGCTATCGATGTCTTTTTTAACTTTGGCTAAATCTAAGCTGTTGAAGGCTTTGCCATAGTCAAAGTCAGCACCGTAAGGGTTAGAGCGGCCATCGTGATCACGCAAAGAAGATAAATCAAGTTGATCTGGCCACCAAAACTGGTTTGATTTAGCTTGGGTGCTACTGGCGTTGCCCATACCTTTGGCACCGGCAGGCTTACTGATTTGCGGATCTTGTGCAAACGATTGCTGGCTAGCAAACGTTGTTCCCAGTGCACACATAGCGCTTAACAGGCTCACTTTTAGCTTGGTAGCAGATGATTTGTTAAGAGAAGTCATATCTATACTCCGTATCGAAGTCGATGGGCGTATCGCCCAAGTTATATGTGTCATGCTTATGTCAGGCAATTGCCCAGACAAGGGCATGAGTAAGTCGTGTCATACAGACTTGACTATATAAGATATGCTGAGTTAGTTAACGTTAATTGAATCTATTGTTTTGATAGTTTTTTATTATAATGCATCAGTTATCAGTAAGGGCTTTGCCGGGGCTAAGGTCGTAGCGGTTGTTTGAAGGCGTAGCAGCAAATGCCTGCCAAGCTCGTTGCAAAAATAATTGCGATGCGGGTATGAGTTCAATGCCATGCTCTGCTAATAAAGGCAGTTTTTCGGCTAAAAATGCATGTGATTCTGCATAAGGGTGGCCTATTAATATGGCGTGACCGCTTTCTTTGGCGATACGCAATGCTTCATTCCATTGCCGAGTGAGTGCTGCTTTGCTTTTGTCGTTGTCTAAAAAAACATGTCGGCGCAATACAGGCAGTTGGTGATCTAATGCTTGTTGGTAAGCTACCGACTTGGCTGATGTAAGGCTGTCGACAAAATACAGCTGTTTGTTTTGCAGTGTTTCCATAACCCACTGCATAGCTTGGGTATTTTGGGTTAACGTGCTGCCCATGTGGTTATTAACCCCTTGAATATGTGGAATAGAATTAATCGCTTGCGCCAATGTGTTTTTAAATTCGGTTTTTGATAGTGCCAGTGTCAGTCCGCCTGGGCCCAAGGGTACTTGTCTGGAGGTTTGCATTGGGGCGTGTAAGATAATTTCTTTGTGTTGTTTGTGCGCTTTTTTTGCCAAAGATTTTGCGTATGGTGTGTGGGGTAAAAACGCCAGAGTCAGGGGGCCATTCAATTCAATAATAGCGTTACCTTGGCTATAACTGTTGCCCAAATCGTCAATGATAATAACCAGCTGGGCGCTGTTTGCCATAGGCCAAAAGGTAAGACCTAGGCAGAGTATGCCTAGGTGTAAAAATGTATTTTTCATCCGTGAATGACTCGCTTTGTTACGCTCAATTTTCTTTTTGTTCTAGCTTTGAGTCTAGTTCTTGGTCAGTTTTATTTTCAGGGGTTTTAATAGCGGGGCGGGCGTGATGCTGAAAAACACTCCAACCTTTTAATAAGGTATAAGCCTGATACAACTGGAAGTCTTTGCTTAATAAATTATCCGAAACTTCATGGTCTGCGTCTAAATCTTTTTGTGGTTGTGCCGCTTTATCGTCTTCACCGTTAGATAAGTGGCCGGGCAAGTCACTTTCTTTGTAGTAGCTTTGTTCATAAGTAGTGACTTCACTTTGTTCTACATACACGTCGGGCTGAATGCCTTGTGCCTGAATCGAGCGGCCATTGGGGGTAAAATAGCGCGCGGTTGTCAGTTTAATGGCTTTATCGCCACCGATAGGCAACACGCTTTGTACTGAACCTTTGCCAAACGATTGGGTGCCTACAATAACGGCACGCTTATGATCTTGTAAGGCGCCAGCTACAATTTCTGATGCCGAAGCAGAACCGCCGTTGATTAACACAATTAGTGGAGTATTTTCTGCGACGGTTTTTTCTGTGGCAGAAAAGCGGAAATCAGATTCACTAATACGACCTTCGGTATAAACAATTAGTCCAGAGCTTAAAAAAGCGTCGGTAACTTCTGCCGCTGCATCTAGCACGCCACCAGGGTTGTTACGTAAATCTAAAATCAATCCGTTAAGTTGTTTGTTATTGTCGTTCGCTTGGCTTTGCAGTTTTTCAATAGCGCTGACTAATTCAGTGCCGCTTTTATCTTGAAATTGTGTAATGCGCAAATAACCAATGCCGTCACCAAGGTCTTTGCTGCGAACACTGGCGACTTTAATTTCGGCGCGGGTTAACACAAATTCTAATAATTCAGGCTCGCCTTTACGACGAATGTTTAGTTCAATGTCGGTTCCTGGTTCGCCGCGCATCCTGTCGATGGCATCGTTGAGCGACATTTCTCTTACGGGCTCACCGTCGAGAGAGACAATAAAGTCACCCGATTGAATGCCAGCTCTTTCTGCGGGGGTATCGTCTATTGGGCTAACCACTTTGATTAACCCATCTTCGATACCCACTTCAATGCCCAAGCCACCAAATTTACCCGTTGTGCTTTCTTGCAAGTCGGTAAAATCTTCTGGTAATAAGTAATCAGAATGCGGATCTAAATTGCTGAGCATGCCGTCGATGGCGTATTGAAATAAGGTTTTGTCATCAACAGGCTCAACATAAGAGTTACGAATGCGGTCAAAGATTTCGGTAAAGGTGCGCAGTTCATACAGCGGCAAATGTCCTTCAGGTATTGTTGGCTGTGCAGCGGGTGTGGCAGGGTCAGTTTCTGCGAGTACCGGCAAGCTGATAAGCTGACTGCCAACAATACCTGCGCCAAACATGAGCTGTTTAAACATGCCGTTTATCATTACTTAAATCCTTATTTGCGCCCAAGCCAAACGGCTGGGTCTTGTGGAATACCGTTGTGTCTGATTTCAAAATATAAGCGAGGTTCCTTAAAACCACCAGAAGCACCCAGTGTTGCGATGCTTTCTCCTTGGTAAACCCAGTCGCCCAAGGATTTTAATAGACTTTGATTGCGAGCGTATAGGCTTAAATAACCATCGCCATGATCAACAATTAATAACAGGCCAAAGCCTCTAAGCCAATCACTAAATACCACACGACCATGGTGAACAGCGCTAATAGCAGAGCCTTCATAGCCTTTCATTAACCATCCTTGCCAAGTAGTGCGTGCTTGCGAATTGTGATTACCAAATGCTTTTAGAATTTTACCCTTTGAAGGTCTGGGTAATTTTCCCTTTAGCGATTGGATAGGGCGTGCATCTTCTTTGCGAGAGCTGTTATCCAATAGGGTGGCAACTTCGTTAATTAATTGCTGTAAACGCTTACGATCTTTTTGCTTTTGGCTAAGGTCGTCACTTTTTTGCTGGCGCTGGCGTTCTAAGCTAACCAGTAATTTTTTATGCTGCTGCTTTTCGCTGTTCAGTTGTTTGTTTTTTTTGAGCAGGGAGTTTTCAGTTTTGATTAGACGATTTTGCTGGGCAAGAATTTCACTTTCAATATTATTTAAGCGTTTTAGATTCTCGATCAGGGTTTGAATGCTTTCCATTCGGGCTTGGTTAAAATACTCGTAGTACTTCAACATACGGCTGATTTGCTGTGGGTCGTTTTGGTTGAGTAAAACCTTAATCGACCCTTGATTACCCAGTTTTTGGGCACCGGTAATTTGTTTGGCTAACTGCTGTTTTTGCTCAGCCTTAAGGACGCGGAGCTGGCTTTGCTCCGCTTTTAACTTTTTTAACCGAGCACGCTCTTGATTAAGCTGATTGCGAGCATCGTCGATTTTTTTTGCGATATCGCCGATTTTTTCATCCGACAATTTTAATTGTTGGTTGAGTTTATCGTGCTCACTCTCGGTTTGTTTTAACCATTTTTGCAGCTTACTAATCTCTTGTTGAAGTTTAGCAAGATCGTCTTGTTCGTCAGCCCAGCTTACTTGTGTAAGCTGGCCTAAAAAAAGACAACAAAGAAAAATGATTCTAATCATAATAAGCATGACTTAATATCGCCGATCAATTCGGTTTTTGAATAAGGTTGCTGCCTGACATTTCTGCCGGTTGTGCCAAATCCATGATCGCGAGCAGAGTGGGTGATACATCACACAAACTTCCCGTCTTAACTGTACGACTATCGTTGTGGTTATGAACATACACTAAATCAACAGGGCCTGTCGTGTGAGAGGTTAGTGGGCCGCCGGTTTTTGGATTAACCATTTGCTCGGCGTTACCGTGGTCGGCAGTGATTAAACACTCGCCGCTCACTTCTAAAATCGCATCGGTAATACGTTTTAAACACTCATCAATGCACTCGGCTGCTTTAACCGCGGCAGAATAAACCCCAGTGTGACCGACCATGTCACCGTTGGCATAGTTGCATACGATTAGATCGTGTTTACCACTTTTTATAGCGGCAACTAATTTGTCGGTTAACTCCGGGGCGTTCATTTCTGGTTGTAAGTCGTAAGTTGCAACATCGGGCGATGGCACCAAAATACGTTCTTCACCTGGGTATAAATCTTCACGACCACCGGAGAAAAAGAAGGTAACGTGAGCGTATTTTTCAGTTTCAGCAATGCGCAACTGAGTTAACCCCAAGTTAGAAACGTATTCACCAATGCCATTAACTAATTTGGCTGGTGGATACGCACAGCTTGCAGGAATATCAGCAGCATATTCGGTGAGCATGACGTAATCGGCTAGCTTTGGCACGACATTGCGTTCAAAGCCCGAGAACTCAGGATCGACAAAGGCGCGGGTAATTTCGCGAGCACGGTCTGGGCGAAAGTTCATAAAGATGATGCTATCGCCATCTTCAACCTTGCCACCCCCATCTTTGCCATAACAGCCAATAACGGTAGCCGCAACAAACTCATCATCTTCACCGCGGGCATAAGCCGCTTCTAAAGCGGCAATGCCAGACTCAGCATTGTACTCAGCTTTAGCCTCGGTCATTGCCACATAAGCTGGCTCGATACGTTCCCAGCGATTATCACGGTCCATGGCATAATAGCGCCCGGTAAGCGTTGCGATTGAACCCGTGCCTAGTTCGTCTAGCTTGGCTTGCAGAGCTAAAATTGACGGCTCTGCACTGCGCGGTGGCATGTCGCGACCGTCTAAAATTCCGTGTACATATAATTTGCTGATGCCACGCTTTACCGCCATTTCGCAGGCTGCAAAAATTTGATCTTCGTGACTGTGTACGCCGCCTGGTGATAATAGACCCGCAAGATGAACAGCACCGCCATTAGCTTTTGCTTTATCAATGGCATTGCACAGCACTTCATTATTAAAGAATTCACCATCGGCTACGTCTTTATTAATGCGCGTAAAATTTTGATAAACAATGCGGCCAGCACCTAAATTCATGTGGCCAACTTCAGAATTACCCATTTGGCCTTCTGGTAAACCAACGGCATTGCCGGATGTTTGAATCAAGGCATTCGGGTATGTTTTTAATAGATGATCCCACGTTGGCGTATGGGCATTGGCAATGGCGTTTGATTCCGTTTCTTCACGATGGCCCCAGCCATCAAGAATAATAAGCGCGGTAGGTTTGCGGGTTTGGCTCATAATAGGATTAACTCTGCTGTGTTCAACGATTAATTAACGTATCGGGATAAAAATATTGTGCCTATTCTAGCGAATCTGTAGCCTTGCGTCATTTTCTATTCTTTTTCGCGCTTGGGCTGGTTATACTGCCGCCTTTGATCCACTTATCAGACAACCAAATAGGCAGTAACTAGGTTATGGAACAAGTATTCGACTTTATTAATAATAATTGGATGTTAGTCAGCATATGGGGCGCATTTTTAGCCGCTTTTTTATGGGACAACAACCAACGCAGCGGTGCTAGTGTTAGCACAGCGCAAGCGACTCAAATGATTAATAAACAAAATGCTGTGGTATTGGATATTCGTGACAAAAAAGAATTTGATGCTGGGCACTTAGTGAACGCCATCAATATTCCTTATGCTTCGTTGGCTGATCGTATGGTCGAACTTGAATCTTCAAAAGAACACCCCATTGTATTAGTATGTAAGTCTGGCCAAAGCGTTGGTATGGCGGGTAAAGCATTAAAGCAAAAAGGCTTTCAAACCTACCGTTTAACCGGTGGTATGCTGGAATGGACAAACCAAAATCTTCCTGTTGTTACTAAGTAATAATCATTAAGATAAGCACTTATTAGCGTTAGTTAAATGAAGCGTGCTTTTATAAACAGTAAGCAAACAAATAAAAATTTAAGGATATATCATGGCTGAGCAAGATCAGGGTCAATTTTCACTACAGCGTTTTTACGTTAAAGATTCATCTTTTGAATCACCAAACGCACCAGAATCTTTTCAAAAGCAGTGGAAGCCAGAAGTTAAGCTGGATCTAAACAGCCGCTCTCGCAAACTAGCTGACGACACGTATGAAGTAGACGTTAAAGTAACCGCAACAGCAGAAAACGATGGCCAAACGGCATTTTTAGTTGAAGTTGTACTGGGCGGTATTTTCCATATTAAAGGCATCGAAGGCGAACAGCTTAAACACATGCTAGGTGCATTTTGCCCTAACATCTTGTTCCCATACGTGCGTGAAACAATCGACCAGTTGGTTGTTAAAGGCAGCTTCCCTGCCTTGATGCTAGCACCGATTAACTTCGAAGCTTTGTATCAGCAAGCGCAAGCTCAACAAGCAGAAGCACCAGCCGCTGAAGAGACAGTTCAGTAAATAGACAGTGCAGTAAACAGGCAGTGCAGTAAACAGACAGTGCAGTAAACAGACAGTGCAGTAAATAGACAGCGTACTAAGATTATCTCGCTGCAATAAAAAAAGCCGAAGTTGATCTCTTTCTAAATTTAGATGAAGTTAAATTTAGATTAAAAGTTTAACTTTGGCTTTTTTGTGCCTGTTATTTCCAGCGAGAGCTAATACTAGCTCCCACCCACATAACCATTCTGGCGCCATGCTTCAAAGATCATAACGGCAACGGTGTTCGATAAATTCATACTGCGGCTATCTTGCATCATAGGTAGGCGCAACCACTGCTCGAACGGTATGCTTAATCTTACCTCTTCTGGTAAGCCCCGAGTTTCTGGGCCAAACATTAAAAAGTCACCGTCTTTAAATTGCGCTTCAGAGTGAGTTGTTTTGCCTTTGGTGGTTAAGGCATAAAGGGTTGCTGGTTTTTCTTTTTCTAAAAAGTCGGCGTAGTTTTCATGTATGCGTACATTGGCCCATTCGTGGTAATCCAGCCCAGCTCGGCGCAGTGCTTTTTCTTCCATATCAAAACCCAGTGGTTTAATCAGGTGCAATTGGCAGCCGGTATTAGCGCATAAGCGAATGATGTTGCCAGTGTTTGGGGGTATTTCTGGTTCAAATAAAACGATGTTAAACATTATGGCTTCTCAGTATGCGTTGATTTCAGTATGCGTTGATTTCAGTATGCGTTGATTTAAAAATGCGTTGATTATAGAAAGCTGGCTGTTAATTAAAAGTTAAATGAAAGTTAAAGCGTTAAATAAAAAATAAATATAAGATAAATAAGGATTAAATCAAAAGCTAAAACCAATTCAAAGGGTAAAATACATTATTGTTCTCAATAAATTTGTGTACATATGGAGTTAATTATTTAGTATTAGACCTATATACGGTGCAATTTTTTGGTTATCAACTAGACTACACGTGATGTGTTTTTAATATAAACAAAAGGAGTTGGTGGGTGACATTTCGCTGGCCATTTAAAGCAAAAAAAAATAAACACTGGGTCGGTATTAATTTATCAACACTCACTCCTAGTGCTGTTATTTATTCAGATCAGGGCATTGTAGAATCTGTTAGTTTTCATCATGACGATGGCATTGCCGCACTTGAACACTGGCTTAAAAAGCGTATTAGTCAAACCATGCCGGCGGTTTTGGTATTGGATGATGCTGATTATGAACTATTGTTGGTGGAAGCCCCAGAAGTACCCGATGAAGAATTAACCGCTGCTATTGAATTTCGTATCGGCGATCTGTTAAATCAACCCGTCGCAGAGACTGCTGTTCAAGCAGTGCGTTTGCCCAGAGATGCTTATCGAGGCCGAATGTCGATGGCACATGTTATTGCCAGCCCTAATAGCGTTATTCAAAAGTGGGTCAAATGGGCCGCAATAAATAATTTAAGTGTTAATGTCATTACCGTGCCAGAGTTCAGCTTGCTTAATATTTTATCTATTAATGATATCGACCAAGGCATTGCAATTTTAGAGCTGGGTCCTAATTACGGTGCTATTCGTTTGTATCAGCAAGGTGCCTTGTATTTAACGCGTCAGGTAGAGGTTGGACTTAATGCGCTGGCGATGCAAAATAATGATTCAGCGGTTGATGTTCAGCCTGATGCAACAGATGAGCTTGATATAGAAGAAAATAACGAGTCTTTTTTACTCGACGAGGTTGATCTTAGTAACGCCGCAGCAGGTGAGCTTGACGTTTCGGTAGAAGAATTAGAAACAGACTTAAAAGCTGAGTTAGAGGCGGAGATTAATGACGCTTACGTTGGTTTTGCACCAAAAGCTAAAATCGATGCTATGCAAGTTGATAACTTAATCTTGGAAGTACAGCGTTCATTAGATTATTACGAAAGCCAGTTAGGCATGGGGCAAATCACCCAGCTTTGGGTTATGGCTGGTGATGAAGATCTAACGTTATTAGTCGATGCCATGCAACCCGCGTTGGCGGCAAATATTAAACAGCCAGACATCAGTAAAAAACTTCAGCAAATAGAAGGAGTTGGTTTATCAGTTCATGAAGGTGATATAAACAACCGAATCATTGCATTAGGGGGAGCACTTGCTTATGCTGCCCGTTAAACACCAGATCAATTTATATTTACCTCGTTTTCGTCCGCCCAAGCTTTCACAAGACGTGTGGAAGTTTATTAAGGCGTTTGTTATTACCCTATTAGTGTTGATTACACTCACACTGGTTTTATACATCGCAAAGTCTTATTTAGCATCTCAGGTAGAGCAGTTAACACAAGAACAGACCTACCAAACCCGCGTTTTATCCGACTTGAACGCCCAGTTGCCGAGCATGAGTGTAGATAAAAATCTTGAAGCAAGCATTGTGCGCGAGAAAGAGCTGTTGGCTAATCAAAAACGCGCTATTAGCTTTTTAAGACAGGATTCTATTAGCGAAAAAAGCAGCTTTACTCCGTTAGTTGCGCAGTTATCAGAGCAATCTGTTAAGGGCATATGGCTATCTAAAATAGAGATTATGAACCAAGGCAACGATATTCAGCTTTATGGCTTTGCACAAAACCCCAATTTTATCTCACAGTACATTGCTGCATTAGGTGAAAAAAATGCCTATCGTGGTAGAACATTCAAGCAGATAACCGTGTCTCAAAGTGAAACGCGTTGGAAGCAGTTTTTCTTATCAACCAAACAGCAGGCTGCTAACACCTCTGTGGGTGTAACCACCGCAGGAGGCTCAAACTGATGACTTGGTGGCAGAAAAAACCTTACATTGATGTAATCAACGCTTACGAAAAACTCACCTCTCGAGAAAAGAACATCGTGCTTTCTACGACGATTCTTGCACTGGTAGTTTTAGTGTATTTATTGGCTGTAGAACCTATGGCGCTAAACGCTAAGCGTTTACTTGACCAGCAACAGCAATTAACCGCCAGCAATCAAGCGCTGAAAGAAAAAATTAGTACAACTAAAAATGTGCAAAGACAGGACCCTAATGCGATTTTGCGAAAAGAGTTAGCAATCATTCTGCAAGAAAGCAAAAAAATTCAAGAAAACATTAACGTGTTAACTCAAGCGTTGGTTGCGCCCCGCCAAATGGTCAGCTTATTAGAAAGTGTGCTTACCGAAGACAAAAAGCTAACGTTGGTTTCATTAAGAAACCTACCGGAAGAAGCCATTAGCATTGATAACAGCGCTGCTGACAGTGCTCTAATTTATCGTCATGCTTTCGAAATAGAATTGGAAGCAACCTACGACAGTGCTTTAGCTTATTTAAAACGCCTAGATCAGTTGCCGTGGCAGCTATTTTGGCAAGACCTACAATATGAAAGCACCAATTACCCTAAAGGGACATTAAAAATCAAAATATATACCCTGAGCATGAGTCAGGAGGTATTAGGTGTTTAGTCTTTTAAAACCTGTGGTTATCGCTTTGATGTTTTTTTCGACTGCCAGTTTCTCTCAAGATCCAATGAGACCCCCTACGTGGTCTGCTGGCAGTCAGCAAAGTAGCCCAGTCGATCGTAGGCAGTTCAAATTACAGCAAATATTAAGCTCAAAAAATAGAAATGTAGCCGTTATCAATGACACTTTGGTCGTTCCTGGGCAAGTTATCGATGGCGCTACGGTTACTCACATTACAGATAAATTGGTTAAAGTTAGGTACAAGGGGCGCAGTGTCACTTTAACTATGAAAACCGAGAATATGACATCTACGACTAAGGAATTTCATCGTGAAAAGTAGAGTATTAACCCTTTTAATATTGTCGTTAACCCTAGCCTCTTGCGGTAATAACCCTAAAAAAGAAGAGCCTCAAGATAACGAGCCGTTACTGGTGTGGGAAGCAGATGATGAAAATTCAAATACGTCTGCAGCAGATGACGATCGTGACTTTATCGAGCAGTTGTTGCCACCTGAGCCAGAATTAATCGTAGAAGAAGATCGTTTTGATATCGCGGCAAAAAATACTGATATTCGCTCTTTTTTGATGAGCTTAGTTCATGAAACCGATTTTAATATTATGCTGCACGAAGGCCTAGAAGGCACCGTAACGCTTAATCTTAAAAATGTCACCGTGCTCGAAACGCTAGAAGCCATAAGAGATATATACGCTTACGATTATTCAATTTCGAGTTACGGCATTCAGGTATTTCCGCGTACCATTCAAACTCAAATATTCCCTATTAATTACTTAAACGTTAAACGTTCTGGCTCATCAGGAATGTGGGTAAGCAGCGGCCAAGTAACGTCTCAGGACAACTCTGAGCAATCTGGCGATAGCAATAGCACCTCGTCTTCCAGCTCTGCGATTAATTCAACACAAGTGAATACTGAATCCTCAAGTGACTTTTGGGGCCAGTTAAACATGACCTTGAATATGATGATCGCAGGAAAAGAACATACCCATATTGTTGTTGATCCTCAGTCTGGCATGGTTATCGTTAAAGGCATGCCTGATACGATTCGAGATATTGGACTGTTTTTAGAGCAAGCCGAGCTCAGTGTGGGTAAGCAAGTTCTTATTGAAGCAAAAATATTGGAAGTTTCATTAAACGAAGGATTTCAATCGGGCATTCAGTGGAACAGCTTTGGCGCAGGGCAATTCAATGGCGGCAATTACAATGCGGCCAGCTCAATGGCGTCTGAAGCACTGTCTAACAGCGACGAAATAGGCGGTGTATTTAACATTAACTTCAATACCAGTGACTTTACCGGTGTTATTGAATTACTTGAAACTCAAGGTGATGTGAAAGTTCTGTCTAGCCCTCGCATTGCCACGGTTAATAACCAAAAAGCAGTTATTAAAGTGGGTAACGATGAGTACTTTGTTACAGAGTTAAAATCATCCACCACAACCAGTGGTAGCAGCACGACCAGCTTTCCTGAAGTTGTTTTTACTCCGTTCTTCTCGGGTATTGCGCTTGATGTAACGCCACAAATTGGTGAGGGCGAAGACGTTATCTTGCACGTTCATCCAACCATTACCGAAGTTAGCGAACGTCAAAAGAATGTACAGCTAAGTACCGGCACTTTATCTGTTCCGCTAGCCTTTAGCACCGTTAGAGAAACAGATTCAATTATTCGTGCTAAGAGCGGACAAGTGGTGGTAATTGGTGGCCTGATGCAAAATCAAAAACGAGTAACTTCTTCTGGTATCCCTTATTTGCGCGATATTCCATTAATTGGTGCGTTATTTGGACAAAACAGAGAAACAATTATTCAAAGCGAACTGGTTATTTTAATTCAACCGAAAGTAGTTGATAGCCAATTTCATTATGAAGAAATGGAACGTATTAACCAGCGCTTTTCTGGTTTTAACTCTGGATTTAACCCAGGTTTTAATTCTGGCTTCAAGCCTAGTCCGGTTAAAAGTTCACGTTTATGAGCGCAGGCGTTAATCTTGTTGCCGGTTTTCAAAGCTACTACGGTTTTACCCAGCAGCCCTTTTCGCTGGCGCCCAATACCGAGTTTTATGTAGAAACCAAGCCGCAACTAGAATGCTTTAACGTGTTGAGTTATGCACTGCAAGCTGGCGAAGGATTTATAAAAATAACCGGAGAAGTCGGTACCGGTAAAACACTGCTGTGCCGACGCTTGCTTAACAGTTTAAAAGAAGAAGGCATTGTCTCGGTTTATATTCCAAATCCATCACTTACCCCAGAAGGTTTGTGGCGAGCAATAGGGCATGAATTAAACCTAGAGTTAAACGACTTTGATATTTATCAGGTACAAGAAAAAATACAGCAGCATTTGTTATTAGCTGCACAAAATGGTCGTGCGGTGGTGTTGGTGGTTGATGAAGCGCAGTGTATTCCAGAAGACAGTTTGGAAACGTTGCGTTTAATTTCTAATTTGGAAGCCGAAAGCAGAAATTTGATTCAGATTGTGCTCTTTGGGCAACCAGAATTAAATACTCTTTTAGCTGAAAATCGTTTTCGGCAGCTCAAACAGCGCATGACCTATAGTGCCGAATTAGTACCTATGGATGAAGACAGTTTGCAGCATTACATTCAGCAAAGAATGGTATTAGCAGGTTACCGTGGTATGCCGTTGTTTGAAAAAAAAGCGCTTAAATTAATGGTTAAAGCCACCGAAGGTGTTCCTCGCTTAATCAATATTATTGCGCAAAAATCATTATTCAGTGCTTATGGCAGTAACCAAAAAATCGTGTCTGAGCGTCATGTAAAAGCCGCAATAAACGATACCGAAGGCGCAAGAAAAATAGGTTTTGGTAATCGATTGTATTGGCGCGAAGTGTTTTTACTTCTGTTGTTAACATCGTGGGTGGCTATTCATGAGTTTGGTTAATGATGTATTGCGTCAGCTAGATTCTGATACTTCTAAGCCGTTTCCTAACATGCCATTGCAATCTGCGGCGCAAGCTAAATCTGTGGTTAATTGGCCTCGCCTTGGCTTTATTGTTTTAGTAGTGGCGTTGCTGGTTATTTTATTGTTACAGCTGGTGTTTAAAGAATCGATTGTTGAAATAGTTAGCGGTAATAAAAGTGAACGTACTGCGCCACCAGAATTATTAGCGACTTTTGAACCAGAGCAGCCGATAGCTGTAGAGCAGCTGTTAGGAATAAAGCCAGAGCCGCTAATACCCACGTCTGCTGTAGTTGCCAGTGCAAGCGTTCAAATAGCAGATGTTATTGCAGCAGAACCAGCGTCTAAACTAGAAAGCCCAAAAGTAGAAAGACCAAAACTAGAAGCTCCTAAACTAGAAAGACCAAAATTAGAAAGACCAAAACTAGAAGCGCTCAGCGCAGAAACACAGCCGGTTAATATTAAAGCGGTTGAAAATCCAGGTTTTAAACAATACCAGTTGGCGCTGCAAGCCTATAAAAAGAAACAATACAGCTCAGCGTCGGCATGGATTGATCTGGCCATTGCTGCAGATATTAAAGACGAATATTTAAGGTTAAAGGCTAGAATATTAATGCAGCAAGGCAAGGGTGAAGAGCTGCGAGAATTTGTTATCAGTCAAAATAATAATAGCTTGGCTTGGTTTCAATTAGTTGCCCCTGGTTTGCAAATGTTTGCGCACTACGAGCTGTCTAATCAATATTATACCGAGCTAACTAAGCAACAACCTCAGCAAGTAAAGTGGCAGCTGGCGATGGCGTTAAACTATGCAAAGCTCGGTTATACCGAAGAAACGCAAATGATTTATAGAAATCTTTTGAACTCATCGCTACCGACCAATAATCAAAAGAAATGGATCGCCACTCGTTTACAACGCATGGAACGAGCTGGGAGTAATCGCAATGAAAGCTAAAATAGAAGCAAACAAAAAAATCCGCGTAGGTGATTTGCTGGTTGAAAAAGGGTTTATTGCCGAATCTCAACTTATGCAGGCATTGGCAGAGCAAAAACGAACCGGTAAAAAAATTGGTCGCGTATTAACCGACCTGCAATTTATTACCGAAGAAAAACTACTATCGTGTTTATCTGATTACTTTCATTACCCTTACATCGATCTTAATCGTTATCGCATTGAAGCCAGCATTGTAAGAATTTTACCTGAAACCTATGCGCGTCGTTATCGCTGTATTGTATTGGCAGAGCAACCCAATGGTTTGCTGATTGGTATGTCAGACCCTACCGATTTGATGGTGATTGATGACCTTCAACGACACTTAAAGCGCCCGGTATTACCAGCGTTTATTTCTGAAGACGACTTATTATCCACCCTTGATAGTATTTATCGTCGCCAAGATGAAATCGCTTCTATTGCTGGTGAGTTAGAAGGTGAGTTGTCTGACAGTGATTTTGATATTTCAGAATTAGCCTCAAACAGTGACAGTAGTGAAGCCCCGGTTGTTCGATTATTACAAAGTATTTTTGAAGACGCGGTACAAGTAAAGGCGTCTGATATTCATATTGAACCAGAAGAAGCGCAACTTAGAATCCGCATGCGCATCGATGGAGATTTACAAGAACAAGTGATGAAAGAGCGCCGAATTGCTTCGGCATTAGTATCGCGCTTAAAAATCATGTCGGGTTTAGATATTTCAGAAAAACGCATTCCACAAGATGGCCGTTTTAATATTCGCGTTAAAAATAAAAGCATCGACGTGCGTCTTTCAACCATGCCCGTGCAATTTGGTGAATCGGTAGTGATGCGTTTGTTAGACCAAAGTGGGGGTATGCTTGATCTGGATTCTTTGGGTATGCCACTAGATATTCAACAGCGCTTTAAATATTTAATCCAACGCCCCCATGGCATGGTACTAGTAACAGGCCCAACCGGTAGTGGTAAAACCACCACCTTATATGCGGCCTTGAACATTTTAAACACCAAAGCAAAAAAGATTATTACGGCCGAAGACCCGATCGAGTATCGTTTGCCTCGGGTTAACCAAGTACAGGTCAACCCAAAAGTAGGGCTAGAATTTTCGACAGTACTACGTGCTGCATTACGTCAAGATCCCGATGTTATTTTAGTGGGGGAAATGCGCGACCATGAAACCGCCGAAATTGGTTTACGTGCTGCCATGACCGGCCACATGGTGCTATCAACACTGCACACCAACGACGCAGTTTCTACCGCCATGCGCTTATTGGACATGGGGGTTGATAATTATTTAGTCGCCTCTTCGTTGCGCGCCGTTATGGCTCAGCGATTAGTAAAACGCTTATGTGATTTTTGCCAAGACGACTACCCTATAGAAGAGCAAGAGCGTAGCTGGTTGATGTCGTTAGACAAAAGTTCTCTAAACGTTGGCTACAAAAAAGGACGAGGCTGCCACCACTGTAATAACACGGGTTACAATGGCCGTATAGGTATTTACGAACTTTTAGAAATGGACAGTGTTATGATAACGGCTATGCGTTCGAATTCTATGGAAGACTTTGCTGCAGCTGCCAATGCTCACCCAAGATTCAGACCGCTAGCCTTGTGTGCACTTGATTATGCACGCCAAGGTGTAACTTCTTTAGAGGAAGTATTCAGAATCAGTGCCAGTTTAGGTGATGGAGTATAGGATGCCGATTTTTCAATACGTTGGACGCGACAGCACTGGTCAACAAGTTGATGGCACATTAGAGGCTAGCAGCCAGGAATCAGCTAAAAGTCAGCTGCAATCCAAGCAAATTATTTTAACTAGCCTAGTAGAAAATGAAGAAACGCCGAAGGGTAAAGAACTTTCGTTTTTACCCAAAAGAAAAGTAACACTCGACGACCAAGTGCTGTTAACTCGCCAGCTGTATGCGTTGACTAAAGCGGGCATACCTATTATTCGTGCGTTGAATGGGTTGGCCGATTCAACTGATAATCCTAGGTTGGCAGAAGTATTAAACGAAGTAGCAAATTCTTTGGTTTCTGGGTCGGAGCTGTCGACTGCCTTCAGACAGTTTCCTAAAATATTTTCGCCTATTTTTGTCAGTATGGTGCAAGTTGGTGAAAATACTGGACGTTTAGATTTAGCATTTCAAAAACTGACAGCGCATTTAGAGCTAGAAAGAGAAACCAAAAAAAGAATTAAATCGGCAACGCGATATCCTATTTTTGTAATGGTGGCGATGGTTGTAGCAATTACAGTGATTAATGTTTTTGTAATTCCCAATTTTGCCAGTGTGTTTGCCAAATTGGGTGCTGATTTACCCTTGGCAACGAAGGTTCTTATGGCTACTTCTTCTTTTACCATAAAGTATTGGTGGGTGATTCTTTCAGCAATAACTATTTCAATTTTTTTATGGTTGCGCTTTATTAAAACCCCAGAAGGCTTGTTATGGAAAGATACTACAATTTTAAAACTTCCATTATTTGGCTCTTTGCTTAAACGCATAGCATTATCAAAATTTGCTCGCTCGTTTGCCATGATGTTATCTTCTGGCGTGCCTATTTTAAGAGGACTTTCCATTGTTGCAGAAAGCGTAGGCAATAAATCGATTAGCCTGGCGATTGAAGATATGTATCGTGGTGTAGAGCGTGGTGAGCGCTTAACCAGTACTGCAGCTGCAACTGGGCTGTTTACTCCATTGGTATTGCAGATGATGGCCGTTGGTGAAGAGACTGGGGCGGTAGACGATCTGTTAAACGATGTTGCGGATTTTTACGAAGAAGAAATAGATTACGAGCTTAGTCAGCTATCGGACTCTATAGAACCTATTTTATTAGTTTTTTTAGGTGTTCTAGTATTGGTATTGGCTTTAGGTGTATTCTTGCCGATATGGGATCTTAGCGGTGCAATGGGTGGCGGGCGATGAGTGAATTGTAATATTATGTTTATTCGTCACTTAAATAGGAAAAAATTGTTATCTTTAGCTACAATAGGTAGCAGAACAGGTAAAAATAGATTTCACAGAGAATCGGGTTTTAGCTTGTTTGAGTTAGCCGTAGTGTTGACCATTATCACTATATTAATGTCACTTTTCTTGTATAAAATAAACAGTATGCAAGATGGTGGTTATGAAAGATCGGGTATTGAAGTTTCTGCTAAAGCATTGCAGTCAGCTGTAGCAAATACTAGAAATCTTTGGCTAACAAAAAGTGGCCAAAACAGAAGTGGCCAAAACAGAGCGGCCAGTCCGCAAGAATTGAAAAATCAGACCTCCTTACTCCAAGGGTTTGGAGATGGAAATGTACTGATGAGTAAAGCAGGATGGCCGGTTGATGCGCTTATCTTAGGCACTGAATCTATTAAAGATCAGGGCTCTTTAAACGAGCAGTCAGCCGCTGTCTTAAATAACTCAGTTTGTACACGACTTTGGCAAGGTCTGCTAAAAAATACGTCGCCAAAGGTTAAAACCTTTTCTGGCAATAGTAGTGAATCAGCGCAAGCAGGGTTTACTTATTTGGCAGAGTTTAATCAAGGTGTTTGTATCTATCGTTATCTAATGGTTGATAGCGATTGGCGAATTGAATATGACCTGGCAACGGGTCGTGTGAATACTTTTTTCGAGTAGCTTTTTAAATAGTTTATTTGAATGGCTAGTTTGAAGATTTTTATTATTAAATGTTAGGAGAAATCTATGAAACAGATTAACAAACAAGCGGGTTTTACTTTAATCGAACTAATCATGGTTATTGTGATTCTTGGTGTATTGTCGGCGTTCGCACTACCGCGTTTTGCTGATTTTGGAACGGAAGCTAGAGTTGCTAGCCTTAAAGGGGCTGCTGGAGCGTTGAAATCTGCTTCTAATATTGCTCATGCACAATGGTTAGTTGATGGAGATGCCACAAGTACATCTGTATCATTAGAAGGAGTTGCGGTGACAATGGCTAATGGATATCCAACAGCGGATGCTGCTGGTATTATGACTGCTGCTCAAATTTCTACGGATGATTTTGATGTTACTGGAGGACAGGTAAGCGTTAAAGACGTAGCTGTTGCTGCTGACTGTTCTGTTACCTATACAGCTGCTACAAGCACTGGTGATCCAGCAGTAATTACACCAGCATCTGTTGGAACAGCTGTAATATCTGGTTGCTAATAGCTTTAAGTACAACATGAAACTCACCCAGCAAGGCTTTACTTTAATCGAATTAATTACAGTAATAGTCTTGCTGGGAATCCTTTCCGCGTTCGCGGTTAGTCGATTCCCTTCTTCTCAAAGTTATTCCACCACGGTTATTAAGAACCAACTCATTGCTTCAGCAAGACTGGCACAGCAAACGGCGATGTCGCGTGCGTCGGTTAGCAGTTCTGGGCAAACTCAACTTCAAGTTACGGGTGATTCAGACAACTGGTATTTAAATATTACTTCTGGCCCAGTCAGTTATAGCGCTCAAGTCGATCGCGGTGGCGAACAAGTTCGTTATGGCACTAACATGCTAGCTAGTTGTTCTGCATTAACGGCATCTGCAACGGCATCTGCTTCAACACCGCTTGTGCTAACCTTTAATGGTGACGGTAATCGCGTACCTGCTATCGCTTTACGTATATGTGTCGGTACACCGTCTTCCACTGCAGATATCGAACTGTGCATTAGCCCGTCAGGATATGCCTACGAAGGCACTTGTTTACCCTAAGGTTTTTCCGCTATGAATAATAAGCAACAGGGTTTTAGCTTAATCGAATTGGTAATTACCATTGTGGTATTGGGCTTTGCGTTAACGGCATTGTCATCCAGTTTATTCACTTCAGTCGGTAAAAATGCCGACCCCTTGTGGCAAACCAAAGCAACGCAACTTTCACAAGCGTATCTTGATGAAATCTTAGCGATGAAGTATCAAGAAGATTCTCCTTTAGGTGGCGGCTCAGTGGGGAATTGCTCTATTGATGGAGCAGAGGCGGGAACAGGGCCTGGAGAGGGTGAAACAGATCGCAGTTTATTTGATGATGTTGATGATTATCATGGTTTAACAGAAACCGCTCGTTTTCTAGATGATACATCAGGCTTAGCATCGACTTACAGCGGTTATAACATCAGTATTCAGGTTGCATGCGTCGACGCTCAAGGCAACACTTCTAATAACAGTAAGCTCATAGAATTAACCATTACTTCTCCAACGAATGAAAGCCTTGTTTTTTCAGCGTACAGGGCCGATTTATGAAAAAATTATTACATCATCGTTTCACCCAGTCTGCTGCGGGTTTCACCTTAATCGAGTTAATTATGGTGATTGTGATTTTAGCCATTATGGGAACGGTTAGTGTTAAATTTATTGCAAACTCTGCGCGCGGTTTAGTCGACACAGGCGAGCGCCAAGCTTTAGCCAGCAGTGCGACGGTTGCGGTAGAAAAAGTCTTGCGCGAAGTGCGCCGTGCGCTGCCCAACAGCGTACGCGTTTTTGATGATGGCGCTAATAAATGTTTAGAATTAGCGCCGATTCTTTATAGTTCTGTTTACCTTTCCGTACCTACCGCAAGTGCTGCTACTAGCTTTCAAAGTATTCAGTTTGTAAATGCAGTGGGTGGAGAAACGGGTTATGTAGCGGTTTATCCTAGTAGCCCTGAGTCTGTTTATGACGCCAATAAAGCCGTATCCTCAATGACTGCAGTTGCCAGTACGGTTGGGGCAGTGGGCTCGGCCGATGAGAATCTGCAAACCATTACCTTTACCGATGGAGCGAGTTATCGCTTTCCAACAGACTCACCTAAAAAACGATTTTATTTAGTTAGCCAGCCGATCAGTTTTTGTAACGATGCTAGTGGGCGATTATGGCGTTATCAAAATTATGGCTTTCACTCGGATAGTAGTAGCAGTATTCCGACAACAGGATCGGATAGAATTTTAATTGCAGATTCATTGCAGAATCTATCGTTTAACTACAGCCCTGCACAATTACAAAGAAATGCCGTGGTGAGAATGAGTGTAACCATTGTTCGACCTAACGATGCCAGTGAGTCGATAAATGTTAGCCAAGAGGTGCAACTGCGCAATGTACCGTAATACAAAGCACCTTGATACAAAGCACCTTGATACAAAGCACCTTGATATCAAGCAGCCAAATAAAGCGCATTACAATAAACAAGCAGGGTTGGGTTTGCCCGTTGCATTATTCATTATCATTATTATGAGTTTAATCGCGATAGCTGTGAACCAGTTAACCGCCAGTAGCAGCCAAGCGTATAGTCAGAATGTGCTCTCTGCGCGAGCTTTTTATGCCGCAGAAAGTGGTGCGCAATTAAGATCGCACAGTGTATTAAGTGCAAACCCTTGTTCGTGTGGAGGAGCTGAAAACGTGACTTATAATTTTACCGTCAGTGGTTTAAACCAATGCCAAGCCAGCACCAACTGCACCAGTTTTGTCGCTAATGGCGAAACGTTTTGCACAATAGTGAGTGTTGGTAGCTGCAGTAACGGTGTTGCCGAACGCACGATAGAGGTACGGTTGAAATGAGATTTAACCCAGCAATTAAAGTTGCTTTGCGAATTTTTATTACATTTTCCTTACTACTAAGCGTGAATACTTTTGCGGCCATTACTTTTGTTGATTCAATCACTAACCAAGGGAATAGTGATAATGAAGCGAGTATAACGGTACCTGCAGGCACTCAAGTGGGAGATGTTTTAGTCGCACAAGTTGTTATTGGAGGAAATGCTACCGTGACAACTCCAACAGGTTGGAGTCAAATTGGCAATGTCGAGCAAACAGGAGATGTTCAACAATCCTTATATTATAAGGTGGTTACTGCTGCAGATATTGGGGCAAATCCTAGTCCTAGTCCTAGTTGGGAATTTTCGGGTATTTCTTATTTCCCTGCTACCTATCCAAGACCTTATATATTGAGTATGTCAGCATTCAGAGGTGTCGATAATATTACCCCAATTGCTGGAGAAAACTCGAATAGTGGTTCAGTACCGAATAATAGAAAGATAAATGCCCCAGAAGTTACTACACTAAACGCCAATTCATATTTACTGGCAGCTTATGCGGTTGATAAGGCTAATAGAGATTTCACTGCCGCCTCGGGTATGGATAAGAGCTATAACGAAACGCAAAGTGCGACCGTGGGAGTATTTTTTACTAGAGACTATAATTTAAGTGCGATGTCTTCTACAGAAATTTTTCCAGGTATTGACCCTACTGGTAATCGTGAAGCTAGCGTTAGTAGTCCCGGTGGAAGTTTTGTATCGCATCTCGTGGCTTTAAATCCGGCGACTACTCCGCCTATTGTAACACCCCTTTTACAATACAGAATGGATGAAGACAGTTGGGCTGTCTCAGCGGGGGAGGAGGTTGTTGACTCTGGTCCAAATGGCCTAAATGGCCGTGCAGTCCGTGGTGCCAATACATCTGAAAGCACTCCAGCGCTTAGCGGTAACGACGGTACTTGTGGTTACGGCGTGTTTAATGGCAACAGCAGTAATGGAAGTTATGTTGAAATCCCAGATAACTCATTATTGGATTTTACCGATAACTTTTCTGTCGGTGTGTGGATTAAAATTAACAGTATCCCTAGTTCTGGTCTTAGGACAATTGCCTCTAAAGATAATAATTATGAATTTCACGTTAATAGTAGCGGCCGTATTAATTGGTGGTGGCAAATTAACGGGAGCAGTACAGAAAATCAATTTAATTCAACGGTATCGGTCTCAGCTGGTACTTGGACGCATGTCGTGATCAGCTTTAGTAGCGGCTTACAGCGCATATTTATCAATGGTGTTGAAGCCGGTAGGCGTACTTTTACTGGTACTCCAAATCGTAATAATCTTCCCTTACAAATAGGCTCAGATCAAGGATTTTCTGGCCGTTATTTTAATGGCAGCATTGATGAAGTAAATGTTTTTAATCAAGCGTTAAATGCTCAACAAGCAAAGTCATTAATGGATACAACGCGTCCTTGTGTGTCTAGTTGTGTATTGGGTGGCTTTGATATAGAACAGCCCCGTTATGCTTTGGCGTGTCCGGGTGGGCGTTCTTTAATCACTATTAGGCCCATTTGTGATGATGGGATCACGGTAAAGCAAGATTATATTGGTACGGTTAATCTTAGTACTACAGAAAATGCTTTAAGTGAATTTTATTCTACTCCAGGTTCATTAACAGAAATTAACTCAATTACTTTTGATGGTTCTGAGCTGGGTGTGCAGGATGTGTATTTATTTCATCAGAATGAAAATTCTGCGCTTAGGGTGATCGCTAATGATGCAGCGTCACCGGTTGTTACTACTTCAACAACGGCGACTGATTTTAGAACAGAAGGTTTTGCGATATCGTCGCCTTCATCTTTCACCTGTGGTGGTAGCGGTAGCAGTTTAACTTTAACGGCGATTGGTGAAAATACAGCGGGTGTTGAGTGTCAGGTATTAGAGGGATTTAACGGCAATAAAAACTTAAAAGCATGGTATGAGGTGAATGTAGATTCAGATTCAGCCGCCGAGACAGTGACTACGCCAATGATTTTAGCTGGTCAAGCTGTAACAGCTCAAGCAGAGCCTACGAGCAGTAATATTACTAACTTAAGTTTTGTAAATGGTGTGGCCAATGTCGGTGTTGCTTATGCAAACGCAGGGCAAATAAAAGCCATTAACTTTCAACACGACGATGCACCCTACGATGGCAGTAATGCGCAATATTCAGCATTATTTGCCGCCAGCAATGCCTTTGTTGTAAAGCCTAATACCATAAGCCTATCCATTCCGGATGCTAATTCAGAGTGTGCAACGGGGGCGGTTAATGAAAACTGTTCCACGTTTGTTGCGGCGGCGGCACCCTTTACACTAAATTCAGAAGCGCAATGTATTGGTGGCGGCATAGCTGATGATTACCAAGGGAATATTGCTATTACTCATGATTTGGTTTCTCCTGCTCCTTCATCTGGAAGTATTGGTAGCTTAGCGATTAACTCTGCTGCGTTTGGTAGTGCAGACGATGGTGCAATTCAAATTAACAATCAATCAATCTCCGAAGTAGGCGTGTTCTCGATAACAGCCACTCCGGGTACCTATTATGGTGAAACGATTACCCCATTTACCCTGCCGACAGTCGGTCGTTTTTATCCCGCAAGTTTTTCTTTGATATCTTCAAATATTTCTAATAGCTGTGACAGTTTTAGCTATATGAATCAGCCGGGAATTAATATTAGTTATGAGTTAGAAGCACGTAATGCGGCGGGTGTTAAAACATTAAATTATGGCGGTGGTTTTGCTAAGGCAACCATAAGTTTAGTAGCAGAAAATAATAACGAAGGCGTTGATTACAAACCAAGGTTAAGCGGATTTGGTTCTACTAGCTGGGGTAGTGGCGATTATATTTTTTCTAATACGGGCAGTTTTAATCGTTTAGCTTCGGGTACGCCTAATGTGCTAGACGGCCCTTATCAGGATTTAAAAATCGGTATTCAATTAGCGGACAACGATGGTAATGTCAGCCCATTAAACGGTTTGAATATGCGAGCTGATACCAGTACAAGTTGCACCACGGATGGAAATTGTAATGCGCTAGCGTTGGCGGGTAATTTAGATGTGCGTTTTGGCCAATTAAAATTGAATAACGTATTTGGCCCAGAAACATCCCCTTTAGATATGATGGTGCAAACGGAATATTTTGATGGAACGAGATTTGTTGTCAATACAGATGATAGTTGTACGGTTTTAACACTGAGTAATGTTGGTGGAGATAATGAAATATTGCCTGCCTCTCCACCACTAACTTCAAACATAATTTCTGGTGAAGGCTCTATTCATTTTGATGCAGCTGGTTTAGGTAATCAAGGCTCGAGCAAGTATCAGCAAGATACGAATTCATATTTACCCTGGCTCAACACTGAAAATAATGACGATGGTAATTATGCTGACAACCCGTTTGGAACAGTCACCTTTGGTCAATTCCGAGGAAATGACCGCAGGTTGTATTGGCGCGAGATCGTGCGCTAACCGTAAGGGTTTTATTCGTTTACATCTTCGTTAGCTTCTTCTGAATCCATGTTTAACTCTTTGATTTTACGCGTTAAGGTATTACGTCCCCAGCCTAATAATACAGCGGCATCTCTGCGGCGACCTGCTGTATGTTTAAGGGCGCTTTCTATCATAATGCGCTCAAAGATAGGTACTGCAATATCGAGTAACGCTGGCGTACCTTGAGCGAGTTGTTGGTCGGCCCAATAGCGTAAAGATTGTTCCCAGTTTCCTGAGGATTGCGCAATCCCTTGTTGGTCTAATAACTCGGGAGGAAGGTCGTTAATATGAACTTCTCTGCCAGATGCCATTACTGTAATCCAGCGGCAAGTATTTTCTAATTGACGAACGTTACCAGGCCAATCTAACTTTGATAAATAAGCAGAGGTTTCTGGTTTTAATGTTTTAACTTCTACATCGAGTTCTTCTGCAGCAGAATTTAAAAAGTGTTTTAGCAAGCGAGGAATGTCTTCACGGCGATCGGCTAAACGTGGAATATGAATTCGAATAACGTTTAAGCGGTGAAATAAATCTTCGCGGAAGCGACCTTCTTTTACTAAACCTTCAAGATCTTGGTGTGTCGCTGCAATAATTCTAACATCAACTTTTACAGGGGTTGTTCCGCCAACTCGATAAAATTCACTGTCGGCCAAAACGCGTAATAAGCGTGTTTGCGTATCGGCAGGCATGTCACCAATTTCATCAAGAAATAAAGTGCCGCCATTGGCTTGTTCAAAGCGACCGCGGCGCTGTCCGCCTGCTCCCGTGAAAGATCCTTTTTCGTGACCAAATAATTCTGACTCGATTAAGTCTTTTGGAATCGCTGCCATGTTTAAGGCAATAAAGTTTTCACTCGCGCGTGGGCTGTGTTTGTGTAACGCATGTGCAACGAGTTCTTTACCCGTGCCGGATTCACCATTAATTAATACAGTAATGTTGGATTGTGATAAGCGGCCAATGGCGCGAAACACTTCTTGCATGGCGGGTGCTTCGCCAATAATTTCGGTGTGTCTAGGCAGTTCTTCTTCGGTGATTTTTGCAGCCCGCTGTTCTTCTGAGTGGGCGATGGCGCGTCTAATTAACGTAACGGCGTCGTCTACATCAAACGGTTTGGGTAGGTATTCAAAAGCACCACTTTGATAAGACGAGACTGCGCTGTCTAGATCAGAATGAGCGGTCATAATAATGACGGGCAGTTCTGGGTAGGCTTGGTTTACTTGTGATAATAAGGTTAAGCCATCGATGCCAGGCATGCGAATGTCGGTCATGATTGCAGCGGGTAGTTGTTTTTTTAACAGCCCCATAATCGTTTCGGCACTATCGAATACACGACAGGGAATATTGGCTTGTTCTAGAGCTTTTTCTAGTACCCAACGAATTGATTTATCGTCGTCAATAATCCAAACAGTATTCATATTGATCAGTCCTAAGATTGTTTAAGTGGGATGTAAATAGAAAAGGCTGTGCGGCCTTTTTCACTTTCGTATTCGATGATGCCGTCGTGCTGGTTAATCAGTGATTGGGCAATCGATAGCCCAAGTCCTGAACCGGTTGCACGGCCACTAACCATGGGATAAAACAAGTTATCTTTTAGCTGATTAGGAATACCCGGGCCATTATCTTCAATGGTTATGTGTGCAACTAAACGATGGCGTTGGTTACCAATGGTGAACTGGCTTTTGGTGCGGGTTTTAAGTTTGAGTGTAGGCAAGGCGGTGTCTGATTCGATCATTGCTTGTACCGCATTGCGACAAATATTTAGGGTGGCTTGAATCAGTTGAGATTTGTCGCTAATAAATTCAGGAATAGAAGGGTCGTAATCACGCACAATATTAAGGTTACCAGCGTGTTCTACGGCGACCAGTTGGCAAACGCGTTCAAGCACTTCGTGGATATTGGTTGCTTCTTGTTTTGGCAGCTGGTGTGAGCCTAATAAACGATCGACCAAGTCGCGCAGGCGGTCGGCTTCTTCGATGATGATGTTGGTGTATTCATCTAACGAGTTATCGGGCAGTGTACGTGACAGCAGTTGTGCAGCACCTCGGATGCCACCCAAGGGGTTTTTAATTTCGTGGGCTAAACCACGCACCAGCTCGCGAGTGGTTTCTTGTTTAGAGATTATTTGTTCTTCGCGTGAAATTCTTAGTAAGCGATCGCGGCCTTGAATTTCTATTAATAAACAAGGCGTGCGACTTTCTGGATGAACGATTGGGCTGACACTGTAATCGACGGTAATCGATTGTGCATTATGCAGAATAATCTCGGTTTCACGCTTGGTAAAGGTAAAGCCGGATATTAATGCCCGTTGCAGTGCTTTTTTGTCTGCTTCTGATTCCCATGCAAGATCGTAAAACGATTCGCCGGCTCCTTTGCGCCCACTCACTTGTAACAATATTTCTGCTGCTGGGTTCATGTAGATAACGCAGAGATCAGTATCCAGTAACAAGATGCTGGTATTGAGGTATTCAAGTAATTGTTGGTTAAGCACTGCCGATGCGATCATGTAATAAATTTCCTATTTATTAAGTTTATGCAATAACTAAACCATGTTGGCATGTAAGGCTAGCGGGTAGAACCGGCGTTATTAGCGGGTTAATTGAAAATAATAACCCATAGGTGAGGTAAAGCAGAGCATCTTTATTTAATTTTGCTCTATTTTGGTGCGCCATTGCATTGATTTGGTGCGCTGATTGAGTAAAGACTAGCGTCTAACGTGAATGTTTTGGCTAGGGCTGGAAATTTTCACAATTTGATTATCGCGTTGACGAACAATAACTTTTAAATTGTGGGTGCCGCGGTCGGCATTGTTGATTTGCCAACTTAATTGATTGCCGCTACTCAGTTCTTGGCCGTTAAATAATAATACGGCTTCGTCTTGCTCTTGCAGTGCAGGTGATATTTGCGCGGTAACAATAAAATTGCCAAGTTCACCACGGTTCACATGGCTGTCGGGCTGTGGGTTAATAATTTGAATTGATTGGTAGGCTTGCGGAGATTCGCTATTTTCTCTTGGGCTTGCAGTGGTGCGCTGGGGCACTTTAATAGCGGGGATAATGCTGATGTCTTTTAGTGTGTGTGTGCGTGATTCTTTTCCTGGTACGTCAGAAAAGATACGATTACCATTTTCATCGATGGAGATGTAAATCTCAGTCGCTAAACTAGGGGCTGATAAGCAAACAATTAGGCTGCTTAGCCAAGCAATATTCTTTATTTTTTTCATTCAAATATAATGACAGTAGAGGCTTACAAACTCAATCTTCTTTATATTTATTGACGTTAAACCGCAGGTTATACAAGCGCAGTTAACCAGAACTGCTAATCAAAGAGAAAAGTATGAAAGCATTGATTCAAAGAGTATCAGAAGCGAGTGTAACGGTAGAAGGGCAGATAATAGCGAATATCGGCCAAGGTTTATTGGTTTTACTAGGCGTAGAAAAAGGCGACGATTCGGCCGCTCTTGATAAGCTATTACATAAGGTAAGTCATTATCGTATTTTTGCCGATCAAGACGATAAAATGAATCTAAACGTGCAACAGATTAATGGCAGTTTGCTGGTGGTTTCTCAATTCACCTTGGCTGCCGACACCGGTAAAGGATTGCGGCCGGGGTTTTCAACAGCGGCTGTACCGGGGCTGGCTGAAACCTTGTATGAAGAGTTTGTAGCTAAGGCCAAAGCGATGGAAGTTAACGTGGCTACAGGTTCTTTCGGTGCGGATATGAAAGTGGCTTTAGTCAATGATGGCCCTGTTACGTTTTGGTTGTCGAGCTAGTTTTAACTAGAGGCTTTTTAACTAGAGGCTTTTTAACTAGAGGCTTTTTAACTAGAGGCTTTTTAAATAGACGCCTTGTATAGATTAACTCGGCGAAACTCATCCAGCTCATCAAGATCGGGTACGGTAAAGGAATCGATTTGGCCAATGGCAGAATAGGGTGGAAAGTTGAAGTTTTTAACCCGCGAATCAGCGACCAGTACTTCTGGTGCTTTGTTTAAAAACACTTCCAGTAACGGTAAGTTGGCTTTGTCGTAGAGAACGTCGGCAGCAATGAGTAAATCAAGTTCTTGATCAAATTCAAACAGGTCGTGATGGAGTTCAAAGCTAACGTTATTGAGTTTGGCGTTTTCTTGGCACGATAGTAAAGCGTCTGGGTCAATGTCGCAGGCAATTACCTGTTTTGCACCGGCCATTATTGCTGCAATGGCCACAACCCCCGAACCCGCGCCAAAATCCATTACGCGTTTACCTTTTACGATTTCTGGGTTGTCTAATAAATAACGTGCTAGCACTTGGCCACTGGCCCAGCAAAATGCCCAGTAAGCTGGATATGCTTGAATCGCTAAAATTTCATCTTGGCTAAAAGGCCGTTGCATGGGCTTAGGGTCTACCAACCACAGTTGTATTTCTTCACATTGGGGCAAAGGTTGAGCGGTGACTCTGGCATCAGCAAGCATGTTTTGAATACACTGATTTAAGGCTACTGGTTTTGGTGTTGGTGTTGATTTTGGTGTTAGTGTTTGCAATGTTGAGGCTGTGGTTTTTAAAGACTGCTTCATGGAATGTAAGTACTAGAAAGTATCCATTGATGATTAATAAAGAGTAAGTGAGAAATGATGTTCAATAGTTAACGCGCACGGTTAATCAATTTGCCGCCTGCGTGGGTCATTAACCATCCTCTAATACGCCGTGTAGTAGAGTTTTCTAGGCTTTTATAATTGGCAATATTTGCGGTGGTGATTTGCTGATAATTTGTATTGTCGGTACGGCGCATTATTTTTAATCGTTGCTGCGCTAAGCGCTGAACAGGTTGTTGGTTTGGCTGAATGAGGTCTAGGTAAGGCACTTGTATTTTTTCAATTTGTTGCTGAATGTTTTCTGGTGCCAAAGAATTATTAAGTGCGTCGATGGTAATAAGGGTTAGTCCTTTGCCTGTTTCTTTGTGGGCGTAATCGATCGCCCAAGAGGCGCTGGCACCATAGCCTACAATCACTAGGTTGAGTTGGTTGCGAGATTTTAAATAGTTAACAGCTGCATTAATACGGGCTTGAGTTTGCTTTTGATAGGCGGCAACGACTTCTGCCTGCTGAGGTGTTGTTTCAATATTTACTTCTGTATCTGCTTCTTGAGTTAGCTCAGTGCTCGCTTTATCGCGAGGGATTCTCGCTTTGGCTGGTGGGTAGGGCAGTTCGATGGTCAAGGTGGCCCAGCCAAATTGTGGTAAATACTCTCTAAGAGGCGCGACCATAACTGGCCAGTGACCATGCTGCTGCAGATCGGGCAAAATTAAAACAGCACCCTGTGGGTTGCCAGATTCTTCTGCTAGAAAAAGCCCATAAAACGATTCTTCGGCATGGAGCATCACGACTTCGTTTTCACGGTTAAGTTTACTCATGTGTTCTAGTAAGAGTTGGCTTCTTTTGTTTTCAATATCGGGTAGATTATAGTGCTTATCGATAGCTTCTTTTGCAGGGTTTTCTTCTTCAATGCTGCTTTCTTCGGCATAAATTAGTGCAGATAACGGGGTTAGGGTTGCGAAGACTATAAGCAGACCAGTAAGCAGACCAGTAGCCGAACTTAATAACCAGCGTGTTTTAAGTGCCAAGGGTAAAAATAACGTGTGTTGTAAAAAGCTGAGTGTCTTTTTCATGGTTAAGTTTTCACGGCCAGAACTGCCGTTTAGATTATCACAGTTGCTCCTTACTTTTGTCGGCCTTTCCCTTTAAAATAGACATATTATTTTTTCTTACTGACGCTGCTATGCGTACTCCGAGACTTTTATGCCAGATTACAAAATTGCTCCTTCTATTTTAGCCGCTGATTTCGCTCGTTTAGGCGAAGAAGTAGACAATGTGCTCGCCGCAGGTGCTGATATTGTTCACTTTGATGTGATGGATAATCACTATGTGCCTAATTTGACCATTGGTCCTATGGTGTGTTCGGCGTTGCGTAAGCATGGCGTTACCGCGCCGATTGATGTGCATTTGATGGTGAAACCGGTTGATCACATGATTGCTGAGTTTATTAAAGCCGGTGCCAGTTACATTACTTTTCACCCGGAAGCGTCTGAGCATATTGATCGCAGTTTGCAGTTGATTAAAGATGGCGGTTGCAAGGCAGGTTTGGTATTTAACCCAGCGACGCCGTTGCATTTAATGGAGCATGTAATGGATAAACTCGACATGGTGTTATTAATGTCGGTGAATCCTGGTTTTGGCGGGCAATCGTTTATTCCTCATACGCTAGAGAAGTTAAAAGAAGTGCGTCGTATGATTGATAATTCTGGTTATGATATTCGTCTTGAAGTAGACGGCGGCGTGAAGGTTGATAATATTCGTGCTTGTGCTGAAGCCGGTGCTGATACCTTTGTGGCGGGTTCGGCTATTTTTGGTAAGCCAGATTATAAAAGTGTTATTGATGAGATGCGTGCTGAACTGGCTAACGTGTAGTTTTATACATTTCAGCGTTAAATATTTCAGCGCTAAGTATTTCAGCGCTAGCAGGTAAACAGTTTATGACGACTCCGCTTAATAACGATCATGTTAATGAAGCTGCTTGGCAATCTGTTTTTTCAGATACCGTTGCTGCCTTGTTTAATGCCCAAGTTAGTACTGCCCACAACGCATCGGCTTTAAAAGCAGTGTTATTTGATTTAGATGGCACGCTGATCGACAGTGTGCCGGATATTGCAGCCGCAACAGATAGTATGCTCGAAAGTATTGGTATGGCGCCAGCGGGCGAAGTGAAGGTTAATCGCTGGGTGGGTAATGGCGCTGCTGCTTTAGTAAAGCGTGCGTTGTTGAATGATGATTTGGGTGATGAGTTGCATCAGCAAAACTTTCCTAATGAGGCTGATGATCCTGCTTATGTGCATGCTTATGCTCGGTTTGAAAGCGCTTACGAGCAGCGTTTAACAGCGGCCACTGGTTTGTATGCCGATGTAGAGCACGTATTAGATAGGTTAAGGGGTGCTGGTATGAAGATGGCGTTGATTACCAATAAGCCAAGACGTTTTGCTGTGCCCTTGTTGGCGGCGTTAAAGATTGATCATCATTTTTCGTGTGTTTTGTGTGGTGATGATTTACCACACAAAAAACCTCATCCATTACCGGTGCAAACGGCACTAAAAGCCTTAGGCGTTGAGGCGCATGAAGCGTTAATGGTGGGGGATTCTATATCGGATGTTAAGTCGGCGTATTTGGCAGGGGTTAAATCGGTGGCGGTGACTTACGGTTATAATCATGGCTTGGCAATAACCGACGCTGGTAATGAAATGCAGGCTGATGTTTTTATTGATGCGATTAAGCAGCTAATAGTAAACAGCTAATAAACTGCAGTTTTTGAGTAATAAATATTGGTTTTTTTGCGCTGCGCTTTAAAAGCGCAGCGATTAAGTTCACAGAGCAGTGACGCAAATTCAGATCCGCGTTTAAAAACGTACCAATGCGTTCAGCTGGTAAGATGTTAGTAAGTCTTTGTTTAAAAACTCAGCCCGTAAGTCGACCTTAGACGACATGCGATAGCCTGCACCAAATCCCATAAATACGCCATCGTCGTCACCAACTTCAACCCCTGCACGTACCAAGGCATAAAGATTCGGATCAATTTCACTTAAATCTCTTTGTAAAACACCTGCGCCCCAAATACCTCTAACTCGTTCTTTGTTACCACCCCCAAAGTTAAAGCTTTCTGTTTGAAAGAAACCGACTTCGGCAAAGGTTTTAAAACCCGCAATAGAACTGGCAATAGGCAAACCGGCAAATAACTGGAAACCCATGGCGGTTTCTCTGTCGGCACCAGAAAATAATGGTTCAAGGTCGATAGAGTTGTAGTTGATACCACCGCCGACATAAATACCTTCAGGCATCGATGTGCTGGCTTTGGCCTCGCCAGTTTCGCTTACTGGCGAGTCGATATCATTGGCTAGTAGATGCTGAGAGCTTAGTGCAAGTAGACCAATAGCAAATATATTTTTAATCATAGTGGTGTCCTTTTTAATGTATTTAGTGAATTGAGTGAGTTAAATGCTTAGGCATTGTATGTGTAAACGCTAATGTCGGGTCAATATTCATTAATATAAAGAGGCGCTTCTTGCAGTGCTGATAGCTGTTCGCGTAATGCTAAAACATGACCCGACCAGTATTGAACGCCAGTGAACCAAGGGAATGCAAGAGGAAATGCTGGATCATCCCAACGTTCAGCTACCCAAGCGGTATGACGAATAAGGCGAATAGTACGCAGTGCTTCGATCCACTTTAGCTGATGGTAAGGAAAGGGGCGAAACACCTCGTACCCTTTGCGAATGGCATCAAGTTGTTGCAATTGTTCTTCACCATCTCCGCTGAGTAGCATCCAAATATCTTGCATGGCGGGGCCTTGTACACAATCGTCAAAATCGACCATGTAGAGTTGTTCGTCACGCCATAATAAGTTGCCTACGTGGCAATCACCATGAATACGAAGGGTGTCACTCATTTGAGGCTGATACTGTTTTTCAACCAGTGCGTTGAGGTCGTGGCAAATGGATTGGTAAGCCACTTTAAAGTCTTCATGCAGCAAGCCGGATTTTAAAACAGTCTCGCAGCTTTGTTGAATGATGGTTTTGTCTTTGGCATGGCCGAGTTCAGATTTCCCATTCCAAATAGGCCTATGTTGAAAGCGATAATCGTTACCAACTTGGTGCAGTCGCGCCAACCAGCGGCCTAAATACTCTAATTGATCGGTATTAGAAATTTCCGGCGATTGGCCACTTTTTCGCGGTGAAATAGAAAAATAAAATTCGTTAAATTCAAACAAGGTTTGGCCGTTGAATTGCAAAGGGGCCACTACTGGTAGATCTTCTTCAGCGAGTTCTAATAAAAATTGATGTTCTTCTAAAATGGCTTCTTTTGACCAGCGGTTAGGCCGATAAAATTTTACGATAACGGGAGATTCTCCTTCAATTCCTACCTGATAAACACGATTTTCGTAGCTGTTTAGTGGGTATTGGCGCATATCTGTGAGTAAACCGAGGCTTTCGACAGCATCGATCACAGCATCAGGACTAAGGCTTTGGTAGGGATGTAAGGTTTGATCTTCGGTGCTGTTCATTTTAGCCGCGGCATGGTTGAGCATGCGAAGTGAATTCAGCGCTATTATAGCCGAGCTAATATTGAATCACAGCTAATACACGCTGGCGTTTTGCCTATTGCTTGAGCTTGTCGTTAAGTTAGTGTTTAGGCGTGCGTGCCAAGCACCAAACACTGACGGTACTTGCCCCAGAATTTTTAAGAATTGTCGCCATAGAATGGGCGGTGCTGCCGGTTGTCATTACGTCATCAATTAGCATGATGTGCTGGTGGTTGAGTTGTTTGCCTGCAGAATGAAAGTGCTTGTGCACGTTAATGATGCGTTGTTGGCGGTTAAGGTCTTTTTGTTCGCTACCATGGCTGCGTTTGGCTAATTTGGCGATAACCGGTTTGTTGAGTTTGCGGGCGAGCTCTCGGGTAATTAATTCAGCGGGATTAAAGCCGCGCTTAATTAGGTTCCAGCGCGTAGAGGGCACAAAGGTAAAAGCATCGACATCGCTTAAGTTAGGCGGTGGATTATTCAGCATAAGTTGTGCAAGTTTTTGCGCCCATTGTGTTTTACGTTTGTCTTTTAACTGATGCAGCCATGAATCGATTGGCGCAGCATAATTGAAATTACTATGGCTGCTATCAAAAGCAGGTTTGTTGGCTAAACACTGGCCACAATAACCTGGGCTGAGTAGGGGAATTGCACATATTTGACAGCGTGATTTCACTTGTGGAAGGGCACTTTCGCAGTCATTGCAAAGAAAACCGTTGTCGTGATTTTGTTCTAGGCAAAGCTCACAGGTTTTATTAAGCAAAGAAGGCAGTACGTTTTTTAACCGTAGGTATACCTTTTTATTGATTGAATTTGACCCATTCATGCGTCTGTTTATTATGCGCTTAGTGATTCGAGTAATTAATTATTTTAACGATAACGCAGTGGCGAAGGAATTAGCCGAATGAGTGAGAAAGTAGAACAATTACGCCATGATTGGTCATCGCATGAGGTTACAGCTCTTTTCGCTTTACCTATGAACGATTTGTTATTTAAGGCTCAAACCGTTCATCGCCAGTATTTTGATCCTAACCATGTTCAAATTAGTACTTTATTATCGATTAAAACCGGTGCCTGCCCGGAAGACTGTGCTTATTGCCCACAGAGCGCGCGTTTTGATACTCAGTTAAAGAAAGAAAAATTAATGGAAGTCGCAGCGGTTATTGAAAAGGCTAAGGCAGCAAAAGCCGCTGGCTCTGACCGTTTTTGTATGGGAGCTGCTTGGCGCTCTCCGCGTGCTAAAGATATGCCGTATGTTGTAGCTATGGTAAAAGGCGTAAAAGATTTGGGTATGGAAACCTGCATGACACTGGGCATGTTGGATCATGATAAATCGTCGCAGTTAGCGGCCGCGGGTTTAGATTATTACAATCATAATTTGGACACATCCCCTGAGTATTATGCCGAGATTATTACTACACGCACTTATTCTGATCGTTTAGAAACCTTACAGCATGTTCGCGATTCGGGCATGAAGGTATGTTCTGGTGGCATTTTGGGAATGGGCGAAACACAGAGTGATCGCGTTGGTTTATTGCGACAGTTAGCCAATTTACCGCAGCATCCCGATTCTGTTCCTATTAATCAGCTGGTCAAAATTGCAGGAACGCCATTGGCTGGGCAGATCGATTTAGATCCGCTCGAGTTTGTGCGTAGCATTGCTGTGGCACGTATTATGATGCCTAAATCTTACGTGCGGTTAAGTGCAGGCCGCGAAGAAATGTCAGAAGAAATGCAGGCGATGTGTTTCTTGGCCGGGGCTAATTCTATTTTTTATGGCGAGTGTTTATTAACCACACCTAACCCAGCTGCTAATAAAGATCAGACGCTTTTTGCTAAGTTAGGTATTAACTCACACCACAAAGTGACTCAGCCGCCTCGATCACTAAATGAACTGTTAAAAAGTAAAACGGCAAGTGCTAGTGATTTATTCTACAGCGCGGTTTAAATGCGATATTTTTTTGCAACATATAACCATACATTCTAACGGTGTTGCTTAAATTACTGGCCTCTTTTCGTTTTGCTGTATAAAATGTATACAGTGCATTATGAGTTTATTAGGAGGCAGTTATGAATATAGGTTCAACATCAGGTTCTTCTTTTACCATTGCTACGGCGGGTATTCAGCAAAATACCGAACAAGTAAAGCAGGCTGCTCAACAAGTTGTTGAAGCGACAACTACTCGACCTACTCAAGGTGCAGTTGAGGCCACAGAAGCCTTGGTTAAACTAAAAGAAGGTGAGCAAGGCGTGGCATTGAATGCCAAAGTTTTACAAGCCGCCGATCAGCAGTTGGGTACCTTATTGGATGTTAAGGCTTAGGTTGCCTTAACAGCTTACTTAGGTAGCCATAAAGATTATGCAAATCTCAACCAATGCAGGTTTCTATGCCCCAACTAATGTGTCGCCAATTAGTGCGACACAGGGTGCTGCATTGTCGCAAGTTGCTGAAACCAGTGGTTCTGGCAACTTCCCGCCAGTAGAAGCAGTGGTTAATACCACAGGTTCTCGTGAAATCCCCTCAGAACGGCTGCAGCCAGAAATTGCCACGCCTGCCGGTGCATATATTTATGCCAATCCCGCGCAAAACAAGACGGTAAATAATAGTCCTAACGATAGCCCTAGTGATAGTCCTGTAGAAACAAATAATTCACAATCTAACAATGACAGTAATGCTGCTAGCAATGACAGAGTTAAGAACGATGAGCAGGCTGATCAACAAAAGCAGCAGGCACAAGAACAGCAGCAACAAAAACAAGAGCAACAAAATTTAGCTATTATTCGTGAGCTTTCACAAAGAGACAGTGAAGTTCGCGCTCATGAGCAAGCCCATAGTTCAGTGGGTGGCCAGTATGCAGGTTCGGCTAATTATACTTATCAACGTGGCCCAGATGGTGTGAGTTATGCGGTGGGTGGTGAGGTTTCTATTGATGTGAGTGCGGTTAATGGTGATCCACGTGCGACTTTAGAAAAAATGCAAACGGTATTGCGGGCGGCACTAGCTCCTGCAGAGCCTTCAACGCAAGATCGCCAAGTAGCGGCATTGGCCTCGCAGCAAGCCAATCAAGCGCGCGCAGAATTGGCCAATGAAAGTCGCACTGCTGGGCAAGCTAATACTACTGAAGCCAGTCGCTCTGAAACTAATAGCTCTGAAACTAATAGCTCTATTTTATCTAAAGATTTTCCACTTTTAAGTGACCGTATTGCCAAGATAAATGAGATTATTCTGGCAATTAGTCAAAATGATGTATCCCGCGCAACAGGGCAGTTATTAAACGATATAGCTTAGCCTTATCCCCCGTGGTTGTTGACTTTCAATATTAAAAATCTTAAAACTCGCATCCTCAGAATGTTATTTTTTGTAGGCAATTTATCAAGCTAGCTTGACAAAATAAGTCTGTAAACGTATGTTTCAAACAAGTGTTTGAATTGGATAGTTGCTTATACGGTTGCTCATACAGTGATCGCAATTATTTATTGTTAATCAAGAATCGGCTTTGCCGTTCATAAACATATAGGCTAAGAGGTTTCCCTGATGCCAGATTATAAAGCTCCCCTTCGTGATATTAAATTTGTTGCTGACGAATTGTTAGATTTCCCTGCTCACTACGCAAGCTTGCCTGCGTTTGCCGACGTTGCTACCCCAGATATGGTTGATGCCATTATTACTGAAGGTGCTAAATTTTGTGAAAACGTACTAGCACCTATTAACCGTGGTGGTGATACAGAAGGTTGTACTCGTCATGAAGATGCGTCTGTAACTACGCCAACAGGTTTTAAAGAAGCGTATCGTCAGTATGTTGATAATGGCTGGGCTTCTTTGTCTGCTGATGTTGAATATGGTGGTCAGGGTCTTCCTGAATCTCTAGGTACAATCGTTTCTGAAATGGTTGGTACGGCTAACTGGTCTTGGGGTATGTACCCAGGTCTATCTCACGGCGCTAAAAACACATTAGAAGCTTGGGGTACAGAAGAACAGAAGCAAATGTATCTTAAGCCGCTAATTTCTGGCGAGTGGACAGGTACTATGTGCCTGACTGAACCAGCTTGTGGTTCTGACCTTGGTATTTTGAAAACTAAAGCAGAAGCAAATGCAGACGGTTCTTACGCGTTAACAGGTACTAAGATCTTCATCTCTGCTGGTGAACACGACATGGCCGACAACATCGTCCATATCGTACTAGCACGTCTTCCTGGTGCTCCAGAAGGTACTAAAGGTATTTCTTTATTTATCGTACCTAAGTTCATCGTTAACGAAGATGGCACTTTAGCCGATCGTAATACTGTTACTTGTGGCTCTATTGAGCACAAGATGGGTATTCACGGTAACGCGACTTGTGTTATGAACTTCGATGGCGCTAAAGCTTGGTTGATTGGCCCAGAAAACAAAGGCTTGAACTGCATGTTCACCTTTATGAACGTTGCTCGTATTGGTACTGCTTTGCAGGGCGTTACAGCGGCTGAAGGTTCTTTCCAAGGTGCATTAGCATACGCTAAAGACCGCTTAGCAATGCGTTCTTTAACTGGCCCGAAAGCGCCAGAAAAAGTAGCCGACCCAATTATTGTTCACCCAGACGTGCGTAAAATGCTTCTTACTCAGAAAGCATTTGCTGAAGGTGGTCGTGCTTTGGTTATGCTAACTGCTAAAAATGCTGACCTAGCTCATAAAGCTGAAACTGAAGAAGAGCGTAAGACTGCCGACGATATGTTGGGTTTCTTAACGCCTATCGCTAAAGCATTTTTGACTGAAACAGGTCTTGAAGCAGCTAACCATGGTTTACAGGTATTTGGTGGTCACGGTTTCATCGCAGAATGGGGTATGGAGCAAATTGTTCGTGATACTCGTATTTCTACCTTGTACGAAGGTACTACCGGTATTCAGGCACTTGATTTATTGGGTCGTAAAGTACTAATGACTCAAGGCGCTGCGTTAAAACAGTTTACTAAGCTAGTTCACGATTTCTGCAAAGAAAACGCTGACGATGCAGACATGAAAGAGTTTGTTGAGCCATTAGTTAAGCTAAATAAAGAGTGGGGCGACTTAACTATGAAAATTGGTATGAGCTCTATGCAAAACCGTGAAGAAGTAGGTTCTGCATCTGTTGATTACCTAATGTATTCTGGTTATGTAACGCTTGCTTACTTATGGGCTCAGATGGCTAAAGTTGCTAAGACTAACCTAGCAGCGGGTACGACTGAAGAAGATTTCTATGGTGCTAAAGTTAAAACTGCCCGTTTCTACTTCCAGCGTATTCTTCCACGTACTGCGACTCATGCATTAAGCATGGTTGCTGGCGCAGATAGCTTGATGGATCTAGATGCAGAACACTTTGCATTCTAAGTCATTGCGTAACTAGTTACGCAATACCCAAAAAGCCGCACTTATAGTGCGGCTTTTTTGTATCTATTGAAAAATAAAGAGTTTTTACGAGTAAATAGCGTAAATAGACCGATTTTATTACTCTAATTGACCGATTATTGATTTTGTATGGTCGACTGTGGCGCTAGATGGTTTAAAATACGCCGCAGTTAAATCACCGAGTGGCTCTTTGAGCTTGCTCAGATGAGCACAGCGCTTACTGCTACTGGATTAATTTGCCAGTTAAAGACAAGCCGCTAAATTTTATGAAATGAGGAAAGGTTATGCCTGAGTATACAGCTCCCCTGCGCGATATGCGCTTCCTACTAAATGAAGTATTTGATGCGCCGGCTATGTGGGCTAATAACCCACGCTTAGCGGAAGTGGTTGAAACTGAAACAGCAGAAGCGATTCTGGAAGAAGCGGGTAAAATCGCTGCGAATGTTTTAGCACCGCTTAACCGTGAAGGTGATGAAGTGGGTTCAACTTGGAAAGATGGCGAAGTAACGTCTCCTCCAGGTTTTAAAGAAGCTTACCAAACTTATAGCGAAGGCGGTTGGGGTGGCTTAGGTGGTAATCCAGAATTTGGTGGCATGGGCATGCCAAAAATGTTGGTAGGCCAAGTTGAAGAAATGATTCAAGGTTCTAACATCTCTTTTGGTCTTGCACCGATGTTAACCGCAGGCGCGTGTTTATCTTTGGATGCACACGGCAGCCAAGAATTAAAAGATAAGTACCTTCCTAATATGTACTCTGGTCAATGGGCAGGTGCAATGGATTTAACGGAACCACATTGTGGTACCGATTTAGGCATTATGCGTACCAAAGCAGAGCCTAATGCAGATGGTTCTTACAGCGTTTCTGGCACCAAGATTTTTATTACTTGGGGCGAGCACGATATGGCCGAGAACATTATTCATTTAGTGTTGGCTAAGCTACCTGATGCGCCAGCGGGTCCTAAAGGCATTTCTATGTTCTTGGTACCTAAGTTTTTAGTCAACGATGATGGTTCTTTGGGCGAGCGCAACACCATGGGCTGCGGTTCTATTGAGCACAAAATGGGCATTAAAGGTTCCGCGACGTGTGTCATGAACTACGATGGCGCTAAAGGTTGGTTGATTGGTGGTGAAAACAAAGGCTTAAACGCTATGTTCACCATGATGAATTACGAGCGTGTAGCTGTTGGTATTCAAGGTCTTGGTGTTGCTGAGAACTCTTACCAAAATGCTGTTACATACGCTAACGACCGTATTCAGTCTCGTGCGCCAACGGGTAAAGTTGCTCCAGAAAAAGCAGCCGATCCAATCATCGTTCACCCCGATGTACGCCGTATGTTAATGACGATGCGTGCGAACACAGAAGGTTCTCGTGCTTTCTCTATGTATGCATCTAAATGGTTGGATTTATCTAAGTTTTCTGACGACGCTGCAACCAAAGAATACGCCGACGCAATGGTTTCTTTATTAACGCCAGTGGTTAAGTCGTTCTTAACAGACCTTGCGTTAGAATCTGCAGTGGCTGGCCAGCAAGTATTTGGCGGCCATGGATTTATTCGTGAATGGGGCCAAGAGCAGCACGTACGTGATTTACGTATTACTCAGATTTATGAAGGCACAAATGGTATTCAGTCTTTAGATCTTATTGCTCGTAAAATTGCGGCTAACGGCGCTGCTTTCTATAAGATTTATGCTGACGAAATTGCTCAGTACTGTGCAAGCCATGAAGGCAATCCAGCAATGGCAGAGTTTATTACTCCGCTTAAAGCAGCGATTGCTAACTTAACCGACTTAACTGAGTGGGTTATGGGCGAAGCGCAAACTAATGCTAACGAATTAGGTGCTTCTTCGGTTGAATACTTACAAGTATTTGGCTACACCTCATTCGCTTACATGTATGCAATGATGGCCGAAAAAGCATTAGAAAAAGAAGGTTCAGAGCCTTATTACGCGAACAAGCTAGCAACGGCTCGCTTCTTTACTAAGCGTTTATTGCCTAGATACATCTCTTTGAGCGAGTCTGTTAAAGGCGGTTCAGAGTGCTTGTACGCTATGCAAGCAGATCAGTTCTAGTTTTAAGTTACCCTTAAAGCGAAACTGGCTATATCTAGCGGTACCCAAAAAGCCGAATCAGCAATGATTCGGCTTTTTTGTGCCTGAATTTTGTAGGCGCTATTTAAATAAATCTATCAGAACAATTTTACAGGTCTGTCTATTAGCTTTTATCTAATACATAATGCGGGATAAAAATAATAAGGATGTCGCCAATATGGCTGAAAAAGAATTGGATAAGCGCGTTGAACGTTCACGCCGTTTATTAATTGATGCCTTGCTCGAGCTAATGAAGGATAGAACCTACAACAAGATCACGGTTGCTCATATTGCCGAGCAGTCGGGTGTTGCTCGACCTACTTTTTATCTGCACTTTCATTCTAAAGACGACTTGTTGATTGCTTATATCGATGAGATGTTCGAAAAGTTTTACGCCGAAATCGATGAATACATAACCCAGCGTAAAGATGCCGACCCTGTTATTGCTTCAATTATGTTTCGCCAGTGGTCTGATAACGCTGTTTTTGCGCGTTTATTAATGCAGGATGATATCGATAGTCTGATGCTGAATCAGTTTAAGAACTATGTTTCCCGTGTAGTTGAGCGTTTTATGGATGCTCATGGCATTAAGAATAGAGCAGGTTTATTGCCTTACGTGGTGGATTATCTTGCTGGCGCTTCTTTTATGGTAATTACGCGTTGGGTAAGAGAAGGTTTGACCGAGACACCTGAGGTGATGGGTGAGTTGTATGCTTCTCTGGTTAGGCCAGGGTTGTTGGCTGTTTTGTTAGGTGGGTATTTGTAGTTAGTTAAATTAGCCGAGTAAGATACTCGGCTAATGATTAACTCGTTTTTATTCGAGTTTTTATGTGCTCAGGGTTTGAGCTTTAGTGTTTCACTGTTAACAATTATTCGGCAATTTCAGGTGTTGCTGCTGCACCGGCTCGGCGTTTTAAATCATGACGTTTTTCATGAATTTTGCGAATCTTACGCTGAGCAATGTCAAAAGCATCTTTTACCGCGATGTACATGTCTTCGTGAGCGGCTTTATCGTGGTTGTCATGTGTAATTGCAACGGTCTCGCCAGGTAAACCAAACTCAAGAGAAACGTGAGCAATTTTCCCTTTGTTACTGTGGTTGTGTGGCATGGCGACCACTGCACGAATACCAGTAATAGAATCATAAATATTCGTTATTTTGCTGGCTCTTTCACGTATCAACTGCTCGATACCATCGGAGTGTTCAATATCACGGAAGCTAATTTCCAAACCTTTCATGTCGAATCCTTTTAAGTGAACGTGTAATAATAATGGCTCATGGATTACAAAAGCGCTATGAGAAAAATCAAAATAATTGTTTTTTGGCAAAAATTCTAATTTCTCTGCAGACAACTTGTCTGCGCTTATATAAAACATGTGGCAAATGCGTTCTCTTTTCAAGCCCTAAAATTAAAAATGATGAAATATATTGATTTAAGGTAGTAATAGAGAGGTTTAATTCATACCTCTGTGGTAATTTGAAGACCGCAAATATTTTAATGGCAATTTTGTGAGAGACACTTTTTATGCCGGTAAACAATACAGCGAAAGTCTACCCGGCTTCTCATGTATTTTTTGATTTAGACGATTCGTTGATCAACAAAGACGCCAGCAGCTTGTGGATAAAGTGGCGCTTTCGCTTTGATCGTTGGGCGATTATTGAGGCGATTCAAGCATTGGCTTCTTTGTATCGCGCTTACAAAAAAGGCAAGGTTAGTCACTGGCGCTTATCTACTTATTATCGTACTCGTACCAAGGGAATGAGTGTGGATAACTACCAGCAACATATTCATGATTTTTTTAATCAGCGCGGCCATTTGTATATTTATCCACAGGCTTCTTCTTTGTTGTTTGCTTATCGTCAGCAAGGTTCCAAACTCATTCTCATTACTGGGCAAGATGAAATCATGGCAAAAGCGTATGCAGATGCGTTGGGTTTGGATTTTGTGATTGGCAATCGTTTTGAATTAGAAGCCGGAAAAATAAAAGGCTTAGCCAAGCCACTGTGCTATGGCGAAGGTAAGGTGCAAATGGCGAAAGATTTTGCCCAGTCACAAGGTTTTGATTTAGCCGATGCGGTTTTTTATAGCGACAGCCACGCAGATTTACCCTTGCTAGAAGCGGTTAAACAACCCGTGGTTTTAAATCCTAACCAACAATTAGCTCAGCTTGCTAGGCAGAAGGGCTGGCCATGTCTTGATTGGCGTAAGAACTAGACTCATTCCGGTCAACTCGGTATAGTTAAGCAACTTTAAAACCTTATTGCTAGGAGCACTTTTGTGTCCTTTCAGTTCACTTGTCCTAATCAACACGGGCATCTTTTTTCTAAACGATGGTGAGAGTCTAAGAACCGACTCGGTTCAATTTCGTCTTAATTTTTTTATAAATCATCGCATCTGATTGCTTGACGGACTAGGTCATGACTCCCGAACAATTTACATTATTAACGCAACAAGGTTTCAATCGCATTCCGGTTGCGCGCGCCGTAATGGCCGATCTTGATACGCCCCTTTCTACTTATCTCAAGCTTGCTGCTGGGCCTTATTCTTATTTACTTGAATCTGTTCAAGGTGGCGAAAAATGGGGTCGATATTCCATTATTGGTTTACCCTGTTCGGAAGTCATTAAGGTTGAAGGCTTTACTATTAGTCATTTTGTTAATGGTATTTTAAGTTCTGAACAAGAAGTGGAAGATCCTCTAGATTACATTGAACAATTACAAGCCAAATATAAGGTGCCGGTTCTTGATGATATGCCTGCTTTTGATGGCGGTCTGGTCGGCTATTTTGGTTACGATACCGTTCGTTATATCGAAAAACGCTTACAAGACAGCTGTCCTCCGGATGAATTAGGTACCCCTGATATTTTACTGATGGTATCAGAGGAAGTAGTGGTTTTTGATAACCTAAGCGGCAAAATTTATTTAATTGTGTTGGCAGATCCGCACCAAAAAGACGCTTTAGAAAATGCCGAAGCGCGTTTAGATGAGCTGCGTATCAAATTACGCCAGCCTTACCAAGGCTTTGTTGGCCAAGCGTTATCTGAACCTAAAACCGTTGACGAAAGCGACTTTAAATCGGGTTTTGGTGAGCAAGAGTTCCAACAGTCGGTTGAAGACATTAAAGAATACATTCTTTCTGGTGACATTATGCAGTGCGTAATTTCACAGCGCATGAAAGTGCCGTTTGGCGGTAATCCCATTCAGGTCTATCGTGCCTTGCGCACATTGAATCCATCACCGTATATGTATTTTATGGATCTGGATGATTTCCATATTGTGGGTTCTTCGCCAGAAATTTTAGCGCGTTTAGAAGATGGCGAAGTAACGGTGCGGCCGATTGCAGGTACGCGTTATCGTGGTAAAACGCCAGAAGAAGATTTGGCATTAGAAAAAGAACTATTGTCTGATCCTAAAGAAATTGCCGAGCATGTAATGCTGATTGATTTAGGCCGAAATGATGCAGGACGCGTATCGAAAGTAGGTACTGTTGAAGTCAGCGACCAAATGGTGGTTGAGCGATATAGCCACGTGATGCACATTGTGTCTAACGTTACTGGCAAGGTAAAAGAAGGTATTACTGCGATGGATGTTTTGCGCGCAGTGCATCCAGCAGGCACATTAAGCGGTGCACCTAAGATTCGTGCGATGGAAATCATTGATCAAATGGAACCGGTAAAACGTGGTGTTTATGGTGGAGCAGTCGGTTATTTAAGCTGGAACGGCAATATGGATACCGCAATTGCGATTCGTACTGCAGTGATAAAAGATGGGGTATTAAACATTCAAGCAGGTGCCGGAGTGGTTGCCGATTCTGTGCCGCGCTTAGAGTGGAAAGAAACCTTAAATAAAGGCCGCGCGTTATTTCGCGCTGTGGCGATGGCTGAATCTGGCTTGGACCAATAGGAGGAATTTATTATGTTACTGATGATTGATAATTACGATTCCTTCACCTACAACGTGGTGCAATATTTTGCCGAACTGGGTGCGGATGTTCAGGTTTATCGCAACGATGAAATTACTATTGAGCAAATTGAAAAGCTTAACCCTGATCACTTAGTGATTTCTCCTGGCCCCTGTACGCCCAATGATGCCGGTATTTCTTTAGAAGCTATTCGTCATTTTGCCGGTAAGCTGCCTATTTTAGGCATCTGTTTGGGGCATCAGAGTATTGGCCAAGTATTTGGTGGCGATATTGTTCGTGCTGGACAGGTGATGCACGGTAAAACCTCACCGGTTATTCATGCTGATGTTGGCGTTTTTGAGGGTTTAAATAATCCGATGATTGCGACCCGATACCATTCTTTAGTGATTGATAAAACCACTTTGCCAGAGTGTTTGGAAATTACCTCTTGGACCGAAAATCAAGACGGTTCTATGGAAGAGATTATGGGTGTGCGCCACAAAGAATTGGACATCGAGGGGGTGCAATTTCACCCAGAGTCGATTTTAACCGTACAAGGGCATGACCTATTAAATAATTTTTTGAAACGCAGCAAATAGCTAGCCGGCTAGCCGCTACTGCAGATTTAAGGAAGTTCAAGATGAATATTCAACAGGCGTTAGCGAAGCTGATTGAGCGTCAAGATCTCACTACAGAAGAGATGATTTTAGTGATGCGCCAAGTAATGGGCGGTGAAACAACACCGGCCCAGATTGGTGGTTTTTTGGTGGCGTTGCGCATGAAAGGCGAAGCGATAGACGAGATTACCGGTGCGACTCAGGTAATGCGTGAGCTGTCTACTGGCGTAAAAATTGATGACCCTAACGCCGTTGATACCTGTGGTACTGGTGGTGATGGTTCTAATTTATTCAACGTTTCTACAGCTTCTGCCTTTGTTGTTGCAGCAGCGGGTGGCAAGGTTGCAAAACACGGCAACCGCAGTGTTTCTTCAAGTACTGGCAGTGCCGATGTACTTGAGTTTGCCGGTATTTCGTTGGACTTAACCACAGAACAAGTAGCACGTTGCGTTAATGATATTGGCGTTGGCTTCATGTTTGCGCCGGCTCATCATAGTGCAATGAAGCATGCAATTGGGCCGCGTAAAGAATTAGCGCAGCGTACGATTTTTAATATGCTTGGCCCACTTACTAATCCAGCGGGCGTTAAGAATCAGGTCATTGGTGTGTTTAATCCAGCATTGTGTCGACCTATGGCGCAAGTACTGCAACGTTTAGGCAGCGAGCATGTGTTGGTTGTGCATTCTAGTGATGGCTTGGATGAGATTAGTCTTGCTGCAGAAACCTTTGTGGCTGAATTAAAAGATGGCGAAATTACAGAATATAAAATCTCACCAGAGCAGCTAGGTATTGATAGCCAAAGCTTGATTGGTCTAACGGTAGAAAGCGCAGAACAAAGCTATAATTTAATCAAAGATGCTTTGGGTAAACGCGAGACTGCCGCGGGTAAAAAAGCCGCTGATATTATCGCACTGAATGCTGGTGCAGCGATTTATGCCGCCAATATTACAACCAGTTTGGCGCAAGGTGTAGAGATGGCACAAGATGCTATTTTTACCGGTTTGGCACTGGGTAAGTTAAATGAATTAGTGAGTTTTACTCGCTGTTTAGCAGATGATCAAGCTTAATTTAAAGCAGGCTTGGTAGAAGGAATTTGATTGATGAATACTCCCACTATTTTAAAAAAGATCCTTGATACTAAGGCGATTGAAGTTCAACAGCGCAGCGTTGTTATGCCATTGGCTGAAATGAAAGCACGTGCTTTTGATCAACCAGAAGCTCGTGGTTTTTATAAAGCAATGCAGGCGAAAGTGGATGCGGGTTTGCCTGCGGTGATTGCGGAAATTAAAAAAGCGTCACCGAGTAAAGGTGTTTTTCGTGATGACTTTGATCCGGCGCGCATTGCTGAATCTTATGAGAAAGCTGGCGCAGCGTGTCTGTCTATTTTAACTGATAAAGATTATTTTCAAGGCAGTGAAGCCTTTCTTCAGCAAGGCCGTAATGCTTGTTCGATCCCTGTAATTCGTAAAGACTTTTTAGTCGATCCTTATCAGGTTTATGAAGCTAAAGTGATTAATGCTGACTGCATTCTGTTAATTGCTTCTTCTCTTAGCGACATGCAGCTGCAGGACTTCTCTGGCATTGCAGCTGAGTTAGGCATGGATGTTCTGGTGGAAGTACATAACGATGAAGAACTGACTTCAGCATTAAAGTTAGATACGCCTTTGGTGGGTATCAATAACCGCGACTTGCATACCTTTGAGGTGAGTTTGGAAAATACTTACAACTTGCTCGAACGAATTCCAGCAGATCGTATGGTGGTAACAGAAAGCGGTATTTTAAGCCGTGATGACGTTGCTGCAATGCGTGCCAAGCATGTGAATGCTTTTCTTGTGGGTGAGGCGTTTATGCGCGCTGAATACCCTGGTGATAAATTGGCAGAGTTATTTTTTTAGCTAGAAGATAAGCGCGATTTCTTATTTGAATTCGCGCTTTTTACCAGTACGTTGTGCTGTTTTTTACAGGCTTTTTTTTACTGGCTGTTTTAGTTGTTATCTAGTTGTTAGTGACTGTCTGGAAACTTTTCTCGAATCATCACAAGTTCATCAATGTTTGCTTCAAACAATTCCACCAGTTTAGGTTCGAACTGTTTGCCACTTTCCCCTTTTATTAGTTCAATAATCTTTTCAATCGGCCAAACATCTTTGTAACAGCGTTTACTTCCCAGTGCGTCAAATACGTCGGCAAGTGCAGTGATACGACCAGCAATGTGTATATCTTCGCCTTTGAGACCTCTTGGGTAGCCATTACCATCCCATTTTTCGTGATGCTGGCCTGCAATAATAGATCCTAGTTTTAGTATTCTTTTATCGGACTTGGCTAAAATATCTTCGCCAATCAGCGAGTGAGTTTTCATGATTTCCCACTCTTGTGCTGTGTGTTTTCCTGGTTTATTTAAAATATGATCAGGAATGCCGATTTTACCCACATCGTGCAGCGGCGAGGCGAGTTTAATCAACTCAGCTTCACGTTCTGGTAAACCATAAGCGCGAGCTAAGAGTTGAGATATTTGAGCAACTCGTTTTACATGAGCGCCTGTTTCTTTTGAGCGCTGCTCAACGGCTTCACCCAGGATGTATACCAGTTCTTTCTGCGTTTCTTGAATGTCTTCACGCATCAGTAAGTTTTCATAACTGATGGCGACATTAGCTGCATAAATTTCTAGCAGTTGCTTGTCCAAATCACTTAATTCATGGTGAAACGTGACGTACAAAAGACTTTCGCTACCTTGCTGGGTAGAGAAGTAGCCGATGTAATAATCTTTATAGTAATGGGACTTATGATCAATCAGTACATTTTTAAAGCCTTGCTGAACTTGTTCTGGTAAATCTTCTAGTGATGTCACCGTGTGTCCGGTTTCCATATCACCGGTTGCGGCAAGAATGCGAAAGCTGCGTGTTTCAATATCGAGTTGAGTGTCGTGGGTAATAGACGAGCAGTATAAAGCGCTCTGTTCGAGCCCCAGTAGTGTGGTGATTTGCGACAAGACAGCGCTGGCAAATTTACTGAGAGAGTTAGAAGCAAAGGCGTCTGTAGAAGCCCTTATAACTTTTTCAAGACCTCTTCTATTAAGATCAAGCGTACAAATGTCACGATAGCTGCGCAGAGTGGCATACAGTAATGTGTTTAATTTGGTGGTGGTTAATTCGGTTTTATCTTTGTAGTCGTTGATGTCGTAGTTACGAATCACTTCGTTTTCAGGAGCTTGGCCGGGTTGACCTGTTCTGAGTACTAAGCGTGTGTAGCGATTTTTTAAGTCTTCTCTTATATAACGAGCGACTTCTAATCCCGCGTGCTCATCTTCCATCACAACGTCTAGCATGGCTAAGGCGATATCATCGCGACTGGCCATAATTTCTTTGGCTTCAATGCCACTATAAGCACTGATTAATTCAAGCTTTAAGCCATCAAAGGTAAAGTTATGCAGAACCATGCGTGTCACTTTATGCACGTCAGGTTCATCATCTGCGATGAGAACTTTCCAGGTTTGATCAGATAAAGTTAGTGTGTTTTGATCACTTTCAGCGGCGGCAAATAAAGGGGTGTCGTCGTTGAAGAGAGATTGGTCGCTCATAATGTACTGCTCCAAATATACTCTTTGAAGTTTAGAACATACTGACGCAACCCGCTTGAAATTTATCGCTTTTTTCTACACATCTCGTCTTGGCAGGGTGGCGGCTCTGCGGGTGCCATGAACAACCATGGTTTTTCCTGCTACATCAACCAAGCCTTGTTCTTCTAGTGCTTTTAAGACACGGCCAACCATTTCACGAGAGCAACCAACGATGCGCCCAATTTCTTGGCGGGTAATTTTAATTTGCATGCCGTCTGGATGTGTCATTGCATCGGGTTCTTGCGATAGCTCTAGTAAGGTACGAGCAACGCGACCGGTTACGTCTAAAAAGGCTAAATCACCCGCTTTGCGTGTTGTGTTGCGTAAGCGAAGTGACATTTGTTCAAAAATAGCATGCAGTAAGCGGGGGTCTGTTTTTACCAATTCTAAAAACTTGGTATAACTGATTTCGGCAACTTCACAATCTACTTTGGCTTTTACCCAAGCAGTACGTGCTTTAGCGTTTGCATCAAATAGGCCCATTTCACCAAAAAAGTCACCTTCATTAAGGTAAGCCATAACCATTTCTCGGCCATCTTCGTCTTCAATAATGACAGAAACAGAGCCTTTGATAAGGTAGAACAAAGAGTCGCTTTGATCACCGGCATAGATCAAGGTGCTGCGAGCAGGATAGCGCCGACGGTGAGCATTTTCTAAAAAAACGTCGATGTATTCTTCTTTAGTATTAATTCCATGAAGGATCATAGATCAGTTACCCATCCGCGGTAATAAGAGTGAAAATGCTGAGTGTAAATAATAACTTACGCCAAGGTGTCTGGCTTAACTTTTGTCTAATTTATTGTCTTAACCTTGGTCTCAACTTTGGTCTTAACTTTTTAACTTCAGTACAACTAAACAAATTATAGTTTAAAAATCACTTAACAGAGCAATATTGCAATACAGAAACCCGTTGTGCCAGTCTATTTTAACAAACTCATGCATTACTACGAGTAATTACGTCTCAGATTGCTTACAGATAATATTCTATCGTCTTTTGCTATGGTAACCTTGCGCCATTCTATGGAGAAATGAAATGAAAGCGACAATTAAATGGGGCGGCGACGTCAAGTTTGTGGGTGAGTCTGGAACTGGTCATACAGTGGTTATGGATGGACCAGAAGATTTAGGTGGTAAAAATCAGGGCGCACGTCCGATGGAATTACTGCTATTAGGTATGGGCGGTTGTACCAGTTTTGATGTGATGAGTATTTTAAAGAAACAGCGCCAAGATGTAGTGGATTGCGTTGCTGAAATTGAAGCAGAGCGAGCTGATACTGTGCCTGCGGTTTTTACTAAAATTCATATTCACTTTAAAGTACAAGGCCGTAAATTACGTGAAGTTGCGGTTGAAAAGGCAGTTGCGCTGTCTGCGGAAAAATACTGCTCTGCTTCGATTATGTTGGAAAAAGGTGGAGTAGAGATCACTCATAGTTTTGAAGTTGAAAGCGTAGAGTAATTTTTATTCATGTTTGTGGCTAGCCCGCTATTTTGCACATTGCGGGCTGCTTCTTTATTAGAATGTATTGTTAATTACCTCGCGTAACTGATTCAGAAGCCACTTGCTGGCTGGGTCATGATCAAACGCCTTCGACCACATCATATAAAGTGGAATCGAGGGGACATCAATTGGAAAGTCGTATATATCCAACCCAAATGCAGCGGCGTATTTTATAGCCAATTGTTTTGGAACGGTTGCTATGTGTTCACTATTCGTCACCGCCGCTAATAAGCCTATGTATTGAGTCACTTGCACACCTATTTTTCTTTCTTGCAGAAGCGGTGTGTCTAATATTTTATCTAAGGGTAATAACCTTCCTCTGTTTGGCAATACCGCATGAGTGGCATTGAAAAAGTCGTGTGCTGTTATCGTTTTTTTTGTAGCTGGATATTGCTCGTTTCTGACTTTGTTGTTTCTAACGACGACCAGTGTTTCTTGAGAAACAACTTCACAATGAATTCTGTCGTCTTCTATTGGAAAAGCATCAAGCAATACGTCAGCTTGTGCGTGAATAAGTTGCTTGGGCGAATCTTCAGTAATATGGTTTAAGTTAAAGCGCACTTGTAGGCCATTACTTTCAATGGTTTCGATTAGTGGTGGTAATAAAACAAATTCAAAATAGTCACCACTTAATATTCTAAAGGTATGTTGTTGAGTTTTAGGATCGAAATCTTGTTGTGAGCTGAGACTCTGACGGATTTGCGACAGTGCTACTCGAATATCTTGGTAAAGAGCTTCAGCTTTTGGGGTGGGAATAACACCTTTGCTCATGCGCACAAATAATGGATCTTTTAACGTATTCTTTAACCGCTGAATGGCAGCGCTCATTGCGGGTTGGCTCATGGCGAGTTGTTCTGCCGCTTTTGAGTATTGGCGGGTTTCCATGACCGCTTCAAAAACAGGTAGTAGATTGAGATCGACAGATCGTAAGTTCAGTTTCATGGAAGTTACTTATTTGTAATATTGATTATTAATATAATGTACCTTCACCTAAAGTGGTATGCATAACCATTAATAAAAAAAATAAGGTGCTTATGGAAGATTTATTAAAAGTAGTAGTGATCGTATTCATAGTGTTAGCAGCCATGTGGGAAGTTGCCAGTGGGCGAACCGGTGATGGTAAAAAAACTAAGCAAGATTGGTATATGGCATTTTTAGCCACTTTTATGATGGGGGTAATTCAAAGACCCTTACTGCTTATTGTAATTTCTTTTGTTCTCATCACTCTATTCCCATCGAGTGCTGGCGGTTTGGCTTGGTTAGAGCAAGAGTATTTTTGGTGGGTCTTAATTGCTTACTTTTGTATTGAAGAATTCTTGCACGGCTCAGCTCATTTATTCGCCCATGCGAGACGTCCTAAAAATAGAGCCCTGCAATGGGTTCAAGCATTTTTTAAGATGAATCATAGACCTCATCACTTATCAGGTGGCGCCGATGGCAAGGGTCAGTTGTCTGTTACTCAGACGTTTATTAATGGTTGGGCTTGGTGGTTTATTTTGCCTAACTATTGGTTTCAATTAATTGCGTTATATTTGGGGTTAACTGAGGTCTTCTTAGTCGCTACTGTTTTTAAAGGATTGTGGGCCGCCCATACGCACGTAAATTGGAATTATGATTTATACCTGCTCAATCATAAGAATAAATGGATTCGATCAATTATGTGGGGGCTGTGCCATATTTTGACGTTTCCAACACAGCACCATCAGCACCACTCGAGAGGGCGCAATTCAGCGAAGAATGTCACTGCAACGCTAGCGATTTATGATTGGCTGATCTTTAAGACCTTGGTGATTGAAACAAAGAAGCCGGAAATTTATGGCTGGCGTCAGTCTGAGGAGGAGGCTAAGAACGTTTTTAAACGGTACTTTAATACCGATATGAGAAAATACATGCCGAGGCGTTAAGGCAGGTTATTGGTATTGTATATTTTAACAGACACAAAAATGCCCCAGTTGATTACTCAGCTGGGGCATTTTTATGAGGCTGAACAAATTCAGCCTCAGTTAACTCTATGCCAATAGCGAGTTGCTATTAGTAAGAATCTTCTACAATGCGCTTCATGTCAGTCATGTAGCCACGTAGTTCTTCACCAACATACTCAACTGGGTGATTACGGATCGCGTCGTTAACTTCAACTAGACGAGCGTTATCAACAGAGTTAGAGGTTAGGCTTAAGCCTTTACCAATTACTTCAGTTGTAATGTGTGGCATGAACTTTTCAGATAGTAGAGGCACTGCTGCGTGAGCAAACAAGTAGCAACCATATTCTGCGGTATCAGAAATCACAACGTTCATTTCGTAAAGCTTCTTACGAGCGATGGTGTTAGCGATTAATGGCGTTTCGTGTAGAGACTCGTAGTAAGCAGATTCTTCAACGATGCCAGATTCAACCATAGATTCAAACGCTAGCTCAACGCCGGCTTTAACCATAGCAACCAACATGATGCCTTTGTCGAAGAACTCTTGTTCGTCGATTGGTGTGTCACAAGCTGGCGCTTTTTCGAAGCCTGTTTCAGCGGTTTCTTCACGCCATTTAAGCAGGTTGGCGTCGTCGTTAGCCCAATCTTCCATCATGGTCTTAGAGAAGTGACCGGTGATGATGTCGTCTTGGTGCTTGCGGAACAATGGACGCATAAGGTCTTTAAGTTCTTCCGCCATATCAAACGCTTCGATTTTAGCTGGGTTAGATAGACGATCCATCATGTTAGTGATGCCGCCAATCTTCAATGCTTCAGTAACCGTT
>OJEO01000039.1_pt1 | contig 87789 bp, 89 predicted proteins | sample 1593621 | NCBI WGS metagenome assembly OJEO01 (sample SAMN05416875, study PRJEB24817) | seawater metagenome | isolation source: Sea water | place: Canada:Atlantic | collected 2013-11
GCATTGGGGGCTTGGGGATGGGGTCTCGTCGCAGAACATATTGGACTCGAGCGAACAATTTTTATTGCTGCCTTGGCGCTTGCTCTACTTTTTACGCTTCGGTTTTTCAAACCTATTCAAGAAATTCCTGATCGTATGGATAGTTATAAAAATGACAGAATTTATAAATATCCGGACGATGCCTATCCCAATTCAGCAGGACCAGTCACGATAGAAATTTATTACACTATACCCAAACATTCAAAGTCTGAATTCCTTGATATAATGACGCTTATAAAAAAATCACGCTTACGAAATGGGGCGCAATCTTGGTCACTATACCAAGATAATGGAGAGCCCGAGACTTGGATTCAGTCTTTTGCCTGCAAAGATTGGGGTGAGTTCATTCGATTAAGATCACGTATTACCTCCACTGAAAATGAGCTTGCGGAACGTGCGAATGCCCTTCACTGTGAAAGGCTACCTCGTAAAATAAGTTTACGTTGGCATCATTAATCTCACTATAACCAATATCATACGTTCAACCTCCTATTGATTACTATAGAATTACCTCGCAAATTAATTGAATAATTTTAGAGTTCTAAAATGAAGTCACATCAATTTCATATTGGAAAGCGGACAATGATCAACGGCCAAGCGGCGACGTGAGGGGCTTAGTACTATCCTGCGATGTCTCTTTCAAAATAAGCGCATCCCAAGTGAGATTGGAGACCACCTTACGCAGCCGCGGGTTCTCTTTCTCAAGGCCCTTAAGCCGCCGAGTCTGAGAGACTTTTAAGCCTCCATACTCACGGCGCCATTCATAGTAACTTTGCTCAGACACGCTAAGGGATCGACAAGTAGTATTTTCTAGCCATAGCGTGCTCCTTCAAGCTCAAAACGGCCAAATCTCTAACTTCTAAAACAGGTCGCCTTTTTTTCTGCTCGGCCTACTCTCTAGTAAGTTAAGACGTAAATTTTCTGACTTTAAGGTATAACAGATAACTCTATGTAGGAAATATGTTCTGCGTCATGGTGAATTGTATTCTCCGCCACGATAGAGTCTGTTTCCATTTCATTATTGCCTCCGCCGTTTAGGTTCCGGACGAATTTTGGGAAATTTGAAGACGTGATTTCGACGCGAATACGGTGAGCTTTATCAAACCGGATACTTGTCGTCATGGGAGTCGGTTCAATTGTATAGACTTCGTCTGATTGCATCATCACCTCTTTGTCATTTCCCTGGCGATAACGGGCTCGTTGAATTGTATCGTCTATGATCCAAGCCGTACCGTCCGGAGCGACATCAACGAGCTTTACTGCAAAGTCAGTGTCCTTAGCGCTCGAAGAAACATTTAAAACGGCATCGACAAAACCGGTTACTTCTATGGGATTGTCCAGCGGCTCGCTTGTATAGACCAAAACATCATTTCGGGCTTCAATAACGCGCTGATCAGCAGGCCCGGGAATGACCAAACCACCATTGCAGCAGTCCCCGCCCCCGATTGTCTGAACCGGATTAAGGGGGTCGTAAATATAGCTATCAGGCTGTTCATCTGAGCTTGGTTTGGTCGTACTAAGCGCTCCGTCGCCGTAAAGGCTGTTTGCATCTCCCTCACTGTGTAAATAAAACCGGATTTTCTCAGCTTTCTGAGGAGGCCATTGCTCCGCAGATTTCCACTTATTCTCGCCCATGGTGAAATATTGAACGTGTGGAGTAGTATCTGGGAAAGCCGTTTTGTCTTCTTTTAACCAGCGATCAAACCAGCTGAAGATAGCGCCATCAACGTCAAAACTCGTATCCCCCATTTCACGATCACCAATAACAGAATCTGGGCCGAGTTTGTTATAGCGACAATGCACTTCGGGAGCGACGACGACATACTGATTATCTCGGGTTTCCTGATCATTCCCTGCGGTGCGGGCATGGTTGAACAATTCCATATTCGGACCGATAGACACATCATACCAACTATTGAACCAGAGGCTTGGGACGCCCCAGCCCATCTCCTCATGGTAAAGCCCGCCTTCTTTCCAAGCCGGATCGGCAGGAGTTCGAGAAATCAAGTCTTCGAACGTACCTTCGGGCTCACCAAGGTCTTTCAACATTTCAGCCACGGGCAAATGCTTGATTTGCTCAGTCCAATCTACATCCGGTTTCGACGTCGCAAGATCATTATAAGTGGCAATCCGTGTCCGAGTTTCCTGATCTAGGCCTGACGGCAGTTGGGCTCTGAGGGGATTGTCCACGCCGTATAGCCAAACGAAAAACAAATTACGAGGCACCCCACCCGTATACCAATTGCCTTGCTCCTCAAAGCGACCGACTTTGCCAATTCCTGCACCCGCTGACATAGGAACCATCGCTTTATGCGCCGGGTGGTCCATGCCCGCCAAAGCCAGTTGCCACTCTGCAGAGGAAGAACAGCCGAGCGTACCGACATTCCCATTTGACCAGTCTTGCTTTGCCAGCCAGCTAATGGTGTCATATCCGTCAGTTTGAGGCTTCCCAAGGATTTCGAATTTGCCTTCGGAAAAATATCGCCCCCGCTCATTTTGAACGACAAAGGCATACCCTCGATCAACTGCCTGAAGCGCGTAGCGAAGTGTTCCGCCTTTGATTTTATGCTCATTATAAGGCGTTTTCCAAAGAATAACCGGAAACGGGCCGGTCGCGTCCTTTGGCATATAGATGTTGGTGGACAGTCCGATGCCGTCGCGCATGGGAACCAAAACGGATAGGCTAGAGTCGGCATTCGTCGCCAATTCGGTTTGCAGGGCTTTCTCTGAATATTTTGAATAATCCTGAGCCCGCACCTCCCCCATCAAAGCCGCAGCCATAGCCGCCGTACATAGTGAGACAGTCAGGAATGTTTTGGTTTTCATGAGTGAAACCCCTTAATTATAATAATTCTGAATTCGATTTTTAGATTATCACTCGTCAATTATGTTACAAGAGTAACAAATCCTATTTTCTAGTTTCAAATTATCACTGAGCAAGTTTTTGAAAGTTTTCTCAGGCAGCACTTTTAGATTCTCTGCTGAATGGTGTAACAAAAGCAATTTTTACCGCGATATTCCTACGCATATTTCTTGATATGATCAGATATTTACTTTGGAATGGCTAGGAGAAAGTTTAAAAACAAAACGGGTGCTGTGGACGAAAGCTTACCACATTATCTCTTTAGTCTTTGGTGACTAGATCTCTTTGAGTACCGCTCAAGCGTTAGCATGGAATTTGACGCAGGCTGGGGCGAAAGGGTGGCTTTATCCAAGTGTAAGAAATGACGGAGTTTTATGAATTGCGGCGTTTTCGCCTGACGCCATTATCATGTCACAGCACACGCGCGCTCTTCCTTATCGCTTCCATGGTGAGATTATAGATATGGAAAAGGTGGAAACGAAAGAAAAGTCTTTATAATTATTTCGCACAGCACCTAATTGCACATGTCGACTTCTAATTTACTGAATTTAATGAATAGTCATTCGAATACATCATGAGAGTAATCCTGACTTTAAACCTATAGACCATAAAAGACTAAAGCTTTTTGTGCGCAAATCAGAACGCACTATATAAAATAGCGAACAACAGATTATCAGGTTTCGTATGGAAATTATAACCCAGCGAATCCGCTATTTTTATATATGAATGCTTGAGGGCTCATGTGCAAATAGCAAACATAATTGTGAATTTTTTAAGAACCGATTTTTTTCTCTTGAATGTTTAAACAGACGTGATAAACATTAACGCATTATTAATATCTACGACGGGGCAGCGTTAGATGAAACTAAATCATTTTAAATATTTGATAATATCCGGGGCTTTCTTGGCCTCACCTGTCTTGGCTCAAGACATTGTATATGAGCCAATTAATCCAAATTTTGGTGGAAATCCTTTCAATTCAGCGCACCTTTTAGGCGTAGCAAACGCCATAAATGGTTATGAAGATCCTGATCGGACGGCGAGCGGATTAGGAACATCTCAGGCCGATTTGTTTGTTCGCCAGCTGCAAAGTCGACTATTATCAGGCCTTGCCTCAAACGTAACCGATGCAATTTTCGGCGATAACCCCCAAGATTCGGGGACAATCCAGTTCGGGTCTCAAACAATCACCTTTGTCCGCGGTCTATCCAGTATTCGACTGACTATTTTTGATAGTGACACGGGATCAACGACGGAAATTGAAATTCCTATCTTGAATGTTACCGGCGGAACTGATTCCACTGCGACAAGCTCGGCGTCATTTTCACCAGAAACAATTATAACATCGGGTTCGGATTTGACGGCAGGAACTTTTGGGTCGTCACCATTTTCAGATGTTATGCAAATACCGGAAGCAAATTCCGGAATGAATTAAAAAGATAAATAGGGGCTGAATGTGGGAATTAAGAGGCACACTTTGTGTCGTAATGTATTACGACCTTTGTTTTTAGTGGTGGCGGCAAGTACATTGTCAGCTTGCGTGACGCCGTTAAAGCAGATGGCGTCCCCGAACCAATTGCATCCGGCAAAAGTCAATCCGTCAACCATTACTCAAGATGAATTGAAACAACTTCCTGCGCCGTCCCAAAAGGTTGCTATTGCCGTCTATGGTTTTGACGACAAGACAGGACAATTTAAACAAAGCGCTACAGGCCAAACCTTATCTAGAGCTGTAACACAGGGGCCGACTTCCATTCTGGTAAAAGCTCTCCAAGACGCGGGCACTAGAAAGTGGTTCGACGTCGTCGAACGTGAAAACCTCGACAACCTTCTTAATGAACGCAATATCATTCGGGAAATGCGGCAGCGTTATTTAGGTGAAAACACCGTAAACCCTCAGGCTTTACCGCCCCTTATGTTTGCCGGTGTCCTGCTGGAAGGCGGAATCATCAGTTATGATACAAATACAAAAACGGGTGGACTTGGGGCGCGCTATCTTGGAATAGGCGGAAATGTCGAATACCGGGAAGACACCGTAACAGTTTACTTGCGCGCCGTTAGCACGAAAACAGGGGCCGTGTTGAGTAACGTCACAACATCACAACGTATCGCTTCGGTCGGTCTGGCCGCCAATGCCTTCCGTTTTATCGCATTTCAAGACCTTTTAGAGGTAGATTCCGGCGTGACGGTCAATCAACCCACACAACTGGCCGTTCAGCAGGCTGTTGAAAAGGCCGTTTATGCCATGATCATGGACGGGGTTGATTCAGGTCTTTGGAGCTTTGCGGACCCTAGAGCGGGACAGACAACCTTGAATAATTTTCACAGACGCAACAGTCCAGAATATGTCGAAAAAGTTCTGGCAGAGCGTCCCGAATTGAACCAGCCTAATAAGTCAAAAACAATCAAAGCGGACCCTCCTAAAATCGGAGCCATCGCACAATTAAACAACAATGCAGTTTTAGAGACCCTAGAAGGTCCGGCTGCTGGAAGATAAGTGTCGGGGAAGACAGAAAGAGAAAATATAAGAAAAATTTAAAATGGCTTGAAATTTGCAAGTCAACTAAAAGAGAGACTTTCGGAACAAAGTTGGTGCTCGAAACCGAAAGCCTCTCCCAGGAATCGACTAAAGTAGTCGAACTTCCTAACTATCAGCTTGTGGGGGCGCAGGCAACAAGGGATGAGTCATGCTTGCAGCTCACCCCTGCCCGAACCCTCAAAAGTCAAAAATGAGAAGACGTCTTCTAGACGTTCGAACTACATTTAGCGGGTTTGTTAGAACATTGGTGCTCGACACTTTCCCGAAATCTCAACGCTTCTTTTGAGGCACTCTACACCTTTGAAAAGGTGAAACAGGAAAGACTAAAACTATGAAAAAACTACTTATATTAACGGCGTCAATTGTCGCATTAACATCCGGCCAGGCTTACGCAAATAATTCCACCGTCAACCAAACCGGCGATGAAAATACAGCAACTGTTGATCAGACAGCAGGTGTCGAAGGCATGGCAACAATCAATCAGAATACAGATGAGAGCACAGCCTCTATCATCCAGCGTGACGGACCTCCGCAAAGCGCAGGATTTAGCGTTGCTAGCAACGTTGCCTCCATCAATCAGAATGGCGATCAATTCCAAGACGCAACAATCGACCAAACCAATGTCAATGGGAATGCGCCGCAAAACGAAGCCACAATCAACCAGACCGGTCCCGGCGATGAGTTTATTGATGATGATGACGACAACCCGTCTCAGCAAGCCAGCATTCTGCAAAATGGCTCAGGAAACTTGGCGACCTCTACCCAGACCGGATCCGGTGCGGAGCTTTCCGAAACCACTCAGGTTGGTGACGGCAACTTGTCTCATGTCACGCAAGGCCCAACATCTTTTTCATTCGCGACGGCTAATGTGAATCAAGACGGCAATAACAACGACTCATCCGTTGGCCAGTCCGGATTCAATCTGACAGCCGATGTCGACCAAATGGGTAACGGCAATATCAGCGACGTTTTACAAAGCGGTCAGCCTGTCACAGGTGGAGTAGCAAGCGGCAATACAGCCACAGTTTTCCAAAGCGGCGACAATAATGACAGTGGCGTCAACCAAAATGGCAACAACAACACAGCGAATGTTTCCCAAACCGGTACTGGCGACACAAGTACAGTGACGCAATCCGGCGAAGATGGGGAAGCTACTATCCTTCAAAGCGGCACCGGTAACACCTCTGACGTCTTACAACAGGACAATGCCGGCGGCGCAGCCGTTGTAATGCAAAGCGGCGCTGATAACACCTCTAATGTAGAGCAGACTGCAGCCGGATCCGACGTCCTCGTGGACCAAACGGGTAATCGCAACACGTCTTTGGTCAATCAAGGCCGCGAAGCCGGCCATTCTTTCCAAACAAATGGACAGGAAGCCGTTATCGATCAATCAGGCCACGACAATATGTCTACCGCCATTCAAAGCGGATCTCGTGGTGATTTGTTTGTGGATCAATCCGGTAACAATAACACATCATCTGTAACGCAATCCGGTTTTGCCAACAGCTCAGGCGATAGCGACACGGCCGGGGATGCAACCCGTATCGTGGGTATCGACCAAATCGGTAACAATAACGGTAGCACTGTTACGCAGGGCGGCCAGTTATCAATGGCAAGCGTTGCACAAATCGGCGACAACAACATCAGTTCCATCGCCCAAGAACGCGGCGCAGGAAGCCTTGCGGGCCGCCGCATGACAGCAAGCGTCACTCAGGACGGTAATGGAAATGATAGCTCCATCACTCAAACCAACACTTTGGACGCAAATGCCCAGCTTGGAAACTCAGCCACTGTCTCACAGGGCGGCGATTTTAACACGTCTACCTTGTTCCAAGACGGAAATGGAAACAATGCTAGCGTCGACCAAGCCGGAAACAACAACATATCCATGTTGTCGCAAATCGGTTTTGACAACACAGCGACTGTTTCGCAAGCGAGCGATGGTAATATCTCCACCGTCAATCAAAACGGCACTGGCAATATTGCAACAGTAACCCAGTAAATAAACGCACGGCGGGCCATCTGGCCCGCCGCACTCTTTTGGTGAGTCGAACGGGGCGCACCGAAAACTGATGACCGGACGAACTATGGTGCTCGAAACGGCCATCACAACCAATGCCTCAAAAGAGGCACTTAACCGCCTAATATGTGGGCAAAACGGGAAAGACTAAGATCATGAAAAAGACAATTTACACAACCGCCAGCATTGCGGCTCTGCTTTTCGCGGCGCCCGCCTTTGCGCAAACGACACCTCCAACATTTCCGACGACTCAATACTCGGATATTGACCAGAATGGTGAAGACAATGAAACCATTGTTGATCAAACTGGTGGTAGTGAAGGCGTATCCCAAATCGACCAGAACGGTGATGACAATTTCGCTAGCGTTGACCAGTCGGAAGATTCTCCTGGAGCAAACTCGTTTAACGTGCCTGCCAACACTGCAAATATCAATCAAACAGGCGATAATTCCCGCGCACGCGTTGAACAGAACAGTACCGACGCTGGTTCAAATCCCGGAAACTCTGCTACGATTACACAAAACTCTAACGGCACAGTTCAAGGCCCGAATGGCGTACCTTCTGGCTTCAGCCTTAACGGCCGAATTGTCCAAAACGGTAGCGAAAACACGTCAACAATTGATCAGTCAGGCAACCCTAATCAGCCCCCGAATGATGGCGCTGGTTCAGGTGTAACGGCGCGTAACGATCAGACTGGCACAAACAACCAATCTGACATTACACAAGATGTCTTCGGTCAAGATGCTAATCCATTCACCGATGCAAATGTCACCCAAGATGGCTCAGACCACAATTCCAGCGTGCGTCAACGAGGTTCAGAAGCGCTTGTTGATGTCATTCAAAACGGCGTGAATAACAGCTCCAACGTCTCGCAAGGTGCAAATAGAGAGATGACAGCAACTGTCACTCAATCAGGCTCAGATAATGAGAGTTTTGTTGATCAAATCGCAAGAACTGTGACGGCGACAGTCACTCAAAGTGGTGTCGGTGGTAAATCCGATATTGACCAAATTGCTCAAAGCCGGGAATCAACGGCTACTCTCGTTCAAGGCGGCATGGGTAATGATAACTTCATTGAACAAGCCAATGTGAGCGCCGAAGCCATGGTCACTCAAAATGGCACAGACAATGTCAGTGACATCTATCAAGCCGACGGCTCTGATGCGATGGCAACTGTGGTCCAAAATGGCGTAGATGGAACATCCCTCGTCCGTCAGTCTGGTGAAATGCAAACTGCCTCACTAACACAAGGCGGCGTCGGTAACTCAAGTGAAATACGTCAAGGCGTTGATGATAATGACGTTGCTACGCCTCCTTCCTCTGGCAACGTTGCGACAGTTACACAGTCTACCGACGACAATACCAGCCTGATCACCCAGCTTGGTTTAGACAACACAGCAACTATCGATCAATCTGCTACATCTGGAAATACTTCCTCCGTAATGCAGAGCGGCATGAATAATAACGCAACTGTAACTCAGTAAGTAATTATTCGGCGGGCCATCTGGCCCGCCGCACTCTTTTGGTGAGTCGAACGGGGCGCACCGAAAACTGATGACCGGACGAACTATGGTGCTCGAAACGGCCATCACAACCAATGCCTCAAAAGAGGCACAAACTGCCTAGTATGTGGGCATAACAGGAAAGACTAAAACCATGAAAAAACTTCTTATAGCAACCGCGTCGATTGTCGCTCTGACCGCAGGTCAAGCTTACGCGAACACATCGACAGTAGACCAAAATGGCGCGAATAACGGTGCCACTGTTACTCAAACTGACGGAACAGAAGGCGTAGCCATCATCAACCAAGGAAACGTTGAAGTCGGTTATGACGCAGAAGATAGCACTGCGTCTATCACACAACGTGACGACGACCCTGCAAGTGCAGGTTTCAGTACGCCAACGAATATGGGTACGATTAATCAGACCGGCACAAATATGAACGCCGTTATCGACCAGACAAATGGCGACGGAAACAGTGCGACGAATACGGCGACAATTGACCAAGCGTCAGACGGAGCGTTTCTCGCAACGGGTTCTGCTGCCTCGCAAGAAGCTTCCATCACACAAAATGGTGAAGGCAATACGGCTACGTCATCGCAAGGTGGTACCAATGCATTCCCTCCTCCTACCCGTAGCGGACAAACTGTCTCTGTCTCCCAGGACGGAAACTTCAACACGGCGTCTACTAATCAAAAAGGTAACGATGGCGAAGCTAGCCTTGTTCAATTAGGCGACATGAACAACGCAACTGTCGATCAGGGCGGAGCGACCAACATGTTTACGGCAACGCAAAACGGCAATAGTAACGTCTCCACTTCTGCTCAAAGCGGCAACAGCAATGACGCCAATGTGTCTCAAACGGGTAACGGAAACGACAGTGACGTCACGCAAGATGGCGGCAGCAACGGTTCTACAGCGTCTGTCATCCAAACCGGCGACGACAATGAGAGCAATATCACACAGACAGATGTCATTGGTGGCAATCCTGTTCCGCCGCGTTCTTCAAACGGCGCAATTGTTTCACAAACAGGGACTAGCCATTTAAGCACAGTCACCCAAGGCGGTGCTACAGACGGCAACAACATGGCTGATGTTAACCAAACCGGAACAGACCAATCAAGCACCGTGACTCAGTCTGGCGATTCATCTGTTGCTACTATTATTCAGTCGAATTCTGGAAATGAATCCTTTGTAACCCAAGAAGGTTCTGCGGGTGGAAATGCCATGATTAACCAATCAGGTGTCGATAACACGTCCACTGTGAATCAGACATCAAGCGGATCTGTTGCAACCATCAATCAGAGCGGCGTGAGTAACTCCTCAACCTTGTCACAAGGTCGGGAAGCAACAACCAACTTCCAAACGAATGGCCAATCTGCACTGATTGAACAAAGTGGAGACGACAATGTCTCAACTGCTTCACAAAGTGGATCGCAGGGCGATTTAAACGTCAGCCAAAGTGGTGATCGTAACTTGTCAACTGTATCCCAGTCAGGCTTTGCGAATGCATCAGGTGATAGCGATCTTGGTGTTGTTGGCATCAATCAAATAGGTAGCGATAACATCAGTACAGTTACGCAGTCCGGACAGCTTTCCGATGCGACGGTTTTACAAATCTCAGATTCTAACACCGCTACCATCAACCAAAGCGTCTCAAACAGCCCGAACCCTCCGGGCGGTCCAGACCCACGCGTTGCTACGGCGTCAATCGTACAGCAAGGTGGAACTCAAAATGTCAGCTCCATCACTCAGGAGCAGGATGATGTGAATAGTGGACGCTTGGCGTCTGCGGCCTCAACTCAGGACGGTAGTGGAAACACCAGCTCGATCACTCAGACAAACTCTCTTGTCGCAGGTGCCGAGTCAAACAATACTGCGGACGCTTTCCAGCTTGGAGATGACAACCTGTCCACGATTGAACAAGATGGCGCATTTAACGATGCGGATCTTGACCAGATCGGAAATAACAACATGTCCCTGATCTCGCAAATGGGAGAAGGCAACACCGCGACGGTTCTACAAGGTAGCGATGGCAACATGTCTACTGTGACCCAAAACGGCATTGGCAACTCTGCCATGGTTACCCAATAGGTTCCGACCTCTTTAACACCCCGGCGCGCAGAGATGCGCGCCGACCTTTAATTTGACGCATTTTGCGTCTATAATCAGTTTCTATGTGGAGATCAGACATGCGTTATCTCACGACTACACTCCTCGCTCTCGGGCTCAGCGGAATATCTGCGGCGGCTTCAGCGCAATCGGCCACAACGGTGGAGCAGATTGGCAATCGAACAAGCGCAGTTGTCGCCCACGATGGACTCGTAAATGGCACAACCGTCACCCAATCAGGATGGGATTTTGACGCAGATGTCGAGATCGTCGGAAATTCCAATAATCAAGGTACCGATGACAACAGGATTACGCAGACCGGACATGGTTCGAGCGCGACTGTAAACATTGTTGGCGACCGCAACACATTTGATATTGTGCAAGGGGGAAATGCCTCCTCTTCCGCCAATAATCAGGCGACACTGGATGTCTTAGGGAATGACAATATAGCCGTTATTGGCCAGACAAATGACTTTGGCGAGACCTATGCTAATGACGCACAAATCATTCAGAATGGGTCGTATAATATTGCGCAGATCAACCAAACGGTCTCCCCTACTTTCTTATCTGGCGGCACGAACCGCGCGGTAATCAATCAAAGAGGCGACGAGAATGAGGCCTTGATTGATCAAAAAGGTGCTGGGAATGATGCCCAAATCGAACAGGACGGCTTCAATAATTTTGGCTCCATATCTCAACAAGGCGACGGCTATACCGCCGCGTTAAGTCAGTTGGGAGACAATCTTGATTACTCTATCACGCAATCCCCTTGCCTTGTCGGTGCCGGGGCGTGCAGCGCAATGACCATGACAGTAACCCAAACGGGCGGCGGTCTATAATCTGAACCTTTTTACGGCGGATATTATGCAGACCAGACTTTTTTTAACCGGAGCGACCTTATCTTTAATGATGGCCGGAACCGCTTGGGCCCAAGACAATCCTATAGCCACCCTACAACTTGAAGAGTCTGCAAAACAGGTATCAAAAACAATACAAACCGATCAAATTCGTCCTGTCCAAAGTCAGGATAAGGTTCAGTCGCGTAGCGTGGACCAAATCGGCCAACGAACTGCAGACCCGTCTTTTAGTGTTGATCAAGCCGAAGGCGGGGTAGACCGCTGTGATCCCGCTTATAAAGGGCCTGCTGAATGCGATAAATTTTCTGAGGGAGAAGCCATTTCGGCTCGGAAACGCAGTCAACGCAATCCGGAAGTGGACTTCGTTACAACAGTTGACCCAAATTCCGGCACGTCCTTTATAGACCCCGTCGACGCCGCCAATCGGATTGGCCGCGGCGATACCAACGGCTCACAAGTTGCGGAGTCTTTAGGCCAAGACCTAATCACAAATGATCCGCCCGAAGACAATAAGGATGAACGTTTGCTTCTAGATGATTTTGGCGAATTGCCACCCGATTTTCTGCAAGATATTCAAGGCCTCCCTCCAACTGTTGTCACAAGGGGTAATTAATGTTTGGACTTTTTTTAAAATCCAGTGTCGTTTTGGCGGCTCTCGCTGCCGCTTCGCCTGCGGTTAGTCATGAAAACAATGCGAAAGCTTGGATAGAGTTAGATAAAAAAGACGGCAAAGCCCAAATGCGAAGCATGGCCGAATGGCCCATGGATGCCACACTCAAATATAAACTGACATTAGAGAAAAAAAGCGCCTCTGGGCGGTCATCCACCAGTCAGGGCGGAACAGTTCAAAGCTCGGCCGGGGAAGCTGTACAACTATCGGTCAGCTCAGTTGATTACGCATCCGGTACAGAAGTTATCGCTTCTCTTACGGTAACAGGGCCGGGGGGGCATGAAGTGACGGATGAAATCAATCTGACGGCTGCATCACCGGAAGACTGACCTTAAACGTTGTCCCGCCTTGGGCATTATTGGAAAAACCAATATCCCAGCCATGAGCCTCACAAATTGCTTTGCAGATAGCTAGGCCCAGTCCAGAACCTTTAAAGTCGCTTTTGGAATGAAGGCGCATAAGAGGGTCGAAGACTTTGTCTGCCCCCTCACCTGTTATACCAATGCCGTTATCAATGATATAAATGACTGCACTTTCATTTGTTTCGTCAAGTTTTATTAGAATGTTTGGCGACGTATCAAGAGCAACAAAGCGGCACGCATTTTCGAGCAAATGTGTAAATAGCAGGAGCGACATATTTTGATCCGCTTTAACAGTTGGAAGACGCTGATCTTCTAGCGTAACGGATTGGCCAAACTTTAAATAGATCTGGGCGGAAACCACCTCTATAACTTCCTCTAAACTCACTTTGGTAATATCCGGAGTTTCTGTCAAACACTTCACATAGATTAGCAGGTTTTCGACCAGGTCGGACACTTCCTCGGTCGACTCTGTGAGCGCGTCTAGGTAAATTTCGCCGTCGCCTCCTAAAACGTCTGAATATTCAAGCATCATAAGTTCAGCGAACTGTCTGATTTTACGTAAAGGGGATTTTAGATCATGTCCGACCTTTTTTGATAAATCAGAGATCTGGTTTTTAGTTTTCATAACCAGAACGTCCAAGCGACAGAAAGGGAAAGACTTCTAACAGGTTCATGTTTACTCACGCCTTGTGCTTGACTCAAAAAAATGCGTTTAATTGAGCGGTCAAAGACAATCCGAAAGTATTTAACGAATTGCAGATTTCAATTCGCTCAATTGGGGCCCAGCAAACTTTTTCTGGAAATATTCTTTGAGATAGAACTTTTCAACTATGTCATCGACATGCTGCCCGACTTCGCTTCGAAGAAATTCCTCATCTACCAAACTGGAAATAAGGGCTATCTCCGCTTCTCCTTTATGAGGCAACAAAACAGGCAAGGTATTTTTAGCGGAGACTCCACGCGGCATCATATTATCCAATAAAATCAAGTCGTATTTTTTGGCTTTTAAATGATCAACGGCTTCGCCCACAGTTAGAGCGAAATCGAGTTGGAACGCTTTGCCGACGGATTTCCTCAACGCAAGGTCAATAAGTTTCGCCTCAATTTTCTCATCATCAAGTAATAAAATTTGTATCATAAAAGTTCTTCAAACATTTTTGCAATTATGCAGCAAGACGCCATTGCCGCGCAACATAGGCTATCAGACGTCTTTCATCGCTTCGCAATTCACCGTCACATTTTGCTATTGACTGCATCGCCCTAATAATTGTGATCTTGTCCTCTACCTCTTCAAGTTGGTTCATGTGCATCTGTATTTCGCGCTCTTCGTGGCCCAATTGCACAATTTGTAAAACCTCGTCACGGTTAAGGACAAACCAGTCTTTCAACATATGATCTGTTAAAACTAAATTTGGGCTCAAAATAGATTTTACGCGCTTTGTCATTAAAATGAACATAGTCATTTCTTCATGATAAATGCGCTTTTTGGATAAAATTACAAACATAAATATCTTGAAAATATGACGCCACTTTGAGGCGGCCAGTTCAAGAGATTCGAATTCATTGGAGTTATGAGACATCTACATTGTCCTTATAGTTCCACAAAATTAGCGTCTCCAGCTTAATTTAGGCTTAACCAAACTACCATTTTGGTAGACCAAAAAAAAGCCGCTCCGTAGAGCGGCAAAGTGAGTGCCCTAAGGACTAGGGGGGGGGGTAAGATTGATTTAAACTTAGTCGGAGTAGAGGTTTCTCATAGATGATTTCATTTTTTCTTTGTTGCTTTGAGTAATGATTTTCATAGCACCCGCCGCATAATGCGGGGTAACAACCAAACCTCGACTACTGGTTTGACGCAAAACACGGTTTTGCCGGGGTAAGGGTTCTCTTATGACCCTCATTTTTTTGGTTGTCGCAAATTCGGGGGCTTTTAATTGATAGGAATTAAAGCCCTGAGAAGAAATTGCTTGGGTCGAAAAAGACGGGCTAGTTTTGGCAGAGCCATTATTAGCCTCAGCGCTTACAGTACCAACAGCCAAAAAAGCGGAGGTAAGAATAATTTGCGAAAGTTTCATTGTCACTTCTCCGGGGCGTCCGCTCAAATTCAGGATTGAATATGTAACAGCGCGATGAAACCTATATAGCTCAAGCCATTTGACCCAAAGCTGAACCAACTAAACAGAATTACTAATTTCGCTTTAACTATAACTGTTCAGGTTGAAAGACAGAGACATTCAAAAACCAGGCTCACTGCCAACGCCTATTTATTAGGCCGTCCCCTTAGAGAATAGCCAGGTTTCTTGAGAGAACAGACTTTAAGTCATTTTTGTCATAAATCCCGTCAACACCCGTCACGTTCCTGTCCCTTAAATGGGAACTATCCAAGGAAGACGAAATAGCAAAAACTTTCGCGTATCCCATATGGGAACGTATTTGAGGCAAGGTTTCTAAGAGGCTCGAATAAGGAGGAAGACGGTCATCCAGAAAGACGCAATCAAAAGGCCTGTCTGCCAGAATTCTGACCGCTTCGTTTAAATCAGAGCTACATACAAGCTCGGCCTCAGAGTTCACGCCTCGGGAAAGAAACTTTCTAAATAACCTGTGTTCTATGGGATCGTCATCAATCAACAATATCCGCAAATGAGTCATCCCAAAACGTCAAACAAATTTTACAAGCGGAAATTTTTAACAGGAGCGAACACAGCTTATTCCGGCTGCAATCTTTCAAACACACTTTTATAAATGACTTGCGCCAATTCACCATATCCTAAAAATGAATCAGGCTTGACCAGATAACCATCTGCGCCGAACTCATTTGCCATGCTTTTATCGCTCGTCTCGTCTGACCCTGAAACCATAATGACAGGATGCGACCTGGTTTTAGTGTCTTCTCTAATTGCCTTTAAGACCTGAAATCCGTCTATTCCTGGCATTCGAATATCTAGTAAAGTCGCGAGTGGGCTTTCAGATTTAATTGTTGAAACAGCCTCTCGGCCACTAGCTAGCTCAATAATTTCCAAATCAGACTCTACCTTCAGCAATGCCTTTTTTATGAGCAGCCGATCTGTTTTATCGTCATCAATAATGAGAATTTTTCTCATACTAACTCTACTCCAATGACTGAGCTGCTTTGAGTGTAAACATAAATTCGCTCCCCACGTCTTGCTTTTCTATCAATGCAATTGTTCCGCCATGCAAAATAACGATTCTCTTGCACAAGGCAAGCCCTACACCTGACCCTTCTCTGTGGGCATGGGGTTTTGCACGCCCAAATAAATCAAAAACATGGGGCGCAAAGTTTCGTTCTACGCCAACACCATTGTCAGACACGGTTATTCTCCACTCACCTAGAGACTTCTTTGCCGATACTTCTATCTTAATTGGCCTAGTGTGGTCTCTATACTTGATTGCGTTGTCGATTAGATTGGCAACAACTTGCTCGAGCAAGACCGATTCCCCCCGAACTATAATTTCATCTTGAGGAATCCTAATTTCGCCCCCTAAGTTTGCGACATCCTGCTCTCTCGCCTTGCACACTTTTGTTATAACTTCAGTGAGGTTGAGACGCCCTATATCTACTCCCTCCGGTGAAGCTCTCATAAATTTGAGGAAACTTTTGATTAATCCGCGCATGTGAATAACGCCGTCGCTAATTTCGGAAAGATACTCTTTTCCGTCTTCACTTATATTATCAGCACACTCTTCCTGTAAGAGCTCCGCGAAAATGCCGATATGTCTAAGGGGGGCTTGAAGATCGTGTGACGTCAGGGAGGCAAAATCATCCAAATTCTTATTTATGGTCTTTAAGAGCGCCTCTTGTTCTTTGAGTTCCGTAATATCCGTAGACACCACAAGTATTCGCTTCTCCCCGGTCACGGGATGGTCAAATGGAATTTTATCTGTTTGCACCCAACCCATTGCGCCATCATTCGGTGTATAGCGTTCTACATAACCAAGTAGCGGTTTACCTGAGTTTATGACTTTCAAATCGTCGTCGTGATAGGTTTTCGCACTGTCACCGAAAAGGTCATAAGTATTTGCGCCCTCGACAGACTTTACGTCCATTCCCATCGATTGGGCAGCTTCTTCATTGAGCTTCAGAATGATGTTTTTATCATCCTTATACCAAATTTTATTAGGCATCGCGTCCAGAACCAGACGCATCTCAGTTTGAAGGACTTCCAAGTCCTGATTTCTCTGTTCTAGCGCCTGGGTCAAGTTGAACTCAGTCGTAATATCCCGGCCAGCCGCTTGATATTCGTAAAGCTCGCCTTCTTGATCAAAAAGTCCGATGAGGGTCCATTTCAAAATGATTTCTTCGCCCGTCTTTGCGACCCTCATACTTCGCATTTCAGTTTGGGGAGATTCAGGCGTCAGTTGACTCAATTTTGATTTTAAACGGTGTCGTTGTCCTTTTTGCACGACTTCTATGAGGTCTTTTCCAATAAAAAATTCAGGCGTATTTTCTTCTGAAACCCCATCTGAACCAAAGAAACTCGCGAAAGTTCGGTTCACGAACCTTACCACATAATCTCGGGTAAAACGGCAAATGAGGTCAGGGTGACTATCAAGTATAGAGTGATATTCACGATGCATAATTTGATCAGGCATTTTCACCAATTCTCGCCTATCAAGGCGGCTAAACTCTATACTCTCATACATTGGTTTCTGATTTCATAATCTCAACATAAGTTCCCCACGCTAGCGTGATCGTATGCGGGTCAGCATTTATATCAATCAATAGTGCATTTAAGGCTTTCTGCTCGCCCGTAAAATTGCCTTCGACACCAAAATATTTAGCTGTCGCTAAATTGAGGCATTCAATCACGGACTCGTTTGTCTGATGGTCCAAATCCCGTTGTCGTTCGATAACATGACGCACCTTATCAACCCGGAAATATCCCGTTGAAGGAAATTGATCCTTAGAGTGTCCCACATATTCATTTTCGGAGAAGTCTTGTTGGTTTTTCATTGAATTTATCATCTCCTGCATATGTCGCTATAATTTTCAATATCAGTTCCGCTCGCCTCACTAGACAAGAAAAACTAGACCAGAGAGGAAAACACACAAAACCTTTTAAGGTTGTAAGCTAGGAGGTATAACACTTCATCTGAACCAAATTTGAAGCAACGCGGCGTAATTACTAACGCGCTATTAACCATTCTTGGGCGGAGATTAAATATAGCTTTAAGCGCGAACTCTACAGCGCCCCTTCGACCACGACCTTACTGCCGTCCACCCGGCTTTTTATTCCGTAAATCTGAGCAAGACGCTCTTCGGTTAATGTTTCTTCGGGAGAGCCTTGGGCTTGAATTTGGCCATCTTTCATCCAGATGAAGCGGTCTGCATATTTCGCCGCTAAAGCTATATCGTGAAGCACAACCAGCGCGCCTTGGCCGTTACGGACGTAATTTTTAAGTAAGTCCATAACCCGAAATTGGTGGCGTGGATCCAGCGCTGCCACGGGTTCATCCGCAATCAAAAGCGGAGCCTGCGCCGCAAACGCCCGAGCGCAATGTACGCGAGCAAGCTCGCCGCCCGAAAGTGTGTCGGTCTTTCTCTGACTAAGCTCTTGAATGTCACAGGCATTGATCGCGGCGTCTACAGCCTCTGCATCTTCTGTTTTCAGTCGGCCCAAACTGGCCCCATGAGAATAGCGCCCCAGAGCCACCACATCGTGAACGGTGTTAGGCCATGCCAAGGGCCTGATTTGCGGCAAATAGGAAATCCGCCTCGCCCTCTGCATCGGCGTTAACGCCTGAACCAAGTCCCCGCCGAGGATAACATGCCCTTTAGCTGGCTTAGAGAGCCCCAAAGATGCTCGAAGCAATGATGTCTTGCCTGCGCCGTTTGGGCCCAGCAATGCCACTAATTCTCCGGCTTCTAAAACGAGCGACGCGTTTTCCACTAAAGTCGCGCCCGGCGCCAGAACAGTGATGTTTACTGCTTTCAATCTCATGACGGCCCCACTCCTCCGCCTTGCCGCTTCATCGCAATCCAAATAAAGGCCGGCGCCCCAAATAGGGCAGCCACAACGCCGAGTTTTAATTCGGATTGGGTGGGAACGAGTCTAACGCCAATATCGGCAACTACCAAAAATACGCCGGCCAGAAGAGCTGACGGAATGAGCGATCTCGCCGGATCATGGCGCACAAATGGACGCACAATATGGGGCGCAACAATGCCAACGAATCCGATGGCTCCGGCAAGGGAAACCGCCGCGCCGGTCGCCAATCCCGCGCCAAGGACAACATATATCCTCTGGTTTCTAAGGTTGACGCCTAGCCCGCTTGCCGCCTCTTCGCCCAAGGTAAGCGCGGAAAGACCTCGGCGACACAAGAACAGAATAATAAAGCCCAGCAGTAAAAAAGGTCCGGCCAAAGCAATATCTTCAAAGCTCCGATTTGCAACGGATCCCAATGTCCAATTGATCATGTCAAAGAGAGAAAACGGATTGGGCGAAAGGTTCAAAAGCAAGCTCATCACTGCACCTGCAAAACTGGAAAGTCCCACGCCGACAAGAATAAGCGTTACAACAGACTTTGTCCGGATTGCCGCCAAAGCAATGATCGTGGTGGCGATCAATGCTCCCGCGATCGCAGCAATGGGCAACAACCAAGTCTGAGCGCCAATAAGCCCGTAATACAAGACGAAACTGGCCGTAAGAGACGCTGTTGCTGAAACCCCCAATACGCCCGGTTCAGCCAAAGGGTTTCGCAAAAGCCCTTGGAGCGCTGCGCCGCTGGCCCCAAGAGCGGCCCCGACCAAAAAAGCGGCCAGAGCGCGCGGCAGACGAATTTGCCAAATTACAAGGCTATCCGTCACGTTGCCCTGCCCTATCAAAGCAGTAAAAACTCGTCCCCATGCCATCGGCGTCGTTCCGAGCAGGCAGGCTACAAAAATCGCAATGACTGAGAGTAGAATTAAAAAAGGATTGATATAACGCGAAGAGGTCACAAATCGCCCTCGACATATTGGCGCGCGGCCAGAGCCTCTATGCCATCCATCGTAAACCATCCTCCGCAAGACATAACAGATCCACTCAATGCCACAGTCGGAAGTGTTTCTATCTGGGCTTTCGCTATCGGGTGGCGCATAGCGCTCCATCTATCCCTTGATCGGTCATTTGTATCAAAAAACGCTGCCGCAATCAGGTCGGGCTGCTCATAAGCGAGCCTTTCAAGCGGTAAAGACCGCCAGCCGGGCTGATCTTGAAAATTGTCGAGACCGGCGGTTGTTAGCATTTCATCTATAAGCGACCCCGGCCCGCTCGTCACTCCAGAAGGCGTCATATAAAGGGCCCGGTTATTGTCAGATTTCTTGGTTATTGCTTCCAAGCGGGTTTCCATATTCCGGACAATATCTTCGCCGCGTTGCGACACACCGAGGCCTTCTGCCATTTCGCGCGTCACGCGTTTAATCCCTGCCAAGTCGCCTGCCCATCCCACATTTAAAACGGGTACACCCGCTTGTTCAAAAAACTTTGTGGCATTGGGCCCGCCGCCATAAGACCTAACAACGAGATCCGGTTTGAGAATAAGAACATCCTCCGCGCTAGATCGGACAGTTTTCAGACCCGATGCCTTTAAGGCTTTGGCCCGTGCCTGCATATAAGAAAAAGGCTTATCCGCATCCGGCGACACGGCGAGGATTCGATAAGGCTCGACCATCTTCAAAACATACTGATCCGCACAGTAATCCAGACTGACAATACGTTGAGGTTGGGCGGACGGCGTGCCTAAAGTTGAAGGATTAGACATATAGCTTTCGACCGGGGCAGCGCTATCACACGCCGATAAAACCAGTCCCGCAATGAGAGTTGATATGAAACATCTAATGTTCATCTTCGTTCTCATAACGCAAACGGCTTTTAAAGAAAGCCAAACTATTCTAAAGGGTGTCTAGAAGACAATTCTCTAGTCTTTATTTATATTTGATAATGAAAAAAGAATTTGTCTTTGCTTTAAAAGTCAGCTTAACCGAGTTTAAATCGGGCGTGTTTGAATCCTTTCACCTCTTCAACTGGCCTCTTATAAATAATCGCAAGGACGGATGAGCATATTCGGACCCCTTGTGAATTCAGGCGACTGATTATGAATAAATTACTTTCTGCCATTTTGATTGTCTTCGCAATCATACTCGGAAGTATGGCCTGGACAACTTTAGAGCTCTCAAAAACATTTGAGAGCGAAACTCAAGCCAGAGAGCAAGCGCTAAAAACAACCGAAATTCTGTACCACCTTCGACGTATCAGGCGGTCTGCCTTAAATGCCGAGACAGGACAGCGCGGTTATCTCCTCTCAGGAGACGAAACTTATCTCAAACCCTACACTCAGGGAAAAGCTGAGTACCAAGAGTCCTTTAACATTCTAAATGACATATTCAAAGGACAGATGACCCCCCTACAGGTTGAACGACTCCCTCTTATAGAACAAGCTGTTACGACGAAATTCACCATTATGGAGAAGACAATTGATTTAGTAAAAAGCGGTCAAAAAGTCGCCGCTATGGCTATTGTCAATACCGATCGCGCCAATGAAGTTATGACGGATATTCGAGATGATATCCAACTGCTAATTGATGAAGAAAGCAATATTCTAAGAGGGGCGATCGCTACAGCAGATCAACGGGACAAACGGGCGCAAAATTACTTGAAATGGATTATCAGCTTGGTCCTGGCCATGTTGATTATTGCTATATTTTTGATTTGGCGGGCTGGGAAACTCGTCAGCGCTCAGGCCCATATCAAAGATTTAGAAGAGGCCAATGCCCGAACGGAATTGGTGGCCGGTGAGCTTAATCATCGCATCAAAAACCTCTTTGCTATTGTTTTGTCTATAGTTCGAAATACCGGACGTATGGAAACAGATGTTAAAACGGCCAATGAAAAAATACAAAATAGAATTATGGCTCTGTCTCAAGCGCACGAACTTACAATCTCAAGAAAGGGAACAGATCACGCAGATCTACATACTCTGATTGAAAAAGTTATGGACCCGTATGTTTCGAACGAAAACATTCTCATCCTTTCAGGCGAATCTATCGGTGTGACAGCGGATAAAATCACGCCCTTTGGCCTTATCCTTCACGAGTTGACAACTAACGCCGTTAAATACGGCGCATGGGTCGATAACATGACAGGGACAATTGAAATTAATATTAAACAGCTCTCTCGAGAGTTCGCCAGTCTCACCTGGAAAGAGTCGGGCGGCCCTGAAATCATGAGCAGGGAGATAAGCAAAAAAGGCTTCGGCTCTCGCATGATAAATTTAAGCGCAAGCCAGCTCGGCGGAACAATACAAACGGAGTACCGACCTGAAGGCCTCTTTGTTCAAATAGAATTTGAATTATAATTGAGAATGTTCGGTTCAGGACATATAAGATAAAACCCGGCGAGCGCGTTTGACGACAGGTTCTTCGATAAATTTCCCATCGAGTAATACGACATTCCCATTCGCTTCTTCATAAGCCGCTACAACTCTTTGGGCATGGGAGATTTCATCAGTCGTCGGCATTAGCGCAGAGTGAATACGATCTATCTGTGCAGGGTGAATGGCGCTGCGGGCCTGTATTCCCAATGCTTTTGCTTGAAGCGTCGTGGCCTCGCAATCTTCCAAATCACGCACATGAATATGCGGCGTATCAAAAAGCTGAATATTATAGGCCCCCGCGGCTGCGACCAGTTTAGAACGGGCAAAAAGATGTGTTTCCCAAGCGAGATCACAATCCACCTCCCCAGCATAATCAATCGCTCCATACATGCCCAAAGTTACCCGCGGGTGAGAGAAAATCTCCTCTGCATTGACTAGTCCTGCTGCACTTTCGATTATTGCAAAAAACGGGCCTAAGCTTTCAGGCAACCTTTTTGATAAGCTGTCAAGCTGTTCCTTTGACGACACTTTGGGAACCATCACAAAGGGAAGTTTCAACCCGCTACCGGAAAGCGCGGTAATATCTTTTTCTCCCACTTCTGTGTTCAGACCATTGATACGGAGGCTCACATTTTCATGCGTTGTCTTCGACAACCATTCCAAAACTGATTCTCTAGCCGCGTCTTTTTCAGCAGGGCCAACGGCGTCCTCTAGATCAATACAGACCAAATCCGCCCCGGCCTGACAGGCTTTTTCAAACCTGTCTTCTCTATTGCCGGGGACAAAGAGTTGGGAGCGGTAAAAAGTCATATTTATTCGTAGACCACATTCGCTTCGGTCTTGGCTTTAATCTCTTCAACGGAGACACCCGGCGCCATCTCTTTAAGGCGGAAGCGTTTTTGCTCGCCTTCGCGTTTAAAAACGCCGAGGTCGGTAATAATCATGTCGATACAGTCTTGCCCCGTTAGCGGCAGAGTACAGCTTTTGAGAAACTTGCTCTCCCCGCGTTTATTGGTGTGATCAAAGAGCGCGATACATTTCTTCACGCCTGCAACGAGGTCCATCGCCCCGCCCATGCCCTTAACCATCTTACCGGGTATCATCCAGTTCGCGATATCGCCGTTCTCAGCGACTTCCATCGCCCCCAAGATGGACAGATCAATATGCCCGCCTCGGATCATGGAAAAACTTGTCGCGCTGTCGAAAAAACTTGATTTTGGCAGCGTCGTAATCGTTTGCTTCCCTGCATTAATCAGGTCGGCGTCAACCTCCTCCTCTGTCGGGAAAGGCCCCATACCAAGCATACCGTTTTCAGATTGTAAGGTAACATTCACACCCTCGGGAATATGGTTTGCTACTAAGGTCGGGATTCCGATGCCGAGATTAACGTAAAATCCATCTTCAAGCTCTTGCGCGGCCCGCGCGGCCATCTGATCTCTTGTCCATCCATTTTTTTGTTCAGTCATTATACGACCTCCCGTACTGTCCGCTGTTCGATCCGTTTCTCACATTTCGCCTGCACAATACGTTGAACGAAAATGCCGGGGGTATGAATGGAATTGGGGTCGAGCGTGCCGATCGGGACGATTTCATCTACCTCGGCAACGGTTACTTTCCCGGCAGTCGCCATCATAGGTGAGAAATTGCGCGCCGTGGCTTTATAAATCAGATTGCCTTCGGCGTCGCCCTTCCAGGCTTTGACGATAGAGACATCCGCTTTCAATCCGGTTTCCATGATGAAGGTTTCGGTCTCTCCCTCCATGTTGGTAAAGTCTTTATGCTCTTTGCCTTCGGCGATCATCGTCCCCACACCCGTCTTGGTATAAAAGCCCGGAATACCCGCACCGCCGGCTCGGATACGTTCGGCCAGAGTGCCTTGCGGGTTAAATTCAAGCTCCAATTCACCGCCCAAATACTGGCGTTCAAACTCTTTGTTCTCTCCGACATATGAGCTAACCATTTTCTTGATCTGCTTGGTTTCCAAAAGCTGGCCGAGGCCAAAGCCATCCACACCGGCATTGTTTGAAATAACCGTCAAGTTTTGCGCGCCGCTGTCGCGCAGTGCTGCAATAAGATTTTCGGGTATGCCGCAAAGACCAAAGCCCCCGCTCATGACGGTCATTCCGTCTTTGCAAAGACCTTTCATGGCCTCCGCTGGTGTCTCAAATTCCTTATTCATTCATCTCTCCTATAATCCGCAGTGATTCCCGATCTGAGCTGTTCCACGAAATGGTTGGCAATATCGTCTCCCTTTAACCGACCTTCGCTATCAAACCAAGCATTGAGCCAGTTCAAAGCGCCCATAAAGAAAAAAACTTGCAAACGAGGGTCGGCTCTACGGATTGAACCATCTTTATGGCCTAATTCCACGAGTCTAATGACTCTTTTCTCAATATTTGCCCGTCTGGCCAAAATTACGCCTTGGCTCTTCTCGGAAAGGCTGTCTACATCGGTCAGCAAGGAGACACCGGATTGCGTCAGCAGGCTAACAAAATCCCGAAAGACATTTTCTAAATCTTCTAATCCGTTTTTCCCCGCCCGAGGACTCTTTAAAATCTCCTCCATCGACTCATACGCCATCAGATGCGACTCAAATAGAATCTCTTCTTTGTTACGCACGTAATAATAAAGCGCTGCCTTGGTCAGGCCCAAAGTCTTGGCAATATCGACCATAGACGTATTATGATATCCTCGGCGACGAAACGCGCTCGCCGCGGACAAGATCACCGCCCGTCTTTTAGCCGCAAATTGCTTATCCCGATCAAATGGAGCTTTTATGGTCGTTGAGGCGTTCATGATGATGAGTTTATACCACTTAAATAAATTTGACTCAAGGTTCAAATTTTATTACACAGGGTCAAACTAATATATAGGTCATTATGATTCAGTCAAAAATCAACACCGATAGCCCCGATTTCCGCGCTAATTCTGAGCATATGGAAAGCCTTGTCGCGGACCTAAAAGAAAAGGTCGCCAAAATTGCTGAAGGCGGATCCGAGCGCGCGCGAAAGAAACATTTGGATCGCGGTAAACTCCTTCCGCGAGAGCGCGTTGAACGTCTCCTTGACCCAGGCACACCTTTTCTAGAGCTGTCGCAAATGGCGGCTTACGGCATGTATGAAGATCAAGTGCCGAGCGCCGGAATAATTTGCGGCGTCGGTAGAGTATCTGGCCGCGAAGTCATGATTATTTGCAATGACGCCACGGTTAAGGGCGGCACATATTACCCTATGACCTGCGCGAAACAGGCTAGAGCTCAAGAAATTGCCCAGCAAAATCGCCTGCCCTGTATCTACCTCGTAGATAGCGGCGGAGGGAACCTTCCTAATCAAGCGGAAATCTTTCCCGGCAAAGACGATTTCGGCGCGTGTTTTAATAACCAAGCCATAATGAGCTCACTGGGCATCGCGCAGATTGCTGTAGTTATGGGCAGCTGCACAGCTGGCGGTGCCTATGTTCCAGCAATGGCCGATGAAAGCATTATCGTAGCTGATCAAGGAACAATCTTTCTCGCGGGGCCCCCTCTTGTAGAAGCGGCCACAGGCGAAAAAATCGATGCGGAAGAACTAGGCGGCGGTGTCCTTCACGCTAAAACATCCGGCGTGGTAGATCATCTTGCCGTAAATGACACCCATGCACTCCAGATTGCCCGCGAAAGTGTTAAAACACTAGGCGCAGCCAGCCTCAGCTACCTCCCCGACGCGGTCGAGCCCCCCGCTTATGACGAAAGAGAATTGAACGGCATTGTCCCGAAAGAGGCGAAACAGCCTTATGACTGCCGCGAGATTATTGCACGCATTACGGATGGTTCCCGCTTCCACGAATTCAAAAAAGACTATGGTGAAACCTTGGTTTGCGGTTTTGCCAAAATTCACGGTTATCAAGTCGGTATTCTCGGCAATAACGGTGTATTGTTCTCTGAAAGTGCAGTGAAAGGCGCGCATTTCGTCGAACTCTGCTGTCAGCGCAATATACCGCTAGTCTTCTTACAAAACATTACAGGCTTTATGGTTGGCTCCAAAGCTGAAGCCGGCGGTATCGCTAAACATGGTGCAAAAATGGTTCACGCCGTCGCTTGCGCGAAAGTGCCAAAGTTCACCATTGTCGTTGGCGGCTCTTACGGGGCCGGCAATTATGGTATGTGCGGCCGCGCTTATGGCCCTCGCCTGATGTTTATGTGGCCGAACGCCCGGATCTCTATCATGGGCGGCGAACAAGCTGCCAGTGTTCTCGCCACAGTCGCACGAGATTCAGAAGGTTGGTCTGAAAAAGAAAAAGAAGATTTCAAAGCGCCGATACGCGAGCAATTTGAGCGCGAAGGCCACCCTTATTTTGCGTCGGCCCGCATTTGGGATGACGGCATTATTGCCCCGTCCGATACGCGCCGCGTGTTAGGTCTGGGCCTCGCAATGGCGGCAAATAGCCCTCAAGAGGAGACACGTTTCGGCGTGTTCCGTATGTAATTATGTCAAAGCAAATCAAAAAAATCCTTATCGCCAATCGCGGCGAAATTGCTTGCCGAGTTATCAAGACCGCCCGTAAAATGGGCATTGCTACAGTCGCCGTTTATTCTGACGCTGACCGCAAAGCGCTGCATGTGCGTCAAGCCGATGAAGCCGTCCATATTGGCCCCTCTGCGGCGAATGAAAGCTATCTGGTGATCGACAAAATCATAAGCGCCGCCGAAGAGACAGGCGCCGACGCCATTCATCCGGGCTATGGTTTCCTGTCCGAAAATCCCGCTTTCGTGCGTGCTTGCGAAAAGGCCAAGCTGACTTTTATCGGCCCGAAAGCCGAGTCCATGGAAGCGATGGGCTTAAAAGACGCCGCCAAAAAATTAATGGATAAGGCCGGCGTTCCGACGACGCCCGGTTATCTCGGCGAAGATCAAAATCCGAAAGTTCTAAAATCCGAGGCCGACGGTATCGGCTATCCGGTCCTGATCAAGGCCGTTGCCGGCGGCGGCGGTAAAGGTATGCGCAAAGTTGATGCCTCCAAAGATTTTGATGCCTTACTCGCCTCTTGTCAGCGTGAAGCCAAATCCAGTTTTGGAAATGACGAAGTTCTGATCGAAAAATATATTTTAAGCCCGCGCCACATAGAGGTACAGGTTTTTGGGGATACGCACGGCAATGTCGTGCATATGTTTGAGCGTGATTGTTCGCTACAACGCCGCCATCAAAAAGTGATCGAGGAGGCCCCTGCCCCCGGTATGACCGAAGAGGTCCGCAATGCCATGACGAAAGCGGCCGTCGATGCCGCGAAAGCCGTCGATTATGTCGGCGCAGGCACTGTTGAATTTATCGTAGATGGGTCCGGAGAACTCAGCCCTGAAGGTTTCTGGTTCATGGAAATGAACACCCGCCTTCAGGTTGAACATCCGGTGACAGAAATGATTACAGGTCTGGATCTCGTTGAGTGGCAAATCCGCGTCGCCCAAGGCGAAAAACTGCCAAAGCAGACCGAAATTAAAATGAACGGCCACGCGGTTGAAGCTCGGCTCTATGCCGAAGATCCCGCCAATGATTTTCTGCCGAGTGTCGGCGATCTTACTTTGTTGAATATGCCTGGTGAAAATCGGGTCGATACCGGCGTGGAACAAGGCGGCGAAGTTTCGATTTACTACGATCCAATGATTGCAAAATTGATCGCCCATGCTGATAGCCGTTCAAATGCCGTCTCCCTATTGGAAGATATGTGCCGCGGAACCGGCGTTTACCCGATAAAGACAAATGCCCGCTTTTTGGCAAATTGCTTATCTCACCCTACTTTTGTCGCAGGACAGGTTTCCACAAATTTTATTACGGATGAAGCGGATAGTCTTTTTTATAAAGCCGCCCTGAAAGAGGACATGGAAAGTCTGTCTTTTGCGATGGCACCCCGTTCTACAGACCCGGATTTTGGAACGATAAATGGTTGGCGTTTGAACCAAGCGCCGCGCGAAACCTTTATTCGGATTTTGAATGGCGAAGATTTGACTCTCCGAATCACACCGACAACACAAGATCTTAAAAGCCATGTTAAGCGGGTTACCTTGCCAAAAGGCGATGTAATTTTCGTAGATGGCTTAAGTTATCTCTTGGAGAACATGGCTGCCGGCGCGGTCGATGCGGTTGGTGGAAACGCTCTTACCGCGTCAATGCCCGGTAAAATCATTGCCGTAAATACCAATTCCGGCGATACTGTGTCTGCGGGGGATCCCCTCATCGTGATGGAAGCCATGAAAATGGAAATGACGCTCGAAGCTCCCCGCGATGGTATTGTTGACGAGGTGAAGTTCGGCGTTGGCGATTTGGTGAGTGACGGTGAGACACTGCTCACACTAGAGGACGAAGATTAAAATCAATCACCTGTCATTCCACAGAAGGGCGTAGCTGGAAATACGGAAGGTTGAGAGGTCAAAACTCTCCCCCTTCCGAGGTCACTTACAGCGCCCCGGAATGACGGAAAAGAAAGAGACAGATATGACCACTAGCTACCCGACCCTTCAATTTGGGCATTCTGACGAAACAAATATGATTCGGGAGAGCGTCTACCAATTCGCTCAGGCCGAGATTGCTCCGCGCGCCGCCGAAATTGACGAAACCAATAAGTTTCCACGCGATCTCTGGCCTAAAATCGGAGCCTTAGGATTGCACGGGATTACCGTCAGTGAGGAAGATGGCGGCACGGGTCTCGGATATCTGGAACACACAATCGCGGTTGAAGAAATCAGCCGCGCTTCGGCGTCAGTCGGATTGTCCTACGGTGCCCATTCTAACCTCTGTATCAACCAGATCCGTCGTTGGGCCAATGAAGAACAGAAAGCGAAATACCTACCAAAACTTATAAGCGGCGAACATCTCGGATCTTTAGCCATGAGTGAACCCAGCGCCGGTTCTGATGTAGTTTCCATGAAACTCAAAGCTGAAAAACAACAGGGCGGCTATCTTCTTAACGGCAATAAAATGTGGATCACCAATGCGCCCACGGCCGATACGCTTTTAGTCTATGCCAAAACTGATCCGCAAGCCGGTTCTAAAGGCATCACGGCATTTCTGATTACCCCTGATATGGAAGGCTTCTCGACCGCGCAAAAACTCGACAAGCTCGGTATGCGCGGCTCAGATACGTGTGAGCTGGTTTTCGAGGACTGTTTCGTTTCAGATGAAAACGTCGTCGGCAAGGTTGGCCAAGGCGCGGAAATTCTTATGAGCGGTCTGGATTACGAACGCGTGGTGTTGTCCGGCATCGGCCTCGGCATTATGCAGGCTGTTATGGATATTGTCCTTCCTTATATTCATGAGCGTAAACAGTTCGGCAAATCCATTGGTGAGTTTCAGCTGATGCAAGGCAAACTCGCGGATATGTATGTCACGCTCTCTACGGCCCGCTCATATACTTACGCCGTTGCCGCCGCTTGTGACCGCGGGGAAACGACCCGCAAAGACGCCGCCGGCTGTGTACTATACGCGTCAGAGAGGGCCACTCAAATTGCCCTTGAAGGCATCCAGATTTTGGGCGGAAATGGCTACATTAATGAATACCCGACCGGTCGCCTCTTACGCGATGCCAAATTGATGGAAATTGGCGCGGGGACATCTGAAATCCGACGCTGGCTCATTGGCCGTGAACTCTTTGGGGAAACAAAATAATGGCCGAACAAGTTGTAAGCGGTAAGTGGTTTGACGAATTGGAAGTCGGCCAAATATTTCAACACGCGATTCGCCGCACAGTGACAGAAACCGACAATATACTTTTCACGTCGATGACCCATAATCCGGCCAGGCTCCATCTCGATGCAGACTATTGTGCGAAAGAAACCGAGTTCGGGAAACCTCTGATGAATAGTCTTTTCACGCTTGGTCTCGTCGTCGGGATTTCGGTTCATGAAACAACTATGGGAACTGCAGTTGCCAATCTGGGCATGAACAATATCAAATTCCCCAAACCATTATTTGCGGGGGATACAATTCATGTCGAGACGGAAATAAAAGGATTGCGCGAGAGTAAGTCCCGCCCAAACCAAGGCATTGTGACCTTTGAACACCGCGCATATAATCAGAAAGACGAGCTCGTCTGCATTCTTGAGCGCTCAGGTCTACAGCATAAAAAGCAGAAACCTGACTAAGCGATACTGACTGTTTTCACATTGCAGAAAGCATGAATGCCTTCTGCCGACAACTCCCTGCCATATCCCGAACGTTTGATACCGCCAAATGGCAAACGCGGATCTGAGGATGTCATGGAATTTATAAAGGTCGCCCCCGCTTCAATGCGCGTTATAGCTTTGTCCTGCTCTGCCTTATCTGTAGTCCAGACGGAAGACCCTAATCCAAATGGAGATTCATTGGCGATTTCGATCGCTTCGTCCAAATTTTTGACTTTGTAGAGTAACATCACAGGACCAAAAATTTCTTCGTGATAGGCGTCAGAACTTTTCGGGATGTCTTCTATGATTCCGGGTTTGAAATAATATCCCTTGCCGTCAATAGGTTCCGCTCCAGTGACCCGCTTCGCCCCGTCTTTAATCGCCTTTTCAACCTGCTTCGAAATCGTATCTCGCCCGTCTTTATTCACCAGCGGTCCAATATCTGTCTCTTCAGCCATCGGGTCACCAATTTTCAACGCTTCAAACGCTTTGATGAATTTTGCCTTTACATCGTCATAGATATCCGCGTGAACGAGGAACCGTTTCGCCGCAATACAGCTTTGGCCATTATTCTGTGTACGGGCTGTGGTGCCTACACTAACGGCTTTTTGAATATCTGCACTCGGCATGATTATAAAAGGATCCGACCCGCCAAGTTCCAACACGGTTGGTTTGATTTCCTCTCCACAGATTGAAGCCACTGATGCTCCGGCAGGTTCTGAACCTGTCAGCGTTGCCGCCCTCACCCGATCGTCGCGTAAAATGCGCTCTACTTTTGACCCGCTGATAAGAAGTGTTTTAAACGCGCCATTTGGGAACCCGGCCCGCTCGAATATATCTTCTATCGCCAAAGCGCATTGCGGCACATTAGACGCATGTTTCAAAAGCCCCGTATTTCCTGCCATGAGCGCAGGGGCGGCAAAGCGCATGACTTGCCAAAACGGATAATTCCACGGCATTACGGCCAGGACAGGTCCAATAGGCAGATATTTTCGGTACGACTTAGAGGCGCCGCTCTCAACACTTTCATCTGCAAGGTAGCCCTCGGCCCTTTCTGCATAATGGCGGCAAACCCAAGCGCATTTTTTCGCTTCCGCAACAGCGGACTTAAAAGTCTTCCCCATTTCCAACGTCATGATTTTGCCGAAATCTTCCGCTTCTTTTTCCAGTATGTCGCCTGCTTTTTGCATTGCTTTCGCGCGATCCTCAAAAGACCAGTTCCGCAAGATTTTATGAGCTGAGAGTGAAGCCTTTATAGCTTCGTCGACCTGCGCATCGGTATGAGCCTCAAATTTCTTAATGATTTCCCCATTCACGGGATTTTGTGTCTGAATAGCCATTATTGCCTCTTTAGTTCGAAATGAGCTTCCACTTATAGATAACCTTACGTCATCCCACCTGATTTGTTGCCTCCTGACATGATGCAAAGAGGGTTCGGTGTCGAGAGACGGAATTTGTAGAGGCGTTAATCAAACCTGACTTGCCATATATTATCGGCACCAAATCTCTAAAGACAGATCATCGATTTCCCGTCAGCATTCAAACCGTCATAAATAAGTTGAAATAAGAGATTTGGCAAATTTCGCCTTAAACAGAACATTCAACTCTATTTTTTACCGTTTTTCTGCAGATTTTTTGAAACTATTTCCACAGATACGCTTTTGTTACAGTAACAAGACAGTTTTATAACAGAAGAAAACTATATTTTGCTTGCAGAAGCGACACATTTATGATAGTTTTATGACAACATGATAACAGATTTATTACATATCCCTTTGGTTAATACCGCTGAATCTCACAAAATCAAAACCGTGGAAGAGCTTTCGCCTCTCGAACTATTCGCTATGGGCTTTGCCGCAATCTTGATTTCCAGTACTGCCGCTATTTTAATTGGCGTTACTTAAATAGTGATTTCTGGCAAAGGTTTGCTCATATCGTTGACGTTTTTAGCGTGAAGCTAATTTGTCAAAAGTCGGGCTGAACTCTTTTAAGCCTGATCGACTAGTGCACGGTGTTTCGTTTATAGCTTTAACAAGTCGTGATAGTCTCACTATTATAGACATCCATCTTATTTAAATTTTTTGAGCCTAACTCAGCGATCACATCATGAGTTAAGGCAGAGGCGTTTTGCGTTCTCTTTTCCCCAAATTTTGATAGACGCATTCATTTTGTAGTGATCCTGCACAATGTGACCGCTCATTGCAGTCAACTTACATTGAACGCGTAAAACACATTATGACTTAGGGAAAATGGTGGGCGGTAACGGGTTCGAACCGCTGACCCTCTCGGTGTAAACGAGATGCTCTACCAGCTGAGCTAACCGCCCCCTTAGGGAGCGGCTAGATAGGCCAATCTTTAGGGTGACTGCAAGAGAAGACTTCACATATAAGTAAAAATTTTTATCCTGTAGATTACTTCATTTGAAGAAGTATCGACCTTTACTTTCTTCCTTACCGGCACTTATGCAACTGAACCGTGGAGCGCTGGGTATTTTAAAAATATCCGACACCAAGATTTTGCATTCTTCGCCCGATTGACCGAATATTTCGATTAAGCTGGTAAGTATTGAACTCAGATCGATGTTAATAGAAATAGGGTGCCAAGATGCCTACTCATATAAGTAAAAGAAGCTAGGCATATACCCTGACCAAACAAATGGAGTTGGACGGTAATTTAAGTCCATTAAACAAAGGGATGAACGCGTTCGCTTTGCACTTACCCGACCCCAACAGCTCACCTTGCTGCCCTACGCCGTATAGAGCTAAAATAACTGCAAAACACACAAAACAAGCGTTGACGCCTTCGGTCTCGATAGCTAAAGCCCCTCTCACATCTTAGCGGGTGTAGCTCAGTTGGTTAGAGCGCCGGCCTGTCACGCCGGAGGCCGCGGGTTCGAGTCCCGTCACTCGCGCCATTTCTCCGGAAATGGACAGTTCTAAGACATTGAAAAGGCTCCGGTTTTTAGCGGGGCCTTTTTCTTTTACCCCACAATTTCAAGAAATGGGGTAGAAAATTCGTCGGAAATGGGGTAAAAGTGTTCTATGAGCGCGACCCAAAAACCAGACCAATATTTGATGGAACGCGCCGGAAGATGGTACTATCAACGCTTTATTCCGGCCCGGTTTCAGCATGTGGATTCGCGAAAGCGCATTCGCACTGCCCTGCGCACAAAATCAGTCGACATCGCCCGCCTTAGACGAGACGCATTAGCTGAGGCAGACGATGCTTATTGGTTGGCTCTATCCATTGAAGCCGCAGAAAATGGTGGTGTTAGCGATGCCACGCTGGAAGCCGAGCAACACCGCTATGAGGCGGCCCAGGCTCGTGCAATGGCTTATGGATTCAAATACAAACCAGCCGAGGATCTTGCGAAGGAAGCCAGAGCCGACAAACGGGTCGAACGCCTGCTCGAACGGATCGAAGTATTAGAGCGCCAAACCGGCGCCTCCGGTCGTCCGCCGCGCGCAGACACCGAAGCCTTGCTCGGCGGTGTTGAGAAGCCCGAAAAGCCCGTCGCAGATGTTACGAGTGCCTTTGAGCTTTATGTTTCCGATATCGCTTTTGACGAGCAGAAAAAGAAGTCGCCTAAGCAGCGGCGTAATTGGGAAAAGACCAAACGTACGTCCATCAACTACTTCATCGATGTGATTGACGACGTGCCGCTCAATGAAATTACACGCGAGATGGCGTTGGCCTATCGCAGCTGGTGGATTGAGCGCATGATACCTGGCGACGGTGACACAAAGCCTGCCAGCCCGAATACCGCTAATCGGCATATCGGGAACATGCGCAGTCTCTATGACGCATATTTCACGCATATCGGTTCAGAGGAACGGCTCAATCCCTTCCGGAAGATGTTCTTCAAGGACGATCAGGAAACGAAAGTGCCGCCTTTCGAGGATGAGTGGGTGCGCGACAAGATATTGGTGCCGGGCATGTTTGACGAGCTCAATGATGATCTGCGTCTTATGATCTATGTATTGATTGAGACAGGCGCACGAATAAGCGAAATCTGCAATCTTATGCCGGAACAAATCAGGCTGGATTCCAACACACCGCATATCGAAATCCGCGCGATTGACCGCGAGCTTAAAACCGTGACGTCAAAGCGCGAAATTCCACTCGTTGGTGTAGCTTTAGAGGCTATGCGTTACGCACCGAACGGCTTTCCGCATTACCGTGATCGGGGAGAATTGGTGTCAGCCAATCTTATGAAGGCGTTCCGTCATCGCAATCTGTTTCCGACGACGGATCATGTCATCTATTCTTTCCGTCATGCTTTTGAAGACCGAATGCTGGAGGCAGGTATAGATTTCGGTATGCGCTGTTACCTTATGGGGCACAAAAATCCGCGCCCAGATTATGGCAGTAAAGGCTCACTAGAGTTTCGCCAGGAACTCTTGATGAAAATTGCGCATCCTTACCCTACGGAACTTGTAAAGCCGTCCAGCGCTATGGATGAACCTGCCTAATCTTGTCTTTCGCATTGCTGGTGCTTTTATCGTTGGCCGGCTTTCTGTACTCAGCAAGCTGGGCGCGGCGAGCATTGCGGGCATCAAGCTCAGCTTTCAGCGCCTCGAAAATCGGCCAATATACCTCGCCATGACACTCGATTGCATTGGCAACGGTGCGCAATGCGCGGCGCAGACGCACTTCAGTGATAGGGGATGATGACTTCTGACCCATTATCAGATTTTAGATGATATGTGCCCGCTCGTAAGAGGAGAAAGCGGGTAAAAATTTAGGTGAATTTTGAGGGTGAGAGCTGAAAATTCAGGTTCGACCAATCAAACTGGGTCATTTAATAGTGTTTCCATAGGTTTTGTTGTGCCTGCGGGCAAATTAGGAAGCACATCAGCGATGTGCTCAACACAGAGCGCGAAGGCTGCTCTGGCTTTATTAATGTCTGTGGATTGCAAAGTTGTTCCGTTATGCACAATCGCGCCGCGAGCCCGCATGACTGTATAGACCGCTTCCGCATAATCGGCGACGCCGGGCCTGCCTCTCAAACAGATTCTGACTCGCCGCCTCATGCGGTCATTAGGTTTGCTTTCATATCCATCGGCGAGCAGCGTTTCAAAAGCGACAGCGAGGTTCACGATGGCCTCATCATCGGTTGAGCGCGACCCGAATGATTGTCGATACCAATCCAATGCTGTCACAATGCGCGCATAGAGCCTTCCTTCGGACGTGCTGGTTCCGTCGATGAAAACGGAGTCCCTGTATCCGCTCTCTATTGTCGCCAGTGCCTTCGAGAGACGACTCGTTGCCCGTTTCATATCTGAGCGCGCCAGCAGCTCAGTACTGAGGTTCACTGACAGATCAGATAGGCGTGCCAGATCTTTTGCGCCGAGGTTCATTGGAACGCGCCGCAATTCGAGGGGCCGTGAACCAGGCCGCACGGCTTCCCCGATAAGATAATGATCAATATCCAATGTCGAAAAATTATTGACCCGTGCTGAGGAGCTGAGGGGTACAGCGGCATATCCTTTATCATTGGCGATCGCAGTTAGCATGGTCAAAAGCGAAGATGCGATACGGATTTTAAGGGTATAAATAAACTGGTTCTCAAACATCCCGCCCGTGTGAGACGTCAGCTTAATCATCATCAGTGGATTGTTGGTGAACCAGCGCAAGCGGGACGGGACGGTATAATGATGGAGATCGTTTACCGGCATACGGCCCTTTATGCCTAGTCTTTTTGCAAGCAATGACATACGCGCGCTCGCCGTTTCAAAACTATTGCTTTGAGCGGAAACCGCCATACCTAATGATTTGAATACCGCATATGGTAAGAGTGTGTCTGAGCTTCGGCGTAGCGGCGGCAATTCAAGCCCGAACCCGTTAAGTGGGTAGATGACAAATCCAGCTTGGTGCACAGTGGTTTGTGCGAGCGATGCCATGACGGCACCAACAACCTGACCGGGTTGACGCTGGACTTCATGGAAGACAAATTCATCAATGATCGTTGTGCTGACGAATACCTCCTTGCGCCATAGGGCTTCGGCGATAGCGGCCCGAAGCCTTCGCATATGGAATGTCAGTCCGTTGTATGTACTTTTATCAAGACTCTCCTCGCCGTCCACGACCAGATGTTCGAGAGAATTATACTGCCCAAGCAAATTATGCTTTTGCGCCAAATAGGCTTCGGACGTGTTGGTGTCGGAAGTGGCGGGCACGCTTATCGCGGCAATGATGGATGGCGAGATTGGCATGTTGGTCAGAGCGCAAAGAGAATGAATAGTCCCGCCGCTGCGATCCAATCAATCACAACGCAGAACGGAATATACCAGCGCGGGACCTTGGCCCCGAATAAACCGTTGTGGTGGATAAGGTCCCAAACGCCGTGCAGGAAAAGTGCAGCGACAAACATATAAGGTGACCAGATCACACCGAGTAGCGCCAAAACACCGAAGAGAGCCGCAATGCAAAGTTCTGTCAGGAACATCCAGGGGCGGCCATCGTTGGCACCAAAGCCAATGTAAGCGCCTGCGATAATGGCTATGGTGATTGCTATGGTTAGACGGCTTATGTCATCGGGAAGCATGAGGTGCGCAGGAATTGCCACGCCCAGCACAATAGCTGATAAGAAAATGCTAGGGGAAAATGTGTGGATTTGGGAACTAGCACCGTGCTGATGTGTTTGTCCCATATCGCTCATCGCTTCAGTTTGTCGAATAGATCGATCAGTTCTGAGACCTTTTCGCGTTGCGCTTCGGCATCGCCCGATTCAATCGCTTCAGCCACGCAGCTGTTTGCATGGTCTTTGAGGATTTCGCTTTCGGCCCGGGCCAGCGCTGATTTAACGGCTTGCATCCGATTGAGAACATCGATGCAGTAACGGTCCTCTTCGAGCATCTTGATGATGCCGCGGACCTGACCTTCCAGTCGGCGCAGACGATTTATGGTTTTTGATGACTGTTGCATTGACGAATACCCTTATGGGGTATATATGGTGGCAGAAGGAGATTCGGTCAAGCTATGATTCTGCAAAGTATCAGACCAGCATTATTATCGGCGCTCGCCATATTTTTTGGCGTGGCTCAGATATTCTGCGTTTGCGCGAACGCACAAGCTGCTACTCCCAATCATGATACGTATGAAATGCACCAGGATGCGGGCCCAAGTTTTGGTCTCGCTCATTCCATGCTCACAATACAGCCTGATGCTGAGACTAAGAACCAACACGATGATGGCCACAATCATAACGGCGATCATGAACATGCGGCCGATTGTGCACACTGCAATGATGCGAATGTGCTGATTGGTGCCAATGATGTCATCTCGCCGATTACTTTGCCATCACCAGCCGATGAAGACTTTCTAGCGCCTGCTGCCCAAGCATTGCCAATAACGCGCGCCCTCATGGCTCCCAGCGCCTTGGACGGGCTCCGATGGCTGCATCCACCAGCCCCTACATTGGTAAGCCTGAAAATCCGCCTAACAATTTAGAGACCGGCTCGCAGTCACGCGTCATCAGCCCCTTGGCGGCGCGTGCCTTGGACAAGACCGGTCTTTTGTTTGTGTCTTCCACAAAACATCTGACCAGCTGCGTCCACAGCGATGCCTGGTTTCCCCATCCGTGAATCTGTCACCCGCGCCATAGCGGAATAGATTGCCCCAATCGGATTGTAGATGTCCCGGTATTGCTGGCGCCTTTCACATGGTCGCCCCCTCCCAGCAAATACAGGAATCTACATTATGACTTTACGCTCGAAAACTGCTCTTCTCATCTCATCTATGGCGCTCATGACTGCGCTGCCCGCCGCCGCTCAAATGTCAGACCACACGGGTCATAAAATGGCAGGTCATGACATGCAAACCATGGAGCATGGTCGCAGCGCGCACATGGTAGAAGCGCTCGCAACAGTGACCGCTATTCTGCCTGACGATAACCGGATTAGTCTCTCTCACAACACTATCCCCGCTGTGAGTTGGCCAGCTGCAACGATGAAATTTCCGGTTACAGGCGGGATTGATGTGACAGCGTTCAAACCCGGTGATCGCGTTCAATTCACATTGCACCGGGCTGAAAATGGCAGCCTACCGCTCGTCGAGTTGTGCCAAACAACCGCGTCAGATGTCCAACCCGGCCTTTGTGCGGGGACAGCCAAAATGGCGGGCCATGATATGAGCGGTATGGACCACGGTGAAGGCATGTCTGGTAAAATGGACCATACCAGCATGGGGCATGGAAACATGGACCATGGCAGTATGGACCATTCTACGATGGATCTCTCGAAAATGAACCATTCTAAGATGGATGATGCGCAGAGGGACCATAGCGTTATGAACCATAGCCAGATGAACACGCCCGGCGTGTCCACGACCGGGACTGTGCTGCGTATAGATACAGCCGCGCGCGGCCTGCGGATTAAACATGACCCCATTCCAGAAATTGGATGGCCCGTAATGACAATGCAGTTCGAGGTCGCTGAGGGAGTCAATCTGACAGGCCTCGCAACAGGTGATGCCATCAGCTTCGATTTCAATCCGGAAGCAGAAGACGGCTACGTCATCTCTGCCATTCGACCCGTCAATAAAACACCTGACACAATGCAGTCCGAAGCCTATAATCAAAATGGCCATAACAGTCACTAATCGCGCTTCGCAGCCACCATTATTACGGAGATACACCCATGTATAACAGACGACGTTTCTTACAATCTACGCTTGGAGCCGGCGCACTCGCCAGTGCATCAGGTCTCATACCAGCTTGGGCGCGCCCTGCCAGTGATGGCAATCTCGGCATTCCATCGCTCACTGGAAATATGTTCGACCTCAATATCGACAAATTTCCGATACGCATAGATGGCCGCGCCACGCAGGCCATTGGCGTTAACGGCAGCGTTCCTGCCCCGCTCATTCGCTTTCGTGAGGGTGACGATATCGTCTTAAATGTGACAAACACCTTAGAGGAAGACACGTCGATACATTGGCACGGGCTTCTCGTGCCTTTTGAAATGGATGGTGTTCCGGGCGTAGCTTTTCCAGGTATTAAGCCAGGTGAAACCTTTCAATACAAATTCGCAGTGCCTCAAAATGGCACCTATTGGTATCACTCCCATAGCGGTCTGCAGGAACAATTGGGGCATTTCGGGCCGATCATCGTTGACCCGGCTAGCTCGGATCCGGTCGTTTATGACCGAGAATATGTACTGATGCTGAGCGATTTTACGTTCGAAGACCCTTACAGGCTTTTCTCTAAGCTGAAGGCCAATAGCGGCTCCTTTAATTTCCAGAAAAGAACAGCTGCAGATTTCATGCGCGACGCCGGTGAAAAAGGTTTGTCGCAAACTATTCGCGAACGCGCGAAATGGGGTAAAATGCGCATGTCCCCGACTGATTGGTCAGACATAACCGGCGCGCAATACACCTATCTCATCAACGGCCACTCAACTGCTGACAACTGGAACGCCGTTTTCAAAGAGGGTGAGCGCATTCGGTTAAGAATCATCAACGCAGCGGCAATGACGATTTTCAATTTCCGTATCCCCGGGCTGCCAATGACGGTCGTCGCCGCTGATGGGCTGAACGTGCAGCCTGTTGAGACTGATGAGTTCCAAATCGGTGTCGCCGAGACGTATGATGTCATCGTGACGCCTGAACAAATCAAAGCCTATGCCCTGGTTGCCGAGGCGATTGATCGTTCGGGAATGGCGGTTGCGACGTTGGGCCCTGAACCCGGGATGAAAGCGCAGGCTCCAGCCCTTCGCGAACCCGTTCCGCTCACCATGAAAGACATGGGCATGGGTGATATGGGCGCTATGGGCGGCATGCAAATGGACAATGGGTCCAAGGCGAGCATGGGTAACATGGCTGGAATGGACTCTCCCGCTATGCCTGGGATGGATCATTCCATGATGGAGGGAATGAACGGTAAAGATATGGCGAAAGGCCCCGGTGCAATTCCGCTCATAGCTCCAGACCTTAAAACCGGTCCATCCACAGCAAAATTGGCCATGGCGCCGACCAGCAGACTAGATGAACCTGGGCAAGGTCTGAATGATGTCGCGCACCGCGCACTGACATATTCCCAACTGCGAAGTCTTGAGCCAAATCCCGATCAGCGCACACCAGCACGTGAGATTGAACTTCATCTGACTTCAAATATGGAACGATATATGTGGTCTTTCGACGGGCTAACTTGGTCAGAAGTCGATGGCCCCATCATATTTAACGAAGGAGAACGCCTTCGGTTAACGCTCGTCAATGACACGATGATGCCACACCCCATCCATTTGCATGGCATGTTTTTCGATGTCGTCAATGGCGGCGGAAGCCATAAACCACGTAAGCATACAATTACCGTGAAACCCGGCGAGAAGCTCTCAGTCGATATCAGTGCTGAGCATGTGGGCGATTGGGCATTTCACTGTCACCTGCTTTATCACATGGAGGCCGGAATGTTTCGGGTCGTATCGGTGATGCCTAATAAGTCGAAAACTGAGAGTAATACGATGCCGATGCCTATGGCGCTGGAGCATCCCCAAATGAAACAACAGCCGCCGATGGACATGAACGATCACGGTACAATGAAGATGCAGGAGCAAGAATAATGACTCATATGAACAAGCGTTGGTCGCAATTGACTTTATGTTGCTTTGCCGCTTTGGCCGTTCCATTTTCAGCTTTGGCTCAAACATCTGCTATGACTTCAGAGAGCCCCGAAGAAACCACCGTTGAAAAACCTGCTCCCGTAGCGGGTCACCAAGCAGATGCATATTACTCAAAAGACGAAATGGAGAAATCCCGCGAGGAATTGAAAGAAATGCTCGGCAATCGAAAAACCGGGTCTATTTTGTTCAATCAGTTTGAAGCGCAATCCGCAAATGGCAGTGAAGATTTATATTGGAACGGCCAGGCTTGGTATGGCGGTGACATAAACAAGATCTGGTTTAAATCCGAAGGCTTGGTTTCAATGAATTCCGGAAAAGTGGATGACGCTGAATTACAGGCACTTTGGTCTCATGCTATTTCGCCATATTTCAACCTTCAAACCGGTATTCGCCATGACTTTAAGCCAAAGGGGCTGGACCATGCTGTGATCGGCGTACAAGGCCTCGCGCCTTATTGGTTTGAAGTCGATGTTTCCAGTTATCTGAGCACAAAGGGTGACGTTACCGCGCGCGCGGAGGTTGAGTACGATTATCGGCTCACGCAGCGGCTTATTCTGCAGCCACGAATTGAAGCCAATTTTTCAGCGCAAGACATTGCAGAACGAGACCTTGGATCAGGCCTGACAGATGTAAATGCCGGGCTGAGAATGCGCTATGAAATCAAGCGGCAATTTGCGCCTTACCTGGGCGTAGAATGGCAAGGCAAGTTCGGCGGAACGCGGGATATTGCAAAGCTTGCCGGAAATAATGGCGACCAAACCGTGTTCCTCGTCGGCATACGGTCTTGGTATTAGGAGACAGACATGGCCTCGTCACATGAACGGGAATACACTCTGATAACACGCTTGGTTCATATGCTCATCGCTATCGCTGTAATCGTTCAGCTCGCGACAAGCCTTGTTATGAATGCCCACCCGCAAGATGGAAGCGAGGATGTCTTTTTTGAAGTCCACGAATATTCTGGACTGATTTCCTTTGCTGTCATCTGCGCGTTTTGGGTGATCATTTTATTCCGACAACGCGGGACCACGCTTTCAGAATTGTTCCCGTGGTTTTCAGTCCGACGCCGAAAAGAGCTGATCGATGCAGTCAAGGCACGTTTGAGGAACACAGACAAAACCGGTCGCCTGTCATTTTATGACGGCGACCCGTTAGCGAAAGCCGTGCATGGGTTGGGCATCGCCATCATTTCAGTCATGGCAATGACCGGGTTGACCTATTTTGTAGCTCTGAAGCTCGGTGCAGGTGAAGGCATTCTCGCATCAACAGCAATGTTAATCCATGAGCCAGTATCGAAACTGGCTTGGGCGTATCTCGTCGCCCATGCCGGCATCGCTGTTTTTCATGCATTATTGAAGGAACGAGCGCTGAGCGTGATGTGGTCACTGAAGGCTGACACGATCGATCCGGAAAGTCATTCCAATGAGCTTGATTGAACCGAATATTCATCCGATATTGGTCCACTTTGCTTATGCGCTCAGTATCACTTCCGTTCTCTGCTACTTGGTATCGAGTCTAAAATTCGCTGAACCATGGCAAAAAAGCTTGCGACCAGCTGCAGACTGGATGCTTGCCTTTGCGGCGCTGGCCATTCTGGCGACTATCGCGGCCGGGTTTCAGGCCTACTATACAGTGGCGCATGATGGACCTTCCCATGAAGCGATGACTACCCATCGCAATTGGGCAGTGCCCTCGGGTGCAGCGATTGTCTTGCTCGCAGTTTGGCGATGGCGGCGGCGTCAAACCCCTGCGACGGCGATTTTTAAATCACTTCTCACTGTCGCAGCCATCAGCCTTAGTGTTACGGCATGGTGGGGTGGACATATCGTCTACAATTACGGGTTGGGTGTGCAAAGCCTTCCAACTGTCACTGGCGACGGTCACGATCACGACCATGGCGACGCAGGCCGCGGCGTGGCCATGTCGGAAACTGATGACCCAGCCGAGCATGGTCATGATTTATCAAACGGACGGCATGACGAAGACGCTGCATCGGCTGGAACCCATGACAATAGCGACGGTCATCATGCGGAAGACGCACCGGAAAACAGAATTCAGGAAAGCGCAGACGGATCACCTTCGGGAATTGTAACCCAATTTGGTCTGGCAATGCGGGCTGGAGATATAGAGCGCTTACGCACGCTGGTTGCGCCTGACGTAATTATCGCCGAAGGCGGCGGAACCGAGCGCTCATTCGACGAATATGCAGGACAGCATATGTCAGCCGATATTGCCTTTATGGGCGCGGTTGATAGCACCTTAAAGCGCCGTGACGTGATCGACGGCTCCGGTCTCTCGACTGTGATCTCAGAAAGCCAAATTCACGGCAAATACAACAATAAAACCGTGCATGCGAAAATGACCGAAACCATGGTTTTGCGTGAAACCAAGGATGGATGGCGCATTGCTCACATCCATTGGTCATCGGCTCCCATAACTGGCGAGCACGAACACTAATGGCTACGTGTGGAGATCAGACCGTTCCAAACGATCCGTTGTTCGGCGCGAACCATCTGACAGCGGTCAGGTGGGGGCTCGCCGGGCTTGTTGCGTTGGGCCACATTTTTTTGCTGACGGATGGATATGAGCCAATTCGGCTACATCAATGGACAGGCGGTTATATGGCCGTGAATGGCTTCTTTATTCTGTCTGGCTTGCTCATCGCCAAGAGCCTCAGCACACGGCGCAATCTTGGAACATATCTGCGCTCGCGTCTTTTACGCATCTACCCCGCTTTAATCGCAATGGCGCTCGCATTCATTCTGGTTTTTGCGCCCTTCTTTTCCGAACCGGGTGGCATAGAACGCATATGGAGCGCGGAAACCTGGCGCTACGCGTCGAGGGTCCTTGCTATGGGCGATCCCGAACACGCCCCGGGCGGCATATTTGCGGGAAATCTTGAAGCTGATTTTAATGGTCCGCTCTGGACGATCCGATTTGAAATGCTGGCCTACCTTGCCGCAGCATTCGGATTTTTCACAGGATTGCTGGGCGGTTTTAAGCGCGTCATCGCCGCCTATCTGATTGTGCAATTAAGTTATCTCGTACTGCCCAATGTCGTGGACTTTGCGACCTTGTCCGCAGGCGCACTGTCACTATTGCGCCTCTCGTCTGCTTTCCTGATGGGCATGGTACTTTGGCACTGGCCTGCTGCCCGGCGCCCACATTCGCTGATCGTGGCCAGTCTTGCAGCGCTGTTTGTCTTGTTTGGCGCTGGCCCGGTCGGAGAGTTGCTCGCAAATCTTGCGCTCATAGCTTTGCTACTAAGACTTGGCCTGCCAAATCGCCAAAACGCAACGGTCTCGGCGATACCAGACTATTCCTATGGCATCTACATTTGGCACTATCCTGTAATGCAAGGCGTGCTCTTTCTTCAGCCAAGCATCAGCCCTGTCATGCTCGCCATCATCTCAATTCCCGGCTTTATCCTGTTATCGGCGCTATCATGGCACCTGATCGAAAAGCCAGCCTTGCGCCTCAAAAAACGCCGTCGCCCTAAAGCGGTACTGGTATTTGACCGTGAGGGCGCACAATGAGTTCCACCGCGAAAATTGCTCAAATCTATCTCGGCGCACAGGCTGAATTCGATATAATTATTCGCAAGGGTGGCAAAAGTCGGGGCCTGGCGACAATCAGTTTTCTAGCATGCGATATTTGCCTGGCCTTCTGTGAAGAGGTGACGCCTCACGCATGCGAAGCTGTCGAGGCAATCGCCCAAGTTTTCTACGCTTTGGCCAAAGAAGCTGAAAACATGAATGGCGACGAAGCCATCATGCTGCGACGCGCGCATCTAACATGCGAAACCGCAACCCATGATCTGGCTCATCTTTTCCAAAATAAAACCACACGAAGGAGCCAAGGATAATGCTCCCTTGTAATACCCCTTGGGGGTATCCATCTGATGAGTCATACTCACTCATATTTCTTGGAGAAAATTATGACACATGAACAGTCAGGAGACCGGAAGAGCCAGCGACCATGTTGCTGCGCGCCCAAGCAAAAACCGTCACGCTCGCGCCCGGTTGTAGCCGCGCCTTGCTGTAAGAAAACAAGCAAAAGCGAACGGCGTGCCTCATGACACACACATCCGCGCCCGATGAGGCTCCAGACAAACACGCCCTTTGCCACCATCATGACGCTGTACCTGATGTGGACCGAACATATGATCTCGTTCCGGCCGATTATGACGGTATTGTCTACACGTGCCCCATGCACCCACAGGTACGTGATACGCGTAACTCAGGCTGCCCAATCTGCGGTATGGCACTTGAAGCTGAGAGCTTTCAGGCGGGCGTTGCAGAGGACACCTCAGAACTAAATGACATGAATCGCCGGTTCTGGGTGTCTGCACTGCTCAGTTTGCCGCTGTTTATTTATGCAATGGGAGACCTCATTCCAGGGCGCCCGTTTGAACACATTGTGACAGGCGGCTGGGCGCAAGGTCTTCAATTACTATTGGCAACACCCGTTGTTCTATGGGGCGGCTGGCCATTCTTTGTGCGCGGGTATCAATCTTTAAAGACACGCCACCTCAACATGTTCACGTTAATCGCGCTGGGTGTTGGCGTCGCTTATATATATTCTCTCGTCGCCACTTTCGTCCCGAGCATCTTCCCCGATGCATTCCGAAATGCCAGCGGTCACGTCGCACTCTATTTTGAAGCCGCCGCTGTTATCGTCACCCTTGTCCTCCTCGGCCAAGTCCTCGAACTGCGGGCCCGAAGCGCAACCTCTGGTGCAATTCGGGCCTTGCTGGAACTCACGCCGCCAACAGCGCGCCTTATTCACGCGGATGGTCGCGAAGAAGAAGTTTATCTGGAAACGGTTAAAACGGGTGACCGGATACGGGTTCGGCCCGGTGAAAAAATCCCCGTGGACGGCAAGGTTCTGGATGGTCACAGCAGTGTGGATGAATCGATGGTGTCCGGTGAACCCGTCCCTGTAGAGAAACAGGACGGCGATGCTGTGACAGGCGGCACTGTGAACGGCACGGGCACCTTGGTTGTGACCGCCACACGGGTAGGCGATGATACAATGCTCTCGCAAATTGTCCGCATGGTCGCCGACGCGCAGCGCTCACGCGCTCCGATCCAAAAGCTTGTCGATACTGTGTCCGGTTATTTTGTGCCTGCAGTTGTCGTTATCGCAATTGCTACATTTATCATCTGGGCGATATTTGGTCCTGATCCGGCTATGGCTTTTGCCATTGTCAACTCGGTTGCTGTACTGATTATTGCTTGTCCTTGCGCGCTCGGTCTCGCCACGCCCATGTCGATTATGGTAGGAACAGGCAAAGGTGCACAGAACGGCATACTGATTAAAAACGCAGAAGCCTTGGAGACCTTCGAGAAGGTTACGACCATAGTTGTCGATAAGACCGGCACCCTGACCGAAGGCAAACCGAAACTTGTCACGCTAAAAGCGGACGGTGAGCGCGATAAAGACGATCTGCTTGCCAAAGTTGCAGCTGTTGAGACAGCCTCAGAGCACCCATTAGCGCAAGCCATTGTGAAGGGTGCACAAGCACGCGGCCTCGATGTCTTGCCTGCAGACACTTTCGAGTCGATCACGGGTGAAGGCGCGCAAGGCCGCGTCGCTGAATCAACAGTTGCCATCGGCAATTCTAAAATGATGCGACGTGTTGGCGCCTTTAATCCTGAATTGGAAGCTCTGGCAGAAGACCTGCGCCGCGAGGGGCAAACCATCATGTTCGTCGCCATAGACGGCCAGTCTGCGGGACTTGTCGGCGTTGCTGACCCCATTAAGGCCACGTCAAAAGCTGCAGTCGAACAGCTTCACGCGGAGGGATTGAAAGTTGTCATGCTGACCGGTGATAGCCGCAGCACCGCAGAAGCAGTCGCACGGCAAATTGGAATTGATAAAGTCCACGCCGATGTTTCACCTGAAGACAAAAACAGAATTGTGCGGGAGTTGCAGGCATCGGGCGCAATCGTTGCTATGGCGGGCGACGGCATAAATGACGCGCCCGCTTTGGCACAAGCTGATGTTGGTCTCGCCATGGGAACAGGAACCGATGTCGCGATGGAAAGCGCGGGTGTGACCCTCGTGAAGGGTGATATCATGGGCATCGCGAAAGCCCGACATTTAAGCCATGCAACCATGGGCAATATTCGCCAGAATTTGTTCTTTGCATTTATCTACAACGCGCTGGGCGTCCCGGTTGCTGCAGGCATTCTTTATCCAGTCTTTGGCCTACTGCTCAGCCCTATGATCGCGGCTGCCGCGATGAGCCTGTCATCTGTTTCAGTCATCACCAATGCCCTGCGCCTGCGCAGCCTGAAACTGTAGCTTTTTGAGGAGCTGATATGTCTCGTTTCCGTTTTCCCATTTTGGCAATTTTAGGGTTCGTTGCGGTGCTCGGGTTGGGGATTTCCCTGTTACCCGGCGACGGAACGCGCGTCAGCGCCCAAACCATCACCGTCTATAAAACGCCTTGGTGCGGATGCTGCGGAGACTGGATCAAGCATTTGCAGCGCGATGGGTTCGATGTCGTCGCTATCGAGCACGAGGATCTAGCCCCAGTGCGCCAGCGTTATGATGTTCCGGATCGTCTGGCCAGTTGCCATACGGCGGAAATTGACGGCTATGCGATCGAGGGACATGTTCCCGCTGCTGAAATCAGACGGCTGCTCAAAGAGCGGCCAGCTGCAAAGGGTCTATCGGTACCGGGTATGCCTATGGGATCGCCCGGAATGGAACAAAGCGGGCAATCACATCCTTATGACGTGGTGCTTTTTGGGCCGAGTGGTGACGCAGTATTTGCGTCCTATGTCGGGCGGTTTCCTCAACGCGATGATGAGGCCAAGTAATGGCACAAGCGTATCAAAAAGGCAGCCTCAGTCTTCTCGGCACCGTGGCAATGGGCACGGGCGTCATGATTGGCGCTGGAATCTTTGCTCTGACAGGGCAAGTCGCAGAATATGCGGGCGCCCTGTTTCCGCTGGCTTTTATTGTCGCCGCAATCATCAGCGGTTTTAGCGCTTATACTTACATCAAAGTATCCAACAAATACCCCTCCGCCGGGGGGATCGCGATGATCTTGAAGAAGGCTTATGGCCCCGCCACCATCACAGGCGCAGCGGCCTTAATGATGGCCTTCTCCATGATTATCAATGAGAGCCTCGTCGCGCGGACATTCGGTACCTACACATTGCAGCTGTTTGATGTGGGTGAGAATAGCTTGCTTGTTCCAATCTTAGCCATCGGCCTGATCTTCTCTGCATTTCTGGTGAACCTCGCAGGCAATTCCGTTATTGGCAGCGTCTCGAAAGTAACCGCCGTGCTCAAAGTCGGCGGTATACTGCTTTTTGCGCTTGTCGCGCTTTGGGCGGCAGACTTTGCGTTTCAACCTGCGAGCGGCGGCCTCACAGAGCAAGCCTCTCCCGGCGGGTTTCTCGCCGCCGTCGCGCTCGCTATTCTTGCCTATAAGGGCTTCACCACGATCACGAATAGCGGCGATGAAGTCGAAAACCCCCAACGCAATGTTGGCCGTGCCATCATGCTATCGCTCGCAATCTGCGTGGTTGTTTATCTTCTAGTTTCTTATGCCGTCGGCTCATCACTGAGCGTTGACCAGATTGTTGAAGCCAAAGACTACGCACTTGCTGAAGCGGCGCGGCCTGCTCTGGGCCAGGCAGGCGTCTGGTTCACTGTCGCCATTGCCATCATCGCCACAGCGTCAGGGCTTCTGGCCAGCATCTTCGCCGTATCGCGCATGCTCGCCATGCTGACAGATATGCAGCTCATTCCGCATCGTCATTTTGGTATGCCCGGCAGCATACAGAAGCATACGCTCGTATACACGGTTATCGCCGCCGCCTTGCTCGCCGCATTCTTCGATCTATCGCGTATCGCTTCACTCGGCGCCATCTTCTACCTCGTCATGGATATTCTCATCCACTGGGGCGTGTTGCGCCACTTGCGAGAAGATGTTGACGCCAATCCGATCATCTTGAGCCTTGCTATCTTTTTCGACGCCGTTGTTCTGATCGCGTTTCTTGTCATCAAAGGGGGATCGGACCCCATGATTATCGCGATCTCTCTCGGCGGCATCGCGCTGATATTCGGTTTTGAAAAATTATTTCTCAGTCGGTTTCGTCAAGACGGCGAGCCAACACACTCAGCCCATAATACACAAAAGGAAACTTCATCATGACCTCATCTAACGGACCCCGGCTCGTTCCCACGGGACATGCGCTATCGCTATTTTTGCTTGTCAGCTTTCTTGTCTGTATTGGTTTCGGGCTGATTGCCCCTGACCGTCTTCATATGCATGAAGCCTGGGCACCATGGTTACCCGGCTTTGAATGGTTGACCTTACCCGGCTTCCTCATCGGAGCGCTTGGAGCCTATCTCTATGGTTGGTATATCGCCGCTGTCTTCGTGCCGCTCTACCGCTTTTTTCACCGCAATTAGGTCCAGTAGGACGTTCTTACGACTGGAATTGCTATGACAGACAAAACACCGAAAAATTATCTCTCCATAGGCGACCTTGATTTGCTTCTATTGCCCGATACTCCACGTGATTACGCCGACTGCAGGGCTATCCTCGACTTCAGTTTGCCGCATTATAACGTCGTATCCACTGATGCCGCGCCGTGGCAGGATGATGCGCTATGGACGATGATGGAAGCTCCGGCATGGCGACAATTGCTCATTCTCTCACAAAATGTCGGACCCTTTGAAACGGGACTGACGCTTATGGCCCTTCAAAAAGGCTTTGACGTTTTTCTGGCATGCCCGGAGCCCGAAGCAGCGTCGCAGAATCGGATTGCGCGCTTGCGGCAATCCAGTGCGATTGTTCTAAGTCTGGATGATGCGTTGGAAGAGTTAAATTTGCAGCGCGGTGAGACGTAAATGGCGCTTGCGATACTCATAGCGATAATCACTTTTGGGCTGTCGGTAACTCTGCACTACCTTGTCATGTCTCGTCTTCTCTCTGGCTTGCCGCGTCGCCAATGGCCGCGAGGACTGCAACTCCTGACAGGGTTATACGCGGTCGGCGCGGCGCATTTGGCAGAAGCCGGAATCTATGCCGCAGGCTTTTTAGCTGGGCGCGCTCTGGGGATTGGCGGGTTCAAAAGTGCTGACGGACCCATGGGCGGTATGGATGTCTTTTACTTCTCTCTGGTCAATTACACCTCTCTCGGTCTTGGGGACATATACCCTTCGGGGCATTTGAGATTTCTCGCAGGTGTGGAGTCTCTCAACGGCTTTCTCCTGATCTCATGTTCAGCGGCCTTCATCTATCTTCTGATGTCAGGTCATCAAAAAAATCAAAACACCTAATCTGAATTATTGGAACGCTTTGTCCGGCACTGCGTTCCCTTTAAATACCCCCTATGAGTATGTGAAAAGGAAAAGACAATGAAAGAAGGACACGGAAATTACTGGCGCTTCGGCGCAATGATCGCAACATCAATGCTAGTTATGTTCGGGCTTATGTATCTCAACACCTATGAGTGGAGCCATGCGCGGTGGAGCGAAACCCGGTTTTATATGACCTTCATCATGGGCGCGGCCATGGCTATAATCATGCTGGGCTTCATGCTTGGCATGTATAAAAACGCCAAGACCAATATCGCTATCTTCGCCGGAAGTGCGCTTGTCTTTGCGTTCGCACTTTTTCTCGTGCGCAGTCAAACAACCGTTCAGGATAAAGCATGGATGAGCGCCATGATCCCGCATCACTCCATCGCCATTCTCACAAGTGAGCGCGCTGAGATTGAAGATGTTCGCGTGCGGAAACTCGCCGACGAAATTATTAAAGCGCAGCGCCGCGAAATCAAAGAAATGGACTGGCTCATTAACGACATCAAAGAAAATGGTGCCGCGATAACCGAGGCGGATGCAGAAGCGCGCGCCGTGCCAGATTTTGAAGGTCGCCTGTCTGGAGATCCGAAATGACCGCAGCTGTAGATATGGTTATCTCTGAAGCAGACGATGCTGGAACCGCCCGTCTTTACCGTATGGTGACAGACGAACATATTTGTCCGTTCGGTTTAAAGGCCAAAGACCTGCTGGAGCGCAAAGGGTTTAAGGTGGACGATAACTTACTCGAAAACCGGGAGCAGCAAGATGCGTTCAAGGAAGAGCATGATGTCAAAACTACTCCCCAAACTTTTATCGGCGGAACGCGTATTGGCGGTTATGACGATTTGAGGCGCCACTTTGATTTAGACGTCAAAGACCCCGACGCCGAAACTTACACACCTATTATCGCTATTTTTGCAATGGCGGCGCTTATGGCTCTGGCTGTCAGTTGGATCAGCGTTCGTTCTGTATTGACCATCCGCGCCGCCGAACTTTTCGTTGCGATCTCTATGTGCATTCTCGCCATCCAGAAGCTGCGCGACCTCGATAGCTTTTCCAATGGCTTTTTGGGCTATGATCTGCTCGCGCAGCGCCATGTGAGATACGCCTATATCTATCCCTTGGTTGAAGGCGGCGCAGGTGTATTGATGATTGCTGGCGGACTTGCTGGCGTGATCGCTGCGCCATTTGCTTTGTTTGTAGGCACGATCGGAGCGTGGTCCGTTTACAAGGCAGTCTATATCGACAAGCGTGACATTAAATGCGCCTGCGTTGGCGGCGGCAGCAATGTGCCGCTGGGGTTTATTTCACTGTCGGAAAATCTTGGGATGATGGCCATGTCGATCTGGATGATAACCAAGTTCGTGCTGATCGCCTGAATCAGTTTTCCCACGCCAAAATAAACGGGTTCGGTTCGGTCAAGTGCCGTGCTCGCTCCCGTCCTCCTCATGCTTGTCCATATGGGCATCGCGCAAAATCTCTATGCCGCCATAAAGCGCAATGCAGGCCACAGCGATCCCAACCAGTAAGTCCGGCCAGTTTGAACCTGTCCAAAGAACAATCACACCAGCGATGAGGATGCCGCCATTGGAAATAAAGTCATTGAAGCTAAATGTCGTCGCTGCCCGAAGATTAACATCTTTGTTCTCCAGTCTCTGTAGAAGGCGCAGACATAACAAGTTTATGCCCCCGGCGATGGCCGCCATGATCATCATGAGGACGCCAACGGGTTCGGAGCCTTCAAGAAACCGGCGTATGGCGTCGATAATGACCCCCGCTGAAAAAACCAGTAACATGATGCCTGATAAGCGCGCCGCGCCTCGCTTCCAGACACGCGAGCGTGTGAGCGCCAGCAGGCTGAGCAAATAAACCGCGGCGTCTGATGTGTTGTCCAGTCCATTGGCCAATAGAGCGTTAGAGTCGCCAAACAGCCCCGTTGCGAAGAACCCGACGGCTATGGCGACATTCAGCCAAAGAACAATCCATAGAGTTTTGCGCTTTTCATCGGAACCCAAGTCAAGATTTTCGCCGCTCATGGCTAACCCCCGGTTCCAAATGTTCGGGCTTGCACGGGAATAGTGTTAGCTCGAACACTCATCATGTCCTGGCCCAAGCCATTGCCGCGGCTTTATCTTCCTTGGCGAAAAATTTAAGTTCGCCGTCTGTTATCATGCCCGCAAGCTTACTAAGGCCGCGTTCCCAACGATCATCGCCAATAATGGCAATCTTCTTAAAATCATCTTTATGCGCCATATCCATTTTCAAGTCTGTCCAGAGCGCGTCCAGCGATTCGTAGCCGTCAAAATCATCCATAATCATGACCAAACTGCTGTCACCGGGATGATTCCTGCGGCGGTGTAGTTCCGGATCTAACTGTTTCAATTCCTGCTCGGACATTTTGCCTGTGACTTCAAGCACAAGCAGCGTTTCATCGGTTTCGGGTTTTATCGTCAGCATATAAATCCTTTCTAATCTCAGATTGATTGTTCTGTACTTTGAAAACGAATTGGTTGAAGGGTTGGTTCCCTAGATGAACCGCCTAACCGACTTTTTGTATTTGAAGTATTTATCCCCATACTCGGCTTCGAGCCACGGTTCCTCAAAATAAGGCGCAAACAGATACATGATCGCCCACGCGCTGAGCAGCAGCGTGACCAACCAAGAATTTGCCAGCATGGCCCACCCAATTATGCCAAGCCAAGTAAACACATATATGGGGTTGCGGCTCCGTGCGAACCAGCCGGTTGTCATCAATCCGAGCTTTTCACCAAAGGCATTGCGCCATCCCATATAAAGGGTGATGCGGATTGCCATTCCGAACCCGATGAGCAGTAGTAATCCGCCTACGCCATATTGGGCCCAGGCATGTGAGCCTTCCGGCGGCGAGAAAACGAGCACTGTCAAAGCGATCAGCGGATATAGATAAAGACGAAACAGGGCCAGAAAGGTCCAATGCTGCCAGCTGTCTTTGCCGGGGGGCGGGAAGAACTGAAACTCAGACCGCATCGCTGATAGAGCCGACAACAAAAAAATCGACAGCGCCCCGGTCAGGGAAAGACCGAAAGCAGCCCATATCGTCCAGTCTGGTAAATCAATCATCGCTATCTCCTCACAGCCAGCGCCGAGTGCGTTCGCGATAGGCCGTAAATGCGTCGCCAAACACCGACTGTAACGCACGCTCTTCGGGCTTGATTTGGAGCACTGTCATTGCACTGACAAAGATGGTCGGGGCCGCCAATGCAGCGATGTTGCTAAGCGAGAGCGCGCCGCCAATCAGGATCAGCGCCATCGCAAGATACATAGGATTGCGCGTGAAGCGGTAGAGACCAGTTGTGACGAGTGTTTCGGCCTGTTCAGGAACGAGCGGATTAACCGTGGTGCCCGCGCGGGCAAAGGCGAGCAACGCAAGCGCCAGCAGGAAAATGCCTGCGGCGACTAAGCCATAACCGGCGTAAACCCAAAAGGGTGCGCCAAAGGCCAATTGAGGCGTGAACTTCGCAAGGGCCCATGCGAGGACAGCGCAAACTAGCAACTGGACAATAGGCGGAATACGCAAGCTCATCGAAATGTCTCCGTCGCTGTCGCCTGATGGGCCTGCTCGGATTTGAGCTCGCCTATGGCTTGTATGGTGATGGCAGCGGCCGATTTCAAAAACAGGCTCGCTAGGAGCGCCGCAACCACAAGATCCGGCCACGCCGCGCCTGTTGCTGCGACCAGCCCGCCCGCTGCGATCACACCGACATTGCCGATGGCATCATTGCGCGAGCACAGCCAGACAGAGCGGACATTGCTATCACCGTCGCGCCAGCGCAGCAGGATGAAAACACTGGTCAGATTGGCGAGCAAGGCCAGCAACCCAATCGCTCCCATAGTTCCAGCTTCCGGCGGCGCGCCTTTAAGCACGCGTAAGCCTGTCATGGTGAGCACAGCAATCGCAATTACGGCCAGAGACGCGCCTTTTAGTAGCGAAGCACGCGCACGGGTTTGCAAAGAGGCGCCAATAACAAAAAGGCTCAGTGCGTATGTTGCCGTATCACCTACAAAATCTAGTGCGTCCGCTTTCAGAGCTTGCGAGCCAGACATCAGGCCTGCAGTCATCTCGACAAAAAACATGACCGCATTGATTGCAATAACGGCAATGAGTGCTCGCCTGTAATCCGGCGACACGCCATCAAATGATTTATCTTCGCAGCATCCAGACATTTTTTTCACTTAAACTTTGCAATTGACGATTCTGGCATACCTCTACAGTCTACAGCGACTATAGAGGCAAGATTTTTTTATGGAGGGCTCTATGAAGCAGATGACTATCGGGCGTTTATCAAAAGCGGCAGGCGTAAAAGTCACAACCATTCGCTACTATGAATCCATCGATTTGATGGGTGAGCCGGAACGAAGCACGAGCGGTCAAAGACTCTATGGTGATGACGCCGTGCAGCGGCTCTCTTTTATTCGCCATGCCCGCGATCTGGGGTTTCCCATCGACTCCATCCGTGAACTCATTGAATTGCAGCACCAGCCGGGCGAAGATTGTGCCCATGTGGGTGTCATAGCGCGTCGGCAATTGGCGGATGTGCGCCAGAAACTTTCCCAACTCGAAGCGCTGGAAGCCGAGCTGAAACGCATGGTTTCGGCTTGTGAAGGCGGCAGCATTGCGACCTGCAAAGTCTTGGAAAGCCTAGGCGACCACGATCACTGTCTGGACTCGCATGACGGAACGGCAGTGGCTACAAAACTCGGTGCACGGCTCTGATTTAGTATGATTTGAAGAAACAGCTTGCCCCTACAGCCGCTGTAGGGGTTAGATTAAGGCCATGCTTGGAAATGAGTCGTTAAAAATGGGGTTGAGTATCGCTGGCATATTGCTTTTGAGTGGATGCGCGAGCTTTGCCAAAGCCGCCCCCGACGCGGCAACGCCCTAGGGAGCTTGGCGTAGACTTTCATCGGTGGCCGACCGAGTGGACGCCGATAAAGTTTGATCGCCTGATTACACCCGAACAGATTCCTTTTCGAATAGGATCATGCCATTTGATCGGTCCTATCCGATGAATTGCGAGCATCAAGCTCTGCTTTTAAAGCCTCGACAATGGGCCAGTACACCTCGCCGTGACAGTCGATCGCATTGGCAACTGTGCGCAAGGCCCGGCGCAAGCGCGCTTCGGTGATAGGGGGTGACGAATTCTGACCCATAGGTAGATTTTAGACGATATGAGACCGCCTGTAAGATGAGAAAGCGGGCAAAAATTTAGGTGAAATCACGGATAGAGGGGCGAAATCTCAGGACTACCATTCCCGCCTCAGTCGCAAATTGCAGACACCACGCGCTCTAGCCTCTGCTTTACATCTTCAGCAGTGGCTCGCAAATCATCACTACCTACCGCCCCTATAGAGGAAACCGGATTTACAGCCGCGACTTCCACGCCATGGCCAGTTTCCTGTATCACAACATTGCAGGGAAGCATGACGCCTATCTTGTCTTCACGCTCAAGTGCGGCCAGAGCCAATTTGGGATTGCATGCGCCTAGAATAATATATGGCCGGAATTCAACATCCAGCTTTTGATTGAATGTTTCCTGCACATTGATTTCCGTCAATACCCCGAACCCTTCAGACTGCAGAGCGATCTTAGTGCGCTCAACGACGTCCTCAAAAGCACCCTCGACGGCTTTGGAAATATAATAGTTCATGGCGCGCTCCGCTCTACGATTTTCGTACTGCTTAAACAAATAGTCTAATTTGGAAAACCACGTTTGGTGAATTCTTTTAGGCAGCTTTTTGATTCAAATCAGGTTGCAAAAGAATAGGTGTGTTTCCCTGCTGACAGCGAAGAACACCTAGGAGACCTGTTATGCCAAACCCAATTCGTTTTGTTTCCATTCTAGTGTTCCTCGGCACATTAGGGCTGTCCGGTTGTAACCACTATGCACCTAATCCGAGTTCAGTCTCTGTCAGTGCTATCTATATAGATCAGGCTCCGCCGCCCCGACCTCGCATCGTCGTTCCACCCGCGCCGAATTCGATTGCTGTTTGGATCGACGGCTACTGGAACTGGACCGGTGTTCAATTCGTTTGGGTCGACGGATTCTGGGATCCCAACCCACCGCAGGCGCTGCACTGGGTTCGAGACCGTTGGGCGCAGTCAAACCGCGGCTGGTATCGTCAGCCAGGTCAATGGCACGCGGCACCACTCGGACGGCGCAGATGAGCGACCGGTCCCGCGTCGACTGACCAATCTCAGACGCGGTGAGCAGCAACCCTTCAGTTATATGCTCCTCTCCAAGCCTAATCATCCGGGCGTTTACGCCCCGTCACCATCGACGTAACGAGATTTTCTTTGTGCGCCAGACTGGAGGTAATCACGCCAAAGATGTGAAGCGCAACAAGCATCAACGTCAAATATGTGAAAGCCGAATGGACGCCTTCCAGCAACTCTTCAGAGCCTTCTCCCCGTTCATGATCATCATCATATTCTTCCCCGTCATCATCATCTCCATGCTCTACTTGAACACGTGATGCCGAAGACTGATCATTTACTGTTTGCGCACTGATGATACCGGCCAATGGCCCCCGGCCATCTTCTACTGCCAGGAGGGCCATTCCTGAAACAGTTGTGACTGTAAGCGAAAACAAAAGTGCCAAGATCATAGCCGCGCCTGCAGGGTTGTGGCCCAAATAGCGTTTGGCACCCCCTGACCGTATCCCTGCGAGATATCTGAAAACCGCTCGCGGGCCTGTGACGAAGTTTGAGAACCGCGCATGCTTTGTGCCAACAAAACCCCATAGCAGCCTTAACACTACAGCAATTGCAACAGCATATCCCGCCCAAACATGAAGGCCGAGGAGTTCATCACCAGTTAAATAGGCCGTGAAGAAACCGATTACGATCGTCCAGTGTCCTATCCGGACCAATGGGTCCCAGACTTTTACTTTTGGCTGTTCGTCAGAGGTGCTCATTTATGGTCTCCAAAATGCTGGTCCAGTTGCGCCCATTCTTTCTTGGAAGGTGCGCAGAAGGTGGTGGTTAGACAACCGTTCCGAATAGTTTGCCGATTAAGCCCGTGACGATCATGGCCCCAGCCCCCCAAAGCACAACGCGGGTAACGGCCCGAATTCGCCCCGCGCCGCCCGCAGTTGCCGAAGCAAGCCCGAGCAGAGCCAGCGCAATCAAAGAGACTGTCGCGATAATCCAATTCAATGAATCCATGGGAGCAAGCCAGGCCGCGATCAGAGGCAAAGCCGCGCCTGCTGCAAAACTTACAGCTGAAGAGATCGCGGCCAGAATTGGTTGAGCGGTTGCTGCCTCGGTCAGGCCGAGTTCGTCTCTCATATGCGCGCCAAGGGCGTCTTTCTTTGACAACTGAGACGCAACTTCCTGCGCAAGATCTGGTTCAAGCCCTCGTGCAACATAAATATCTGCAAGTTCTTGTTCTTCTTCCTGCGGATATTGCGCCAGCGCAGCCCTCTCGGTTTCGATGTCGGCCCGTTCTGTATCAGCTTGCGAACTGACAGACACAAACTCACCTGCAGCCATCGACATGGCTCCGGCGGTCAGGCCGGCAATGCCGGCAATAATGATTTCGCCACGTCCCGCCGAGGCCGCCGCAACACCGATAATCAAGCTCGCCGTTGAAACAATACCGTCATTGGCACCAAGCACAGTTGCGCGCAGCCATCCAATCCGGTGCAGGTAATGATGCTCATTCGGAAGGTTGCGGTACGACATATCATGGTCCTTAAAATGCGTTAGAGGAGGGTCTTAGAGAGACACTCGATTTGGCGATGTGATCCCGTTCTGGAACTTTTGACATCTCGCAAATTCACTCACAGGCGGGCAGCGTTATATCAACACGGAGCCCGCCGCCCGGAGCATCATCCAGTCGGATCTCGCCGCCATAGAGTTCAACAAGCTCCTTTACGATCGCCAGTCCGAGCCCATGCCCCGGCTTGAGTTGGTCCCATTGATTTCCGATTCCAAACACCATCCCTCTGGCTTCCAGAGGTAGGCCTGGGCCATCATCTTCAATCGTGATGGCCACCATGTCGCGGGGGGACCTTCGTGCAGAGATTGAGATAGACGAGCGAGCGAATTTAAATGCATTTTCCAAAATGTTTCCAAGGATTTCGTTCAAATCCTGCGTATCGGTCGTCAGGAACAAATCTGGATCGATTTCCGTCTCCACCAAAATCGACTTGTCCTTGTAGAGCGTTTGCAGAGCCTGAACCAATTGCGCCAGTTCTTTTTCCAAAGAGGTTCTCATGCCCGGCATTCGGGCGACAATCGACGCCCGCGCGCGCGCAAGATGATGATCAATGTGGCGCTGCATTATGCGCGACTGGTCTCTGATGATGGCAGCGCTATCTTGCTCACCGCGCTCGTCCATCTCAAATGATTCATTCGCTATAATCGTGAGCGGGCCTTTAAGGCCGTGCGCAAGATTACCTGCACCTGCACGGGCGCGTTGCAACATATCCGTGATGCCGACTAGGAGGCCATTAAATTCGGTGACCAGCGGCTGAACTTCTTGTGGAAACGCACCATCAATCTGACGCGAATTACCAGACCGCACTTGCGATAGCGCCGCGTGAAGTCTGTCAAATGGGGCCATTGCAAATTTCAATAACAATATGGTGGCGGCGATCATTGCCACCGCAAAAATACTCAGCGCGGTCGCAAGCAGTTTATTAAAACTAGCAACCATCGCGTCGAGATGCCGTTCATCGGTGCCCACGATGTATTGGCGGATTTGTTGATCGACATGCTGTGTATTGATCGTGCGTTCTACAAATAGCAGTTTGCCGGTAGGGCCTTCAACAGAATGGCGTTCAATTGTCTCCCCAGGCTCATGATTGTCCGGTGGGATTGTCAGATTTAGTCCTCGCAGAGACGGGCTTTCCAAATCTACTTCGCCATTCGTCCTAACAACCCAGTAATACCCCGAGCGCGGGACATCATATCTGGGGTCGCTAAAATGACTGCCCATAGCGAGCTTCCCATCCTCATCTTCTGCTATTAAACGCTCCAACTCTAGGACATGGACATCAAGCTCCTCGTAAAACTGAGCCGAAGCCTGAGTGTGGAAAATGGCAGACAATAGCCAGAAGGCCACCAAAAAGCCTGCGCAAATCCAGAAAATGGATGCAACGATTAAACGGCGGCGTAAGGATATGTGTGATTTGGGCATCTTATCCAAACCTGTACCCTAAGCCACGAATGGTTTTAATTTTGTCGGCGCCGATTTGTCGCCTTAACCGGCTAATATAGACTTCAACCGTATTTGACTCCCGCATACCCTCAAGCGAATAGAGATGCTCTACAAGCTCACTTTGAGACACAACATGCCCCTGACGGGTCATGAAATATTTGAGCAGGCGAAACTCGAACGCCGTCAAATCAAGGTCAGTGCCGTCCAAGCTGACGCGGCTACGCGCCGGATCAAGTATGAGATTGTCATAGGTTAGAAGGGGGTCGCTATGCCCAGCGGCCCGGCGGACAAGAGCATTCAACCTCGCCACCAGTTCTGGCGTATGGAAAGGTTTCGTCAAATAATCATCCGCGCCAAGATTAAGGCCTTCGACCTTTTCCGTCCAACTATTGCGCGCTGTGAGAATAAGAACGGGCGTGGTCAACCCCGCGGCGCGCCAGGCTTTAAGAACTTCCAGGCCACTTTTGCCCGGTAGGCCTAGGTCAAGGATGATGGCGTCATAGGCATTGTCCTGCCCCATCAAAATAGCGTCATCTCCAGTATAAGCATGTTCATACACAAAGCCAGATTGCCGCACGCCATTGGCGATGCGGCTGGCCACGTCTTCTTCGTCCTCGACAATAAGTATATTTATGGCGAAATCCCCAGCAGGTTCGTTGCTTTGTTCTGCGTATAATATACTTCAAGCTGAATTGAGCCTGAAAAAACAAATTGGTTTTTCAGCTGCACTTCAGCGCCAGTTCAGATTGCCGCTGCATATGTCATGGGGTCCGATCCCCCCTTAATCGGACGACGATCTGTCTCGCGCAATTTGCGTCCCCACAGCGAATGGGTCGTCATGTGACTGCCGCCTGCGTAGCGCCATAGCCATTGCCCCCCAATAGGACGTGGTGGCTGCGCAGGTTCACTTCAAAAATCAATTTTCAGGTTCAGTTCAGCTTATCTTCAGCTTGGCTTCAATTCGCAGGTTTAAGCGGATGCCTATTCGTTTGATATGTAGGACTTAGTCATGAAAATTGGGATATATGCGGCCGCGTTCGCAGGGTTTTTGTGCATGGCCGCGCCCATCGCAGCGGCGCAGTCAGCCCAAAAAATTGATCTGACAGACCAGCAAATGACCCGGCTGGGTATTGAGTTGGATGCCGCCATCGCCGCCGACAATGCGATTATTGCCGAATTGCCAGCACGCGCAGTTCCGGCGCGTAGTAAGCTCGCTGTTGTCTCCGCGCCCTATGCCGGCACTGTTTTGGCAGTGCACGCTCTGCCCGGACAAAACGTAAATCGGGGAGACACGCTTTTTGAGATTTCAAGTCGGGATTATGTCGAGGATCGCTCCGGCCTGGAACAAGCGCGCGCTGAGTACCAAGTCGCAAAAGCCGCAAGAGAGCGGCAGGAAAGATTGGTCGAAGAAGGTATCGCTGCGCGCAGTAGCTTGGACGAGGCCGTTGGTCGGGAACGAATCGCGCGGGCAATGGTCACCGAACATGAGCGGTCTACGCCGTCTTCGGTAAAGGCAGGACGCGCTGGCAGTTACAGCGTCAAAGCCCCTGTAAGCGGAATTGTCTCCGAGGTTAATGTCGGTGTCGGGGATAATGCCGCTGCTATGTCAGCCCTTCTTATTCTCAACAGCTCTGCTGATCTTTGGGTTAATGTTCAGATTCCCGTTCGGCTGATTGGTGACATTTCTCCGGAGGACAAAATTGTGTTTCCAAATGGCGGGGTTGGCGATATTCTCACAATTCAGAAAGTCATTGATCCTCGCTCACGGGCCGGTTCGCTGATCGCAACCGTCCCAGCAGATGAACAGCTTATTCAAGGACAATTATTGACGGTTCAGGTGGCCCGTTATGACTCGATCGAGCCTTTGGTTGCCGTGCCGTCCGCGTCAGTTGTCACAATTGATGGTGTTGATCGTGTTTTCCGTCGCAGCGGCGATGGGTTTAGTCTCGTTGATGTAAATGTCAGCGGCGCAACCAATGGCACTAAAATTCTGAGAAGCGCGATTCTCCCAGGCGATCAGGTCGCCATCCGGGGTCTTGTCGAACTGAAAGCCATTGCGCTTCAGGGCATGAACTGATGCTTCAGAACCTAATAAAGTTTGCGCTGACACAGCGTCTGGTTGTTCTTGCTTTAACACTGGCTCTAATCGTCGCTGGGGCCATTTCTTTCTCGCGTCTTCCCATTGATGCCTTCCCTGACATTTCCACCACTCAGGTCAAGGTCATTATGAAAGCCCCGGGAATGACGCCTGAAGAGGTTGAACAACGGGTCATCGCGCCGATTGAAATGGAATTGCTAGGGATCCCTCGTCAAACAATTCTACGTTCAATGGCAAAATACGCCATTGCCGATATCACCATCGACTTTGATGAGAGCGCCGATATTTATTGGGCTCGCCAGCAAGTCACTGAGCGCCTTAACACGGCGATGGATGCGATGCCGCAAGGTGTGAGCGGTGGGCTCGCGCCCATTTCAACACCCTTGTCTGATGTCTTCATGTTTACGATAGAAGGCGGTGACTTATCCCTTGAAGAACGCCGTACACTTCTGGACTGGACGATCCGGCCCGCACTTCGCACATTACCGGGCGTTGCCGACGTCAACTCATTGGGGGGGCGGGTTCGTACATTCGACGTCATCCCTGATATGGTCGCGCTCGCCGATGCGGGGCTAACACCGCGCGATCTGCGCGATGCGATTGAGGCCAGCAATCGCAATGACGGGTCAGGCCGGATAAATGTCGGTGAGGAAGCTTTGGTCGTGCGGGCCATTGGAGCAATTGATACACTCGATAGCCTTGCGGCAATTACCGTGAGTGAAATGGATGGCCAAATTATCCGAATTTCTGATGTTGCCGATGTCAGGATAGGGAGCCTCACGCGCTACGGCGCGGTGACCAAGGACGGAGAGGGCGAGGCCGTCGAAGGGCTCGTATTGTCCCTACGCGGCGCCGACGCGAATGCCATAATCGAAGATGTGAAGGCGCGGATAGATGAATTAGGGCCGTCTTTGCCGGACGGTGTTGAACTTATTGCATTCTATGATCGTTCAAAACTGATCGACAAAGCGATTGAGACGGTCCGCAAAGCACTGCTTGAAGCCATCGTCCTGGTTTTAATATTGCTCCTCGCATTCTTAGGAAATCTGCGCGCGGCTCTGGTCGTCTCCTTGACGCTTCCCTTGGCCGCTCTGTTCACATTTTTGATGATGAAACTCTTTGGCATGTCCGCCAATTTGATGAGCCTTGGCGGTTTGGCGATAGCCATTGGCCTTATCGTCGACTCGGCTGTCGTTATCGTCGAGAACACCGTGGAACAACTGGCTCAGCCGACCAAAAACAAGTCGGTCCCTCGCATTCACAAAGTCTACCGATCCTGTTGCGAGGTGGCTTTGCCAGTCGCGTCCGGAATTTTGATTATCTGTCTTGTCTTCCTGCCTTTGCTCGCGCTTGAAGGCCTGGAAGGAAAATTGTTCCGGCCCGTGGCTTTGACTATCATTTTTGCCCTTGCCGGATCATTGGTATTGTCGCTCACCATCATTCCTGTTCTGGCATCCTATGTCTTGCCCGAAACGCATGGCAAAGACCCTCTGCTTATGCGTTTGATCACCCCGGTTTACGCCCGTGCGCTAAAGGCGTGTCTGGCACTTCCCATTATTGTCTACGCCGCTGCCGCTATTGGAATTGTCGCAGCTGTGTTGGCCTATGGACAGGTTGGAAAAACCTTCATGCCAACAATGGATGAAGGCTCCGTCATTCTACAGACGGCAAAGCTTCCCTCCGTAAACCTCGCGCGCAGCACAGAGGGTGATCTGCTGGTGCAGAAAGCTTTGCTCGAAGATATTCCCGAAATTCAGAACGTCATTGCGCGTGTCGGATCTGATGAGCTTGGCCTCGATCCCATGGGCCTGAACGAATCGGACGTGTTCGTTGTTCTAAAACCCAAATCAGAATGGCGCGTTCAGGATAAGGATTGGCTCATTGATCAGATGCGCGTGACCATGGAAACCCTGCCAGGCATTGACCCGGCCTTTACCCAGCCTATTGAAATGCGCACCTCGGAAATGTTGACGGGTGCGCGCGGCGACCTTGCGATCAAAATATTCGGCCCTGACCTCAACACATTGTCAGAACTTGCTGGTAACATTCAGGACGTCGTCGCAGAGGTCGAAGGCGCCAGTGAAGTCTTTACGATGTCCAACGACACAATTGGCTTCATGCAGCTCAAGATAGATAGGTTAGCGGCAGGCGCAGCAGGGCTATCGATTACGGACGCCGAAGATGATTTGAGGGCCATGCTTGAAGGTCTGAGCGCAGGTGAAGTTGTTGAACCTGGCAGGCGAACTCCTATCGTCATTCGCGGTGATGATGCGCTGAAGTCGTCACAAACGAAGTTTACTCAAACGCCGATTGCGACGCCTGACGGCGGATTGATCAGGATCGAAGACTTCGCCCGGATTGAAGAGACCCAAGGCGCTGTAAAAATCGACCGCGAAAATGCGTCACGCTTTGCGCTGGTGCAGGCCTTCGTGCAGGGGCGCGATCTGGTCAGTTTCGTTGAAGCGGCCCAGACCGCAGTCGATGCAAAGGTCGATTTGCCACCCGGCTATCGGTTGGAATGGGGCGGAGAGTTTGAAAACCAAAGACGCGCCGCGCAGAGACTTGGTATCGTCGTGCCAATTGCCCTGGGGCTAATCTTCATTGTTTTGTTCGCAACGCTGCGCTCTGCGCGCCAAGCCATTCTGATCTTTGCCAATGTGCCCTTTGCCTTGGTCGGCGGCGTACTGGCTTTGTGGGTATCAGGTGAATATCTGTCGGTCCCCGCTTCTGTTGGGTTCATCGCGCTACTGGGCATTGCCGTGCTCAATGGACTTGTTCTGGTCAGCTATTTCAATCAATTGCTGGCCGCAGGGCGGACAATTGAGGAGTCTGTGCTGGAGGGTTCTATTCGCCGCCTCAGGCCTGTCCTCATGACAGCCAGCATCGCTGCGCTCGGTCTCGTGCCGCTCCTATTTGCCGAAGGCCCGGGGTCTGAGATTCAGAAGCCTCTCGCGATCGTTGTTATTGGCGGGCTCATCTCCTCAACCTTGCTCACGCTGCTCTTGCTGCCGGTCCTGTTTCGCCGGTTCGGGGCTTCTCGCAACACAACACGCATCAATATGGAGGCGGCGCAATGGGTTCCAATCTCTGCAAACTGACACTTGTTTATCCGCCAAAATCGGAAGACGCCTTGATCAATTTCCTGCTCGACAGGGAGCCGGCAATCCCCGGCTTTACGACCTGGCACGGGGCGGGACACGGGCTTGGGTTTGACTCAGCGAGTGTCGGAGAACGGGTCGAAGGCCGGGTCGCGCGGCGACTTCTTGTCGTGCTTATGGATGAGGAACTGGCTGAGCGCCTGATCGAAGATATCCGAAGCGCGCTGCCTCTCCCGCACCTCATCTACTGGACCGAACCGGTTAACTCAGCAGGACGCCTGATATGAAACGCCTTGTTCCCGCAATCTTCTTGTTAGTCTGCGCATCGCCTGCGGCGGCGCAATCGTTTCTCCCGGCAGACGATCTCGTTCAGGACGCCTTGAACAGCTATCCTGCCATGACCGCGTCGCGAGATGAAATATCTGCAGCCCGCAGTGAGGCGATGGGTCTTCGTGCCAGCCCGTATGAATGGACGCTCTCGGGTGGCTACACGCAGCGTGTCATTGATAATCAGTTCGGCTTCAATGAATTTGATGCCCAGATAACCAAAGGTATTCGCCGACGCGGCAAATCGGAGCTCGACGGCGAAATAGGGGCGCTTGGCATTGAGGCAGCACAATTGTCCAGCGCCGATACCCGGCATCAAATAGCGCTTGAACTTGCCACGCTTTGGATCGAGTGGTTGAGCAAAGAGGAAATCCACGTCATCAATCAGGCGCAAGTCGACGCGCTGGCAGATAGTCTTGAAATCGTATCTAAACGTCTGGCCAATGATGATGCGTCCCAGCTTGAACTGGAACTGGCCCAAAGTGCCTTGTTTGAGGCTAAATCAGCTGCAGCAAATAGTCTGGGCGATGCACAAATCGCCAAAGCGATGCTCGACTCCATGTTTCCGGACCTACCATTGCCGCAACACCCGCCCCAGCTATTCGCGCCGGATACTCTTGGAGAGCCCAGCGCTTGGATCGACAAAATCATCTCGCGTAGCCATGAGACTGAACTGGCAAAGACACAGGCTGAATATGCGTCGGCCCGCGCCAGACGAAGCCGTCTTGACCTCAAACCAGACCCGGAGGTCGGACTTCGGACATTCAGCGAACGCAATGGTGATGAAGTTGGGTTAGGCGTCGTCGTTTCCATTCCCTTGGGCGGCCCGCGCCGCTCAGCCTCCGCAGATAGAGATGCGGCCCGTGCCAGCGCGGCTATGGGCGCGTTCGCTTTAAAGCAACGCGAACTGCGCGCGACCGCGAGGAAGGATGTCACTCTTGCCCAATCAACCAGATTGACGTGGCAACAGGCTTCATCAGCCCGTCAATCCAGTGAGGCGGCCATCGCCAGATTAAGGCGTGGATATGAGCTCAGAGATACAGATCTTTCCGATCTTTTAGTGGCAGAGCGCCGACATATTGAGACGCGCAAATTGGAAGCCATTGCACGGGCGCAATCGGCATTCGCATATGTAAGACTCAGAATTGATAGTCATGAATTGTGGATTGGGCATGGTGCAGACCATGAAAATGATGCGGCGGATACTCATACTGGGCACTAATTCCAAAGAAATCGATTAGTAAAAACTGTCCCAGTTTTAATACAAAATTCAGGTCAGTTTAAGCCTGGACGCGCAGGGTTAAGCCAACACGTTATTACACATGTTTGGAAGGTTCATGCAAAATTTTAGACTCATCGAAGAACAAGTCCCGGTTTCACATTTGCTGGCTGAAATAAATGCCGTGGAGAATGCGTGGGAACTCAATCAAGGACGTCAATCTACAATCAAAGTGCAGCGCGAGGCTGAAGCTATCCCTATTCGGGGGCTTCGCAAATCAAAAATAGCCGGGCGGAAAAGATGGGATGTCCATGAATCGCGCTTTACGAATATCTCTCAAAACTTCCCGAAAATTCGGTCCTGCCTTGTAGAGCTGGCGTCAAAGCTTAATGGCGAATTGTCCCGGGCCAAGGTCGCTAAACTGGTTCCTGGCGCCCGCGTTTATCCTCATATCGACCGCGGTGAATATTACCGCATTCGGGATCGCTACCATCTGGTGTTTGATAGCAAGCCAGGCAATGTCCTAAAGGCGGGCGACGAAGAATTGTGGATGAAGACCGGCGAATTGTGGTGGTTCGACAATAAGGCCGTACACGAAGCTGAGAATGCAAGCGAAGGTGATCGGGTCCACTTCATCTTTGACCTTTTGCCGTTGTGACGGGATCCGGTTCATCCAGATCAGGACTGGGTGACCTACTCGCTAGCGTTAAAAAATGGGGTATCGCCCGCATCGGAGTTTCGCCGATGGGGCGGTGTATTGCCACAGGCCTTGCACCGAAACATCAACACGGAGACGACTCATGAGATACTGTAATAAAATCGGACTAGTTTCGGCCACAGCGCTGGTACTGGTGCTTGCCGCTTGCGGAGGGGCGCCTGATAATGCGGCTGCTCCGCCAGCCAATGACATGAAGGCCGCGCCAGTAAACGCGGCAGTCCAGACGTCAAAAGCCAAATCCAATGCCTTCTGGTGGCCAGAACAACTTGATCTGGAACCCTTGCGCCAGCATGCGACAGAATCTAATCCGCTTGGTGAAGACTTTGACTATGCTGAAGCGTTTCAATCGCTTGATCTGGAAGCTGTCAAAGCTGATATCGAAGCTGTTCTGACGACCTCACAGGACTGGTGGCCGGCAGACTACGGAAATTATGGACCCTTCTTCATTCGTATGGCGTGGCACAGCGCTGGGACATATAGAATGGCTGATGGCCGCGGCGGTGCGGGCGGCGGTCAGCAGCGGTTCGAACCGCTCAATAGCTGGCCGGATAATGTCAATCTGGATAAAGCGAGGCGCCTGCTTTGGCCGGTAAAACAAAAATATGGTCAGAACATCTCCTGGGCAGACCTAATGGTATTGACCGGGAACGTCTCGCTGGAGTCCATGGGGTTTAAGACCTTTGGCTTTGCAGGCGGACGCACGGATGATTGGGAACCTGATATTGTCTACTGGGGACCTGAATCCAAGTTCCTTGCGGATGAACGCTATAGCGGTGACCGTAAGCTGGAAAAACCACTAGCTGCCGTCCAAATGGGGCTGATTTACGTTAATCCGGAAGGCCCCAACGGCGTGCCTGATCCGCTTGCAGCCGCCAAGGATATCCGAGACACTTTCGGACGCATGGCGATGGATGATGAAGAAACTGTCGCGCTTATTGCTGGCGGACATACGTTTGGTAAGGCGCACGGCGCAGCGCCGCCAGCCGATTGTGTTGGCGCAGAGCCGGCTGCCGCGGGTGTCGAAGAGCAAGGGTTTGGCTGGAAGAATAAATGCGGCGCAGGCAATGCCGGAGATACAATTTCGAGCGGATTGGAAGGGGCTTGGACGTCGGCGCCTGCAATGTGGACAACCCAGTATCTCGACAATCTCTTTATGTTCGAATGGGAACAAACCAAAAGCCCTGCTGGTGCAGTCCAATGGATTCCAAAGGACGGACAGGGAGCCAATCTTGTGCCGGATGCGCATGATCCGGAAAAACGTCACGCACCCATCATGTTCACAACTGATCTGTCGCTGAAATTTGATCCAGAATATCGCAAGATTGCGCTGCGGTTCCAGGAAAACCCTGAAGAATTTGAACGCGCCTTCTCGCGTGCCTGGTTCAAGCTCACCCACCGCGATATGGGCCCGCGTGCACGCTATCTGGGAAGTATGGTGCCGCAGGAAGTGCTCATGTGGCAGGATCCTGTTCCGGTTGCTGATTATCAGATGATCAATGCCGATGAGATACGCCAACTCAAAAGCACTATCATCGCGTCAGGACTATCTGAAACTGATCTCATCAAAACCGCATGGGCGTCTGCCGCAAGTTTTCGCAGCACCGATATGCGCGGCGGCGCCAATGGCGCGCGCATCCGCCTTGCGCCGCAAAAGGACTGGGATGCCAATGATCCTGCTGACCTCGCTAGAATACTGACACGCCTGGAAGAGGTACAGTCTGAGTTCAATGAGGCCCAATCCGGCAATAAACAGGTTTCGTTGGCTGATTTGATTGTTCTCGGCGGAAACACAGCGATTGAACAGGCGGCTAAAAACGCTGGGCAAACCGTCAGAATACCATTTACGCCGGGTCGGACCGATGCATCGGCGGCGCAGACAGATGCCGCTTCGTTTGCGGTTCTGGAGCCAACTGCCGATGGGTTCCGCAACTACTTCAATCGCAATGAAGGCCCGTCGCCTGCGGAGATGCTCGTTGACAGAGCAAACATGCTCAGCCTCAGCGTTCCTGAGATGACGGCTTTGGTCGGCGGTATGCGCGCTCTAAACGCGAACGCTGGCGGATCTCAAAACGGCGTGCTCACAACGCGTCCGGGCACGCTCAGCAACGACTTCTTCGTCAACTTACTGGACATGTCCACAGAGTGGGAGAAATCGACGTCTCTTGAAGGCGTGTATATTGGCCGCGATCGTCAAACCGGCGATCAGAAATGGACGGCAACGCCAGTTGATTTGATATTCGGATCAAATTCTGAATTGCGGGCGGTCTCGGAAGTCTATGCCGCAGCAGATGGTGAATCGCGCTTTACGCAGGACTTTGTCGACGCATGGACAAAAGTCATGAACCTGGATCGATTCGATCTGCAGTAGCTGCCCCGCAGGTGAACCTATAAACATCTTGGCGGCGACTCTTAGGAGTCGCCGCTTTGCTTTGTAGGCGGGAGTGACGGCCTAAGGTGCACTTTGAAACTGTCGGTATTATTGGTGAACGCACTGCTTCAAGCACTGGTGTGCACAGCGCGTATAAACGATCGCTCTGCCTCAATTATGCTCCCGAATGCTCAGAGTAGAAACGACAGTGTATGGGTTTGCCGCGTTAAGTAGCAGTCCTCGAAAAAGGCTCAAGGACGAGCACGAACCTGATCTTTAATGTGTAATATGGGATTGGGGATTCACCCGAGCAGCTAACATCTGTCTCAGAGAATTTTAATTGCGCGTCTGTGAGAATTTTGGTTTTGGGTCTTTACCGCAAACGCAAAACACAGCGTCGGTTAAGAAACGGCAGCCTGACTTACTTACTTTAAAAGGAAAACATCTGGACGGCTAACGCCCAGATGTATCGCCAATCATATCAGCGTAGTTGCAAAACAGGTATCGATCCAATTTCGCGGATAGTTCTAAAAGGCAATCTGGAGACGTCCCATCAATGCGTCTGCACTTTCATCGACGCCGTTTCTGTTCGGCTTCGCGTCGGCTTTGATATAATTACCCATAAGGCGAACATTTTCGTTGATGTACCAATTCACGCCGACGGAATAATTGGTTTGCTTGCCGCCCGTTATCAATGCATCGCTCAAGTCCAATGTGCTAACACGCGCTGCGACTTCGACGGCGCCATATTTTCCGCGCGGCCGGATAGCCCCAAAAGTTCCGCTATTGGAACTATAGCGCTGACGCTCACCTGTCACGACATAGGCGGTTTCGATTGACGCGCCGCTATAGCTCGGGTCCCCAATGGCGGGCGCGTCGTTCTGGCGGGCAATATATTGCCCTTTCACCATAAACGGCCCCTGCATATAGCCGGCCTCAGCATTGTAATTTGTGTAGGCTTCGACATCTGGTTGCGTTCCAGTGCGGATCAGTGTCACGCCGGACAATCCAAATTCCGGTTGGGCGCTCACTCGTGAGGGTTCAAGATCTTTGAGTTGCCGGTGTTCTATCGCGCCCGCCAGGTGGACGGCGCGGCGACGTTCCTTGATCGGCGCATAAACAACACGCCCAACGACACTTTCACCTTCATCTGTTGCGCGGATCGGGTCCTGATCAATTGGGTCACCGAAATAGCCGCCCGTAACAGACCAATTGTCACCGCGGTAGCTGACCTGTCCGCCGACGGCAAAATTGGGAGCAAGGGCGGATGGCAGGCCGCGTTCCATGAGCTTTATATTATTTGAACTCATCATGTCTTCGCCGTTAAACGGAACGATCATTTGTCCGGCCTTGATCGAGACATTATCAACGCCGCGATACTCCACCCAGGCATTCTTCCAGCCTGTACTCAATCCGCCAACATCGTGATCAAGTTTGACGCGAAAATCATCTGCCACGGTAAGCGTCGCATTGATCCGAAACCGCCTGATATCCGATTTGCTCGGAATGAGCGTGATGTCATCATTGACGCTGACGGTGTCGGCATGAAGCCGTCCGCCAAACACGAGTTCGAAATTATCACCCTCGATTGTGACGCCGTCCTTATCGGCCCTGACGTCTTGTGCTTGCGCCATAGGGGCAAGCAGAGCTGCCCCTGCAACGCCCAGGCAAAGTATTGTTCTCATTATTCCGCTCCTTCTTGATTTGGAATGAGCCAATCGAAGACCAAATCCCCCAATTGGTATTTCTGAACACACCGGCCAAAATCATGCTTGGCCTTTTTGATGATGTGAAAATCGATGTCGGCCTCAATGCCGCGCGTTTTCGCCGCGTCTTGCATTGCTGAGGTCCAGTTTCGCGCGCGCTCGACGCGCGTATAGCCCTGCACCTTGTCGATCCGCTTGCCCGTTTTCAGGGATGCGTCGCGGTCAATGTCCCGTCCGCCGACCAGTACGCGGGTCGGACGGGCGAGAAGTCCGTCAATATCCAGAGGTCGGTCAGCTAAGACCTTGGAAGGAGCCAGTCCAAGTGGATAAGCTGCCTTCAGATCCGGCATGGTGAACCAGCCTGCAGCCATCAAGACCAAGCGGTTCACGCGGGAAGGCCGCATCAGGCTATAGCGGTGGGCAAATTGCGCGCCGCCAGAAAATCCAAAGAGATTGATCTGGCTGGTGTCGATGCCAAAGCGGTGACTGACATCAATCAGCATCCGGTCCAGAGCGTCCGCCGGGCAGGTTTCACCCTCGCGCAACTCAAGACGTTGATAATGTTTGTGAGCAGATTTGGAAAAGAGCGGAGCAATGAGCACAGCGCCTTTCTCTTCTGCGTAGCTGGCAAGCCGGAAGGCATGTTCGGCTGCATTGCGTGTCCAGCCATGGATCGCCATGACCGGGGCGACGCCGGGCGCAGCCATCGCCGGCTGAAATATGAAATAGGGCAAGCGTCCGGACGAAGCGTCATAGACAGAGATGATACGCCCCTTCCATTGGGCCGCGTCTGCTATGCCTTCAAGCGGTTCAGCGATACGTGCGATTTCACTGGCAGGTATTGAGGATGTCATGCGGCCGTCTCCGTGAGTTCGGCATGCCCATTATTCAGACGCCAGTGAAGCGTGGAATGTTTTAACAAGGCCGGGTTATGGGTCGTGATAAGAAGCGTGCCTTCATATTCACGAATAATGTTGTTCAGGATCTCAAGACCGGCTTCATCAAGATGGCTATCAGGCTCATCCAGGAGAAGAACGGGCGGATTCCCGAGTAAGGCGCGGGCCAGAATAATCCGCATACGTTGCCCGGTACTCAAATTGGAGCCGCCTTCCATGACGGGCGTGTCGAGCCAATAGGGCGATTCAGGGTTAAGCCCGTCCATCCCGCACCGCGCAGCCGCCTCATAAATATCATCCTCGCTCGCTGTTTTCGAGCCATAGGATATATTTGACCCGATGGAGCCGCGCAGAAGCGGCAGGGTCGGAGAGGCAATTGAAATAGACCGCCTGAGCTGGCCCGTTTTGACCTGCCTGACATCGCGCCCATCAATCAGAACCCGGCCGCGATTGGGTTCGATTAAACGCAGCGCCAGCAGCAGCAAGGTGGATTTTCCGGCGCCATTAGGCCCCGTAATCAGGACCCGGCCGCCAGCGGGAGCCTCTCCGGAGAAATTGTCCAGTGAGCCTGCCACGCTGACCTGATCATAGGTCAATCGACCTTCAACCTGCTTGAGTGACTTTGGCGTTTCGGCGGCTTTGATAATGGGGCCTTTGCGCAGGAGGTTTTCGGTCTTCTCCAGCGAAATCGCATAGCTTTTTCGGTATTCATAAACCCGGCCAAAATCAAACAGGCTCGGCGTAATCAGAGACAAGATACCGAGGGCCGCCATGATTTGACCGGTTGTCGCCATTTGGTTTTGAACAAGCAGCGTGCCTGCGATCACCGAGACTGTCAGTGACAGGCCAACCACGACGTAGATCATCGCCCGAAAAGTTCCGATCGCGCTCGCGCGCGCAATCATAGCGCGCTTGAGACTTTTGGTTTGGCGTTTGACTTTTTTGTGCTCATTATTGCGCTGGGCGAAGGCCTGGACGAGGATCATATGTTCGAGTTTTTCAGTGAGATTGGCCGCGATATTTGCGCGGCGCCTGCGCGATTCCCGCATCGTATGATCAATCGACCGGCCCATCAGCATGGCGCCAATCGTTCCCAAACCAATCAGCGCAAAGAGCAAACCGCCAAGCACGGGATTCATAATCGTCAGCGCTGACATAGCCCCGATCAGAACAACCCCCGAAACGGCAAGCCGGGCAATTCCAAGCGTGACCCATTGGCGAAGGGCGGTCAGATCATTGACAAATCTGAGCAGTACAAAACCTTTACGGGTTTCGCCAAGCGCGCGGGCCGATAGCTGGCTGACATGCTGGAAGACGTCCAGACGAATATCGGCCACATAATCCTGCCCCATCGTTTCGGCATCAATCCGCTCGCGGCGTTTAAGCCAGCCAATAGCGAGTGACGCGGCCGTCATAATCAACGCATTTCGCCAAACTTGCGGAGCCTGATCAGGGGTCATTAACCCGTCGATCATGATCTGCATGACAGAGGCAATCGCAACCATGGCAGCCGCCTGGACAAATCCATTCAGTATCAAAGCAGCCAGGCGCCACTTACGTTCACGCGTGAAGAGCTTAGGCAGATTTCGCAAAACCGAGGCTTTCCGTTTTGTGCGCGCTACGCAGGCAAATATTCAGGCCGTTGTCATCCTTGAGCATGCGCTCGAGTGAGAAGACTTCAACCCCGGAGGTTTGAGCAAGTTCTTGCGCAGCTAGAGGTGACGCCGTCACAGCGCCGGATACCGCGCTCGGTTCAAGACCAAGATCGCGGAGGTACTGCACGCCGGCCATGCCGGACATGGGATCAGAGGCGGCAAACACAACACTATCCAATCGAGCCCTAAATCCTGGCGACGCCAATAGTCCTGCGGTCTCTTTTTGATACAATCCATCGGCAATTTCGATGATGATCAAATCAACCTCTGTCCCTGCCGCGCCGATGAGTGTGGTCAACAGGTCTTCAAGATCAGGAATAGCGACATCTACCGTTGTCGCATATCCACCATCGGTAAAGTCGAAAACAGGATCGATCCCGCTATCTATATATTTCCAGAGATCGCCGCCGGACCCTGTGCCCGTCAGTTTTATCGCGCAGGGACGCAGGCCACCGCGAAGCGCCATCCGCCCCAACTCGGCAACAGTTGTCGTCTTTCCGGCATTCATGCTTGATCCGACCACGCAAATAATGTGCGGGTCCTTTTGATGCAGTACTTGAGCAGGCTTTATTGAAAAATCGCGCAAATTCAGAATGCCGCCGACGGGATCTGTGAGTAATCCAATGGGCGTGATTTGGGTCGGTACGCGCGTTTTGGCGTGCCGCGTGATCATTTTTGACGCTATCCCGCCCGCCGCGACCATCTGGCAAGGTTCCAATGAGCTTGGCACAATAGAATGAAATTGATCTGTGGCGTAACGGGCCCCAAAGGCGAGCAGCACCTCATCGCCAGGATTTAAATAAGCGCGCCGCCCCGTCGGAAGCTCCAGTCGGCTATGATGCCCGAGACGATCAATTCGTGCCAGACAGAGATCGCCGGCACATGGGACCGTATTCGTAAGCGACGCTGCGCGGCTAAGATCAATGCGCCGGGTGACGAAAGAGCGTTTGGCCGCAGAAAGTCGGCGTGAAAATTTTGTATCTGACATGGCAGGTCTCCCATTGCTTTGAGGATGTGTTGCCTGCCGGAACTGAAACGAGCCTGAATTTCACATGAAATCTTCTTAAGGAAACGCATGCGTATTTGTTCCCAAATTCAGCCAGAATTCAGTTCCGATTCAGGCTCTTGCGCCAAAGAGCTATTGAAAACACCGGATAGGATGAACGCGGACCATCACAACTACCGCTGCATATTCGGCGTCTGGGTTGGGAGGAAAGCAATATGCCATCAGAGTCGGAGGTGATCGAATTCATCATTGCCAAAATATTGCCACAGGCCGCGGCGCAGCCCGCGCAAAGCCCGGATGAAAGTCATTTTTATCTTCTTCGCGCTGCGCGCGACTATGGATATTTGGAACCGTTCTCTGCAGAACTTACAGCGATGAACAAAATATTCGCTGACCAGTGCGTTGGAGAAAATCTGGCACGGGATGCCTGGCGCCTGATCTTTGAACATAACTTCGTACAGAACGTAAACTGACTTGGCCAGGGCTTCCTGTCCGAGATCCCTGCTGCTGGCTGCCCCACATCACCGGCAGCGGGGAGCTTTATGTCAAAACCTGCAACTTTGCAGTGATGTCTTGGCAATGTCACAGCAACACAGACCAATCTCATGATCGTATCACCTATTTTGGTTTTCACGACACCCTTGCCGGAGCAAAATTGCTCAGGGCTGAAGACACTGATCTCAATCATCTATCCGAAAGGCGAAGTCTGTAATGCCGTTACCCCCGCGTAATATGATCAACCCTGCAGAGACCGTGTTGATATGCGTGCCGGCCATCAGCCATGCCCCATCACAGGTGCAATCCGCGCTGCTAACGTCCGGCTTACCCATTCACCATATAATGTCGAAAGACGCCCCTGCGTGGAAGGATCAGGAGCTTTGGGCGGCATTGGAGCGCCTTGAGGGGCGACAACTTGCCATTCTCGCTCAAGTGCCAGGTCCCTATGAAATTGGTCTTGTGACCATGGCGCTAGAGCGGGGCTTTCAGGTCTTTTTTGCGTGCTCAGATTTACAGCCCGATGATTTGGGAGCGCAGCGACTGAAACAGATAACGGCCATCATCATGACGGATACGGCCTTACTAGCTGAAATAGATCTGGCACAGCGTGGCGGTAAGGATGAGTAAGCATAGTTGCTGAGCTAGCCTCTTGTGTCTTTGGTCGTCATTCAACACGTCTTCGACAGCGGCATTTCAAACGGGGCCGTTAAGGGCTCGAACGCCTGCGGGAAGCAGCAGGTTTTCCAGCCAGGCAATTGATGCCCCGCGCGCATTACAGCGGGTGAAAAATGCCCGCTGCATGGCCCGCGTGAAAGCGACGAAAAATGATTTGAGTTCTTCCTCTGAATTAGGCTGCAGGCTCCACCAGCTCTGTCCATCAAGACCGAGAAATATCATCGTATGAAACTCCAGACCCTTACTCTTATGAACCGTCATGAGCGGGATCTGCCCAATACCAATGAAACGGTCCAATGCTGCGCTCCAATCTGGTGCGCCCGCAATAGACTCTTGAATCAACGCCACAAAACCGGCCTTGATTCGGGCATAATCGATAGTGCGACCATAGGAAGGCACACTGCGGCGCAATGCGGTTTCGTCCAGGAAGCGTAAAACCATATCGGTAATCTGAACACTGCTAGCTGGCGTCGGCGCTGCTGCCATCGCCGTGCGCAATTCACCAACGCATTTCTCAAGGTCAGATCGAATGGCTTCTCCGCCGAGATCATCGTCAAATTCAATCCCTCGCAAAGTGCATTGCTTTGATACGGCGTCCTGCCAAGCGTCAGGCGCCTTGGTGCTGGCCCCAAGCCTTAGGAGCGGCAAAACGCATTGGGTCAACTCCTCGGTGAGAATGTCCTGTATCGCCACGCCGCCGACTTGTCTGGCGACGTTGCGTATCTTCAATCCGCGCGCCTCGAAAATGGGCGCAAACTCTTGCTCAACCGTATCCGCGCGCATTCTGACCAAGAGAGCCACCTCATGCGGCTCAATGATGCCGCCTGCAATCTGCTGACCAACCCAATTTGCTACACCTTGGGTTTCTTCCGCCTGCGTCGGATAGGTCCAAATCGCAGACACATCGCCGTCAATGTCGCGTCGGGCCTTAGCCTCTGGAACCGGACTGTCAGCATCTATCCGCTGGGCGATGACGTGTTGGATGGCGACCAAATCTTCATGCGAGCGCCAATTCGACAAGAGTGTAATGGGGACTGTGTGAAAGTCGTTTGCCAAACGCTCAAACCCGTCCGGCATCGCGCCTGCCCAGCCCATAATGCGTTGCTTATCATCACCGACAGCTGTGAGCTTCGCGTTACTGCGCATGAACGCAGCTTGTAACAATTCATATTGGGCCTCGGTCGTGTCCTGAAACTCGTCAAGAAACACGAATGGGTAAGTCTGGCGCAAGGCGCGAATAATTTGCGGGCGCGATCTGAGTAGATAATCGGCCAAACGATTGACCATTGAAAAGGCAAGCCGTGTGTCTGCCGGATCTCGGTAAGCTTCGGTCCACCAAGCTTCAACCAGCTGTGCCCAATGGGGAGCTAATCCCGCCGCTTCAACTGGAAGTTTTGCATTGGCTATGTGCCTGGACAAAGATTGTGTATTCAGATTGCGGCGTCCGTTTCGTTCCAGAAAATCACGGTAATCGTCACCGCGTGGAAAACTAATTTGATAATTCGCAGACGGCGTGTAAGGCGCGGGAATGGCGGGTCCAAATCGATCAATGAGCGTTTTTGTAAACCCATCAAACGTCATGGAATCGAAGCGGCGCGCCATATCTTCCGGACACCGCTCTTGCATGCGTTCAGCCAGGTTTTTTGCCGCATCGCGCTTAAAGCTAATCGCTAGAATCCGATATGGTGCCCGGCACAGCCCTGTCTGCAAAAGATAGGTCGCTTTTTGCGCCAAAAACTCGGTTTTACCCGCCCCGGCGCTGGCTGTAACGCACACGCTTTGTGCCGTCTGTTCCAGCGCCTGCATCGCTGCCGGTTCAAGCGCTGCAATACCTTGCGGACGCCAGTCTTGAGCGAGAATATAGGCCACTAAATGTCTTCGCTCAAATGCGATTCAATATGATCTAGCAGCTTCCCGAGTGACATGGGGCATTTATCATTGAGCTTTTCATCGCTCAGGCGCGCAAGTGCCGCGATATGGCTGGCTGGCTTGCTGCTCTGCATAAAATGATACGCATACCAAACAAAATCCAGATCATAACTCGGCGGGTAGAGCTCCGGATTACCATTCTTCTTGAGGACCGTCTTTTTACGCGCAGCTTTGGCTGCATCTGTTGTGCTGGGGCCGTGACCGCCTGGACGATTAACGTGGTAAGCATCTGGAAATGCAAGCGCCATCGCAAAATCAAGATCAATGGGCTCTGAGAAATAAACATTGTGTTCCCAGAGAGCATACATCCATTCGTCGCCCTCCAAATCTCCATTGCTATAATCGAGCTGGAAATCAGTATCTTCCAAATCGTCCAGTTCGTCCATGTCGATGGTTTCTTCGACCAGATGGGCCTGCGTTGCGTGCATGGTTTTTCCGATCTCGGCCAGAGATGCGATGACCGAGCGAATGGTGTTCGGACCACCATGCTGACGCCCAAGGTCAAGGTCTAGTAATGTGGCATAGGGAATATCAAGATCGCTCAATAGGCGCCAAAAATGTGAAACATAGCGCCCGCCCAGCGGCACGATCGGCACGAAGCTTCGGTCCAGCGACAAACCGCGGGCTTCCGCAAGACGCGGTAAGACTAACTGCTCAGACTCTCCTTCTGCTAGCACGACGAAGCGCGCGAAATAAAGCTCGGGGTAAGCGCGCACGGCCAGGCGTATATAGGCTTTAGCGTCAGCGTCATCCTTGGGCAGCGTAAGCGTTTTAATACTGGCTGTTGCACTTGCTTTGTCGAGCTTGAAATAGCGGATACTTTCTGGCTCCACACGCGACAAAATACTGGCGCTGTGACTGGCCATCAGCACTTGCGCGGTTGGCATGGCGCCAATCTCGGTTGCGAGTTGCATGATCCGCGAAAGGAAAAATGGCGAGAGAGAGTTCTCCGGTTCTTCAATCGCCAAAATCGTAAGAGGCACTTGTTTCAGCGCTGATTGATCGAAAGGCGATGCATCGTCCTCAAGGGCGAGTGCGTCACGTTCGACTTCGAGTGTCGCCGCGGTTAGAGCAATGTGAAAAAGTGATTTTTGGCCGTCGCTGAGGCGTGCCAATTCGCGTTCCTGCTGCGCTTCGTCGGGCCGGAACCTGATTTCAGTTTGCCGAATAAGCTGCTCAAACCGGTCTTCAATGAGCCGAAACACAGGGTCCGTGTCCGTGTCTGCCGTATGCACTTGTGACCAGCGCCGCTCCAGACGCTCCAGGATGAATGCGATAGGCGCTTCACCGCCGAGCGCCGTTTGCACGGTCTCCGCGCTCGCGCTTACGGCGTATTTCAGTTCAGGGGACCATTTTGCGGCTCTCCATAGCCGCGACGACAATACAGCTTTGACCTGTTCCTCCGCGCGTCTGACAGCCGGCACATAGATCATTTGCACGGCGCTGCGGTCCGTCGCTGACACCTTTGGGCAGGTTTCCCAGTCAAAATTATCATCAAGACGCGGTATCCAGCGAATATCTTCTTCAACCGCGCCGTCCGGTGTGCCGTCATCGACCCAGATTGCCTTGAGCCGAATACGGACTTTCAAGGCGGCGCCGTCTTCTGAGGCGGCCATCTGTCGCCAGAATTCTGCTACGGCTGGGGTATTTTTATCTGCGCCAGCCTCTGCGCCGTCATCACCCAATTCAGGAAATCCGAATATCGCCTCGATAAATAGCGCATCGCCATCCTGATAACCTTCCGCTTCGCGGGAGAGATGAAAATCAGATTTTAAAATTGATCGCTGCGCGCGCGTAATTCCAAAAAGGCGCGCCAAGGCGGATAAGGCGGCGGTTTTTCCAGCACCATTGCCGCCAATATATGATGTGACATCTTCTGCGAATGTAATTTCTTGAGGCTCCGGGCCAAAACACCGGAAATTAGACAGTCGCAGGGAATCTAGCTTCATCATTTATTCGCACATATTGCGCGCTCCTCAGATTCGAAATTTTCCAATTATTGCAATATCTTGGTTCTCTTTGCCAACAGAATTTCTAGTTTTAGGTGTAGGGCGCCTTGCGGCTCCCGCCGCAACCGGGCTCGCGTGAACCGAGCCTTGCCTTCGCCAAGTCTCGGCCCTTCGGGCTTTCATCCTACCCTCAGCTACGCTTCGGCTGGCGCGCGTCCAGATTTATCTGTTTTGTGTGATGAACTGCCACGCGAAAAACGCACAGAGTCACAACAATCCATGCTTTTGCGCTGTTTCAACAATGGCGCGTCTAGCCTGCCTTTGGCGCTGTATTACGCCAATGGCCCACATAACGCCGCACAGTGCAATAACTGAAATCGCTAACACCCATAGCGGCCCGTTATGAATAAAGTAACGCGCGGAAAATCCAAAGATTGGCGCGAGCGTTCCGATTAGGCCTCCGTTTACGATCCACATAGTCCGTGTCCAGAAATTAAGATGCACATTGGCCTGAGCCGTCGAGGTAAGCAGCGACTCGACTAGGCTGTCATCTATAGCGTGCTCTGTTTGAAGGCGCTGAATATCTCGTTTTAAGTCCGGGCTCATCACAAACATCCTCACCAATTTTCTGCCGCGTCAAAACTCCTTCTCAATCCCCAGACTTCATTTGAACCAGCGGACGCCGCGCTGCCGCGCGGGCGGCATTATAGGCGTTTCCCTCGAACAGACGGCGGTGGGCGTCAGGCACTCTTGCACCGGGCGGTCCATGCGCAAGGGCTTTGGGTTTGCGTGCGTTTAGTTCGCCTGCGGCGTCCTACCAAAACCCTTGCCCAGCGGCAGCAAGCTGCCTTGGCCCTGATGCCCGATGCCGGAGCGCCTTCTTGCCGCCCACCCCCGCCTGTCCGGGGGAAACAATGGCAGGGCGGAAGGCAACTGGAGACTTTTGACATGACCGCAACCAACCCACCCCTTGGAACAGCTAACGCACTCCCGACATCGAGCGAGATTAGAATTTATGTGGCTTGTTTGGCCGCCTATAATTCGGGTCATCTTCATGGCCGCTGGATAGATGCCAGCCTTGGCGAGGCCCATATTTGGGACGAGACCCGCGCCATGCTGGCCGCATCGCCAGAACGCGGCGCCGAAGAATGGGCGATACATGATTATGAAGGTTTTGACGGTGCGCCCATTAGCGAATGGACGAGTTTTGAAACCATTGCCGCGCTCGCCGAATTTATCACCGAGCACGAGACACTAGGCGGGAAGCTGCTGGCGCATTACGGCGGCGACCTTGAGGACGCCAAAGCAGCGCTAGAGGAGTATTGCGGCGAATTTGAAAGCCTTGAAGATTACGCCCGCGACCTGACCGAGCAAACAGGGACGCAGATTCCCGAAAGCCTCGCCAATTATATCGACTACGCCGCGATGGCCCATGACATGGAAATGGGCGGGGACGTGTTCACGATTGAGACGGGCTTTCAGCAAGTCCACGTCTTTTGGGCACGGTGAGCGATATGACGTTCACGGAAAAATTTGGGCCATTTGTGTGCGAGGGTGACACCATCACATGCAAAGCCCACGGCTTTATCTTTACCGCCCGTATTGTGCGCGACGATTGCGGGGACGCCCCCGACGAACGCCAAGACGGATTCTGGCCTTCACTCTATAAAGATGCGGCAGGATTTATCGGTGCGGGAGATGGCTGGCGTGACCGTTTTGATGCCGCCCAAGCTCGCGCCGAGGCCGTCATGGAGTCATGGCGCAAGGACGAATGGTTCTTTTGCGGGGTTGTCATATCAGTTCGTTTTGACGGGATTGCGATTGACGACCACGCCGCCAGCCTTTGGGGCATAGAAGCCAACTATCCTGACAGCGACAACGCCTATCTGGCCGAGGTCGCCAATGAGTTGCTCCCAGAAGCCATCACCGCCGCCAAAGCCGAGCGGGCGCGGCTTTGCGCCGTGCTTTGCGGCGCGGACGTGCAGACAGCAGCATGAGCCGCGAGACGGAAACCACCGAAGTCGGCAACCAGACCCTGATTGACGGGGTGGCCCCGATAACCATGCGAGATCGCTTAGCGGTCATGGCATCCCAGCCCATGACCCCGAAGCGTGGGCCCCACACCCCGCAAAAGCAATGTGACCACGGCCTTTTTGATGAGGTCGGCCGTGCGCAAATCGACCTGTGTGACCTTATCGCTCAATCAACCAAGGAGACTTAATCATGAGCACCGAAACGAAAACGAGGCCCGCCACAAAAAAGAAAAGCGCGACCCGTAAACCGAAGCCCGCGCCAAAACCGAAACGGGACGTAAAATTCCTGCCCGTGACTGACTTGCATGTCAGCAAACTGAATATGCGGCATGGCAAGGACGCGCCCGATATTGACGACATCTATCCGAGCATTTTTGAAAGCGGCGTTCACCAATCCTTGCTCGTGCGCAAGGAAGGCAAAGGCTATGGTGTGATTGCCGGACGCCGCCGCCTGTTTGCACTCAAAAAGAAAGCCGAGGAAACAGGCCAGCCGCAAGCCGCGCCGTGCTTAATTATGCAGAGCGGCGACACCAAAGCCGCCCGCGAAGCCTCGCTTTTGGAAAATGTCGCGCGGCTTCCCGTGACCCAGCTGGAACGCTTTGCCGCCTATAAGGGACTTGCTGATAGCGGCAAGGACGCCGCCGCGATTGCGCAGACATTCGGCATCAAGGAACTGGACGTAAAGCGCGTTCTGGCGCTGGCCAATCTCTTGCCCGAACTGCTGGCGCTGTTCGAGGCCGAGGATATTCAGGGCCACACATTGCAAGCGCTGACCCTTGCCACGCCTGACCAGCAAAAGGCATGGCTCGACATCTACCACTCTGACGATTACGCGCCCCAAGGCGAACAGCTCAAAGCATGGCTGACAGGCGGGGCGCGGATTAAAACCGATGTGGCGTTGTTTGAGTTGGACAAATTTGAAGGCACGATTATCACCGACCTTTTCGGGGATAGCGCTTATTTCCAAGACCCCGACCTGTTCTGGACGCATCAGAACAAAGCCATTGCGACAGCCGTGAGCGAATGGACAGCCGAAGGGTGGAACGAAATTGTCGTTATGGAACGCGGCGAGCACTTCACCACTTGGGAGCATGGCAAGCGGACAATGGAGCAAGGTGGCAAGATATTCTTGAGCGTAGGACATGACGGAAGCGTCACGCCCCATATTGGCTATCTGTCTAATGCCGACATCAAGAAGATTGACGCCATCCTGAAAATAGGCGGCGCGGCAGACGCGCCCGCCAAAACGGATAAACCCGAAATGTCAGGCCCGCTTTGCGATTATGTCGCCTTGCATCGCCACGCCGCTATTCGCGCCTGTCTGCTCGACCATCCGAGCGTGGCCTTGCGGCTCACTGTGGCTCATATGCTGGTCGGCTCTGATTTGTGGCAGGTCGCACCGCAGAAAACGACCTCCCGCAAAGAAAGCATGACCGAGAGCGTGGCGGCAAGCCAAGGGGCCAAGCGTTTTGAAACCGAGCGCGATGACGTCTTTGACCTTTTAGGTCTGACGCCTTTTGACAGCCCCTATAGCCCGTCCAAAAAACTTGCAGACGGGAGCATCACACAAATCTTTGCGCAGTTGTTGGATATGGAGGATGCGCAAGTCATGCGCGTGATGACCCTCGCCATGGCAGCAAGCCTTGCGGCGGGCACTGACCTTATAGAAGCTGTTACCTATGCCGTGCCAGTCGATATGGGCAAGCTATGGGAGCCTGATGATGCTTTCTTTGACATCTTACGCGACAAGCGCGTCATCAATGCAATGGTCAAAGACATTGCGGGCAAGTCTTGCGCAGACGGGGCGCTGACCGATACGGGCAAGGTGCAAAAAGACATCATCCGCAATCGTATGGCGGGGCATGGGGTCAGCGCAGACAAGGCGCGGCCCGATTGGCGGCCTCGCTGGATGCAAGTGCCCGCCAGCCACTATCTTGACCGAGCAACTTGCCCGCCCAGCGCGGCGGGCGAGCGAGCAGCCAAAATAATGGACAAAACGCCGAACCAGAAAGCGGCCTAGAACCGCGAAAAATCGGGGTGGGCCTTCCTGCGAAGTCTCCGAGGCTTGCCCCAGCCTTGGCCGTTGCCATCGGCCTTGGCGACAGACCGCCGCGCCTTAACAGGCGCGGCGGTGCTTTTTTGGCGGGCCATCTGAATGCGTTTAGGTCTGTTTCAGCACGTCTTGGACATGGGATAGGCTGGACTTTAATTCGGTTTCGAGATGCCGAAGGTCAGAGGCATCGCCTGCCTGCGGCGCGGCGCGCATATCGGACAGCATATTTTGTATGAGATCGCTGACGGGACGCGGCGGAATTTTGCCGTTCGAGCCAAACAATACTGCCTCATCGGCGTCGCCCAATTGATTCGAGCAGAGCGCAATATAACCCGTAGAGGTCAGAAAGACCTTCAAAAGTGAGCCATCAATATAGGTGCTCGCCATACGCTACAGACCTGTTTTACTCTTTATAGCACAATTCGCGCGCCCCTGCGACGAATACCAACTATACTTGGTAGCGCGTAAACGGCCATCCCGTCCAGTCCTTACAGGATGGAATTAAAAGCGATCTTTGCGAGACATCTGCGCAAGCGCCGCGCCGAACTTGGTTGGAGCCAGGAAGAAGTCGGTGAGCGTAGCGGATTGACGCGTAATTATATTGGTATGATCGAACGCGGGGAAACCTCACCGACACTGGATGCCGTAGAGGCGATTTCCAAAGCGTTTGAAGTCAAGCCTTCGGCGATGTTGAACGACACCTAATCGGCACATCCGCGCGGCCTGTCCCAGATTAGCAAAAATGTCAGAGGCCCGAGACGAAGCACGGTTGCGCGAGGGATGGTCTTTGCCACAGGCTTGCAGGCGCATTGCTTGCCGAAAAGAACACGCAGCCAATTTAGAAATAAAAGCAGTCAAACTGTCTCTCTGCGCTGCACATTGAAAAGGCATATGAGTGCGAGAGGCCCACAAAGCCTAGAGCGCGAAGCCATCACTTTTCTCACACTGTGTCAGGCCAAAACGCAGGGCCACCGTCACACGTCTCCACCTCATCATCTGCGCCAAGAGCCAATCCCCGGACTGAACGCTTTAAGCCCTAAGCGAAACCAGCCGCGCCTTAAAACATGCCAGCTGACTTTTTTTCCCCGCCGCTATCGCGGCTCCTCGCGCAACAAAAAAAGTCAGCTTCTATGTGCTCCGCTTCGCTGCGCCCCTTCGGGTTGAGACGCGCCCGGCCTCGCTTTTGCGGGCGGCGTCAGCCGGGAGATTGGCTCCCGGCGGCAAAATAAATGGAGACTGAAACAATGGCACAAGCACTTGGATATGTAACACAAGGTGAAAACGGAAACTTCGAGGGCATCCTCGCTATGGGCCTCAATACCCGCATCCGCATCGTGACCAATGATGCCAAAGAAACCGAGAAACAGCCTGACTTCCGGGTTTATTCCGCAGATGGCGGCGAGATCGGCGGCGGCTGGACACGCACCGGAAAAGCCAGCGGCAAAGACTATATCTCGCTCACACTGGCGTCCCCGATGATCGGCCCGCGTAAAGTTTACGCCAATCTCGGACAGGCCGCAGGCGGTGAGCCGGAAGAGTTTGCCATCCTTTGGAACCCGAAGGACTAGGCCCACACCGCTCAAAAAGAGCCTCATTCGGCGTCCAGCGCCGGGTGAGGTTTTTCGCGTCAGGGTTTAATTAAGTTCCAATACTTCTCTGATACGATAAGGTGTTGAAAACTATGGACAAACGGGCTGATGCGGGAAGATGGGCTGATTTCTGCTGCGCGGCGTATGCCGAATGCAGCATGGGCGTGGGAAGGATTGCGGCGCAATCCTTCCTATCGTGCTGACTATCGCGCACATGCCCATGCCATGCCCGCGACTATTCCGCTTTACGGCGGGGCGCGGCTTTTACGTGCGCCGCGCCGTTATTTGGGTGCCGAAGAATGGGGGCTTTTAACCTATGCCGACCCGTATTTGACGGCAGATAAGGCCAATGTATTTTGGCGTCCCGATTTGCTGGCAGGCGCGCTTAGAGTGAAACTGACACCGCTAGGAACGAGTTCAGATGTTGATGATGGCCCGTCTGATACAATCGTCTTATCGGCACTGAAAACCCGCCGCGTGCTTCTCGAAACCGTGGATGGCGCGCGTCATATCTTGCTGAATGGTCGCCGTTTCTGGATACAATTATATTCAATTAAACGCGCGCCTGTCGGCGATCAAGCGGAAGTCGATATACGCTTTGATGGCGCCGACCACATGCAGCGCAGACTTGATACGGCTGCTCAACTCCTCGCGCTGCACCGCTCGGCTGGCGGAAAATTGTCTTTAATCGGACGACGTAGAAATACGCGCCCACTATCAAATGCGCTCAATGCCTATGACATATGGCATGGGTTTGACCGTCCGAAAGGCAGCCTTGAAGATGTTGCGGAAATGATTGTTGGCAAAGCCAGAATGGCAACAGATTGGGGTGCAAATGATCGGGCCTTGAAAGCCCAAGCCAAGCGCGCTATTGCCAAAGGCGAGGCATTTGTTGCGGGAGATTACCGCCACTTGCTCGCCCAAAAAGTCCTTTAATAATCGTAAAATTCTACGTCACGGAATCGCAACGTCGCGATTGCGTGTCTTCCCTCCGGCCTGAATTTCTGGCTCGATTCGTCTCGCGTTCCGCTCGGAACCCTGCGGCACGCAAGCCCGGTTGCATAGGAGTTTAGTGATGGAGAATGCACAGCCCAGCCCTTATTTACTCGCCGCAGAGGCGGCGGCTTATCTTCGGCTTGAAGAGCGAACGATCAATAATATGCGTTGGCGCGGCGAAGGGCCGTCCTACCGCAAGCATGGCGGCAAGGTCATTTATCACCGTGATGATCTCGATGCCTGGTCACGCACGCGCGACGCCGGAAGCGGGCATACCAATGATAATGACAGCGATGAAGATGACTAGGTCAGCCGATGTTCCGGCGACTGCCGTCATTATTTCTTATCGCAAAAACCGCCAGAATAACCGACTGGTTTTTGGCTTACCAGACATCGAAATTCGGCGCGGCTGGCATCGCAAACTGGCCGTTTTTAGTGCCGGACAAGTCTTCGGATATGAGAGATGGCGCGGCGATAAATATGGCACGCAAGACTGGTCATTGGTGGTTTGCGAGGCAGTCAATACTGGTGCATTTACACAAGTTCAAGGGGTAATGCCGGGTGCAAATTTGCTGCTGCATACGCGCGGAAAAACGAAAACAAAGCGCGCATTACAGTGCTTGGACACGTTGAAACAATGTCAGCCCGCGCTCGAAAATGTGCCGAAAACACTATGGCGTGAGCTTCATCACAGGCTGCTGACAGGACAGAAAGAGGCTCAATTTCTGACAAGTTTGACCGAGGCATATCTATGTTGATGCGCTTCATTCCAGCCGCCGCTGTCACTGCTTTTTGCGCGGCGAGTCTTTGGCAAATAATCTCACCGCCTGCGCCAAAACTGATTTACAACAAGACGACCAGCGCTCCCATCGGGTGGTATGCAGTAGAGTCCAAACGCCCCCTAAAACGTGATGATCTCGTCGCAGCCTTTGCGCCAGCAGAGGCGCGAAAGCTGGCCGCTGATCGGGGGTATTTGCCTGAGCATGTGCCCCTTATCAAAACTGTTTGGGCGATTGGAGGGGAGCGGGTCTGTCATGACGGTTTGTCGGTGCGTGTCCCAAACCGTCCTGATATCTCCGCCCACGGGCAGGATGGTTTGGGACGCGCAATGCCGGTCATATCGGGCTGCTACACATTGAACGCAGACGAAGTCTTCCTTGTCTCTCTAGATGTGCAGACCAGTTGGGACAGCCGGTATTTTGGGGTCGTATCGGAAGACCTTATTGTCGGGCCGGTCCGGTTTCTCGGCAAAGAGTTGGTACAGTCGGTAAAAGTTGGGAGCAGGCTGGGCACGGGGTCATGGCGTGGAGTGCTATGGTAAACCCGCCGTCGGTTCTATTTTGTGGACTCTGGCGC
>OJEO01000043.1_pt1 | contig 82894 bp, 64 predicted proteins | sample 1593621 | NCBI WGS metagenome assembly OJEO01 (sample SAMN05416875, study PRJEB24817) | seawater metagenome | isolation source: Sea water | place: Canada:Atlantic | collected 2013-11
CGGTTGAAGGTATTAACCTAACAAGCTTCGCGCCACCGTCTGAAGACCTAGCGCGCCCAGCAATTCCTCTTAAAGCTGTTTAAGCTTAAGAGAAAGTAAGCGCCTGTTTGTACTTATCTTGCATTAAGCTAAGTATGAGCTAGGCTCTTTCTAAGAACAAAATGAGTGACTAGAATAAAAGATTAGAAAGACGCACAAAAGATGGATGACGATGAGTGGATTTTTAGACCAGATAGCTTTTATAAAAAGGGCTTAACGTTTGAATGTAGCTCTCCGATTTGATCGGCTTCTACTGACTGAGATTGAAAATTTAGATTACTGATTGCTTAAAAAAACCGCTTCCCTTGATTCTAATGACGAAAGTCTAACGATGAAAAGGGAGAGCGGTTTTTTTATGGGTGCAATATATAAGACGTTACGATTTAACCAAAAAGGGATAATTGAAAAGAGTCGGAAGCGGTCCCCTCTTGATGTCGATAAGGGGTTTACTTTACGTTTATGAAAAGTAAAAATTTCAGCGAGTGCCGAAAGCCCTGCCTTTTCTGGATAGATAATTCCTCCCACTCTATGGGAGGTGTAATTTCCGACTACCAGTTCATCGGGATATATTTCTATACTTTTATTTTGCAGTACATAACACATGGCTTCAGCGGCCTGTATTTCTACCGGCTTATTTCGATTCAATTTATTCTTGTAGTATTCCGTCCAAAGAATGGCTCTTTCCGGACAAATCGCTCGAATGGCATTATTAACTGAGTTTTTTAGGATTTCAATGCGATCGCTCATATTACCTTCTCCGCCCGCTTAGCGGGCTGTGAAACTAAGATTAAATGACTATGAATTGACTATGACTATTAATATGAAGATAGGCCTACGAAGCTTAATCGCTGAGTGGCTCATGACTTATATTTCGGCTGAACCAAAGTAACCCTGCGGCCCCCGCTGTGGAGACAATCTCCAGAGCCAGTAAAAAATCTGCAGTGGCATTAGGCATACCATCAAGCAACAAACTTATTAATCGGCCAACAACCAGGCCGAAAGTGATTGAGAAAATCATCCAAAGTGCGGGTCGGCGCGCTGACGCGGCAATAGCACCCGTCAGCATGATTAAGGCAAAAGCTAGGTGCATTCCCCCATAGTTGGCTCGAATTTCATTCGTTGCGCTGATCGAAGTCGGCTGCAGTTCGATGGCAGTCATGGCTGCGACTGGGTCGTACAAGGTATTTAAACCGATCAGTAGAAACGCAATGGCTGACATACTCAAAAAAAGTCGACTTAAAAAGATCATTTTACTTCCACCATCTTAGAGTCTGTTTTGGCCGTCTCGACTTCTTCAGCGGCCGTATTTCCTGTCTGTTTTCCGTCCATCTGTACGGTTGTCCAGGTATGAATAGGTGTATGACCTGAACGCTCCCACTCCGGTGGCTTCCAAAGATGCTTTAGCCGCTCGGAAAGCTTGCCGGGTGCCATCACGTCTCGAATCATATCGACAAGTTCATGCAGGTTCATTACAAACCAGTTATAGCTTTTGATCTGTTTTACGATGCCGTATTCGGCCTTTTCTTTTTCTGCCTCATAGGTTGAAAAAATATGGTCGTAGATCATGATGACTCCGCCGAAGTTTTTATCAATATATTGTGGGTTACGTCCGTGGTGCACGCGGTGGTTAGACGGCGTATTTAGTGACCATTCCAACCACGGGTGCAACTTTGTAATGCTTTCGGTATGCACAAACCACTGGAATGCGAGGTTCAATCCTAATAAACCAAGAATTAGGTCGGGGCTAAAACCGATGAAAACAGCCGGTGCGAAGAATATCCAAGTGCCCACAATGCCATTAAGAATGCTTTGTCGCGCCGCCGTAGACATATTCATGATTTCGCCGCTGTGATGGGATACGTGTTGCGACCAAAACCAGCGCACTCTATGTGCTGTACGGTGATACCAGTAGTAACAAAATTCTTGAACAAAAAATGCCAGAATTATTGTGAGGGCATTCACAGGGATGGTATAGAGACGATGATCCCAGACGAAAATATAAACAGCTGCGACATAAACTATGTTCATAACCGCACCGAAGACGTAGTAACCACCGCCTAACGAAAAGTTGGCAAAAACCTCGGGAATATAAAATGCCTGCCCTTTTGTGGCTGCCCAGTTTCCGCTTTTAATTCTTCGATAGAGCCACTCAACAAGAAAGCCCAAAACAAAAATAGGGACCATTGGAATCAGGATCATCTCATTGAGCGTAGGTTCACGCCCGAACAGATCGGTCAGGGTTTCGGTGATAAAACTAAACAACTGCATATGAACTCACTCCTTTTGCGCCGTTATTATTAATATTCAGCGATTTAAAAACTGCAGTAATTATGACTCTGTCTCTTGATTGCGTCTTGACCGGAACGTATAGTATTTGACATTTTCAGTCAGGCATAACGAATGACCGCTGCGATTCAAGTTTCTTCCCAGATATTAAATATTCTGCTGCGTTATATTGACGAAGAAGGCATTGCTAACGCTGATTTTCGCTCTCGCATCGAAGCAGCAAAGTCTGTTGATCGCATCAGTATCGAGCATTGGTGGGGCTTACTGGAAGAGCTCGCGACACTTCACCCGATACCTGCGCTGGGTATCCAGATTGGTATGCGAGGCGAAATCCAAGATGCCGGTATTTTGGGATATCTGGCGGCTTCTTGTGATTCCCTAGTTGAAGCCGTTGCACGGTTGCAGCGCTTTGAACCACTGCTACAAAATTTGTCCCATTCTTGGGTGAAAATAAAACAAGACCATATCTATATCGGCTGGGAAGGCAGTGGTAATGAGTCAACTGTATTATCCAATGATGTGGTGGTATCAGGAACCCTGGCTTTTATCCGCAAGCTTATTGGTACTCAAACATTTACGCCGTTAGAAGTGGAGCTAGCGGGGATTCCTGTTGACGAGCAGAAAGAATATGAGAGATTATTAGGCTGCCCTGTGGTCATTACCGACGACGTATTGGCGATGAAGTTGCCATTAAGTATGCTGCAGCTATCGATTGATAACAGTAATCCTCAACTTAGATTGATTCTGGAGCAGCAAGCAGAATCGATACTGGCTACGTTGCCTAAACCGGATGAATTTCTTAAGGACATACAGCAGCACATACTGAATGGCTTAGAGGTTGGCCAACTCAGCATGAAGTGGCTGGCTGGGAAGTTAGGGATTTCTGAGAGCAGTCTTTATCGGAAGTTGAGTGAGCGTGGGCGCAGCTATCAAAACCTTTTGGATGAATTGAGATACCAGCTTGCAATTCGTTACATCAAAAACCCCGACTTGAGTTTGACTGAAATTAGTTTGATGCTGGGTTTTTCCGAGCACAGCGCGTTCACTCGAGCATTTAAAAAGTGGGTCGGGCAAACCCCACTTAAATATCGGAATAGTTTTTTGAAGGTAGATCGTAACAGCATTTCTTGAGTAGGTATGACTTTCTACCGAGGCTATTGGTCAGCGAGATCATGATTGCCTCTGACGATTGAACATTAAAATCAACATTAAACCGATACAAGACGGGCTTTAGCCAGTTTTCAGCGCTCTATTATTCTTCAGCTCTTCTGGCATATCTGTTTTAGAGAATATAAGGGGGTATACCGAGCCTGAGTTAACAAAAACAATAGGCTTATCTATCGGTCATTTTAATTGATTTTAAGGCTCGTATTATTATCAAACTTTCAATCAGGATCATTACAGCCTACTGACCCTTGTACCAAATTATAACGAGGCATTATTAACCTCAATTACCCTGCATAAGTTTTAGCCATTTAGCCAGATGAGGCAGCGCCAGTAATTTATCTCTTAAGTGGCTGCTCCTAACCACTTCACTCAATTGCCCCGCCAAAGAAAAATCAGCAATCGAAATGGTAGCGCCACCTACGTACTTGGGAAGTTCTATCGAAATACGCTGGTTTCACTTTCGATGATTCACATCCAAAAGAAGCAGCACGTACTAAGTACGAAAACATCATGTACCTAGAACACCCTGGTTGTAACCTATGTATGGGTAACCAAGAGAAAGCAGAAGCTGGTGATACTGTATTAGCTACTTCTACTCGTCTTTTCCAAGGCCGTGTTGTTGAAGACTCTACTGAGAAGAAAGGTGAATCTCTACTAGGTTCAACTCCAATGGTTGTATTGGCTTCTATCCTAGGCCGTTTCCCAACGATTGCTGAGTACAAAGAAGCGGTTGATGGTATTAACCTAACAAGCTTCGCGCCACCGTCTGAAGACCTAGCGCGTCCAGCAATTCCTCTTAAAGCTGTTTAATAACTGCTAAAGAGAGAGATTGCGCCTAGCTGTACTTCACTTGAATTAAGTTGAGTATGAGCTAGGCTCTTTCTTAAGAGCAAAATGAGTGACTAGAACAAAATATTAGAAAGACGCACAAAAGATGGATGACGATGAGTGGATTTACTTTGACTAAGCTTAGTTGAGGCATGCAGCTCTCCGATTTGATCGGCTTCTACTGACTGATACGAAAATTTAGATTACTGATTGCTTAAAAAAACCGCTTCCCTTGATTCTGATGATGAAAAGGGAAAGCGGTTTTTTTATGTTTAAATTACTTCAAGCACTTTTAAGACCCTAAAGCATTTTAAAAGTGTTATTCACCAATAGATTTGAGAGTTAAGTAAAAAAATCACAACTATCTTGGAGTAATCTGCCTTAAGGCTCGCTGCCAGAGCTAATTTAAAATTTCACTTCTGAGCCCACATATAAAACATCAATTAGCTTTCCAGAACCATTTTTTATTTCTTTGCTTAAACCATCAGATGCTAACTCAACTTTAGATTGAATCGATTCTACTTGGGCTACAACAGCTACATTATTAAAAATAAGATAGTTTATTAGTAATATCTGGGGCAAGCCTTAAAGATTCACCTCCGACTAATTCTTCATGCCAAGTGACATTAGCCCCCGTTCGAGTGACCATTTCATTAACGGATGCTTTAATTATTTCAAAAGATCTCTGCTCAGCTAATTCTTTTCTTCTCGCTCAGCTTTAGTTTGAAAGTAAATAGTTAATAAAAGCCCGTTTATTAATGTAAAGGCAATTAACCATACTAGTTTATTCATATTTCATGCACCATATTAAATAGTTCGCGAATTTTTTACTGAGACACAGAAAAATTAATTTCACTCACTTTATTCAGATTCACGTTTTTGCATGCAATCCAAAGATTATAATTATCCTGCATCGCCAACCAGCTTTCTGCTGAACGGCCAACTGGGTTGCCATAAAACGGCAACTGTAACCAAAAGGCTCAAGATAAGTATCGCTAATAAACTCACCAGGATGCGGGGGATTATGCATAATCATTAGTGATAGTCCTCGTAATTTATAATGTAGGCATTGCCGTCGATAAATTCAAAAGTAACACGCCAATTGCCATTAACCGATATTGAGTAAATACCCGTGCGATCACCCTTCAAACTATGAAGCTGATAACCGGGTAAATCTACGTCATCAATATCACTCGCGGTATCGATAGCCACCAATTGCATTCTAAGCTTATGTTCGTGCTTAGCCTGAATACCAGCAATACTGCCTGTGTCAAAGAACTTTTCAGTCCTTTATGCTTGAATGATTAGATAATTTTATATTCTATTACTAATACCAGCGGAGTCTTTCGGCCATTTCATTGATAGCCCTAGACTTATAAAACTTCCAGAGAAACCTCCACGAGCCGCAAATATTACCTTTTCGAATCAAATAAAGCACAAAAATGAGCCGCAAATACATTATTTACGGCTCAGACGGTATTTTAAGCAACCCTATGTTGGTGAAGAAGTGAACTATATTTGGCAACACAAGCAATGGCCCCACTTTGTCTACGATAGCGAAAAGCTCTCTGCCTTGGCCTATCAATACGCTAAGCAGAAGGTTTAGGTGCGCCAGTGGTATTAAGTATGTCTACGCATATTGAGAAAAACAGAAAGGCTTATTACCAACAGCTAAACCAAGCAAGCTGTTGTGACGGCAATGATCTGGATGATAAAAGCGCTTTGGATATTACATCTTGGCTTATATGGTTTATCGAAACACTGATTGCTGCACAAAAAGATGCTGAGTCTAAAATGGCGTTGGTATTTCAAAAAACTCAGTTTTGGCAGCGTCACAAAGAGACCAAGCTTTCATCTCGCCAAACGGCTGCACTCAATAAAATATTTAAAGCCGGTAAAGAAGGTTTTCCTAATGGTATTAGCGCTCAGAAATATGCTGCTTTGGCTAAATGTGCCAAAGCAACCGCGACTCGTGATCTGGGTGATTTGGTTTTAAAGGGCTGCCTTAAGGTTGAAGGGGTCGGCCGTGGTGTACGTTATACGCTATGCGTTGACATTCAAATTCCCGTCAATTAATGCTAACCTAAATGCTGAAACACATTCGGATTTGCAATCAGTATGATCACCATTGAAGTTATTGCCCCTTCTTCCAATGAAGACGCCATTACCCGTATTGCAAAACAGAATGAAGCCACGGATTATTGGATTAGCAGCTCGAGTGAAAAACAAATAGCCATTAAGATATTGGTGGATAAATCAAAATCCCAAAAAATTCTCGATCAATTACAGAAACTGATGAAAGGTAAAAGTAATTTCCGCGTGCTGGCAAGCCCTTTAGAAATCGCTTTGCCGTATGAAAAAACCAGTACCAGTAATAGCAACGTTACCATCTCGCGCGAAGCGTTATTAAGCCAATTAAAAGTGCAAGGTAAATTAGATAGCCATTATCTTATGCTGGTATTTTTAAGTACCATTGTGGCGGCGATTGGCTTAATTCAAAACAACGTGGCGGTAATTATTGGCGCCATGGTAATTGCGCCTTTATTAGGCCCTAACTTAGCACTGTCGCTGTCAACAACACTAGGCCAAGTAAACGGCATTTGGGATGCTCTGTGGACGTTGGTAGTCGGCATTGTATTTGCCTTATTATTGTCTGCGGGTCTTTCGCTATTTTATCCCGACCTAGTGCTCACCCCAGAATTGTTATCAAGAACCAGTGTCGGCATCGATGGCTTAGCCTTAGCGTTGGCTTCTGGCGCCGCGGCAGCGTTATCCATTACCACCGGTGTTTCATCGGTATTAGTAGGCGTTATGGTCGCCGTCGCCTTGTTACCACCCACAGTGACATTGGGAATTTGTTTGGGAATAGGCGCTTTACCAGAAGCAAAAGGCGCAGCCTTTTTGCTGGTTGCCAACATTGCTTCTGTGAACCTTACGGCTCAACTGACTATGCGCTTTAAGGGCATTAAACCCAGAGAAGAAGAGCATCATCGCACCGCTTTAATGGTGTTCGTTATCGGCATATTGTGTTGGTGCGCGTTAATTGCGTATTTAATTTACGATTTATACTTTGCGCAAAGCATTTCTTAATCGCCTGCAAATAACAGGCGCTAAAATAAATTCATTAAACTTCAAATTTAATGTGCGGCACTGCCTCTTTACGATTATCAATACGAGGCTTACACAGCAATAATCGTGAAGAACTTATGTGTTTTTCTTCAACCATATACTGCTTAAACGCATTACCACGTTGTTCAGACAGCTTTATTAAGGCTTCTATTTCTACCGCTGTTAATTTTTCGCCTCTTTCTTTTCCAATATCGGCGGCGGTTGAAACCCCGCACAACTTAATCTGTAAATCCGATTTATCGGTTAATAACTCACTGAACGTGGTTATAAATTCTTGCTGATCATCACCTACTTCGATTGCTGTCGGAGTATAATTCAAGTTACTGATTTCTAATTTTAATAAGTGCTTATCCGCAGCGATCACAATTTTAACCAAGCTCGCATAAGGTACAAAAGTCATGGTTAAGTAATCTTTTGCCGTTGCAATAGTCGCTCGCTTAACCAGCAAGGTAACAAATCCAGAAAGACCAAATGATGGGCTGCTGGTATCACCCGAAATTGGTAAATTAAGATCCACATTACCGTCACTGTCTTTTAACATGCCTAAAGCCGTGTTAAAGGGTATGTAACTATTGCTGCTGTTATCATTTTTTTCATAATCTTCTAAAGAACTTAACTCAATCCCACGCAACAGAATATGCGAGTTACCTTTAATTTTTGTGCCTAACAATTCTACTTCGAGCTTCAAATCGAGCTGCCCACTTTCTATTTCATAGCCCAGTGCATCTTTTACATAAGCAGTGAGCGCAGCCAACTCCATTTGGTTTAATTGCCCTTGAATAGAATATTCTGGAATGGTTAAAAATGGCTTAGCATTGATTAGCACATCAAAACTAGCATATTGATTACTGCTACCTTTAACGCTAATAACCGTTGTTTGACTCGGTTGTAAATTATCAATAGGCCCTATAGATAGCTCGGTAAATTTCGCATAACGTGCATAATGAGGTGATACGCTGCGGTCGTTAAACTGAACCGTGGCACTGTCAGTTATACGCATTTTATTTAAGCTAACTTGAAATTTTAGTTGCCCGTCTGCAGCGTCAATATTCTTAGCTTCATTGATTTCACTTGCTTTACTGATTTTACTAGCCTCGCTGAGCTTTTCATCTTGCGCAGGGCTGTCTGTTAGCGCTTGTGAGATTTCCTCCACCGTCATAATTAAATTCTTAATCTGCTTTTCTGGACTCAGCTGAACATTAGATTTAACACCGGCTAGATCAATCGTGTCGATACTCACCGAATCATTGTTTAACTCAATGTCATTAATGATCAGTTGTTTAAAAAGGGCTAATGCAGGTATCTCATTTTCGGTGTCATTAGAGAAAAAAGTATCTTTTAAGCGTGTGTTATTAATGCTCAGTGAGAACTTTTCAGCCTTGCTTGCAAACGTAATACCTTGCAAACCCAACTGAGCAATGGCGACCAGTATTTGGTTAGAGGTTTGATTAAAAATGTGCAAGTCTTGCCAAACAACATTGCCACTGCCGCTAACGGTTATCGCAGGGTTTTGGTCATCGCTTGCGTCGTAATTTTGGTCTCTACTTTCGTTATTAGCCATTTTGCTGAGCAAGGGCAAATCTACGGTAATTAAGGGACTTGTAAAAGAATGCTCAGCCAATGCTAAATGAATGTCTTTTTTATTAACTTCAATACCCTGAGTTGCAAATAGCAAATCCCGCACCTGCAAGCGCAAACCTTGCTTAGTAAGCTGTATTGTATGTTGCCCTTTATAACTTAAAAAACCATTATCAAGGGTTATATAGGGGGCTAACAAAGCATTAAATTTTTGGAGATCAACATCAGCCATATTCACTTCAAATTGAATGTCACCCTCTTGGTTAATCAATTCGGTGGAAGCCTGCAAAGACACATCGGCATCATTAAACTGCGCCAATAAATTTAGCGACACGTTTTGTAATGTCGGGGTTATTTTTACGACCTTCATACTGAGATCTTTCAACTGCAAGACATGAGATTGGCCTTGAGCTCGCAACTCAATATTGGCATTAGTAAGCTGCATTTTAGGCATAATCAATTGCAGTAAATTTTGCACAGCAGCTGATTCTGGCTCTTTTATGTTTGAGCTGCTTGCTTCTGAGCTGCTTACTTTTGAGCTGCTTGCTTTTGATAGTGGTACAGCGAAACCGGCAACAGTTAACGCCTCTTGATCGCCCTCAACAACTAGCGATAAACCATCGATCAGAAACGTTTCTACATTAATTTGATTCGACAATAAGTCCAGCGCACTTACCTTCAATACCAAAGACGGTAGCGCAAAAACGGTTTCAGTCTGAGTGTTCAGGGCTAAGTTGTTAATGGTCAAACTCGACATAAATGGATTAAAACGAATACTGGTATCGTCCGCTAAAAACAAATTATGCGGTTGTAAATACTGAGCAATAAAGTAATTAGCGGCAAGTGGAGAAAAACCCCAAACCAATGTCCATATTAATAAATAGCCACCGACTAATAAAACAGTCGCTGTTTTAACTACTTTTTTAACTGTTTTGCTAACTGTTTTTCTAACTGTGGGCTTTATCACTTGGGCAGAAGCACTCGCTTGTGGAACTTTAGACATTAAAACTATCCTTAACCTTGTGACCTGTATGCATAAAATTTGCTAACGCTGTCGTGTCCATCATTATAACTTTTATCAGTATTGTTGTGATCAAGTTAACCAGAAAACCGTATAATAGATTGAAAATTAATAACATATCGAACACAGCAAACATCAATACAACGCCTAGGATCTAAACCATGTCATTTGACCAGCTACTTGAATCTGCACAAAACACCCAAGATGTTTCAGTTAATACCAGCTGGGGTCAAGGAAGAACATTGTTTGGTGGTATTTCTGCAGCATTGGCTTTTAATCAAACGCGCCAGTTAGTCGATCCACAGCGACCTTTACGGTCATTATCGGTTAATTTTAGCGGACAAGCCTTAGCAGATACGCCTTTTTCTTTATCCCACGATGTGCTGTCTAATGGTAAATCGATTAGCCAAGTAACGGCTAAAGTCGTGCAAAATGACCGAACAGTTACTCACGTCGCTGCTTGTTTCGGACTAGAGCGCGAATCAGGCATTCACGTTAATGCAGAAAAAGTCGATTTACCGAAGCTTGGCACGCATCCACGCATGCAGTATATGAAGGGACTGACACCGGAGTTTGTGCAACATTTTGAGTTTGAATACTGCAAAGGCGGTTTTCCATTTACTAACAGCCCATTAAATGAACTAGCCGGCTGGGTAAGATTTAAAAAACCTGTTACAGATTTTTCCGAAGCCCATTTAATTGCCTTAATCGATGCGTGGCCACCCACTGTTTTGCAAAAACTTAAAGGTTTTGCGCCCTGTGCTACCGTCAGTTGGAATCTTGAAGTCATTCAACCCATAGCACTATTAGAGCAACCTATTGCCGGTGACGACTGGTTATATTACGAAGCAGAAATCAAACAAGCCCATCATGGTTATGCTCATACTGAAGCAAAAATATACAGCGCAAATGGCACCCTGCTGGTGCTTAGTCGTCAACTGGTTGCTATTTACGACTAAACAATCGGCTTTACCCGAAAACGGTTTGATTAATACTTTATAAATTGATTTTTAAGGTCATCAATACTGCCAATATCAATGCCTAAATCATTGATTAAACCGTTGTTTAAGCCATAAACAAAGCCATGTAAAAATAACGATTGATCTTTTTTCCAGGCGTCTCTTACAACGGTTGTGCGAGCAAGATTACGTACTTGTTCCATCACATTCAATTCACACAATCGATCACGGGCATCATCGTCAGACAACAGAGACAGTTCATCCATGTGTTTATAATGAACATCTTTAACATGGCTGAGCCAGTTATCGACCAAACCGTGTCGACAATCATTATAAGCCGAATGCACACCACCGCAGCCATAATGGCCGGTAACAATAATGTGTTTTACTTTTAGTACTTCAACCGCAAATTGAACCACTGATAAGCAATTTAAATCAGAATGAATGACTTGGTTAGCAACATTACGATGAACGAATACTTCCCCTGGCATTAAACCAACAATTTGATTTGCAGGTACTCGGCTATCGGAACAACCAATCCATAAATACTCAGGATTTTGCTGCTTACTTAAACTGGCAAAAAAATCAGGATTTTCTCGGCTGACGGTTTCAGCCCACTCTTTGTTACTGTTTAATAATCGATGCAATGTTGACATAGTAAATTCTACTTTTATTAGATAAGCGCATATTAAATAAGCGCAGGCTCTTTAGCTAAGTGGGCAAATTTTGATGGAGATTCTAACAAACGATCAAGACCTGGATACTGCTGACCGAACAAGGTTCGCCATAACCAACCACTGTCTAGGATATCGCGACAAGCAATCAACTGTTTGTTATACATATTTGCGCGGCGATCAACTTTTCGACTCACCGACAGCAGCCAATTTTTTTGCTTGTAGGTTCCTCTTAAATAACCACCAGCCCCTTCGTGATAAGCTAAATATAAACGATAAGCGTCGTGTTTTTGAATGCCGGTGCGTTTAATCGTTTGGGTATTGTACCAACCAATAAAATCAACCGCGTCAACAAAATCATCACGGTCTGCGCTCCATTGATCTGTGTGTTTTTGATATTCGCGCCACGTGCCATTTAAGGCTTGCGTATAACCATAAGCGGTTGACGGATAATCACCCGGAAATATCCATAAAAACCATTCTCTGGGTGGGCGAGCGTCTTCAACAAACTTTGATTCTTGGTGAATGAAAGCCATTGTCACCCCAATAGGAATTCCATACTTTTGTTCAACTTCTTTAGCCGCATTATACCAGTCGTAATACTCATCAAAAATTTCACACACATTGTCTAAGTTTTTAGGCGGTGTTGTAGCGCAACCCGCTAATACACTAAAAGCAATAAGCAAATAGATAAAGGGTTTAAACGCGATGAGCACAATCAAACCCCTTCTACGTGATGTTGCTGTAACAACGCAATAAAGCCTGCTTCATCTAAGACATCAATGCCTAAAGATTGTGCTTTGGTCAATTTAGAGCCGGCTTTTTCACCTGCCAGCAAACAATCGGTTTTTGCCGACACGCTGCCAGTTACCTTGGCGCCAAGCCCTTGAAGATAATGTTTGGCATCGTCGCGCGCCATTTCGTTAAGCGTTCCGGTAATCACAAACACTTTACCCGCTAAAGGTAATTCCGCTTGCTGATCAGCAGAAGCAGGCTCAGACTCTGCCCACTGCATACCCACTTTTTTTAGTTGCTCTATAATAGTCTGGTTATGCGGTTCAGCAAAAAAAGCCAAAATATGCTTGGCTACAATTTCACCCACATCGGGCACAGCTAACAAAGTCGTTTCATCAGCGTGCTGAATACGCTCTAAAAAACCAAAATAATCGGCTAAATTTTGCGCCGTAGTGACACCCACTTCTCGTATCCCTAGTGCGTATAAAAAACGCCCTAAGGTTGTGCTTTTGGCAGTTTCTAAAGCATCTAATAAATTTTGTGCAGACTTGGTTGCCATTCTATCTAAGCTGGCAACATCGTTTAAATTTAAATGGAACAGATCATCAAACGAGTTAATAAAACCAGCATCAACCAATTGCTCAACCAGCTTATTACCCAAGCCATCGATGTCGAGCGCTTTACGCGAGGCAAAGTGTTTAATCGCTTCTTTACGCTGAGCGCCACAATACAAACCACCACTGCAACGCGCTACTGCTTCGGTTTCTATGCGCTCTACATTAGAACCACAAACAGGGCACTCAAGCGGCAAAACAATATCTTTAACCGTGTTAGGGCGGCGGTCTAATACCACAGAGACAACTTGTGGTATTACATCACCGGCACGACGAATGATAACTTCATCACCAATTTTTACCCCAAGTCGAGCGATCTCATCCATGTTATGCAAGGTGGCATTACTGACCATCACACCGGCGACATGAACCGCTTTTAAGCGCGCCACTGGGGTCAGCGCCCCTGTTCGGCCGACTTGAAAATCAACACCTTCAAGAGTTGTGATCTCTTCTTGTGCAGGAAATTTTGCTGCAATGGCCCAGCGCGGCGCACGGGCGACAAATCCCAAGCGCTGTTGCAAGCCAAGATCATTTATCTTAAATACAATGCCATCAATGTCGTAATCTAAACTATCACGCTTTTTACTCAATTCTGTAAAGTAATCAACGCAGGCATCTATACCCTTTACAACAGCCATGTCACTGTTAATTTTAAGGCCCCAATGTTTAATACTATTTAAAATCTCGCTGTGGGTTAAGGGCAATTGAAATTCGTCTGACACCACGCCAATGCTGTAAGCACAAAATTCCAATGGTCGTTTAGCAGTGATGCGCGAATCCAGCTGTCGCAAAGAACCAGCGGCGGCATTGCGCGGATTGGCAAATACTTTACCGTCGTTAGCGCGGGCATCTTGGTTTAGTTTTTCAAATCCCGCTTTGGGTATATAAATTTCACCCCGTACTTCAACACGCTGAGGAAAATCGTTTTTATCTAACGACCCTCGCAATGACAAAGGCACATTTTTAATCGTGCGTACATTAAGGGTAATGTTCTCCCCAGTACTGCCATCACCGCGTGTGGCTGCTTGAGTTAGTTGACCTTGCTCGTACAACAAGCTCACCGCTAAACCGTCAAGTTTAGGCTCACAGGCATATTCAATCGGCTGACTTAAGTTAAACGTGCTGGCATCAATGTCGTTTTTTAAGCGGGCTTTAACCTTACGCTCAAAATCAATAAGCTCGTCTTGGTTCATCGCATTATCAAGCGACAACATTAGGCGTTCATGAGTCACTTGCGAAAAACTGGCTAGGGCCTGCGCGCCTACTTTTTGCGTCGGAGAATCACTGCTAATAGCGTCTGGGTTTTCTGTTTCTAATACTTGCAACTCACGAAACAAACGATCGTATTCTGCATCCGGCACCGTCGGTGCGTCGAGTACGTAATATTGATGGCTATAAGCATTTAACTGCTCACGTAATTGCTGGATACGCTTTAATGCTTCAGCTGAAATTGTCATATTTAAAAGGCTGCTTTAATCCGGTTGCGTTATTTTGCACTGCAAATAGCTGCTTAACACTCATTAATATTTATTGGCCAGTTTTTGTTTACGCACATAATCTCGCACCTGCTGACGATTGTGTTCAATGGTTTGTAGCGCCATAATGCTGTGCGTTTCATCGTGCACATCGCCGCCTAAATTACGTGCAATCACCGATGCCATTTCAGACATAGCTTCAAACGCGTCCATGGCTTTTTCTGGCCCCGGCAAACTCATGAATAAACTTAAACCATGAATACGCTCGTGCATTAATTTCTCCGGATCAAAAGTACCGGGGTTGAATGAGTTTGCCATAGAAAATTGTACACGACCTTCGCCATGCTCTTGTTCAAAACGATGGAAAATGTCTTTTTCGCCATGGCGTAAATCACAATTATTCACCAAGTATAAAATATCTTCACCACAGAAGCCTTCTTCATCATGAGGAACAACGTGGGTTATCAATACCAAATTAGCAGTTGCTCGATTGGCAAGAATCTCGGCATTGGCCCCCGGTTTTTTAACCGGAGCATAAGCTGCTTGGGTTAACATGTCGGCGGCTTGTTGGCGGCCATCATCAATAGGTTGTTCTACTGTGTGAGCAGTTTCTGGTTTGGCTGGATTAGCGTCGGTTGATACAGCATTGGTTGATACAGCATTGGTTGATACAGCATCGGTTGATACAGCATCAATAGATACGTCAATTTGAGCATCAAGCCTAGAGTCGGCCAGAGAATCATTCATATCTAAAGCAAGATCTGCGCTGTTATTAGAGCCTATATGATCATCGCTGTCTTTTTGATCAAATGCTGCTGAGGTTTTAGCCGTTAACGCTGCAACGTCTAAGGCCTCGTGGCTAACATTATCAGTAACCGGTAAAGGCTCTTCACCTAGCTCTTCAACATCCATTAACAAAGGAACATGTTCGTCTAAATTTAAGGGCTGAGCGTTGTGAGAAAAATGGCCTTTTCTATTTGCTTGAGATGGCGAACGTTCTTTTGCTGCAAACGAATCTGTTTTAGCACCATCCCACTCATTAATTAAGGCATTGTTATCGTCGCGCTCTTTCTTTTCAGTCGCTTCAGTCGCTTCAGTCGTTTCAGTCGATTCAGTATTTTGAAAATCGTCTGCAGCAAATCTGCTGCCGGTTGCTGGCGGCTGCGAAGGCTCCACCATAATATTATGACCATCGTCTGGAATAAGCTCAGCACGGTTATTGTCTATATCATCAAGAGCAGACAGGCTTGGCAAGTCATCCAATTGATTTTTAAAGGCAACCGCTTCATCTAATAATTCATCATGCGATTGCTGGTCATCGATCACCCGCGCGCCACCATTGGGTAATTCAGAGGCAAAATCTTCTTCTGGAAATTTAAAATTACCCTGAACATCAATTTTCAACGCTTCTTGTCGTGCTCGGCGCATGCGACGAAAGCCATCAACAAGAATCGCCAGCATGATGATACTTCCTAGTATGACCAAAACTGTTCGTAGATTTAGCTCCACTTTATCACCCTCTTATCAGCGGTTGTTTGAGCCGTGTTTATGTCAGCATCCGCTTGTTGATCAACAAGTTGCGGTGTCTGCGTTATCGCTTTATTTTCCATAATATACTTAAACTCTTGTCGATTATAATTCATCATGCTTCAACCATTTTTGCAGCTTCTTCGATATCTACAGATACCAAACGCGAAACCCCAGGTTCATGCATGGTTACACCCATTAATTGATCGGCCTTTTCCATGGCGATTTTATTATGGGTAATATAAATAAATTGTACCTTTTCTGACATCGCTTTTACTAGCCGAGCATAGCGCCCCACGTTAGCATCATCCAATGGCGCATCTACTTCATCCAGCATACAAAACGGCGCGGGATTAAGTTGAAAGATTGAAAATACCAAAGCAATTGCAGTTAATGCTTTTTCACCGCCGGATAACAAATGAATGGTGCTGTTCTTTTTACCTGGTGGCGACGCCATAATTGCAACACCGGTGTTTAACAAATCATCACCAGTCATTTCTAAACTGGCGTGACCACCCCCAAATACTTTAGGAAATAATTCTGCAAGCCCAGAGTTTACTTTATCAAATGTTTCTTTAAAGCGCGTTTTAGTTTCACGATCAATTTTATGAATGGCATTTTCAAGTGTCGCTAAGGCTTTTTCTAAATCTTCATGCTGGGCATCGAGGTAGATTTTACGCTCAGATTGAATTTTATATTCATCAATCGCGGCTAAGTTAATCGCACCTAAACGACGAATGCGTTCAGCAATGTGCTCCAACTCATCACTCCACTGCTGAATATTCGCATCATCAGGCAAACCCGCCAATACGCCATCGAGTGTTAAATCATCTTCTATTAACTGCTCAACAATACTGTTACGGCGAATGTTTAATGACTGAGTTTCCATGCGTACTTGTTCCAGCTGAGTACGCAAATCTAAACCTGCTTTTTCGGCCACAGCTCGATCTTTTTCAAACTGTCTTAACTGGGCATCCACCGCTTCTAACTCACGACGGGCATCACTCATAATCTGCTCAGCACCAAGACGCTTTTCAAGCAACTCTTCTAGCTGCATTTTTAATTCTTCAAGATCAGAATCATGATCACGATTTTGATTTTGTTGAATCTGCGATTTACGCTCTTGGCTGCGCTGCATTTGTTGATGCAAACGTTCTACCGCCTGCGATAAACCTTGCTGCTGACTGATCAACCCCTGATAACGCAGTTGTAATTGATGTGTTTGATCTTTTTGTTGGCGAGCCATTATGCGCGCTTGTTCAATGCGAGTGGTCGTTTGCTCGCGCTGTGATTGCAAAAGACTGCGCTGGTCAGCGTCTTGATCCATATTTTCCATGGCGTCTTGCCACTGAATACGCGCTTCACTGATTTGCTCTCGCTCCAATGCCTGCAACTCATTGACTTCGACCAGTTCGTTATTAATTTTGTCGGTGCGCAATGCTAACTGCTCTGCACGCGCCTGCTTACCCGATAACTGCGACTGAAACTCGGCCAACTGACGGGCAAAGGCGGTCATTTCTTTTTGCTGAACTTCACGCTGCTGTTCTAAATTACGCAGTTTCAGTTGCTCTGAATCTAGGTCAACCTCCCACTCTTCAACATTGATGTCTAAATCTTCAAAGCGCAGCTCAAGCTCCTCCAATTCTTGCTGGCGTGCTAACACACCGCCATTGCCCTCGCCGTCTTTGGCAACGCGCAACCAAGACTTTCCAATCCATAATCCTTCGGGAGTAATGATCGATTGATGATCAGCTAATTGACTCCGGCGTGACATTGCATCAACTAAATGAGGGGCAGTTTGCACAGAACCTAGCAACCCACTGACATTTTCATCACCACTGACTTTAGCCGATAATAAATTACTGATGGATACTGATTCGCTAGGGTAATGATCACCAGACCATAAAATAACCTCGCCGTCTTTTAAGCCTTCTAGCCAATGCTGAACAGGGTCTAAATCATCCACAATAACGGCTTGTAAATAATTACCCATGACCATTTCAACCGCTTTTTCCCAGCCGTTTTCAACATGAATTGTTTCTGACAAACGTTTTTTGCGAGACAGCTGATGACTTTCTAACCAATGACTTACCGCTGCATTCCCTTCGCCTTTTGCCGCTTGCTGTAGGGCTTCTAACGAAGCTTTACGGCCTTGAACTTGTTGCAGCTCACTTCGACCTTGATCAAGATTGCGGCGTAAGGTTTCAATTTTTTCACGCTGCTGGTTTAATTGTTCAGCAAATGTTTCTCCAGTTATTTGTTGTTCTTCAAGTTGCATTTCATGTTCTGAAATTTGCTCTTGCAGAAACAGTATTTCTTCAGCTTCAGGGTTTGAGGTAAGTTGACGCTTCTCTTCGTCTAGGCGTTCAATGCGTTGCTGCAACCGAGTGAGCTGTTGCTCTAAATTTTGAATACGACTTTGTGCGACTTCAGCTTGTCTTGCTGGGGCACTGGCTTTTTGAGTAAATTCATCCCAGCTTGCTTGCCATGCTTGCATGGCTTCTTCTGCAATGATTAATTCTTCACCCGCGGCTTCTTCGCCAGCTAATAATATGTCAAGTTCGGGCTCTAACATCATTAACTCTTCGTTAATGTCTTCAAGCTTTAACTGATCTTCTTCTAGGGCACGCTGAGTTTCTAAAATAGCTTTTTCAGTTTCAGCCAGATCTTGCGACAGCTGTAAACTCATTTGCGCTTGATGCTCTAATTTTTGCTCATGGCGAGCAATCTGTGCACCTACTTCATAGTATTTAGCTTGCGCACTATTAAACGTTTGACTGCGTTCGTGATGATTTTCTCGGCGCTCTTCAATGGCAGCATCGGCCGCAGTTTGTTGTGCCATTTTGGCCTCAAACTGCATATCTAATTCGGCAATGTCTAGTTCACGCTTTTGATAATCAACGTCGAGCACTTTCCACTTTAACGCTTGCAGTTGGCCTTTTTTTAAGCGCTCTTCCGCTTTGAACTCTTTGTATTTCTCTGCGGCGTGCGCTTGACGATGAAGATGCGCAAGCTGGCGTTCCATTTCGTCACGAATATCTTGCAAACGTTCTAAGTTTTCGTGAGTGCGACGCATGCGGTTTTCGGTTTCACGACGGCGTTCTTTATACTTGGAAATACCAGCCGCTTCTTCTATAAATACACGCAGTTCTTCAGGTTTTGATTCGATTAAGCGCGAAATCATCCCTTGTTCAATAATTGAATAAGAACGGGCACCTAATCCGGTGCCTAAAAATATATCGGTAATGTCTTTGCGGCGGCATTTAGTACCGTTTAAATAATAAGTCGATTGACCTTCGCGGGTGACTTGTCGGCGCAGAGCAACTTCTGCAAAGGCTGCGTATTCTCCTCTTAAAGTGCCATCGCTATTGTCAAAAATCAGATCGACACTTGCCTTTCCTACCGGTTTACGTTGCGATGAACCGTTAAAAATAACATCTGTCATTGAATCGCCACGCAGATTTTTGGCCGAGCTTTCGCCCATCACCCAACGAACCGCATCAATGGTATTCGATTTACCACAACCATTTGGCCCTAATATCGCCGTCATATTGGTTGGAAACGGAATATACGTTGGGTCTACGAACGATTTAAAACCTGCCAGTTTGATGGCCTTAAGGCGCATAACCTGTTTTTCCTAGTTCATCATTATTGTAATTATTATTCTGCTGCTGTGTCATGTTAAGCATTTATTCAGCTTCAAGCGCAGCAATCACTAAAGCCAGCTGATGATCAAAATAGTCTTTAACAGCACATGGCAATAACTCTGTTTTTCTTTCAGTTACACCCTGCATCAAAGCAGAGAAAAACATAATAGCGGCTTGACCGTCATTGGGCTTATAACGCTGAGCTAAAGCGTAGCAGCGATGCACTGCAGGCTGGAGATTAGATAATAATTCATGCAAATAATCGTTTTTAGCAAGAGGGTAAGCCATGGTTAACAAAGTAAAAACCTGAGCCATAAACTCTTCACGATCTGCTTGATTAGCCATTGTTTGCAGTTGCATCAAGTGCTTTATTAGGGGTTCTAATTCTTGATCTTGCCAACGCGTAGCAACTAACACCGCTAATCGACTGACTAACACACCAAACACATCGAATAAATTTTCAACAGAACGAGCATTTATTTCAGCCACCATCGCACCTTTTCTGGGTGCAATTTCAACTAGATGGCGTCTTTCCATTAGCAATAGCGCTTCTCGCACAGAACCCCGGCTGACATCCAACTCTTCTACTACTTTTATTTCTTGGATGCGCTCATTGGCAATTCGCTCTCCGGAAATAATCTGATTAGCAAGATGCTGAGCAATTTGTTCTGCCATGCTTTTGGGCGCATTAAAACTCATGGTATCGACCGTACAACCTAATAAATGTGTTTATACCGTAATTCTATCACAGCAACTTAACGCTGAAAGCCTTAACTAAAGCCCTTTTACACTATTTTTCTCGCGCTTGTTTTGATCAAAAGATGAATAAATTCGTCTTCATTATTGTAAATCTCAGCAGATTGTCCTACAATCCAACAATATTAATAATAAAAATTAAATAACACAGCGGAGAATGCTATGAGCATAATAGAAGCACAGACAACAAAATTACCAAATCAACCTAAAGATCTCGATCTGATCATAAAGATCAAAAAGTACGCTTACTTATTAGTCACCTTACCTTCAATTATCTTGCTGGCGTCGGTTTGGCTAGGTAATGAATATGGCTACAAAGACCTATTCGCTTTTACCACTTTGGCATTTGTGTTTGCTGTTGTTCCGATTTTGGATCATTTAATTGGCCAAGATCCTGTTAATCCAGATGAAGAAACACAAGTCCCAGAGCTTTCCAAAGAAATTTTTTATCGCATATTAACCCTACTCTGCTTACCCATGCAGCTGGCCACAATTTTTTATGGTGGCCATATATTAATGTCAACAGAGTTAAGCTGGGTAGGTCAACTCGGTTGGATTTTATCGGTTGGTACAGTAGGTGCAATTGTGGCAATTAATGTCGGTCATGAGCTGATCCACAAAGACCCGTTAATTGAACAATGGACGGGTGGATTACTATTTTCTTGTGTGACCTATGGTGGCTTTAAGGTTGAGCACGTTCGCGGTCATCATGTGCATGTATCTACCCCAGAAGATGCTTCTTCTTCACGCTATGGACAATCCCTTTATCGTTTTTTACCTCATGCTTATTGGCACAATTTTTTAAACGCATGGAAACTTGAAGCAAAGAAATTAAAGCGTAAAAACAAACGCCTATTCAGTTTGAGCAATGAATTAATATGGTGGTATGGGATTAGCTTTATTTTTGCAGGTATCTGCGGAGCATTATGGGGATGGGCTGGTGTCGGTTATTTCTTTGCCCAGAGCTTTGTTGCATTCTCTTTATTAGAAATCATAAACTATGTAGAGCATTACGGCCTACATAGAAGAAAATTAGAAAATGGTCGTTATGAGCGCACCACGGTTGAACATTCTTGGAACAGCAATTACCTGCTCACCAATTTGTTTTTATTCCAACTGCAACGCCATTCAGACCATCATGCCAATCCAAAACGTCGCTATCAGGTGTTACGTCATCATGACATCAGTCCACAATTACCAAGCGGCTATGCAACCATGGTGGTACTGGCATTATTCCCACCCCTTTGGTTTAAAGTGATGAACCCCAGAGTAGAAGCCTATTATAAAGGTGAAGAACATCAATTGCAGCAGTCACAAGAAAAGTAGACCTGTATTTATAAAAGTAAAATTTAACACGCCTCAGTATTAATCAAAATTGTACTGGGGCTTTTTATTACAATTAAACAACCTTAGTTAATTTATCTTTAAATTAAGTTAAACATCCAGATAGGAATAAAAGCGTCAAAAATACAACGATTCAATACTGCCATTTTTTTAACTATTAAGTTTTTATCTTTAAAATACACATTTATCTTTAAATTAAATTCTCATAATCCTCCGTTTTAATCACCCAATAGAATTTTAAAGTAGGCTTTTACTATTAATTTTTAACTTTATTTTTATTTTTGCTGATGCGCTATCTCAGACTGCTTAGCTCCAAGAAAACAATCAAAATACAAAGAACCAACAGCACTGCTCTACTACTAATACATTTTCATGAGCTTGAATATAATCAGCAAACCATCAAACTATTGACTATATTAAAATACAAGTTCGACTATTTATTGACGATTTTGACATGCATCAGGAATAAAACCACTTTTTTGAAACAAAAAAACACCCAATATCTTTTTATATCTTCCTGTATTTTCAACAATTACAATATTTAACATTTATATTTTTTTACATTATAGATGACAAATTTTGTCACCATTTTCGCATTTAGGCCCTGACATAGACTTTTTACGCCATAAAAAATGCGTTTAATGAGAATTTGTTTTAACAAGCTTTCATGTTTGTAAAATATCGAAAAAATATAAGGCATTCAATAAGCTACACAATGTAACAATTGATTTTTCTGAAAAGCTGTAAAATTGACGATCCTCTAATTACTCAATAATATCTAGTCCTAAGATACTAGACATATTGAGACAATAGTGCCAAATAAATTTAATAAAGTTACACAGCAATTGCTCATGTGCGTTTCACGCACATTAGCAAAACTGTGCTTTGTTAAAGCTCATTGTCTCTTTACTTCACTGCAATGGGGGCTTCTTGCGCTGCTTCTAACATCAGTTTCTTTACCGACCAGCGCGAAAGAAGTCATTCTTCGTCACAGTTTTGCCGGCAACATGTCGTTTGAGCTTACCGGCAACACATTACGCAGATCCAATAACACCTGCTCCATGGTTGCCAATGGCCAATCATCAGGCAGCATCAACCTGCCTACTAACTCGTCTATTAAAGCCGCTTATCTATATTGGTCTGGTTCAGGGGCTGTTGACTCGTCAGCCACTTTAAATGGTACAACGGTTAATGCTGAGGTGAGTTATATCGAAACATACCAAGGCTTGGATTATTACAGCTCTAAAGCAGAGGTAACTAATTTAATCTCTACCACTGCTTCCGCTACCTATACAGTTTCTGGGGTTGATTTTGATGGCAGCTCGAGTTACTGCAATACCTCTATCGCCTACGGTGGCTGGGCATTAACAGTCGTTTATGAAAATACGAATCAACCATTAAGGGTCATCAATATTTTTGATGGTTTTAAAAATTTTTGGGGCAATCAACTTGTTCTTATTCCTAATAACTTTGTTATTGCACAAAACTCAGCCGCTTTAGGTGGTAAGCATGCGCACATTACTTGGGAAGGCGATGCGGGTAATTCACAGTCACGCAATGGCTTCAACGAAAGATTAACCTTTGAAGGTAGCAACTTAACCGATGCTAATAATCCTCAAGGTAATCAATTTAATGGTTATTCAAATGTAACCGGGGCTACCAGCGGTGTAGACATTGACGAATACCCTATTGGTAGTCTTCTGACTCCTGGCAAAACCAGCGTGCAAACCACTTATTCAACCGGTCAGGATTCGGTTTTTTTAACCGCAGAAATTATCAGCGTTCCTAATGAGCCTGTTGCCGAACTGTCCATACAGCAATTAGGGCCATCCCGTTTTGTTCGTGATGCCAACAATACCGTTAACTTTTCGGTAAAGAACAACGGTCCAAACACTGCTCCACAAAATACTCAGGTCAGTATTCCATTAGGCAACGGTTTAAGTTTCGATAGCTTTTTAGGCAATCAATGGAATTGCAGTGCAACCAACAGTGCGGTCAATTGTGTTTACAACGCCAGCATTACACAAAATACTAGTGCCAGTAACTTAGCGGTTACCCTATTTGCGAATACAAGTACGACCAATAGCATTAACTTAACGTCTTCGGTTACTGGAGTTTTGTTTGACAATATTTTATCCAATAACACTCGCGCACAAAGCTACAATGTTATTTCTGCTAGCCTGGCAAACTCTACCAAGACAGTAACCGATATTAACGGTGGCAATGTGCAGCCAGGTGATATTTTGCGTTACCAAATAGACATTAAGGAATCAAACGGCATTGCTGTGTCAGGAATCAGCTTAGTCGACCATTTGCCCGAAAATATTTCAGCTTTTAACGTAGTAAGTCTACCTAGCGGCGCTAACGTGAACAGCCTTGCAGCACCTAGTGGTGATAACGCTAGCGGCCTGGTAAGTGTGAGTAATATCTCCATCGCTGCAAACGCTACGTCTTTCCAACGGGTAGCTATCGCTTCCCTTACGTACCCAATGGCGAATACCGCGTTGAAGTTGATAACACTTTTGCTTATCAATTCCCGGCAGAAACCAGCGATGTCGTTATCCAGACATTGCCCAATGCACCGTTCAAATTAACGCCATTATCAAAAGGAGCGGCTCAAACAAGTAACAACCTCTTATTGAATGCCGATATTCCGTTAGATCCACTACTTGATCGCATTTTATTAAACAAAAGCAGCCCAAAAACAATCGTAGGTATAGCAGACTTTGTGCCTTTTGAAATCACCATGACCAATGTTGATGCCAACATCACCGATCTTAAACTGGTTGATACATTGCCTGTTGGCTTGCGTTTTATAGAAGGTTCTTTAAAGGTCAACGACCAAACCTATAACGATATTGAAGTGAGTGATAACGGCCAGCAAATCAACGTTAAGTTTCCATCACTGTCTCCTTTACAAGCCATTAAAGTAACCTATGTGAGTCAAGTGTCTGCGACCGCACAAGGCAAACTGAGTAACGTTGTCGAAGTGTCTCATCCTATTTTAAAATCCAACGTTGCCAGTGCTGCTGTTGATATTCGTGACGACCTAATGCGCGATAAAGCACAGTTATTTGGTCGTATAATATTAGATGACTGCGATGGCAACCTCGATGCAGAAGGCATTGAAGGCGTGCGTATTTTAATGGAAGACGGCCGCTATGTTGTTTCCGACGAAGAAGGCCGCTGGCATTTTGAAGGGTTAAAAGCAGGCACTCACGTTGTGCAACTAGACATCACTACCCTACCTGCTTATTTAGAAGCCGTGGCGTGTGATAATGACTTTTTTCATGCAGGACAAAGCTACTCACAATTTGTCGACGTTCAACCAGGCTCACTGTGGCGTGCAGACTTTCATGTTCAGCCCAAAAAACCAGACAACGGCGACGTACTGCAGACTCTGTTTAATCAACTGGTTCCACTAACACAAGCAGAGCGTTTGGCTGAAAATCGCTCTCCTGTTGATAAAAAAATTCTGTATACCGCAAATGTGGGTGGTTCCGGAGTTGCTTTAAATAACGTTATTGAAGAAATTCGCCTGCCTAAAGGCGTGGTGATGCAAGCCGCTAGCTTAACCCTGGATGGCAACCCATACCCTTATGAATACCGTGATAACAAAATATTTGTTCAGCTTGGCGATAAGCCCAAAGAATGGTCACATGAAATACAATTCAGTGCTTTTATCACTTCCAGCGCAGAAAAAGGAACTCTTTCGGCACGAGCAATTTTACATTATGAAATTGGTCCCATTTTAAAAGACAGCACACCTTTAGCAGAAACACGGTTAAACTTATTTGTACCACCTTTAGATGGCAAAGCCGATCCGTTAAAGAACCCAAAGTTTGAATCTTTATCTAATATATTAACCCTACAAGATAAAAACAACTTATCCGATGTCATCAACGCTTTAGACGGCTTAAAAGACCTAGAAATTGCTGTAACCGGCCACACAGATAACATACGAATTGCCAAGCGTAACCAGCATATTTATGCCGACAATACGGCCCTGTCTGAAGCTCGAGCGAGGGCTGTTGCCGAATATATTTCTCGACAAATTGGCTTGCCAAAAGAAAAAATCAAAATTGCAGGTTTAGGTAAGTCAGCACCCATTGAGAGCAATGCCACAGCAGAAGGGCGAGCTAAAAACAGACGAGTAGAAGTTCGCGTATTAAACGCCACACCAGATGTGGAACAAGCCAGCTTGGGTATAGATGTAAAAATAGCAAAAACCGAAACCTTAATTCCTGGCTTAGACCTTACCCAAGCAACAGCAGCTAATAACCCAGAAGATCAAATCGTAATTCAACAGCAGCCGGTTATAAACGACGCTTGGTTCGCCGGAAAACGCGTTGAAAAAGACTGGATTTGGCCACCGTCTCAGTTCAGCCCAGACATTTCGGCAACCAATATTTTAATACAGCATGCTAAAAATAATCGCGTGCGCTTAACCTTAAATGGCGTAGCAGTGCACAGCATTTATTTTGAAGGCATTAAGCGCGCTAAAAATAAGGCGGTATCTGTTAGTGAATGGCGTGGCATAAACATTGAAGAAGGTGAAAACAACTTTGTTGCCGAAATTTTAGATCGTAATGACAAGGTCATAGATTACCTAGCACAAAGTGTTTATTTCTCTGGCGCTCCTACCAGCGCAGAGCTACTTCCAGACATGAGCACATTAGTGGCCGACGGCATTCAAACTCCCATTATTGCCGTGCGCTTAAAAGATAAAAATGGTTTTCCTGTGCGTAAAAACACTCAAGGTGAAATACACATATCAGAACCTTTTAAACTGCTACAACGCAGTGAGTACGATATTAACCCACTCAACGATACCAACAAATTAAGCTACCGTGTAGAAGGTGATGGTATTGCATTTATTCGTTTGCAGCCGACCACGCAAACGGGTGAATTAACTGTATCGTTTGATCATGGTAACGGCCTTACCGACGAAATACGTCCTTGGTTAATCCCTGCCGCACGGGATTGGATTTTAGTCGGACTAGGTGACCTAACACTCGGTGCCAACAGCATCAGCAACAACGCCAAACAAAATTCAAATGGCGCAGTAGAAGACAATATTTTCCATCAAGGTCGCTTGGCATTTTATACCAAAGGCCAAATTTCTGGTGATTATCTAGTTACCGCTTCTTTTGATTCAGAAAAAGAAAAAACCACACCCTTTGCAGCGTTGGTTCAACCGGGTGAATACTACACCCTGTATGCAGATGCTAGCCAACAAGGTCAAGATGCCAGCAGCGCCAATAAGCTGTACATCAAAATTGAGAAAAAACGTTTTTATGCCATGTATGGTGATATCAGTACAGGTTTAGATAAAACTAAACTGGCTAAATACGTGCGCAATTTAACAGGGGTACAAACTGTATTTCAAAATGATTTACTCGAACTTTCAGCATTTGCCAGTGAAGCAGACTCTAATTTTATTCGTGACGAAATCGCTGCCAACGGCACGTCGGGGTTATACCAGCTGAGCAATAAAAACATCGTTTTAAATTCTGAAATCATTCGCATAGAAACACGTGATCGTTTAAATAACCAACGCGTATTAAGCAGTAAAACCTTAAAACGCTTTTTGGATTACAGCCTCAATAGCAGTGATGGTAGCTTATATTTTAAAAGCCCAATTGCTACCACCGATAATGATTTCAACCCCACTTACATTGTTGTTGATTATGAAACAGAAAATGCTCAAGGTGGCCACTTAGTCGGGGGTCGCTCAGGCATCAAACTGCTCAACGACACCCTAACAGCCGGTGTCACGGTGATCGATGAAAACAAAGGCAACCAGAGCAATCAGTTAAATGCCATTGATGCCAGTATAAAATTGGGCAATGTCACTCTAAGCGCTGAAGTCGCTCAAACCCGTCCCAGTGCAAAAGACAGCGAGGCAAACAACAGCGAGGCAAACAACAGCGCTGATACAAACAAACAAGAAGCCAGCGCCAAGCGCATCGAGGCTAAGTTAAGAACAGCTACTTCAGAAGTTACGGTTTACGCTCAGCGCGTTGAACAAGATTTTGGCCTTAACCAACAAAATCAAGTTGAACTAGACAAACAAACAACCGGCATCAATGCGACAATTTATCTTAACAAACGTGACCAACTTGAATTGAAAGGTTTATACCAAACAGAAATCTCTACTGGCTATAACAAACAGCTTGGTGGCGCTACGTTAACACGCAAAATATCACAAAACAGCACGATTAAAGCCGGTGTGCAATCAAATATGCAAGAAACCGAAGACGGTTTCGATTTTGTAGAAGAATTGGTCATTGGCGCCTCCACACCGGTACTAAGCAAAGACTTTAGTCTTAACGTAACTGCCACAACCGACATTACCGAACGCAGTCAAGAAAACGACCGCGTTAAACTGGGTTCTGAATACCGTTGGAACGATACCTTAACCAGTTTTGCTAATTACGAGCGGTCGTTTAATAGCAACAACCTAGAACGCACCACTATAGGCTTACGAACTCAGCCGTGGCAAGGTGGTCAGGTTGAACAATCCATGGTGCAAGAAAAACAAAATGATGGTTACCGTTTATATTCTGAATCAGGATTAAGTCACGACTGGAAAGTCGACAAACATTGGTTAGTCAGCTTTGGCTTTAATCAAAGCAAAAACCTAGAGCAAGCTTCACCAGCAGAAGAAACTGCCAGCGAAGATTTTCACGCTATCAGCACCGGCTGGGGCTATCGCTCTAAACAGTGGCAGTGGACCAACCGCCTAGAACGCCGTATTGCAGCCAGTAACGAAGTACACAGCGCCCAAACAAGCCTGTATCATCCACTGAGTCGCCATACTGCCATTGGTGGCAGCATGAGTTTTTATAAACAAGCCAGCCAACCAGGCTTTGAGCAAAATATTAATGCCATTCTTGACTTTGCTATTCGCCCTTACAAACAGCCTTTTGCTTTATTGTTACAAACTCGCTTGGTAGAAGATTTAGTGTCGGTTGATTATTCAAGCCCCACCGACCGAAGCCGCCGCATCGTCAATAACGCACACTTAAACTGGACATTTAAACGTGGCCATCAACTGTCTACTCAATATGGTTTTAAACGGGTATTAGATCAGTACAGCAATCAAGATTTAGCCTCGACCGTTCATTATATTGCAGGAGAATGGCGTCATCAGTTGAATCAAACTTGGGACATAGGTGCCCATGGTCGCGAACTGATCAGCACAGGCTCACAACAACAAAATAGCTATGGTGTATCGGTTGGTGCACGCCCTGTGAAAAACTTATGGGCTAGCGTTGGTTATAACTTTGAAGGCTTTATTGATAGCGACTTCTGTGCAGCCAATTACACCGCCCAAGGTGTGTATTTGAAACTACGCTTTAAAGCCGACCAAGATACCCTCGCCTCTTTACGCCAAGCATTCAACTGGTAGCGTTTTTCTTTCTTATAACCAAGGTTTAACTGCTGTTTTACATCGGCAAACAGCTGAACTGTTACTTGGCGATAAGAGCCATGGTTAATCCTTACTTAATCTGCCAGAATCATCATTACATGATTACTGCTAGGAGCCTTCATGGCTAAAGATTTTTTAATAAATACAAGCGGTCAACCCAGCTTTGGTGTTTTTGCCGACGGCGTAAAAGAGATCAACCACCTTGATTACGATTTACGCAATGCCATGGATCGCCGTCTTGGAAAGTTAGCAAAACGCTTAAAGTACAATCAATTTCAATTTATTGGCCTAACCAGTCCAGAGTTAATTGTGGGTATTGCGATTGTAGATTTAAAATTTGCCAGTAACTGCTTTGTTTATGCCTACCAACCCAGTACTGAAAAATTTGAAGAATTCAGTTTTATTCAATTGTTTTCGCGCAATACCCAGATGAGTGCAAAGCCTAACGAAGGTTCAGCGGTGTTTAGCAAAGGCAACAATAAAGTCACGATTAACGCCACACGTACTCCACGTTTGCGCGCGGTTAATGTAGAACTTGCTAGTGGCTTTAAAATAGATGCCATTATTGATGAAACAGCTAACTATAATCCACTCGCCATGTGTGCACGAGCAGGTTACACCGGCTGGGTATTTACCCAAAAAGCAACTGCACTGGTATGCAACGGCAGTGTGAATTGGGGCGAAGATGAATTTGATTTAGAAAAAATAGGCGCACTCGCTTCAGTCGATTGGAGCGCCGGTTATATGCGTCGCGAAACATCTTGGAACTGGGGTAGCCTGTCGTGCAAGTTAAACGATGGTCGCCGTCTTGGTTTTAATTTAGCCGCTGGCGTCAATGAAACAGGGTTCACTGAAAATGCGTTATGGATCGATGGTGATTTACACAAGGTAGACATGGTCGACTTTCGTTTTGATCGTTACCATCCAGATCATGCTTGGGCACTCCGTTCTAACGATGGCAAGATTCACTTATCGTTTGAACCTGCTGGCCAGCGTAAAGAAAAAAAGAACATGGTGGTTGCAGCGTCAAATTTTACCCAGCACTTTGGGCGCTTTTATGGCGATATAAAAATCAACGACGAAGTCATACATTTAGATGGCGTGTGGGGATTTACAGAAGATCATTATGCTAAGTGGTAATGATTGCTGGAAGATAACAAATAGCTAAAAGGGAATTTAGCTATTTGTTTGTTCAACGGCTTAAGCTAGCTTGTTAGATTAGCCGCTTAGATGAGAGCTCCCTGCCAATCTCATTAAATATTTACTTAACGATCGATTCGATTATCAAACTAATAGTATCGTCAGATTTTACTGTTACTGGGCTAACAGTGCCCTCAAAATCACCCGGCTTAGCAATAGGCTCACCGCTTTTAGCAACACGAGCAATGATCTGAACTTGGTCAAAAGTACTTAACGATAAACCCGGTACCATGCCTTGGCTGTCATTAAGTGATACTTGTAATGGCAAGTCTTTCGCCATAATTCTCATCGCTGCTAACGGCATAACAGGGCCAGTTAATGCCTTAGCCATCACAAATACCACATCAGTATCTTGCAATTGTGCTTTTAACTCATCACTGATCGAAACCAAAACTTTGACTTCTGCACGGGTCATCCAAGACATATCAACCGTTTTACCTTGAGCTTCCAATTCTGCTGCAATTCGGCGCAGGCCTTGCTCTAAAGAAGCCGCTTCAGGACGCGTTGACATGTTAAACCACAAGGCTTTCCAGTGTGAAAACGCTTCTTCTAAATAACCCAACTCAAATGCCATGATACCGCCCATTCCTAGGGCTTGAGAATTATTGGGTGCCAGTTTAATCGCACTTTTTAAGTAAGCATAAATCATGTCATCGGCTTTTTCTCCAGCCAGATAAAACTTAGCTTGAGCAATTTGTACCAAGGCTGCAGAGCGATCCGCTTTTGCCTCCTGAGGCAAGCCCGCCAGTATTCTTTCAAAGGTTACAATGCTTTCTTCATACTGACCATCAGTCGATAAAGTACGTGCATACAAATAAGCCCATTCTTCATTAGAAGGATCGCTTTCTGTCGCGTTGCGCAAACTACTGGTCAATAACGATTGTTCTTCAGCGGTCAACTCGATCGTATTCATTTTATTCAACAATTCGGTCGCAATCAGTTCATCTTGCGCGCCTAAATCTTCATACAAATACAAAACAGACGAGACCATGACAATAAAAAAGGCAAAAGCCGTAAGAATTTTTTGCTTCGGCGATGCATCTTTAAAAGTTGCACATTCACTGTCATTTGAGATCAACTCACGATCAAGCTCTAACAGCATTTGCTCGCGATCTTCTTCACTGTCTTCAGAAGACATAATCTCTTGCTTACGCTGATTGTATAAGCGTAAGTTTTCTGCTTCTTGACTGATATGGGCATTGCGTCGAGAAAACGCTGGCCAAATTACAAAGGCCAAAGTAACTAATAATAAAACTAATGTAATAATCATTTGTCTTCTTGCTCACTGTTTTGTCTAGCGGCTTTTAAATCGGCCAATCGTTTTATGTCTTGTGCGCTCAATGGTTCAGATTTCTTGCCACTGCGAGTAATAGTGATAATAATAATCAGAGCAATCAAGCCCATTAGTACCGGGCCAAACCACAAAAAGAACGTGTTCTTTTGTACCGGTGGGTTGTAACGAACAAAATCACCGTAGCGCGCAACTAAATAATCGACAATCTCTTCGTCGTTTTGCCCTTCTAACATCAACTCATACACTTTATCGCGTAAATCAGCAGCAACCGGAGCATCCGAATCGGATAAGTTCTGATTTTGACACTTAGGGCAACGCAGTTCTTCAGCCAATACCGAAAAGCGTTTTTCGTCGACATCATTATCAAATGGGTATTTATGCCCGTCGATCACTGCATGACTCACCAATGCACTGAGCGATAAAACCAATAATAAAAATATTCTCATTACTGAGTCTCCTCGACAGTACTATTAGCCTGCGCCGTCATTTGCTCGAACGTTGATTTGTATTTAAGCCAAACTTTCTCGCTTAAATCGCCCACGTGCTTTGCGCGAATAATGCCATCACCATCAACAAAAAACGTTTCTGGTGCACCGTAAACACCCAGCTCCAAACCCAGTTTTCCTTTAGGGTCGCTGATATTGAATTCATACGGATTACCCAAATCACGCAACCACTCTTTAGCCAAGTCCTCATCGTCTTTATAGTTAATACCAATAATACGAATACCTTTGGCGGCTAATGTATTTAAAAACTCATGCTCTGCTTTACAGGTTGGGCACCAAGTGGCCCAAACATTCACCAACATCGGTTGGCCCTGTAAATCAGACTGAGTAAGCTGCTGGTGATCTTCCACTTTCTGCAAAATAAACGCAGGAAATGGCTTACCGATTAACGGCGAAGGTAAAACTTCTTTATCTTCGCGGCCAATACCGCCGCCTAAAAAACCTGCCATTACAATGAACAGCATCAAAGGAATAAATAGAAATACACGTTTCATAATCTTTCCTTTTAAGCTGATTTAACGGTTTTAGGACGTAAGCGATAACGCTTGTCTAAAATAGCCAACAAGCCACCCACACACATAAAGATTGAGCCTAACCAAACCCAGCGCATATAAGCCTTAACTTGCAAACGTATTCCCCAAGCACCATCTTCTAATGGTTCACCCATAGAAACATACAAATCACGGAATAAACCGGCGTCAATTGCCGCTTCCGTCATCATGGAACCTTGTACTTTATAACGGCGCTTTTCTGCGTTCAAAGTAGCGACCGGACGGCCCGCTTTAGTGATTTTAAACACGCCCAAGTTCGCCATGTAGTTAGGGCCTTGCTGCAGACTCTCTTTGGCAAATTCAAAATTGTAACCCGACAAGGTAACCACATCACCGGGAAACATTTTAACCGCTTTTTCAACGCTGTAATTACTCACTACCGTGACACCGATAACGGTAATCGCTAAACCCGTATGAGCAATCACCATGCCCCAATAGCTTTTTGTTAATTTGGCTAAACGACTAAACTGACCTTTCGATTTACGCCAAATATCTCCTGCTGTGGTGGCAAGCAAGATGGTTGATATGAATAACCCGAAAGCAACTTTAAAGTTCATTTCACCGGCATACACCAAGGGGAAAGCGGCTGCGACGATCAACGCAATAACCAATGCTCCAGATAATTGCGCTAACAGCAATTTACCAGGCATCACTTTCCAACGCGACATCGCACCAATACCCGCCAAGGCTGTCATAGCCGACGCTAACGGTACAAACATGGTATTAAACCAAGCGGCACCAACAGACAGTTTTTCGCCACTGATAAAATCAACCATCAGGGGATATAAAGTTCCTAGCAAAATGGTTAAGGTTGCAACCACTAGCAGCGCATTGTTTGCCAGTAAAAAACCTTCCCGCGAGAGCAGTTTAAACTTACCCGATGAGGTAACTGTCGGCGCTTTTAACGCATAAACCGTTAATGAGCCGCCCACACTTAATCCCAGCAGAGCCAAAATAAACACACCGCGCTCGGGATCGGCAGCAAACGAGTGAACCGAGGTTAATACCCCCGAACGAACTAAGAAAGTACCTAGCAAGCTTAACGAGAAAGCAAAAATTGCTAACAAAACCGTCCAACTTTTAAACACACCACGCTTTTCAGTAGCTGCTAATGAGTGAATCAAAGCAGTACCGACTAACCAAGGCATAAACGATGCATTTTCTACTGGATCCCAGAACCACCAGCCGCCCCAGCCAAGCTCGTAATAAGCCCACCAGCTACCCAACGCAATACCCATCGTTAAGAATACCCAAGCAGCGGTAGTCCAAGGGCGTGACCAACGTGCCCAAGCAGCGTCTAAACGGCCACCTAATAAAGCAGCGATAGCAAACGAGAAAGCAACAGAGAAACCTACGTAACCCATGTACAAGGTTGGCGGGTGTACAATCAAACCAAAGTCTTGCAATAACGGGTTTAAATCAGCTCCATCCATTGGAATAGAAGGCAGAATTCGTTCAAACGGATTAGAAGTCAATACCGTAAACAAGATAAAACCGACACCAACCATGCCCATAATCGCAAGCACTCGAGCGACCATTTCGATCGGTAACGCTTTACTGAACATAGCAACCGCAGCACCCCATAAACCCAGCATCAATACCCAAAGTAGCAACGATCCTTCGTGACCACCCCAAACGGCACTGACTTTAAACTGAGTAGGTAACAAGCTGTTGCTGTTGTTAGCGACATAAGCCACCGAAAAATCATCAACAACAAAGCTGTAAGTTAACGCGATAAAACTAATGGTTAAGAAAAAAGCTTGGCCTAAAGCCATTGGCCGCGCATATTGCATTAACCATTCGCGATTAGTTTGCGCACCTACTAGCGGTACGATAGATTGCACACACGCAAACGCGAGGGCAATTAAAAGAGCAATGTGTCCGTATTCAGCTGCCATGACTAGTACTGCTTCTCGTTAGCGGATTCATTTTTAGAAGATTCATATTTAGAAGAATCGTATTGGTAATTCTTTGCCTTTGCTTCCATATTCTTGCCTAAGTTATCAACACCATCTTGATGGGCTTTATCCAAGGCATGCTGCACTTCAGGTGGCATATACTCTTCATCGTGCTTAGCCAATACTTCAGAAGCGATCATCACATTACGAGAATCCACTTTTCCTAAGGCAACAATGCCCTGACCTTCGCGGAACAAGTCTGGCAAAATACCCTCGTATTCAACCGTCACATTGGCTGCGCCATCGGTAATGGCAAAACTAACGTTTAACCCATCGTTACTGCGCACTACACTGCCTTCAACCACTAAACCACCGGCTCTCATGGTTTTACCCGGTTTAACTTCACCGTTGGCTATTTGAGTTGGCGTCATAAATAAATCGATATTCTGGCTTAGTGAAAACATCATAAGCCCTACCGCCGCGCCAAGCCCTACCACCATAAATACAATAAGAATCAGTTTATTTTTACGCTTCGGATGCATGCTTTTTCTCCCGACGTTGAAGTCGCGTTTGTTGATCAATCAATTTTTTTCTTTGGCGAATAGGAGCCACAACATTGGCCACTATCACCAAGGCGGTAATGCCATAACAAAGCCACACATAAAAACCGTGTTTACCCATGGCTAAAAAATCTGCAAAGCTGTCAAAAAATAAATAACTGTCTAACAACATCATCTCTCCTTATCTATCAGCTCGTGATTGCATATATTGCTTGACCCAATTTTTCTTACGCTCGTGCCACAAAACCAGATTGCGGGTACGCATAAATACTAAAACAGCGAACAACAGATAAAAGCCAGCAATCATAATCAATAAAGGAATCAACATTTCCATCGCCATGGTTGATTCTTCGGTAAATTTTAACGTAGCCGGTTGATGCAAGGTGTTCCACCATTCCACCGAATATTTAATAATAGGAATATTAACCAAACCAACTAGCGATAAAATGGCACCTGCTTTAGCGGCACTTTCTTCTGAATCCATCGCTTTTTGCAATGCCATCACACCAAAATATAAAAACAACAATAAAAGCATTGAGGTTAAACGCGCGTCCCATACCCACCATGTACCCCAAGTTGGCTTACCCCAAATAGCACCGGTGATTAAAGCCAAAAAACAAAAGCTTGCTCCAATCGGCGCTATAGACGCGGCTACCCATGCAGCCATTTTCATCCGCCAAATTAAAAATACCGCACCGGCAATGGCCATCATGGCATAAGCACTTTGGGCTAATAGAGCCGCAGGCACATGAATATAAATAATACGAAAACTGTTGCCTTGTTGATAATCGGCTGGCGCAAATGCCAAACCCCAAACAGTACCGACCAGTAACAACGCTACAGTAGGCACCACAAACCACGGCAACCACTTAGTTGATATTTCATAAAACCATTTGGGCGATCCCATTCGGTGATACAGTCGCTTTAACGCTTCCCACATAATTCAATATCCAAATTGTATTTTATATTAACGAGAAAGATTCAATTTCAAGGCACCGGCCACAGCAAAAGGAGCAAGTGTCATTGATAAACATAAAAATGATGCTAAAAAGCCTAATTGGCCAACGTATTCCATTTCAATGCCCGCATGATATACCGCACTGGCCCCAAAGATCAGTATAGGAATGTAAAGAGGTAAAATAACCAGACTTAAAAGCAGTCCTCCGCTGCGAACACCGGCGGTCAAAGCTGCACCCACCGCGCCTAACAGGCTTAAAATAGGAGTACCCAATAACAAACTAAAAAATAAGGCATTGTAAGCGTCTTCGGGCAAATTCATCATCAGCGCTAATAACGGCGCCACCAAAGTTAACGGCAAACCACTGATGCACCAATGCACGAACACTTTACCTAACGCCATTGCGTAAAGTGATTCACCCGACGCTAACCATTGCTCTAACGTACCGTCTTCAACGTCGGCCTTAAATAAAGCATCCAAAGACAGTAAGGTAGCCAATAACGCTGCAACCCATACCACACCGGCGGCAATTTTTGATAAGAACTTAGGATCAGGATCAACTGCTAATGGAAACAGCGCCAATACCATAAGGAAAAACATCAGAGGATTTAACCACTCACCGGGATTACGGGCGGCAATTACCAAGTCACGTTTAATTGTTGCGGTTACCAAACTCATTTTTGCATCCCCAGCTCAATTTGACGCAAACCGGGTATGTCACTCAAAGCGTGATGACTGGTGATTAACACCGTGCCACCTGAAGCAACATGACGGGCTAATTGACCTTCTAACCAAGATACACCGGCTTTATCGAGCGCCGTAAAAGGCTCATCTAAAATCCACAACGGCGTAGGCGTGACTAACAAGCGAGCTAACGCCACACGGCGCTGCTGGCCGGCCGATAACTGCTGACAAGCTACGTCTTCGTAACCGGCCAGAGTCACTTCTTCTAACGCCTGCCACAAGTCATCTTCTTTAACCTGTGGCCAACTGCTGACAAACCAGCGTAAATTCTCTAACGGCGTAAGCACTTTTTTAATAGCCGATAAATGGCCTATATATAAACGCTGGCGAGCATATTCTTGAAAGCACCGCTGAATATTTTCACCGTGCCAACGCACTTCACCGTCAAAATCTTGATTTAACCCAGCCAACAAACGTAATAAAGTAGTTTTACCCGCACCATTGGGCCCAACCAACTGAATAAGATCACCCTTATTGATTGACAGGTCTAGATTTTCGAACAGCATACGATCATCTCGTTCACAACTCACTTGATGAGCTGATAGATCACAATGAGCAGTAAACCTGTTCAATTGATCGACAGGACGAGAACGGGACATACAATTCCTATGAGCACGGGGCGATTAGTGGCTTATGTTGCGTAATGGCGGCATTATAAACAGATTAAGGCCTTGCTGGTAATAAATGTAAGCCTCAGTATTGATATAAGTCGATGGTTACTAACAAATTATCGCTAAATGAAGGTATGCGTATTGGCACTGAGTTAATCATTAGTAAATAATTCGTTGATTCGCTAAGAACAAAGAAGGCAACTAATATAACTTAGTTAACTAAGGTAAAACTATTTCACTATGGATAAAATCCCTCTCATCAAACCCACATTGATCAATGCCGTAGCTAATAAAAGCCAGCATTCGTCAGGAATTTTGCATGCTGAGGTAATCTCATCCAAACCTGTGATAAACGATTCTCAACAGAGCCAACAAAACACTCAACAAAACAGTCAGCAAAACACTCGACAATATAATGTTGAATTAAAAATTGGCCAACAGACAATAGCCACGTTAAGCACCCACGATTTAAAACCAGGCAGTCAAATAGACGTTAAAGTACTGCCTGGCCCAGAATTAAGAATCGTAAGTTCAGAAAAAAATATTGAACGTAATGCAGCCACAACTCATTCACAAAGGATTGAAGCCCTCGCACAGCAAGTGTTAGCAGACCGCGTACCGAAGATTAATCAGCAAGATGCCGCAGCCTTAGTTAAACAGTTATCGCAGCAGTTATCACAACAGCCGCCTCAATCATCAGCGCAGCTGTCCAACCCACAGGCAAATCAAGCTACAAACACAAACACTTCAGCGAACCCGCTAAGCAATGCAGCACTGATTGGCAACAAGCTTTATCAAAACCTGCAAAATCTTAGCCTAAACAATCCTTTAAGCAATCCTTTAAACAATGCCGGTAGTACTGACACAGATAACGGTATAATTAATAACAGTCTAAGTACGTCGCTAAAAATTAACAGCAACGAACTGTTGCAACAAAGCGTGCACACTTGGCTTAAAAACTTACCACAAAGTCAGCAAATCAGTACCGCAGTTGGATTAAAAAACGCGCTTAACAACACCGGTATTCATGCTGAATCGCAATTATTAAAACTGTCTCAACAACAGTTAAACTTGCCACAATCGTTAACAAATAACGCTAATTCTATTTTTCAACAGCTGCAAAAAGCCTCGGCTCTGGTATTTGATCGCTCTGTGCAAAATAATGTATCCCCTCCAAACCATGGACCTGCTCAAAACAATCGCGCTGCAGCAGAAAACGTTCAATTGAGTTTATCGCAGCGAGTTAAAAACACCGCTAAAATTTTGAGTGATAGCAGCCAACAGATATTTGCCAATCTTAATAGAAACAGTCAAACAAACCCGCTGCTTGTGATGAAAGAAGCAACCGCACAACCGCCACCCGCTGTGGGGATTAATTGGCAAAGTCCGCTGATGAACAGTCCGCAATTCACCAGCTTAGAAGGCTTGTTACAAGACCCGTTATTACAAAACCCCAGTAGCAATAACAAGTTAGCATTGGCGCAAATCATAGGTTTAAACAGCACCCAGCAGTCATTGGCAGGCATACATAAATCACTGCCTAATATACCGCTTAATTGGCCAGAGCGCAGTGGTAACGATGCGATGCTGTTGCGCACATTGCAAAATTTACTGGGCCAAATTGAACGTGAACAAATACAACAAATGCAAAGCAACGATGGCAATCAAGCCAATGCTGCTGGCCAACAAACTACTTCGCAAACATTGTTGCAACAACAGTGGCTGCCGTTATTGGTTTTGCATCAACAACAGTTGCAACTGATTGAATTTATCATCGACCAAGAAGAGGTCGAAAACTCACAGGGTGAAAAGAAACAACATTGGTTTATTAACCTTCATTTTGAATTGCCAATGCTAGGGAAAATGGGTATTGAAATTGCAATGTTCGACAACGAATGCAGCACCACATTTTGGTCAGAATCGCGCACCGCTCTTAGCCAAATATCACAACACATTCAACCGCTGCGTGAACGTTTAACCGAACAAGGCATTTTGGTTAACGACATTCAATCGCGCTATGGCACACTGACCAAGCGCAAAGTAAATATTGAACAACGCTTGGTTGATATCACAACATGAAAGACATCACTCGATGAAAAAACAAGATCAGCAGATACCAGAAAGCTTGTTAAATGCTAGCCAAGCCATTGCCTTAAGCTACGACGGTGACCGTGCACCCACTTTATCAGCGAAGGGTAACGATGAACTAGCACAAGCCATTATTCAGCTAGCACTGCAGGCAAAAGTACCTATTTATGAAAATGCCGAGCTGACCCAATGGTTAAGCCAGTTAGAATTAGGCGATGAAATCCCACAAGCATTGTATTTAACCATTGCTGAAATATTAGCTTTTGTATACCAGCTAGAAGGCAAAGAACCCCCAGTGTAAATAATAAGGCTCGTACACATAGTAAGCAGCTGATTATTGTAGTGCTTGCTCGGCTTGCAAAGACACGGCATTCAACAACCAATCAATATGATGCTCAACTACATCTTCGGGAATTAAATCAACCGAAGCCATTAATGTGGTTAGGGTTTGATAATGATAAGTATCAACTAAGCCATGTAAAGATGCGGTAAAAAATAACGCCAATTGCTTTTGTCGACTGTCGCCTTGTTCTGCCAAAGCAGGAATTGCATCAACAATAAGCGTTAATAAATGACATTGCCATTCATCGATTAAACGCGCTAATTGCATTTCTAATTCTTGATCGTGATGATCAACATCAGCCAAATTAGACAAAGGCGGCTGAAACATTAACTGATAATAACCTGGGTATTGCTGGGCAAACTCAATTACTAACCGAGCAAACTGCTGCAAAGCTTGCTGAGCATTTAGCGCCTCTCCCATTTGCTCATTCATGTCACTGAAAAACATTTCAAAACCCCGTAATCGGGTGTGAATAAACAGCACTTCTTTATTGGGAAAATAATTATAAATATTGCTGGCAGTCATCCCCAGTTGATTGGCGAGTTTGCGCATAGATAAGTGATGAAACCCAACGTCGGCCATCACTTGCGACGCACTGTCCATAATTCGTTGGCGTTGAGCGGTCATTTCTTCCGGCGTAAATGGCTTTTTTGGCATATGAGCCCCTTATTTTTTATTTTTATTCTTTCAATCCCACTATCAAACGACCGACTGTAAACAAAATCAAGTGTGTTTAACACCTTTGCTCAAAAAAGACGAAAAAAAGATCTAAATTGCTAAAAAACAATAATAAATCATTAAGCCTCACATCAAGATAAAATGTGAAAACATCATCACAGCCCAAGCCCGGTGATTTTAAATAATAAGCGCGAACGGCATAAACTTGATTCAAGACAAGTATTCAAACCACACAACTACTAAAATGGCCCGATTAAAATCAACCTTTTAATACTGCTTAACACAGAGCAGCATTACTGATTAGAAGAATTGTCATGACAGAAAAACTCCATTGGGATCCCGAACTGATTCAACGCTACAATCGCTCGGGTCCACGCTATACCTCGTATCCTACTGCGGTTGAATTCAAAGTCGTAGAAAACGATCAAGCAGAAAAAAATTTACTGAGCCAACGCGATCCCAGCGTGCCGTTATCCTTGTATTTACACATTCCATTTTGTGCCCACGTTTGTTATTACTGTGGTTGCAATAAAATAGTCACTAAAGACCGCTCAAAATCCGAGCCATATTTAGAACTATTAAAAGCAGAAATTGATCGCAAGGCTGAATTATTACAAGGCCACCCCATTGTTGAACAAATGCATTGGGGCGGTGGTACACCAACCTTTCTTTCAGACGATCAAATGACCGACCTAATGGCTCATTTACGCAAACGTTTTAAATTTAGTAGCCACAAAACGGCCGACTATTCTATTGAAATAGACCCCCGTGAAGTACGATCAACAACCTTAAAACACTTGCGAGAATTGGGCTTTAATCGCACCAGTTTTGGCGTACAAGATTTAAACGAAAAAGTACAACAAGCGGTTAATCGCATTCAACCTGAAAGCATGATTCGCCAAGTGATGAGTGAAGCTCGTGAGCTGGGTTTTCGCTCAATCAACATCGACTTAATTTACGGTCTTCCCCATCAAAACCAGCAAACGTTTGCCGAAACTCTCGATGTCATTATCGATTTGTCACCCGATCGCCTGTCGATATTCAACTACGCACACCTGCCAGAGCGTTTTAAACCGCAGCGCCGCATTAACAATGACGACCTACCCTCACCAGAAGAGAAGCTGGCGATTTTAGGCAACTGCATTACGACACTAACGCGTGCAGGCTATCATTATGTGGGGATGGATCACTTTGCCAAACCCGACGACGAATTATCTAGAGCACAAGCTGATAAACAACTGCATCGTAATTTTCAAGGCTACACCACCCATGGCGAGTGTGACTTAATTGGTTTTGGTGTCTCGTCTATTAGCCAAATAAGCGATTGCTACCTGCAAAACAGCCCCGACATGAGCGTGTATGAAAATGCGATTAACGAACAGCGTTTGCCAAATGTGAAGTTAATTGAAACAGACAAAGACGACCTTATCCGCCGCCAAGTCATTATGGAATTACTGTGTCACGACCGCATGGTATTTGCCGACTTAGACAAAGAATTTGGCATCGATAGCCAAAACTACTTTTCTACTGAGTTAGAAAAACTCAGCCCCATGGTTGAAGACGCATTATTGATCAGAGACGACCAAGGCATTCACATCACCGAAAAAGGCCGCTTGTTAGTGCGCAATGCTTGCATGGTGTTTGATACCTATCTAAACACCAATATTTTGCAAACCTATTCTGCCAGTGCTGATGCTAATAGCAGTCGTCCGCGTTTTTCAAAGGCGATTTAACTAGTTTTTAAACCCTTAAAACAGACTTAACCAAACCGCTGCCTTTAAAAATCAATAAAATTTTGATGTTAAAGGGCAGCGGGTTGCCCTTTCCAAAAGCCCCAGCTATCGCCGTTATGTTGCAAAAACACACGTTTCTCAAACGGCTTTTGCGTTGATTCTAAGCTGCGTCTCAAAATACGAACCGGATCAAACGCTGGCGCATCAACCCAATCTTGTATATCAGCAACGTACCATTGAATATAAGCCTCGGCATAATAATCATCACCAATTAAATAGGGCTTAGATAATTTTACGATGTTTTTTAAACGCCCATGACCGTAATAAAACCCACCTTGAGATTTGAACAAAGCACCTGTTTGCTGATCAACAAAATCGTAACGATGATTCAGTGCAATGCGTTTGCGATTACTGTTAGCAATTTCAATTACTTTTGTTTCCTTGCTACGAGTGAGTAAACCGTGATTAAACAACACTTCTAGCATGGCAGCGTTTTGATGATTACTGGCTCTTTCAATGCTGTAGGGAACAGAAAATCCCTGCCAAAATAATGGCTGAATTTTGAGTGCCGAGTCAATAATCCTCAACGCTTGATTATTGGTCAAAATAGGCTGTGCATTTTTAGCATTAGCCGACGGTACCGATGCGGCAAGCGTAAATAAAAAAATGCTTAACGTGCTTAACGTTAGAGTTCTAAATCGAGTTGTTTTCATCCAAATACGCGCTCTTAAATTTAACGGCATGTTGTGCAAAGCATACAGCAAAAAAACCTCATGTTTACAGACACATTCACACTGATACAATGATTTTCTTTTGCAGCTAATAACTAAATTGAATCGAGTCTCCAGCAACATGATGAAAAAAATATCAGCGTGGATCGCTTCCGCCAAAGGTATCCGCAGAATCATTAACGTCTACGGCCCTTATTTTGGTGCAGGTGTTAAGGCGACCTATATCAGCAAAGACTTTCGCCAAGCAGAAGTCAGCTTATCTTTGCGCTGGTACAACCGTAACTATGTTGGTGTTCACTTTGGTGGCAGCTTGTACTCCATGATTGACCCTTTTTACATGTTATTATTAATGAATTCTTTAGGCAAAGACTACACCGTATGGGATCAAAGTGCCGAAATCGACTTTATTAAACCCGGCACAGGTACTGTTTCAGCACGCTTTTTAGTCACCGATGAGATGCTGGCAGAAATTAAACAAAAGACCGCTAATGGCGATAAGTTTCTACCAACGTATCCGGTAACCATTGTCGATGAGCAAGGCGAGATTGTCGCCAAAGCGAACAAGACCCTTTACATTCGTCGCAAACGCCAAATATAAGCACAACAGTTATAAGCACAATAAGACTTTAACTATCTGACTCAGCGACCTAAAATCTAATTATTATTAACAAGAGAACTTTATCACCATGATGCACTTCGCTTCACTTAAACCTTTTTTGATTGCTACTTCGCTTTCTGCGGCTTTTTTACTTACGGGTTGCGACCAACCCAATGAAGCAGATGCCAGCGATAAAAACGAAACCATCAGCGAGGCCAATGCCTCGACTAAAACAAAAAAGCCTTTTGTTAGCGTTGCCGAGAAAAAAGCCAAGTTTTTTTCTTTTTTGCACCCTCTTATTAAAGAAGCCAATTCAGAAGTTCTTAAGCAACGCGAAACCTTGTTATCTTTAGAAGACGACATTGCCAGCTTAAACGACGATCAGTTAGAAACCCTTACTGACTTGGCCAACAACTATAAAGTAGATGATGAGCTAGCACCTGAACAACAGCTTGAATTACTCAAAGTTAAAATACACACCATTCCAGCTTCACTCGTACTGGCACAAGCAGCAAATGAATCTGCTTGGGGAACCAGTCGTTTTGCTACAGAAGGTAATAATTTCTTTGGTCAATGGTGCTTTCGCAAAGGCTGTGGTTTAGTACCAGAAGGCCGCGACGACGGCGCTAATCATGAAGTTGCCCGCTTTAATACACCACTGGGCTCAGTCAAAAGCTACATTCGCAATCTAAACAGCTTCCCTCCTTACGAATTGCTAAGAAGCTTGCGTCAAGAATCACTTGATGAAAATAAACCGGTTAGTGGGGTAAATCTTGCCAATGGTTTAATTGACTACTCACAACGTCGTGAAGAGTACGTTAAAGAAATTCAAGGCATGATTCGATTCAACAAATTGTGGCGTTTTAATACAGCCCCAAATGCCACCACTGCGGCGGCGGCAAAAGCGGTTAATGTTCAAAACAGTTCTGAAGACAGCACCCAAGATTCATGAACAGCCAACCAACTTCCCTGAATGATCAGCTCAGCCTGACATTCAGGCCGGTCCGCTGGTATGGCGTTTCTGCAACAGACTCTTCTGCTACGATCAATCAGTTATCTCCTACTGGCCTAATGATAACCTCAGGCCGGTGTCTAAAAGTGAATCAAAAAATTTCACTTAACTTGACGAGTAAATTTCATACATTAAAGCAACTCAAAGCAGAAGTGATCAGCGTCAAGTTGCTGGATACTCAGAACTCTCAGTATCATTGTGGTGTTAAATTTTGCTTTGATACATTGCCAGAGACAGCAAAAAATAACGTTCAGCGTGTTCTACAAATAATTGAACAATCGCTCAACAAAATGCCTCGTTAACTTGACCTTGCACAACATCCAGCATCTTAATTACATTAAGATGGCGTTTTTTATTTTTATCTATACTTAAGGCCCCACCATGAGCAGTGCTAACATCCTTGTACTCAATTGCGGCAGTTCTTCTATCAAGTTCGCTATATTTAACATGCGCCAAAACTCTGTTCTCATCAGTGGTTTAGCTGAGCGCTTGTATGAAGTCGAACCGGTTATTAGTTGGTCCGGAGAGTTCAAAGGCAATACCACCATTACCGATCAAGGCCATCAAGCGGCTTTAGATAAACTGGCTACTTTATTAGCAGAATGGGACATTCTCGATACGCTTAGTGGTATCGGCCACCGAGTCGTGCACGGCGGTGAAAAATTTTCGGCTTCCACGCTGTTAAACGAAGACAATCTTGCCGCGCTAAAATCATTAAATCATTTAGCACCCCTGCATAATCCGGTGAACATGCAAGGCATTGACGCTTGTAAAAAATTATTACCCAACTTGCCACAGGTCGCTGTGTTTGACACTGCCTTTCACCAAACCATGCCAGAACACGCGTATATGTATGCGGTTCCTCAGCAATGGTATCAAGACCATGGCGTGCGCAAATATGGTTTTCATGGCACCAGCTACCGTTATATTGTGCAAGCATGTGCCCAACAACTAAACAAACCAACGAACGAACTCAATATTCTTTGCGCTCATTTAGGCAATGGCTGCAGCGCCAGCGCAATTGTTAATGGCCAAAGTGTCGATACCAGTATGGGACTAACCCCACTGGACGGTTTAATTATGGGTACCCGCTGTGGCAGTGTTGATCCGGGTTTAATTGAATTTATCATGAATGCCGAGAACGCCAGCATTAGCGATGTTATGGAAAGCCTAAACAAAAAAAGTGGTTTATTAGGCTTGTCACAATGCAGCAACGACATGCGCACGTTACTGAGCGAAGAAGCTGATGGAAACACCTTAGCCAGCCGCGCAATTAACACTTTTTGCTACCGTATTGCCAGAGAACTCGCGGCACTGTCGGCGAGCTTGCCGACCATAGACGCAATAGTCTTTACCGGCGGTATTGGTGAACACGCGGCAGCTGTACGCCAACGCATTATCAATTTTTGGCCCAACGCCCAGATTACACTCGATGCCGAACACAACCGCTCCAACGGTAACGAACAAGGCATTATTAGCCAAGCCGACAGCCCTATGGTTATGGTACTGGCCACTAATGAAGAACTTATGATCGCCCAAGACTGCTACGAGCTATGTAACAATGATTAATATTTTTATCGCACCAACCGGACTTAACAGTGGCCTCAGTAGCATCAGTATTGCACTGTTGCACGCACTGGATACACAGGGCATTAAAGCCTCCTTCTTTAAACCTGTGTCATCTTATAAAGAAGGCGAAGTTGAACGTTCAACGCAACTGGTTAAGCAAATGTATCCGCTTAATCCGCCACAACCGATGCCGCTAAAACAAGCACAACAATTAATCAGCACCGGTCAATTAGATCGTCTGTTAGAAGACCTTGTTGGCCTGCACCATATTGCTACGGCTGGCACCGATGTAACAATTGTAGAAGGCCTAGTGCCCGATAGAAGCCAGCCCTATACAGCAAAAATTAACGCTGAAATTGCCAAAGCACTCAATGCAGATGTTATTTTAGTGTGCAGCGCTGAAAACAAAACACTCAACGAAATCAAAGACGACCTGAACATGAACGCCCCTATTTTTGGTGGCTTCAAGCAAGGTAATATTATTGGCGCAATCGTCAATAAATATTGTACCCCCGATCAATCGCACTTTATGTTCAGCAAATCGACTGAAACCGATGCCGAGCGCCTAGCCAATAGCCCTGAAATCGTCTTGGATAACTGTCGCCTATTAGGCGCTATTCCTTGGCAAAGAGATTTGATTAGCCCACGAACTCTTGATGTTGCGCGCCAATTAGACGCCAAAATTATTCACGCCGGTGATATTGAAACCCGTCGCGTTAAAACCATTTCTATGTGCGCGCGTACTTTACCTAATTTGGTCGAACGCTTTAATGCTGGAACCTTAATTGTTGCGCCAGGTGATCGACTCGACATTATTGTTACCTGCGCATTAGCAGAAACCAACGGCACACCGTTAGCCGGCCTCGTACTCACTGGCGACATAATGCCCAGCGATGAAGCAATGGCACTGTGTCAAAAAGCCTTTGGTAACGGTTTGCCAGTATTAATGACCCCAAGCGATACTTTTTTGTGCGCAAGTCAACTTGACCGAATTAATACCGAAGTACCTGATGATGATATTCAACGCATCGATCTTATTCGTGCTCATATTTCTGAACACATCGATACACCAGCATTGCTGAGCGCAATCAATGCACCGCATACGGCACGTTTAAGCCCTGCTGCTTTCCGCTTCCAGCTGGTTGACCGCTCAAGAAATGATGTTAAACGTATCGTCTTACCCGAGGGCGAAGAGCCAAGAACCATTCAAGCGGCTACGATTTGTCATAATCGTGGTATTGCCCATTGTATTTTGCTTGGCCGAGAAGACGTTATTAAACAAGTTGCGCAAGCTCAAGGAATTGAATTGCCAGAAGGCATGGAAATTTTAGAGCCCGACAACATACGCGAAAACTACGTGCCAGATATGGTAGAACTGCGTAAACACAAAAATCTAACTGCGCCCATGGCCAGTGCACAACTAGAAGATAATGTTGTACTAGGAACTATGATGCTAGCACTCGATCATGTTGATGGTTTGGTGTCCGGTGCCATTCACACCACCGCCAATACTATTCGCCCAGCCATGCAACTGATTAAAACAGCGCCCAGTGCCAAGCTGGTTTCTTCTGTGTTTTTTATGTGCTTACCCGAACAAGTTTTAGTATACGGTGACTGCGCAGTTAACCCAGACCCTAATGCTGAAGAATTGGCGGATATTGCTATTCAAAGTGCTGATTCGGCATTAGCCATGGGAATTGAGCCAAAAGTCGCGATGATCAGCTACTCAACCGGAGCTTCTGGCACTGGCAGTGATGTCGAAAAAGTGAAACAAGCGACAGCCATTGCAAAAAAATTGCGTCCAGACTTGATTATCGATGGCCCTCTGCAATACGATGCTGCTACAACGGCTTCTGTCGCCAAGAGCAAAGCACCAGACAGCCCAGTAGCAGGACAAGCAACGGTATTGATTTTCCCTGATTTAAATACAGGTAATACCACTTACAAAGCGGTACAACGCAGTGCGCATGTGATCAGTGTTGGTCCCATGCTGCAAGGCTTGCGTAAACCGGTAAATGATTTATCCCGTGGCGCATTGGTTGAAGACATTGTCTACACAATTGCTTTAACTGCGATTCAAGCGCAGCAACTAACCGAATAATAGGGGTCGTAATGAGTAAAAGAATAACGGCAATAATTGCCAGCACACTCCTATTTATTAATGTTATTTTTTGGTGCTCATTACTGTTTATTTTAACGCCGATTAAATTTGTGTTACCAGAGTTAGTGGTCCGTAAAGTTATGGACCCTATTTTTAGCACCATTGCAGGCGCTTGGATATCTTGCAACAGTGGCTGGATGGCACTAACACAAAACACCCGCTGGAAAATCGATTTACCCAGCACACTCAATAAAAACGGCTGGTATTTCGTTACCAGCAACCACCAAAGTTGGGTTGATATCTTTGTGCTTCAGCACGTGTTGAATGGCAAGATCCCCTTTCTTAAGTTTTTCCTCAAGCAAGAGCTCATTCGGGTTCCTATTATGGGACAAGCATGGTGGGCTTTAGACTTTCCATTCATGAAACGTTTTTCTAAGAGCTATTTAGAAAAACACCCCGAAATGAAAGGTAAAGATGTTGAAACAACAAAGATTGCTTGTGAAAAATTCAAATACATTCCCACCAGCGTGATGAATTTTTTTGAAGGCACTCGCTTAACCGTAGAAAAACATCAGCAACAAAACTCACCGTATAAACATTTATTAAAACCAAAATCAGGTGGCTTTGCCTTTGCACTGAACGCCATGGGAGACAAGTTTCAATCGCTATTAGATTGCAGCATCGTTTACCCTCATGGCACGCCTACTTTTCTAGACTTCATGAAAGGCGATGTGCCAGAAATAATTATAACCGTGCGTGAATTACCCATACCTAGCCATTTTTGCCAACGTGACTATGAAAACGACGACGTTTTTAAAGCAGAATTTCAAAAGTGGGTTTCTGATATTTGGTATGAAAAAGACCAAATAATAGAAGGCATTAAACGAGATATAACTTAATGCTATGTATTTTAACGGTTAGGTAGAAACGCGATTACGACCTGTATTTTTTGCACGATATAAAGCGGTATCAGAGGCTCTAATTAAATCACTCATATCGTCTTCTAACTCAGGTACCACTGCCGCTACACCAACACTGACGGTTAAATGACCTAAATCAATACCGGCATGAGGAATATTTAACTCCTCTATCGTGTTGCATAATTTTTTGGCAACGACCAGCCCTTGGTCCAGATTCAAGCGTGGCAGTAACACCAAAAACTCTTCACCACCATAACGTGACGCCAGCTCTCCAGAACGTTGAGCAAAGGTTGTTAACACATCACTAACGTGCTTCAAACAGTTGTCACCGGCCTGATGGCCGTAATAATCGTTGTAGTTTTTAAAGTAATCAATATCAATCATCAGTAAACACACAGGCTCTTTTGTGCGCAGAGCTCTGCTCCATTCGGATTCAAAGCAATGCTCAAAATGACGACGATTGGCCAATCCTGTTAAACTATCGGTCGTTGATAGTAATTTTAACTCTTCACTTAACAGGGTTAATCTTTCTGCTTCTAAGGATAATAATTTATTGTTTAGATAATCTTGCCTAGAAAATTTTTCCATAAAATAGCCCAAGTAAACACCAATAAGAATGAGCAAAGCCCAAAATACGATAAATACCAACTTTAAATCCAGTGCTAAGGCATCTAATTCTGAATTAAAAAGCTGAAAATCATGACTGTAAACAAAGCCAATATAAGAAGAAAAAACAATAATAGAAGAAGCAAAGATAGCTCGAGAGTAAGTTCGCAAAGCAACCAAGACAAAGACTTGCCAAGGTATCATGCCAAGATGGTAGGCGAAGCTATAAGGCTCTTTAAGCATAGACATGAATAAAATAATACTGAGACCAATCAAGGTCATTCCCACGGTAGCGATATGAGCAGCACATCTTATTAATTTTTTATGAAGAACAAAGATTAATGCAGTGCCCAGTAGCAAGGCCAGTGTGGCTCTAATGATCAATAAATCCACAGCTCTTTCAAAACCAAGCGCATTGTCGGCAAAACCGAATAACAAATAAATAAGAATGCCAAAAAACAACACACCGCGAGACGATTTTATAAATAATTTGTCATTTTTTAGTCGATAATCTTTTTCAATGGTGCTGGGGAATGATAAACACTTAAAATTGTTATTTAATAACGCCTTGTAGCGGATAATCTTCTGTTCAAGCTGATCAAGCTTCTGATCTAATAAAGCACTAGATGTGAGCAAATAAAACTCCAATATCTGTTTTTTAACGTTTTATTAATGGTTATTATTCAACAAACAACAAAGTTAAATAATTGTGCGTTTAATTAATAATACTTTTATATAAACTGATAATACACACAACGTTACACAAATATCGGAATCGTTACTCAATATCGTAGCTTTACTTGATATAAATTGACAATCTTAAAAAGAAGAGAAGTTATGAAAGTTTTTGATGACATAAGTCAATCGATTGGCAACACCCCTCTGGTAAAGATCAGCAAGCTGACTTCGCACCCAAGACTGTATGCCAAAATAGAAAGTCGTAATCCTGCGCAATCAATTAAGTGCCGCATTGGTTCAAATATGATCTGGCAAGCAGAGAAAGACGGATCGTTAAAACAAGGCATGGAAATTATTGAACCTACCAGTGGTAATACGGGCATCGCATTAGCCATGGTGGGTGCGTCGAGAGGTTACAAGGTAACCCTCACTATGCCAGAAACCATGAGCATAGAACGTCGTAAAATAATGAAAGCCTTAGGTGCAAACCTAGTCTTGACAGAAGGCCCAAAGGGCATGAAAGGGGCGGTAGAGAAAGCACATGAGTTAGTCGACGCTGCTGCTGGTAATGCTATTTTGTTACAACAATTTAATAACCCAGCCAATCCACAAATTCACGAAAAAACTACAGGGCCAGAAATCTGGAATGATACCGACGGTGAAGTGGATATTTTTGTAGCCGGTGTTGGCACAGGTGGCACGATCACAGGGGTGAGTCGCTTTCTGAAGCAGCAAGGTAAAACCATTACCAGTGTTGCAGTCGAGCCAAGCGACTCCCCGCTTATTACTCAAAGCAAAGCAGGCGAAGAAATAAAACCAGCTCCACATAAAATTCAAGGCATTGGTGCCAATTTTATTCCGGGTAATCTAGACATTGATATTATTGACATCGTAGAAACCGTAAGCAATGAAGAGTCGATGGCAATGGCTCACAGAATTATGGAAGAAGAAGGCATTTTAGCCGGTATTTCTTGCGGTGCAGCGATGACAGGTGCATTGCGACAAGCGGAAAAACCTGAAAATCAAGACAAATGCATTGTCGTAGTGTTGCCCGATTCTGGTGAACGCTATTTAACGTCGCCGTTGTTTGAAGGCATGTTCAAAGAATAACGCGGTAAAGCAGACTGTAAACAGCACTTTTTATCCCTTGCAGATGACGATTATAAATCTGTAAGGGATTATTAAAACACTGCTATCCTCCACCCACCAGCGCTTCAATGCGAAACATAATAATAGGCGTTATATCGTATTCATTGGCCCTACTGGTTTCTAGCTCTGGGCTAACTTCTGCAAACACCCAATCTTGATAGACCTTACGGCGATAACGAATCCCCACACCGTAATTATTAAAAGTTGCTTCTTCTATAACATCCCCAGACGCTCGTAAAAAATAAGCTAGCACTTCTTTTGAATTAAGCTCATGGAATAACGAAGCGCCATAACTGAGTTCTAAATAATCATTATTTAATAAATATTCAGCAGCAAAGTTGAAACGCATTAAACGATCAATATTCAAAGGGTGATCCAGTTGAAAATCGGTTTTTTCACCAGCCCCTGTATTAACCGACCAAGAAAAAGTTTGTGTTGTTCTTAAACGATAGTCTTCAAAATAATGATAGCGACGCAATTTAAGACGGGTAAAAGGGTCCATTGGAATTCCCAATTTTATACCCGTATCCAAATCAATACGCCAGTCTTCAGTCGCTTCAAAGATGTAACGAATGGCTGTGGAGTATTCGACATTATCAACGGTTGAAATAACGTTATTGTCTCGCTCTCCATCTTCTTCAGCAGACTCCAGCAGTAAATTGAATTTTTCGTCAGTATTTGGCAACACTAATTTTACACTGATACCAAATTTGTAACCGACAGGCTGGCCTAAAATACGACGAGTATTAAACGACAGTTTTGCACGACTGCCAGAAAGGTCATCGTTGACAATGTCATCGCCAAAAAAGGTATCCACCACAAACGTATCCACATTGCGCGACAGTGACTCAATGTAGTTGATCAGCCAATCATGAGAAAAATCTACAATACCAATATTCGAATCAATTTTAATAACAGGCGCTGCAATAATAATATCGCGATTACCGCCTCCTTCAAGTGGATCAACCCCGTATAAAATACGCTCTTCCACTGCCCAGCAGCGGGTAAAGAAAATATCACCTAAGCTGACTAAACAAATAAACAATGGTTTCACAAGATTAGGCATTTAATTAATTAATCGCCTGCATCGTCACCGGATCATGATGGATTAATACGTCGGCCCTTGGATAATCCAATAAAATTTGGGCGACCAACCACTCGCCAGCATCGTGAGCGACTTGCAGATGAATATCTGCATTAAAGTCCAAATGTATTTGAATAAATTGAACATTGCCTGATTGCCGCGTTTTAATATCGTGACAATCAATAATGTTGGGATTTTGGGCAACTAACGCTTTAATTTTTTCGGCAATCTCTGGGTCAAGTGAATGATCCATCAACATATGTAACGATTCTTTAGCAATATCGTAAGCGCTTTTTAATAATGTAATAACAATCAGTAAAGCAACCACTTGGTCTAACCAAATAATACCGACCTGTGCAGCAAACAAAGCAATAATAACAGCGCCATTGGCTAAAATATCACCTACATAATGCGCAGAATCGGCTTTAACCGCTAACGACCCAGTTTGACGATATATCCAACGCTGATACAGCACCAACAAAATCGTTAAGGTTAACGAGATACTCATCACTACCGTTGCATTGCCTAATGATTGTATTTGTTGTGGTTGCAGCAAGCGTTCACCAGCATGAAGCAACAAGACAAAAGCAGAACCGGCAATAAAAGCAGACTGCATTAATGCAGCTAATGATTCTGCTTTACCATGACCAAAAGGATGCTCTTTATCCGCAGGGGCAAAGGCAAAACGAATCGCAAAAAAATTAATTAACGATACAATAATATCCAAGCTAGAATCGGCAAAAGACGCCAGCACACTGCTGGAATCAGAATCAGCCCAAGCAAAACCCTTAATCACAATTAGAATAGCCGCAACCGTCATCGACAGAATCGCAGCGCTTTGGGTTAAACTGGCGTCTGTTTTCATCAAAAAAATCCTTCATTTACGAGATCTATTCATACCGTTTTTATCGGCTAGGTTATCTTAACCTGAATTGAGCAATTTATTGAGACCTAGATTCAACTATCAACAATGCAGTATTGACCATTGCGGTAATAGAAGACAGAATCAGTTATAACTTATTTGAATAGCGATTTAGGCCACATAATGACAATTAAAAACGCCCTCATCGTAGACGATTCAAAGTCTGCTCGCATCATGCTACAACGCTTACTGCAAAAAATGAACGTAGTTGCTTTAACCGTTGAGAGCGCTGAAGAAGCTTTGCGCTACCTTGAAAATGAAAGCCCAGATGTCATTTTCATGGATCACATGATGCCTGGCATGGATGGCTTAGAAGCCACTCAAACCATTAAAAACAATCCTAAAACTCAAAACATTCCAACCATTATGTACACCTCAAAAGAAGGTGACGGCTATATTTCACTGGCTAAATCTCATGGTGCATTAGGTGTACTGCCCAAACCAGCCAATCAACAAGCGGTTATGGCCGTGATTGATTTATTAGACAACACCGCCGCCAACGATGTGGTGATTCAACACGCCAACGCCGCTGAAAATGGCCTATCAGCGCATGATATTGAAACCATTGAGAAATTAATCAGTAATCGTTTAAGCAACTCGGTATTATCGGCAAGATCAGAAATTGCAGCTGGGTTAGACGGTGTCAGTCATCAACTGTTACAAACCCAACAAGAACAGCTCACTCTTGTTGAACGAAGCCTCAAACGACAAATTAAACCAATACACAGTCAGCTGATCGATCTACAAGACAACAACGCATTGTTTAATCGCATTCAACCTCTTATGCAAAAGCACATGTTGTTAATAGCAGAAAAAATCAGCCGCAATAAAGTAGACGCATTAAGCAAAGAGCATTTACTGAAAATTCAAGCGTTAGAAAACCAACAACAACAATTGACTGCACTGATTAATAGCAAATCACAACAGGCAATGACCAAGGGCATCATTGGGGGCGCTATTTTAGGCGCATCCATTGCACTAATTACCCTGTTCGCCAGTCAGTAAACTTACCGCTAAGCTGATCAGTAATAACGCTAAGCAATGCCACTACCCTGTCGCATTATGTCTATACTTAAAATTGCTGATGATCAATTTTAAGCAGTTTAATCAATCTACATCTTCTAAAGCGTGTCTTCTATCGTTAGACTAGGGTAATAAAATTACATTCTGTAACAATCAATGTCATCTTTAGGGATAATTTCATGAACCTTAGACTACTTTGTCTTACCTTAGTCGTTATCACAACAACAGGCTGCTCAATAGCAACACCGTTTGTCGCCGCCGGTGCAGGCGGCCACGCGATTGGCCGTTATGAAGAAAATATTAAAGTTCGCGGTGCCGCAGCTTTAAAAGAAGAACCCGACTTACTGACTTACTCAGTACAAGCAATTGCACGTAATAAAGTTGATGATGCGGTTAATACTTATTTAAAAGGCTTATCCAGTGATAGCTTTAACGACAACATGAAGTCGTTAACCTTGTATCAAATTGGCTTATTGTACATGAACCCATTCAGCCAACAGCGCAACGACAATACCGCGCTGAAATACTTTAACCAGCACCTTAGTCAATTTCCTGAGTCGCGTTTAAAAAATAAAATCGACAGCAAAATTGAGTTAATTCAGCAACGCAAAGATCAAAAAACTCAGCTCACTGCCGACGAATTACTAAAATTAGCGAATCGCTCTGAACTGTTAGCACAAAATAACATTCCATTTGACGCAGAACTGACCCCAATGAGTGAAAGAGCCATTATGTCAGATCGTATTGGCGATGCTGAAAGCGTTTACTTAATTCTTTACAGTAACCAAGGATCATCCGATAACATGCGCGCAAAAGCGCTGTATCAACTGGGCCTGATTTATATGAGTGAATACAATAGCCAAGGCAACAATGCCAAAGCGCTCAATTACTTCCGTAAGATTACCGCTGAATTTCCTGAGACAAGTGTTGCCAAACAAGCCAGTAAACGCATGGGCCAGGTTATTAATCGTCAGTAATGACTAGTATTACCTATAAAAAAAACCGAGATTCACATTGAATCTCGGTTTTTTTGCTTTTCACAAAGCACAGTTAAGTTTGTTCAGTTAAGTTTGTTTTGTTGGCTTAGATTCATTTAAGCCCGTTGTTTTATTTTATAAAATAAACTGTACAAAACAGGCACAGCAATCATGGTTAAAATCGTCGAGAAAGTTAATCCCCCCATAATAGTAACCGCCATGTCGGCAAAAAATGCATCGGTTAACAGCGGCGCCATGCCCAAAATAGTGGTTATTGCCGCTAAAGAAACTGGGCGTAAACGACTGAGGCTGGCTTCGACTATCGCTTCAAACTTATCCATACCCGTTGCGATTTGTAAATCAATCTCTTCCAGCAGCACAATGGCATTTTTAATCAACATACCAAACAAACTTAAAAAGCCCAGTAGCGACATAAAACCAAATGGCAGATCTGCAATTAATAACCCTGCGACCACACCACACACCGCCATCGGTACAATGAGCCAAATAATCAAAGGTTCACGCACGGTGCCAAACAGGAACACTGTGATTAAAATCATCACCAAAAATCCCAATGGCAATCCTCCGCCTAAGGCTTTTTGAGCTTTGGCAGCGCTCTCAAACTCACCGCCCCATTCAATACTGTAACCATCGGGTAAAGCAATTCCCTCAATTTGAGAACGAACACGGCCTAAAGCAGCCCCCGCGGTATCGTTTTCACCCGGCTCAGCGTACACACTGATCGAACGAATACGATCTCGCCTGTGAATCAGTACACCTTCTGATTCAACCTGCATTTTTGGGCTAATTTGGCGCAGCGGTACATAACTTCTTTGGTACTGGCTCCACACTAAGGCATTTTGCAGTTGCTTTAATTCATCGGTGTTTTCCACCGTCACATGAGGAGTTTTCGCTTTTGCAATAATGTCGTAGCTGTAATCACCATCTCTTAATTTACCCAGCTGTAAACCATTACTGGAAAATTGCACCGCGTCAGAGAAATCAGCTCGAGTAACCCCGGCCACACCAGCCGCATACTCGTCGTACTGAGGCACCAAAATTAACTCTTTTTGACGCCAGTTATGGCGAATATCGTGTAGCTGCTCATCTTGCTTAAAGATAGTCTCAGCCTTATCAGCTAACTCGCGCAACACCGTTTGATCTGGCCCCATAAAGCGAGCTTCTAACTTCGCGCCAGTACCCGGACCAAAAATAATTCGGGTATTATAAATGCGCGCATCTGGATCATTTTCTTCTAACTGACGCGTTAAGTTATTGATCAACTGTGGAATTTGATCACGCTGTTTGGTACGAATAATCATCACACCATAGCTCTCGTTAGCCTGCTCTGGCGCGTAGGTTAAGGTATAGCGCGTAGCACCCTGCCCAACAAACGTTGTGACTGCTTCGATTTCTTCATAAGACTGTGCAAATGCTTCAGCCTGTTTCATAAACTCGGTAGTTTCACGAATATCTCGCGACTGTGGGCCCCAGTAGTTAACATAATAAATAGGCGTATTCGAAGCCGGAAAAAAGCCTTGTTTAACCAAACCAAAACTCATGTAACTGACGACCGTAACCACCAGTAGAAGAAAAACCGTTTTGCCTCGGTTGTGCAACGTTGTTAATAAAATACGCTTATACATCTTATGCAAAGAACTGTTGAATGATTCAAAATCATCACTGAACTCACCCACTTTAAAGAAGTAAGAACCAAATAATGGCGCTACCGTAATCGCCAACAACCAAGACAACAGCAAAGAGATTAAAATAACAGCGAATAGCGAGAATAAAAATTCACCGGTAGCGTCGTTGGATAAACCAATACCCGAAAAAGCAGCAATACCAATCGCCGTAGCACCCAGCAGTGGCCATTGAGTCTGTTGCACTACACGTCTTGAAGCATCAATAGCGCTATATCCACGTTGCATCCGTAACATCATGCCTTCAGCCACCACGATGGCATTGTCCACCAGCATGCCCATGGCAATCACCAAAGCACCTAGTGAGATCCGCTGTAAATTAAGGCCAAACAGCCACATCACCAAAATAGTACCTAACACCGTAAGCAATAAAACTGCCCCGACAACAACACCTGCACGCCACCCCATAAATAAGCACAGAGTGCCAATAACCACGGCAACCGACAAGATCAAGTTCATAATAAAGCCACCCACAGCTTCATCCACCACTTGCGCTTGGTCATAAATAGGCTGCAGAATAATTCCCGCAGGAAGACCCGCCAGAATCTGATCGATACGCTTACGAACCGCCACACCCACTTCAACGACGTTAGCGTCTAAGTTAGCCGCCACTGCTAGAGTGATCGCCGGCTGGCCGTTGTGACGAATTAACACATCAGGAATGTCGACAACATCCAAGGTAATGGTTGCGATGTCTTTAATGCGAATTTGACTGGTAGAGCCCGGCAAACCGATCGTGATGTTTTCGATGGCTTCGGCATGAGACTCAACACCGCCAACAGGAATACGAATGCGCTGACCATCTATGTGCAAGCGGCCACTGCCGTAAGGACGAAGGCTAAAAGCCAAAGCATTTTTAACATCGGGTAAAGAAATGCCCAGATTAGCCAATTGCGAAGTATCGATATGCACAGTAATTTGTTGCTGCAACACCCCTTCAACCGACACTTTAGTAACGTTTGCAACGGTTAATAAATCGCGGCGAATAATGCGAGAAAACTCACGTAACTGATACGGAGTAAAATCGGGCGCAGTTAAAGCGTAATACAAACCGTAAACATCACCAAAATCATCCGCTACTCGAATTGGGCGAACACCTGTCGGCATTGAATTTTGTGCATCCACCATGCGCTTACGCAGTTCATCCCAAATTTGTGGCAATTCTTTACCATCAAAAGTAGGTTTCATTTCGACGGTGATTTCAGACAAACCCGGCTTGGATACCGAACGTACTTTGTCGATTTGCGACATTTGCTGAATCGCTGTTTCCAACGGCTCAGTGACTTCTTTTTCTACCTGCTCTGCACTGGCTCCAGGGTAAGCCGTTACAACCATCGCTTGCTTAATAGTAAACGAAGGGTCTTCTAAACGACCAATATCGCTTAACCCCAGCAAACCACCAATCAAGCAAATGATCACCAATAACCAGGTATTAACCGGTGTACGAATAGACGCGCCTGCAATATCCATTAGTCAGTGCCTCCTATTGCATTTCAAAAGGGCGAACCAAGAGCCCTTCTTTCATTTTTGTTACCCCAGCCGATACAACTTTCTGGCCTTTCTCTAACCCTGTCAACACCGCAACCCAGCCATCAACCAACGGCCCAACCATAACTACTTGATTATTAATTCGCGATGTTTTTGGATCAAATACCCAGACCGACATCGCATTATCAGCATCAGTTACCAAGGCACTCACGGGCACCCCCAACACTTCTGCGACAAGACCGTCACTGCTTTTAAGCGTTACAGTCGCCCGAACTCCTGGGGTAATTTTTATGCCCTGCAAAGCATCCATGGCATACACCACTTGATAAGTTTGGCTAACGGGATCGGGCTCTGTGGAATATTCAACGTATTCAATCGTAAAATCTTGATTGATCGCGCCGTCTATATAAGCCGAAGCCGTTGAGACTTGTGAACGACTATATTGGCTAACCAAACGCTCGGGCACATCAAACTTAAAATGAATTCGCGACAAATCTTGAAGGCGAGCAATCGGCATACCTGGGCTAATAAACCCAGTATTTTCTATTAAACGTTTAGCAACCATGGCATCAAACGGCGCTTTTAAAACGCTGTACTCTAAATTTGCTTTGGCATTTTCTAACGCAATTTGTGCCAGTTCAAAATCAACCAAAGCATTATCGACTGCTTGCTCGGTACCGATACCACGCTTAACAATCGCTTTTTGACGCTTAAGCTCTAACTGCGCCTGCTTTAATTTAACATCTGCGGTGCGCACAGCACGTTCAAAAGGTTCTGGATCTAAGCGGGCAACCACCTCGCCCTTTTTAATGGTTGTACCTTCTGGCAATTTCACCGTACTTAATAAACCACTCACCCGAAACGCTAAATCAACCGTTGTTTTTGCCATAATTTTGGCAGGAAAAGTAAATTCTTGCTCTGTTGTTGCCGTTCTAACATCGCTTAGCTGCACAACAACTGCTTTTTCTTGCACTTGTGCGACTTCTTCAGAATTACCACAACCGACTAATAAAGCCGTTATGGACAATAAAGTTAGCAAAGAACCTTTATGTCTCATGTACTTTTCTCCAGAACTTGATCTGTTTGAGCTAATGTTGCTATCACGCGATTACTAGAACGCTATTAAATCACTGCTATTAACAAGCTCGTTATTTTTAGGGATGTAGTTGTAGCACATTGACAGGTTTACACATAGTGTTAATCTGTCAATAAGAGCGGTGTTTTACATAATTAATACAGATTTGCCGAGTTTTTATTCCCACACTTTCTAGACGAGTCGTGATTTTGAACGCAGAAACTGAACAAAAAATTCTTTTTAGTGCCCGACAATGTTTTTTTAGACACGGCTATAAAGCCGCTAATATGACACTAATCAGTGAATACGCCGGTTATTCTCGCGCTACCATTCATAAGTATTTTAAAAATAAAGACGATGCATTTCGTCAGGTTATTCATCAGTTTCAGCAGCAAGCAAACCAGGCCTGCCAACCCATTATGCAACAAGATCTTGAGTGCTGGGTTGGTATTAATCTCATTATGCAAGCGTGGTTAAAACCGACATTTGATGAAGTGAGTGACCAATTTGTACTTAACGATTTAAAATTTCACGTACAGCAAGTGGCTGCGGACTTGTTTCAACAAGCAAGAAAAGGCGTGGAAGACATGTTGTGTGAGTTAATAAATAACGCTGCAAGCCAAGGCAATATATCTCTAAGCTTAGTGGCCTTAACACCGCGTAAACTCGCCAAGCTATTACTCGCGAGCTTAGACGGTTTACGCGGCCATTTAGAAAAAGATCAGCTAGAACAAGCCAGTCATGAAGTTATACGCATTTATGAAGTAGCTTGTCACAAAACTTGATGAACTGCTGATAACGACTAATCTTATCGAGCCGGCCAATAAACTTCATCGTACTGATCAGCACAGTCGAGTTTAAAATCAGCCACAGCTGCATCGCACAACAGCCGCTCAACGATTAAAATCGCATCTGCGCTACTGTTTCCAGCTGCACTAGTATTTCCAGATACGTTTTTGTTTTCAGCCTCCACAATCACGATGCGTTCTTTTCTACCGACTGCGTCATTGCTATTAACATCATCAATGATTCGATCAAAACTATTACACGTGCTATTAGCGCCACAATCAAAAGTAACACCTAGGTAATTTAATTCGCCTTGGCTAGATTTTGTTAGGTCATTAGCTTGAATGCGCATAACCGTTCTAAATACAGCATAGACATCAACAACGTCTTGCTGCTCAACAAAAACCGCGGCAGTTAAACTGTCAGCTTGAACCGTAGAGCGCACACGTAACTCGAATTGTTTACCCCACTGATAAGTTTCGTCGCTAAAATTGGTTATCTCAATCGGCAGCAATTTAAAATTTGAACTTGCTTCTGTGGTTTGCTTGTAAACATGGCACCAAGCAGGTAAGTAGGCACCACAATCACTTTTAAACGGGGCGATATCCCAACTACGGTCTTGAACACCTTCACATTCTGCGTCAAAAACATCGGCGGTTGCCGAGCATTTAACCTCTTGCAACATCAATTCATTATTGTTGACCCGAAAATTTAACTGAATTTTTTTATTCGTCGCCAGCGCATTATTTATAGCAGCGCAATCACCCGGTGAACAACTGAATGATTTCTGTTTAGCCAGTAACCAGCGCGAGGCTGAACCATCGGTGGCATTGTTTTCCAAAATACCGCTAGACATTTCTACAGTTAAAACAAAGTTATTAATCACCGGATCCATATCTTCTACTGCGTCAATTGAAATAAAATTGTAAGACACACCTTTACCTGTACTGGTGCGTTCAACCTCTGCACTCACTTGGTAACGTTTTCCCCACTGCAAAGATTCAAACCCTTCTAGCGGCTTGGTCATTAACGCAAAAGACTGCTCATTTTCAAACCGCGTGCGATAACACAAGTCGGTAGTAGTGTCGTTACAAGGCTCTTGATAATAATCGATATAAAGGGTTTTTTTAACAGGATCGTAACTGCTGCCAAGATCTAAATCACAGCCAGATAACATTAAAGAAGTTACCGCTAAATAACACAGCAGCAGTGTGCGTTTCATATTAAAACCCTTGTCTATTAAAGCCCTTGTTTGCGAATCAATGGTTGGGCATACATAGAGTATATTTGTTGTTTAACAGCTAGAGGCTCATCGCCACAGCGTTTATTCAATGCAGCTAGCCCACTTTCTAACTGATGATACTCAGTTAACGGTGTAATAACAGCTTGATCAGCCAATAGTTTATGAGCCGCATAATTAATCGGAAAACAAGCATATCCCTGCACAATTTGTCGATCTATTTCTGTGGCTAAGGTTTCGGCAGTTTCAAATAAACCCTCGTCTATTTCCTCACCAAAACTGACCTGAATTCTGCCTTTTTCACCCATCAAACCGGTGATGATACTTTTAACGTCTTCGTTATCAGACTTATGATACTGCTCACCTTGTTTTAACGCCGACAATTCTCGTGCTTTCAAAACATCGCAAGGATCAAACTCATAACTAATAGAAACAGGCACTGGATTAAGCGTGCGTAAACTCTCACCAAAAGCCATTTTATTTGCCCTGCCAGACAGACTCAGCATTTTCAAAACAGCGGTATCTGTACTGTCGATGCCATCTTTAGCTCTGCCTTCACGCTGCGCTATCCAAATAGATTGACCTTCTTCAATAGAATAACGAATGTATTTAGACAATAACTGCAAAGCGGTGTACTTATCACGCTTTGCCACGATGGAACGCTTAACAATAAAGCTTTTGTTTAAGCGCATTAAATCGCCCACCATGGGGTTGTTTAATAAGTTGTCACCAATGGCTATGCGACCCGTTGGGTGATTACCACTGTGGAGCGCATAATTGACTAAGGTTGGATCTAGGGCAATGTCTCGATGATTCGAAATCCATGTGTAACTTTTGTTTTTATCAAACTTATCAATACCAACAACCGTGAAGTCTGTCGTGGTTTTTTGAATAATTTTTTCAACATACGACGCTAGCCACAATTGAAAGTCAGCAATCGACTGCAATCGAGAAATATCTTTCTGTAAGCGCCAACGTACCAATGAACGCGCTAGAAGGCGCAAAGGTCCTTTCCAACGCGGACGCATAAAATAGGTTAGGCCTTTCACTAAGTCAGGCTCTGCCAACAAACGTTCAATAATGATGGGAAATTCAGTGTCGTTATAAGGCCTTATGTCGGCAAACTCATCCATCCAATATCCTTAGTTATTTGCTTTTTAAACCATTAATAAGACATACAAAACAAAGATAACTTGTTAATCGGTTATAAGGCATTAGTATATCCTAGCAAATTCACTATCCCTATATTAAAAGGCGATTAAACATGGTCGATACTTGGCAACCTAATACGGGTAATGACACCCTTTCGACAGATACTTTGGTGTCATTGGCGGCTGTTATTCAGGGCGAAGACAGTGCAAAAAACGATATTAAGGCAATTAGTGAATCCGATATTCAACTCATTGCCAATCTAATAAACACTCCAGAAGATGCATGGTTAAAGGTAATTAAGCCATTAGACACCGAACAGATATTAAATTTGTGTCGCGTGTTTACATTAGGAGAGATGGCTTTTTCTAACTGGGCTTTTGCTGGTAAAAATCCTACCATTTATTTTTTGCGCTATTTAAAAGCACAAAAAATCGTGGTTGAAAAAGACTTTATCCGCTGGCTCAAAAGCAATACTAACAATCGCTACATTCCTTTTGGCCCTGCTTTGTAAAAAACAGATAAATAAAACAGATACAAAAAAGCCGACATTTATAAGCATCGGCTTTTTTGTTGATTAATTTAATGGCTATCGGCAATATCTTGAGATAAATAATCCATCAAAACATGGCGCTGCTCTGGCCATTTAAAAGCATCCCAACCATCATGAATTAGAGTTTCATTTGCCTGAAGCAAAGCCATCTTAGGAGAAATATTACGATCTTTTATTACCTCTCTCATAATGCGGCCAACAACTTCTACATGCTCTTCATCCATCATCAATAACGCCGACAGTTTGTATTTGCCCATCAAATAACCCAATTGCACCGGATCAACCGCCAACACAACATCCCAGTTGTTTCTGCGTAAATCAGCAGCTAACTCTCTAGTTTGGTTATTTTGTACAGAGAATAATAATAACCGTCGGTTATCAGCGATAAGTTCATCAGGTACAGGCATATCGTTTTGTCGTAAAAAATCGACAAAAGTCTCAACGGGAATTCGGTTATCGCCGCGTCCTGGTAATTTATAGGCATCTAAATGGCCTCGCTCAATCCAGCGAATAACTGTTCTAAAATTAACACCGCAATATTTTGCCGCTTCACCCGTGGTTAATGCTTGTTTATCTGTCACTACAAACTCTCAGTGTTTACTCAACTTGTGTTAAGTATAGGTAGGGAGTTGGGGTTATTGCCTGCAATGTTGGCTTTAATTGTTAGAACTTATTACATCTAAAAATAAATTTTTAATAACTTATGTTGATATTTTTTGCCTAATAAACGATTTAAACGCGCTTTGTGTATTTTGCGTTTTATTGAGTTGTTTTAACGTTATTTTATTTGCATTTTGTATCTGTCTTTTACTGTGCATTAATCTTATTGGGAATATCCTATTTGTCAGATTAAATTCGATTACAGCAAACAACTCAAAATAAGGTATCATTCGCGCAGATCTAAACAGATCAATTTATTTTACATTTTTAGGACATTCCTGTGAAAAAAGAAAAGCTCTACCACCAAATTGCCCATGCCTGCTTACAAGTACTTAAATCACCCAAAACCGATAATGCTGAACAGGTGAAAGCCGTTTATGATGCAATTGACCAAGCTTTTTTGAACCAATCTGCTCTTTTGTCCTCAGAATTAGAAGACTGTAAAAACAAACTGCAACTGATTGCCGAATTAAATGATGAAGAGCATGATCTGCAAGATGCTAAAACCATTGCTCGTCAAGATTTGGCGCAACACTGATCGATTTTTTTATCATCATTACACCTTTATTATTGGGGTTCTTATGCTTCTTTCTAATCGCTACAGCACATTTCTGCTGATAGTCCTTATCGCAATTGCCGCAGCGGCTTATCGAATTAATATGCAACCATCAGAAACCAACCCTCTAAAAGCAACCCTGCCAGTAACCAGCAACGACATTAAACAAAGCCCCAACGATCAACGCCAATACCGTTCATTAGCGTTAGCAAACGGCTTAAAGGTTGTACTTGTCGAAGACAAAGAAGCCGATAAAGCCGCTGCATCGCTAGCTGTTAATGTTGGCAGTGGAAATGACCCCAGAGGTCGCCAAGGATTGGCTCATTTCTTAGAGCACATGCTATTTTTAGGCACTCAGCCTTTTCCAGAAGCCGACGAATACCAAACCTACATTAATAAACATGGCGGTAATCACAACGCATTTACTGCCCATGATGTAACTAACTACTTTTTTGAAATCGATAATGACGACCTAGCCGGTGCCCTTGATCGCTTTGCGCCTTTTTTCATTTCACCCAACTTTAATGAAAAATACGTAGAACGTGAAAAAAATGCCGTCAACGCAGAATACACCGCAAAATCTAAAGACGATGGCCGCCGCATTTATTCTGCTGAAAAGCAGGCGATGAACCCAGAACACCCCTTTTCTCAGTTTGCGACTGGCAATTTAATGACCTTGGCTGATCGCCCTGAGCGCTTGATTCGCGACGAGCTGATTGCCTTTTATCAGCAATATTATTCAGCCGATCAAATGACGCTGGTGATTATTGGCAATTACCCACTAGACACCTTAGAAAAGTGGACTAAGCAACGCTTTAGTGACATTCCTCAACGTGACAATACAGACAAGAAAAAGCGTGATAAACGCCCTGATTTATATTTAGCCGACCAATTGCCACTGGATTTGCAAATTGAACCAATTAAAGAACTGCGTCGGCTTAAACTGACTTTTCCAATGCCCGAAACACTGAGCTTATATCAGCATAAACCTCTGCAAATCATTAGCCATTTATTGGGCCACGAAGGTGAAGGCAGCTTACTGGCGTTATTTAAAAAACGGGGTTGGGCAGAAGGATTAAGTGCCGGTAGAGGCTTAACTACCCCTTGGGAATCAACTCTTAGTATTAATATTCAACTGACCATGATTGGCCTATACCGCATAGACGAACTCACAGCGGCGGTGTTTGCTTACATAAATCTGATTCAACAAGGGCTACAAGACCCTGAGTTTATTGAACAAGTCTACGCTGAACAGCGTCAATTAGCTGAGCTGGCATTTACCAATCAAGAAAAATCAAAAGCTGGACACTATGCTGTGCGCCTTGCCAACAACCTCCGTCATTTAGCACCCAGCGCAATTATATACGGTGATTACCAATGGCTAACACCAGCACCGGCGACACTTGAGCCGTTTTTATCTCGGATGAATTCCAACAATGTGATTCGTACCTTAATTGCCCCAGAAGTAGAAACCAATACGGTTGATCCTTGGTACGACACTAAAATGATGCTGCGCCCGGCCTCGATCAAAACTACCAATGCCTCAAGCGAAGCTATTTTAAAGCCTCAATACAAAGCTCAACTGATGCTGCCTTCGGCCAACCCGTTTATTCCGCAAGCGTTTGATTTAACCGCAGCGCCTGAGCAGTTACTGCCAACCACCTTAATTGATCAACAAGGATTGCGACTGTGGTATTACCCAGAACACGAGTTTCGCTTACCCAAGGCTAAAGTCTTTATAAATTTGCACAATCAAGATGTGAACAATAATGCAAAGGATCGATTGATTGCTCAGTTATTCAGCCACAGCGTAAACGAATTAATTAGTAGCTATACCTATTCAGCCTACATTGCGGGTTTGAATTATCAGCTACGTGCCAGTGATCGCGGTTTAGAATTATCGATGTCGGGTTATCACGATAAACTGCACACTTTATTAGAAAGCATTGTCACAACAATGTCGTCGCTGACTGAAGACAATGTCAGTAAACAAGAGTTTAAACGTTATAAAGCACAGTTAAAGCGCCGCTTAGAAAATCAACTCAAAGCCAAGCCTTATGAACGCACCATCAGCGAATTACGCCGTTGGTTGCGCAACCCAAGCTTCAGCCAAGAAACTCTTTTGGCCGAACTGGATACCATTACGCTAAGCGATGTACTGACCTTTAACCAACGCTTACAAAACTCGCTTTATGCCGATATATATGTTCATGGCACTCTTGAACCAGAAGCAGCGACAGCCATTAGCAAGGTAATTAAAGACGCATACCAACCTGGGGCTGAACGCATTGAGCCAGCTAAGATTAGCCAAATTCCTGCTAAGCAAACATCCGCCCAAACCAAGGTTGCAAACCGCTATTTGCAAGCCATTACGCAACAACACCCAGACAGCGCAACAAGCTTGTATATTCAAGGTCAGCAACTTGAGCCCATGACCTCAGACAATGCCCGCGCGCACTATGCGTTACTGGCACAAATTATTAGCACACCTTATTACCAGTGGATAAGAACCGAGAAAAAATTGGGCTACATAGTCTCTGCTTCGCCATTTCCACAAAATGCGGTGCCTGGCTTAATTTTTATCGTACAATCACCCAATGCCAGCGCTACTGAAATCATGCAAGAAACTGAATTGTTTTTTAACGATTTCAGTTCACAACTACAGGCATTAACAGCCGAGGCTTTTGAAGATCACAAACAAGGATTGATTAGCCGCTTGGTGAGCAAAAAGAAAAACATGTCTGAAAAGGTAGGCCATTTTTGGCATAACATAGAAGTGAACAGACTCACTTTTGATACCAACGAAGCCATTGCCAAACAAGTAGCCACGATTAATCTGGCTGATATTCAATCTTTGTACAAAAATAGCGTGATAGACAATCAAGACCCACGTTTATTATTTGCTCACAGCATTGATTTACCAGAAAACTGGCAATCACTTTCTACACTTAAAAAAGATGAGCTGCAAAAACGCTAAGCAGACAATAGAGTGGTAAACGACTTATTGTAAGCAATAAGTCGTTTTGCTTAATTTATAACAACAGAGAACTTCTTGGGTCGCCATCAGCGGTAATTGCAGCAACCAAAGAATACTGAAGAAAACGAGCAGCGGTAGTAATGTGATTATGTATCCACAGCTGAATTTGCTCTTGTTGCTCTTCTTTCTCAGCAATATGCGCAGCATAACCTTGCAAAGTTAATTCAATTTTATGCTTCGCTAATTTGGTTTTACTAGGGTCAGTGACCATAATCGATAAAACTTGCTGAGCGTAATTCCAATCGAATAAACAAAACATGGAATCGTCTTCAATATTTTCATCGAGTAATTCAAAGGCGTATTCAGATGCATCTAAAACTGCCTGTTTAATCTCACCTTCTTGCTCGCTGCTATTTACCGCACGGTGACACCATTTGCTATCAACTTCCCACTTCACAATAAACTCCTGCTTATTTGTAATTACTGGTTTCATTAATGATTAATTAGTCATTAATAAATATACGTACTAAAATTGTTTACTCGCCAATGCTCGCTGCCAAATCTCTACCTTACCAGCCACTAAAGCCTCCAAGTAAGATTCAATAGCGGCTTGCATCTCATCACTTTTCTTTATACGTTTTATCGGCACGAACAACTCATTGGCTTGCGGATAAGATTGTCGCATCTGGCTTAGCCATTGCTTAACACGGCTAGAATAATGATGGCCTTTGGATCCAATCACTTGAACTTTGCGGTAATTTAAAATCATTTCGACCACCGCTGCCCAGCTCATTTTATCACTGATTCCTGCAACAACTGCCGCTAAGTTGGGTGTTGCTAACGCGCCACGGCCAATCATTAAATCATTACAGGCAGAAATCTCACGACATTGAAGCGCGTCTTCTTTAGTCCATATTTCGCCATTAGCAATAATCGAAAAATGCTTACCCTCTTTTGCCAAACGCTGCTTAACCTGAGCAATATAGTGCCATTTAATCGCTTCGGCTTTATAACCATCTTCTTTAGTACGTGCATGAATGGTCAGTTCATCAGCACCGGCCTGAATAATCGCATCCACTATGTCATGCACACAATCTGGATTATCCCAACCCAAACGAATCTTCACCGATAATGGTTTATCACTGGGTACCACTTGGCGCATTGCTGCAACCGCGTTATAAATTAGCGGCGGCTCTTTTAATAAAACCGCTCCGCCTTTGCTTTTATTCACTGTTTTTGCCGGACAACCTAAATTCAAATCAATACCATGCGAACCTAACTCAATAGCCCGTTGAGCATTCATCGCTAAAGTCTCGGGGTCGGAACCTAACAACTGCAAACGCACCGGCACACCGCAAGGTGTAAAGCCATTATTTTCGAGTTCTGGAGATAATTGATAAAACGTTCTTGGGGGCAAAAGTTGTTTATTAGACACCCGCAAAAACTCGGTAATGCAGAGGTCATAACCACCCAAATTAGTCAGTAATTCACGTACTGTATGATCCATAACACCTTCAAGAGGTGCTAAAACAATGCGCATAATGTGATGAGTCCGCAAGGCCAAAGGCTTAAAAAGCGTGATCATAACAATTTAGCAGCATGAGGTAAAAAGAGAATCAACGCGAAAGAAAAACTAATAGCAGTTTCTCAACATGATGAATCTTGCTAATGTGTGCTTAACCATTTAAAAAATAAAAAGGGTCTTGTGATGAGTTCTCAGTTCGATGTTGTTGTTTTTGGTGCCACCAGTTTTGTTGGCCAAATTTTAGTCAAATATTTAGGCGATACCTTTAACGATACAGGCAAAGAATCACTCAACTGGGCAGTAGCCGGACGATCGCAAACAAAGTTGGATCAAGTTAAAGAACGTGCAGGGCAAACACACATCCCTAGCATTATTGCTGACGCTGGTGATGAAGAAGCCATTAAAGCCATGTGCGTTCAAGCTAAGGTGATTATTTCTACCGTTGGGCCTTATGCGCTTTTTGGTGAAACCCTAGTGAAGGTATGCGCCGAAACAGGCACAGATTACTGCGATTTAACCGGTGAAGTGCAGTGGATTGATCGTATGCTGCAAAAATACGAAGACAGCGCTAAAGCCAGCGGCGCACGCATTGTTCATAGCAGTGGTTTTGATTCGATCCCATCAGACATGGGGGTTTACTTTACTCAACGCGAAGCGAAAAGTCGCTTAGGCGAATACTGCAACAACGTTGCTATGCGAGTAAAAGCAGCAAAAGGCGGTGCTTCTGGTGGCACCATTGCTAGCATGATCAACATCACGCAAGAAGCAACCAAAGATCCATCGTTGCGTAAAAAGTTAATGAACCCCTATCTTATCTGCCCTACCGATCATGGTTACACCGCAAGACAGTTCGATACTAAAAAACCCACATTTGATAAAAACTTCAAAGGCTGGACAGCGCCTTTTATCATGGCCGCCATTAATACCCGCATTGTTTTTCGCTCGAATGCGTTAATGGGCAGCCCTTATGGCAATGACTTTAAATACGATGAAGCCATGTTAGTTGGCAAAGGCTTAAAAGGACGCTTAACCGCTACCGCTATTGTGGGTGGTTTAGGTGCATTTTTAGTCGGTGCTGCATTAAAACCAACGCGTTGGTTGCTCGAAAACTACATATTACCCAAGCCAGGTGAAGGTCCAAGCCCGAAAGAACAAATTGAAGGCTATTATGATATTCGCTTCATTGGCAAAACCCCATCAGGCAAAGAAATTCACACAAAGGTGATTGGCCAAGGCGACCCTGGATATGGCTCCACCAGCAAAATGCTCGGCCAAGTCGGTGCCTGCCTTGCCCTAGATACAGAATTATTAGCGGATAAAGAAGGTGGCTTTTGGACGACATCGACTTTATTGGGTGATCGTTTAATTGAACGCTTACAAAAAGACGCGAAGCTTAAATTTGAAGTATTGAGCTAAGAAATAAGAATTTATAACTATGATCAGTATTTATGACCATTGGTCGCTATTGCGATTAACCATGACGTTTGACGACACGCCGTAAATACGTCGCTTCGCTCTCCATGTAGGCTCGTAGATCCCGTCCATGGGATCTCACGGTCTTAAACATCATGCCTAATAGCAATGCGTGATAGGTTTACTTTAGACTGTTAAAAAGCTAAAACTAGGCTTTGAACGCAAAATGTAGCAAGTAGAGATTAGATAGCGGATTTGATTGTGGCGTTATAGACCATCAGACCCCAGGGATGGGGTCTATGAGCCTACAAGGATGTATTCACGGCGTGTCGTATAACACCATAATCAATAACGATATCGTCCTAGGCTTTAAAAGAGCAAATCTCGCAAGCCACTGGCTCGCTCAATTCTAGAGTTTACGCCCCGCTCCAACACATCTCGATTTGAATACAAACTAAAGCGACTTTTAGCACGCGTAATCGCGGTATAAATCAACTCTCGACTAATCACTGGCGAATGACTTTCAGGCAATACCAAAGCCACATCGGTAAATTCCGAACCTTGGCTTTTATGCACTGTCATTGCGAATGCGGTTTCATGCTCGGGTAAACGCGTTGGCAAAATTTGGCGTACTTTACCATCAGCAATAAAACATACCCGCAGCTCTTGCTGATCCCCTAAGCCCGCATTGGGCACCATCATCGCAATGCCGATATCACCGTTGAATAAATTCAACTCATAATCATTGCGGGTAATCATCACCGGCCGACCTGGGTACCAACGTTGCTGGCTTGAGTTCTGTCCTTGGGAGGCATCATTAAAACCCAACGTCAATAGACCGCGAGCCTGTAATAACGTTTGTATGCGCTCATTCAACGCCAACAGACCCGAGTTACCCTGCCTTAACGCACACAGTAGCTGAAACTGATTAAACAACTCTAATACCATCTCAGGGCTTTCACCCTTGGCGATGGCTTGCAGATAAAAACCATAGCCATTAACTACTTGCTGCTGCCACGCTTGCTCGGCTTGTTTCAAATTAGCTTCTTTCGATTTTTCTTCTTCTGACTCTAAGCGCTCCACAGAATACAAAGCGCTATAAGACTGAATATCGTCATACTGGGCAAAACTCTGCTCAACTAAATCGTAACGGCCGCCGTTCACCGCACTCGCTAACTGGCCAATGCCCGAATCGCTAGTAAAACGATAACTCTTTCTAAGCTGGGTTAAACTGTTCGCCATTAACGGCGCATCGGGTTCAATATAAGCAGTTAAAAATCCAGCTTCTAAACCACACAGCGATTCTAACTGCTGAGCTCTTTGTGCCTGCAAACCGTGTGCGTGATAACCATTCACCATCACCCCACTGTCACACAAATCCCCCAACACACTGCCCGCTTCGACCGAGGCTAGCTGATCTTTATCGCCTAACAATATCAGTTTGGTATGCTCGCCAAGGGATTCCATCAGTTGCGCCATCATGGGTAAATCTACCATCGAGGCTTCATCCACAATCACCAAATCATAAGGCAATGTTTTGTTATGATTGTAAGAAAATCCATCCGGCCGCCAACCTAATAATCGATGCAAAGTAAAACTGGTGACGGGAATTTTTTCCGCCAAAGGAAAGGTTTCTGCCAGCTTAGTTTTTGCCGCCACAATGGATTCAACCAAACGCGCAGCAGCCTTCCCAGTTGGCGCGGCTAAGGCAATGCACAGGTTAGGCTGCTGACTAATTAACGCCGCTAACAAACGGGTAACCGTAGTCGTTTTACCCGTTCCTGGGCCACCAGTGATCACACTGAAGCGATTCAAACACGCACTCGCTGCAGCGAGCATTTGCCAGTTTGGCTCGGGGCTTTGTGTACTGCTTTGCGTATATTTTTCAGGAAACAACTGTTGCAGTGTTTGTCCTAACTCCACACTAGGCGAGATTGATGCTGTACTTTCTAAACGCGTATTAATCGCAAAGAAAACCTGCTGTTGGTAAAACCAATAACGTGAAAAATACAAACGTCCTTGCATTAATACCAGCGGATAATTAATCACTAAATCATAAGGATTTTGCTGGGCTAAAACGCTTAACTCAACATTGGAGTCTAGCTCAATGTTATGTACCGTAACGAACTGCAATAAATAAGACTTTACCTGCGCTAGGCTAATACCCAACTTCTTTTGAATATCAAAAAGCTGCGCTATTTCAATACAGACTTCACCACGACTTAGAGCCTGGCTTAGTTTAATCACTAAATAGGCATAAACTTTTATCGCGGGTTCAGCCAGTGCTTCAATAGACTGAGCTTGAATCGCCATTGATCTCGCTAACGCAATTTCATTTTGGCACAAGCTATTAGCCAACTCTAAATCGATGGCTTTTAAATGCAGCCCCATTTCTTCATTGGCAAAAACAGCTTTCAACCACGGCTTTAGGTTTTTCGCTGGCTGTTGGGGTTTATTATCTAAAAAATCTAATGTTGTCATTAAAATAACCCCAACTGTTGGCTGTCATTATTAGTGTTATTATCAGGGCTAGTATTAGTGCTATTCGATTCTTTCACTTCTTTCGATTCTTTCACTTCTTCAACAGTTCCTAACAACCAAGCTTTCCATTTTTCTAATTGCGATTTTTCTGGACGAGTAAAAAATACGCCTTTTCCTTCTTCGCTGCTACTGGCTTCGTTACTACTGAGTTCTTTATTCGAGCTTCCACTCATGCCACGTAAAAAGAAATAATAGATGCCGCCAAAGTGGGTTTCATAATCGTAATTAGGAATGCGTCGACTTAAATACTGATCCACCGCGATGCTGTAAATCCAATATTGTAAATCGTATTGATGGTGCTCCATCGCATCCTTTAACGCCGCGGGATGATATTGTTGAATCGTATCGCCCAAATAATTCGATTTATAATCCGCTAAGTAATAACGACCCTCATGACGAAATATTAAATCGATAAAGCCTTTTAACTGCCCACGCATAGGTTCAAATGCTAAACGACGGCCGTCTAATAATGGCATAACACCCGACGCGCGAATTTCTGTCATGGGCAAATAGAATTCCATTTCGACTAAGCGGTCTTTCCCACTAATATCTGCCAAACAACATTGTGCATTGGCTAAGGGTTGCGCAACCACCTGCTGCATCCAAGCCACTGTCATTGGAACCAAGTCGGCGCTGATACCATAAAAAGTTAACTGCTTTGTAACCTGTTCTTCTAAAGTATCAGTACTTGTAAAATCCCAGTTTTCGAGAATATTATGCAAACAAGTACCTGGGCTGGCACCTTTAGGGAAATCAAATGGCGTAAGGGCTTTATCATTTTCCAGCACTTCACCTTCCAGCACTTCACCTTCCAGCACTTCACCTTCTAGATCGGCATTTTCCAACACTTCGTCAGCAGACTGTTTATTATGCTGTGCGACATTCGCCGCTAGGTCTTCGGCGTCGACATCAAATTGAGTACCGCTATCAGATAAACTTAAACGGCTATCCAGTTTGGCCAATTGGCTGTAACTGGTTAAGCGCCAGTTATCCCAAACTCTACCTTTAAACTTAGCCAGTGTGAGCGCTGGTTTTTCAGTGCTAACCGCCTTAACTAAACTAGGAACAGTATCTAACTGGGCCAACCAATCATTGTAATAAAACAGTGCCAATTTGCCTTGCTCGATCACATCACTAAAACGCTCTGTTAGCGCATCAATGCTGACTTCTTTTTGCTCCAGTAAATAACCGATCGCCGAATTAATTAACGTGCCTTTTGAATACTTTTGTACATTTTCTATTTGTACAAAGCACGCTTGCTCAGCTCGGGTTAATGCAACATACAATAAGCGCATGGCCTCCGCGCGCACTTCGCTTATATGCTTTTTCTTTGCTGCTTCATCAGGCTTAGTATCAATTGTAAGAACAGTATCAATACTTTCATCTTCATTCGTCACCTCGCTGTGATACATCACTCCATGACGGGTACTGCTATGATCTTCGTCCCATAAAAAAGGCAAAAATACCACGGGATACTGCAAGCCTTTACTCTTATGAATGGTGACAATTTGTACCAAGTTTGCATCGCTTTCTAAACGGATTTGTTGTTCTTCAGATTGATGCAACACAGCATTTTGGCAACGCTCGGTATACCAACGTAATATGGTTAATAGTCCTTTGCCGTCGGTATTATAAAAGCCCGATTGAATGCCTAGTTCGCGACTGGCTTGTTGCAACATCTCTCCTAGGTGCAAAAAGTTAGTCAGCTTACGCTCACCATCGGCTTGCTTGCGCAATCGCACAGCCAGGGGTTCACTATTTTCAGTCCCTTTATTTTCAGTCTCTTTATTTTCAGTCCCTTTATTCGCAATAGCTTTATTCAACAAGGCCATAATAAAAGCCATCACGCCGCGTTGATTAAAGCGATCACGCAATTCATATAACTGCGCCAGTTCAACTTCCCATAGCGCTTCATCAGTTAATAGCGAGGCCAAATAATGTGCATCATAAGCCAAACTTTCACAGGCCAGAGCACTGCGGAATAAACGTTCATTTTGAGGTTCAGCAATCGCCGCCAGCCAACGCAATAAATCGCGCGCTTCTACCGAATCTAACACACTGTCGCGAGAGAGAAATACACTGTTAATACCGTACTTTTTCAGATTCTCTTTAACCAGTTTTGCTTGTTTACGGTTGTGCACCAATACTGCAATATCACCGGCCGTTACGGGCTCATCTATCTCTTTCTCTGAACCTGAGCCTGAGTCCGAGCTTTGTTTATTGTTTAAACATCCTTTTAATAACAACTGCTGAATACTGTTGGCGCACATGGCCGCTGCGTTATAGCGTCCATGATCACGATTCACACCTTCTGAATTTAATAATAAGGTTAATGGCGCAGGTTTATTCTCTTGGCTTTTTTCAACAGGTTTAGCATCACCAGCGCGATAATGGAAATAACCCTCATCAGATTTTCCTGCCGATAAAACTGACTGGAATTCAATTTTACCGGGTAAAACAAAAGGTTCGTTATGGCGAGAAAATAACGTATTGGTGGCCGCCACCAAATCGCTATGGCTGCGCCAGTTTTTATTTAAAGTAAAACGGCTATCAGCGTTTAAAGACTGCGCCGCTTTTAAATAAGTAAAAATATCAGCGCCACGGAAGCTATAAATCGCCTGTTTAGGGTCGCCAATCATATACAAGCCAGAGCTGTCTTCTTTGTTATAGACCTGATTAAAAATTTGATACTGCAGGCTGTCGGTATCTTGAAACTCATCAATCATGGCAAACGGATATTGCTGGCGAATGTGATCGGCCAAAGCCTCACCGTGAGAACCGCGCAAAGCATTGGCTAACAAGCGTAATAAATCATCAGGATTCATTAAGTTCGCTTGCTCCATTGATGACCAAAATTTCGTTTTCACCTGCGCCAACATGTGGTGGGGCAATACCGCAGCCATGTCGTCGCAGTGTTGTGCCAGCTGATCGATCAAACGAAAAGCTTTATGCTCTGGCGCTGCGCCTTTTGTTGTTTTTTCAAATAAATTTTCTTGGCCAAGAGCTAATACATCCTCAGGAATCGATCCGCTAAAATGAGCATTAGAAAAAAAGTTTTTAGCCGCAGCTACCCGTTTAGGTCGAGTTTTTTTGGTAAAGCTTTTTTTATTAATTCCAGAACTTTCAATTAAGTCATTGGCATCTTGTTCAGACAAGTTTTGCCATTCTTGTGCAGCGGCGTCATAGCTGTCTTTGGCTAGTTGCCAAGCCGTAGAAAAATCTAAATTTGCTTTGGCCCTAGGCAGCAACTGCACATTCTCTTGCTGCAACCAACCTCTTACTTTCCAAAAAACATCTTCTGGATTTTTAACATTACCTAATAGCGCCCCCAGCTGATCTTGATCCATTGGGTAAGCCAATTCTCGCCAATAATCTTGCGCCGCACGGCGTAAATATTCCTGCGCATCCAAGATCATTTCCGACTCAAAGCCGACGCCACTATCAAAGGCAAATTGTTTTAAAATTCGCTGACAAAAACCATGGATGGTAAAAACCGACGACTCATCCATTTGCGCTAAGTTAGCTTGCAACCACTGCGTTAATAACAGTTTTTTAGGATGCTCTTCACTGTAAAAATTATCTTTTGTGCTAGCAATTAGGCCTTTTATATAAGGATCTATCTGATTATTACTATCTTCTGGATCTTGCTCAAGGCGTAACACATCTTCATATAACTGGCGAATACGATCACGAATACGGCCGCGTAATTCTTCGGTAGCAGCGCGAGTAAAGGTCACCACTAAAATACGATCAACGGGTTTTAAACCCAATGCATGATCACCCAATAATACGCGTAAATATAAATTGGCAATGGTATAAGTTTTACCGGTACCGGCACTGGCTTCAATTAAACGTTTACCTAATAGAGGAAAGCTTTCTGCTTGTAAAATTTTCATTAGTTGCTTCCTCCTTTTGAGCCAGAACTAGCGTCATCATCACTCACTAAGTGATCCAGCAAAGGCGCTAATAATTTTTGCCACAGTGTTGTATGTTGCGATAAAAACTCAACCAAATTTGAATTAATTTCTTCAGCAAAACAACGTTGCACAAACTCATTATTCACTTCACTAAACTCACTGTCTTGTGACTTTTCTAATACTTCCAATTGCTTCTCTGGCTTTGCAGTTAAATACCCCATGGCCAACGTTAAGAAAAATGCTTGCGGCTGCTGATAACATTTATTCATAAACTCAATCAGTTCTAATAGATAGCTTTGCGCCATTTCTCTAGGCACGGGCGAAAACTCACAACGATCGATCTCTTCATCTTTACCTTTCTGCTTTTTTGCCATGCCAAGACCAAGACTACCGCCAATCGACAGACCAGCAGCGCAAGCAAAAAGGTGTTCTAACCACAAATTAATAACTTGCTTACCGCCAAAACTTCCACTGCGGAAATGAAATACCTGGTACTGTCCGTCTTGCTCTATTAAATGCTCTAATTGACCCGTTAATTGATAATTCTCGTTCAGGCGTGTATTACTCGGGCTCTCATCCATTGAAATAGCCCCTACAGAAGCTGCGCCTAAACTAATAGAAAAGCTTTGTGGTGGCATTTTTTCTAAACTGGGCAATGTCTGCTCGATCGCCTCAACCAATGGTGCAATACGTTTTTCACTTTTGTTTAATAAATAATCCGCAAAGTTAGCGACCGGTAAATGCCCCAAAGATTTTTGCTGCTGTTTAAACATCTCCAGATCAAACTGTTTACTACCCGCGAGTTGAGTATTTAATATCGATTCGTTGAGTAAATACGATTGCAAATTATCCAACTCAAACGGTTCATCAATTTCAGTTTCATCCCAATACTGGGTTAAGTTAACGTTTAACCGGCGCTGGATAAAAAACTTACACGGGTTGATTAAGCATTGCTTAATATCATCAAGCTCTGGGTTAAAGCGAATACTGTTATCGCGATCATCTTCTAATGGCGACGATACAAAACTAGACGAAGAGTTGTGATTATCAGTAAGCACTTCCTCACTCGCTTGAGCCACTTTTTGCCACAATCCTTGGTAACTTAAATCGAACGGTCTTTCTGGCACAAAATAATCACGATTAAACGGCTGCAGTTTTTGTTCAGTAATTAAATATTTGCGTAATGCTTTTTCGCTATCTTTATGCGGCAATACCTCATCGCCTTCCAGCACATAACCATTACCGATGTAGTCGATTAATTCACTGACCAAAACACAGGGCTGCATCTCGGTATTTTCACGACTGTCGCGGCCACGATAGCTAATATAGAGTTTTTCTTGCGCGGCAATCACAGCTTCCAAAAACAAATAACGGTCATCTTCGCGGCGTGAACGATCACCTCGGCGATACTCTCCTTGCGCCATTAAATCAAAACCTTGTGGTGGCACGCGGCGAGGATAATCTTCGTCGTTCATGCCCAGCATACAGACGATTCGAAAAGGAATGCTGCGCATTGGCATCAAGGTACAAAAGTTCACGGGCCCCGCTAAAAAGCGCTGCCAACCCACCTGCTTCGTTAAACAAGCCGTAAGATATTGCAGCACAACACCCTGGCTAAGAGTATTCTCAACGTGGCTTGAGCTATTTTCTGTAACAGTGGTAAATCCAGCTTCAAGCAATTCATCTTGCCAGCTCTGCAGTTGATCACGTATTTTTTGCAATACTAGCTGATCATTTAAACCTTTATCATCCAGCGCTTGCTGCGGATAAAAATCGCTGATCAACTGTAATAAAACATTCTGCCACTGCAGCGGAGTTAATGATTTTTTATCACTTAATTGCTGGTACCAATGGTCAAGCTGGTCGATAAATGCCATTAACTTACCCAGCAATTCACCTTGGCTGCCGGTAACACTGGCAACCGGCCAGTACTGATTAAGTGCTTGAGCGTTATCCGGCATAACAAGACCCAATAACAATTGCTGCAAGCCTTTAAACCAAGTATTTTCACTCCAACTGGGTAGGCCTAAATCAGCACGATGATCTTCATCCAACCCCCAGCGAATATGAGCTTTGTTCAACCACTGTTTCGCTTGATCTAATTCGGTTAATTCTATTTCGAACTGCTGGCTAATAGCGGGCACTTCTAATAATTCAATCACATCGGTAATGGTTAAGCGGCTGCTGGGCAATTGCAGCAAACGCAAGAACGAATCGATAATGAGGTTTTCTTTATTTAACGCTTGGTCGGCAATCGCCCAAGGAATGCGCTGGTCGTCACTGGCACTGCCAAACACGGCTTCGATGTAGGGCGCGTACACCTCAACATCGGGCACCATGACTAGAATATCGCGAGGTTTTAGCGGGTTATCTTGATTGTTGCTCAGTGCATCACTATCAAACCAGCCCAGCATTTGATCAAATAGCGTTTGTACTTCTCTAAGCGGCGAGTGAGCGCTAACCATTTGAATGGTTTTATCGTCGCGTTTAACCGCTACTTTTTCTTGGCTATTAGTCAGGGCTTCTGGGCCAAAGGCGGCTTCACTGCGATTTAATAATTCTAAGAAATCATATTGAATATTTTGTAATAAATTTCTTTCATTATTTTCATAGCCATCCTTTGAGACAGAACCTAATTCTTTAAACGCTTCAATATCTTGAAAATAACTTTCGCGGCCAACATCGTGGGCAGCTTCGTGGGTTAAGGTTATAAAGTCGCGGCCAAGCTTGCCCCAAGAAGCTAACAGCGGATTACCCACAGTAAAATAATTAGCCGCACTGGAATTTTTATGCAGAAGCTTTGCACGGGTCTTCTCACTAACAATATCACCCCAGTAATTACGGCAAGGGTTCAATAAAAAGAAATGCACATCAATGTATTCACTGATCGCATTTAAAACCTGCCAATAAGTACCTGGCAGCGCAGCAATGCCAAAGACAAAAATACGCGCAGGCTGGCCTGTTGAAGTAGTGGGTAGAAAATCTTTAAGTCCAGTATGGCCTTCACGCACAATATCAACCAACTCATCGGTTAAACGTGCACGGTGAAATAGACTATGCCCCAGCTGTTCGCTTTCTTTCACTAAACGACGCCAGAGCTCTGGCTGCCAAGGCTGATTACTGACATCGCCCCCTTCAATTTCATCTTGACCCGCTTCCCAGGCTAACAACCAATCCGGGCGATAGACTAAGTATTGGTCAAAGGTATCAGCTATTTTTTCAGCTAACGCATAGATCTTTTTCTGATCTATTTCTTCACCGACGTTTTTGGGTTCCAAGTAATGTGCGATCGGAGAAAACAGTGCCTTATGCGCTTCATCATGATCGTATTGGTCGCCAATAAGAATCGGTAATAGACGCATTAGCTTCCACGTCATTAGCTCTTTTTCAAAATGGGATTTTTTCGGCAGGTCAGGCTTAACCGCGTTGTATATTTTCCAGACAAAACTAGAGGGCAACGGGAATTCAATATTAGCGGCAATGCCGAGGGATTCAGCGATTTGAAGCTTTAACCAGTGCGCCATCCCTTGGCTTTGCACGAGTATCTGTTCGGGTATAAAAGGGTCGCTATCCCCCTCTTTCATTTGATGAACAAGCAGCTCTTTTAAAACATCAAGATCGTTGGAATGGTAAAGTCTGAACATCCGTGCGCCACGCAATTATAAAGTGTAAAAATGACAAACAACTAATCTATCATTTATTACCTGATGACGCATTTTAATCTAAAAAAATCGGCTTACACCGCCCAGTTAAAACAATGCTGGCTTTATTTATCTTCCGTCAATTCTTTATAAGCAACCATTTGTTCTTCTGGAGTAGGAAGCTGCTCAATCGCCTCTTTTAAGGCTTCAACTTCTTGAACCAAGAAATCAATAAACTTACGCACTTTTAACGATAAATACTGACGACTCGGATAAACAACAGAGATAGGCTCTGGTTTTAATTGCCAATCTGGAAATAAAGGAATCATACGTCCAGAAAGTATGAATTCACCCGCCATGTACATTGGGACAACGCCAGCACCCGCACCTTGCACAATACAATTCATCGCCGCTACAATATGATTTGTCACGATTGAAGGCTTAATTTTTACAGAGATGCAATCTTCAACCTCATGACAAAACTCATAAGTCTCGTCCTGCATCCCCTCGCCTATTTTAACCACATCGAGCTTGGCTAAATCAGCTGGACTATCTAAAGCTCCCATCTGAGCAATGTATTCAGGTGAAGCGCAAATAATAGAAGAAGTCTCACCAATAGTTCGCGCCACAAGCGAAGATTCAGGTAGCTTGCCCATGGCTAATCCCAAATCAAACTTTTCTTCTATCAAATTAACTTGACGATCGGTATGAGATATTTCAATGCGCACATCTGGGTATATTTTTTGAAAGCGCGTGGCAAAGCGGCCAAAAATGCCACTGCCAATCACCATAGGAACTGAAATCCGCAAAACTCCATGAGGATGATCTTGGCGATCAGAAATTACCGTATGCACATCCATAATCTCATTAACCAGATGCTTACAATTATCATAATAATCAGCCCCAACCTGAGTAAGACTAATTTGGCGCGTTGAGCGCTGAAGTAAGCGCACACCCAAGTTACTTTCAAGATCAGCAACCATACGGCTTATACGCGATTTAGGGATATTTAACGCTTTACCCGCCGCGGTGAAACTGCCTTCATCAACAACACGTATAAAAACTGATAATTGGTTTATATCTAACATAGTTGGTCAATACCACAATGACGATTGTCTTATAAATAGGACAATATAATATATTACAATACGCGTCATTGACCAGTTTTAAAGGAAATAAATCAACTTACGACCTGAGCTCTTTCACAACAAAAATAATTTGATAGTTTTATGTAAAGATATCACCCATACCTATTGGGACTACGAGTATGAAATGGTACCATCTTGGTATAAACCTAAATAATAAATAAAAAAATATATAAATAGGTAAATATATGAATGCATTAAACAGACTAGGAGCAGCAATAACAGTCGGCTCACTAAGTCTTGCTATGCTTGGTTGCGGTGGTAGTGGTTCATCTAATAAATCATCTACTCCTGATAATACAGCAGACATACAAGCTCTTACGGCGACACAAACTTCTACTCCGCTTAGATCGTTGAGTATTTCTGATTATGCATTGAACAAGTGCATACAAGATACTCGTCGAGAGTACGCTGAAGATATCACAACCCTTGTTTGCAATAATAAAGGCATTGTAATACTTGAAGGCATTGAAGCTTTATCTGAATTAAAATCTCTGCATTTAAACTTTAATGAAATCAATGACATCACACCATTAGTGGAGCTTAAAAAGCTTAATACCTTATACTTAAGCGGTAATCAAATTGATAGCCTAGATGCTTTAACTGAACTTACTGAATTAAACGAACTCGGTATCCAGAAAAACTACGTTCAAGATCTAAGCCCTCTGCAATCTATATCTTCACTTAAATCTTTGCATACGCACAGCAATCAAATTCAAGACTTCACTATCTTAAGCGCTTTAGAGTTAGATAAATTATCAGGTCAAAATAGACAAG
>OJEO01000045.1_pt1 | contig 79412 bp, 68 predicted proteins | sample 1593621 | NCBI WGS metagenome assembly OJEO01 (sample SAMN05416875, study PRJEB24817) | seawater metagenome | isolation source: Sea water | place: Canada:Atlantic | collected 2013-11
ATTCGATGCCCGGGTGGTGGAATTGGTAGACACAGGGGACTTAAAATCCCCCGGCAGCAATGCTGTGCCGGTTCAATTCCGGCTCCGGGTACCATCTTTACTTTTATCTTTCCTTTATTAATCTTGTTATATCCTTCCTATTTATTTGTTAAGTTTTAGTTTTAACTCTCTTTTTAACTCTCTTTATTAATTTTCGTTTAAGAATTTTATAACTGACTTTAGCGTCGCTTGCGATTAACAAGAATGCCATAGTTCTGATTTGTCAGCGGTGGTATATTTTTATGATATTCATGAAAGCTGATTTAAAAGACTTATAAACATTATGACTAATACAATAAAAAAAACTTCCAATAAGCACGTTATAATTACCGGTGGCGGCAGTGGCTTAGGGCATGGCTTAGCAACACGATATTTAAAGCAGGGTGCAACGGTGAGTGTGCTAGATTTGCAATTTGCAGAAGCGCAAAAAGCCATGCTTGAGGTGGCCGCTCAGCAAAGCAGTTCGCAATGTTTTTTTTACACGGCAAACGTAACCGATGCTGGCTCAGTAAAAAATGCAATTGAAAGTGCAGTCAAAGAAGGTGGTGCACCCGACTTAGCCATTAACTCTGCTGGCATACTCATTAACAAAACACTAGAAGACACCACCCCAGAAGCGTTCAAAAAAGTGATTGATGTTAATCTAAACGGAAGCTTTAACTTTGCCTCTGCCATTATGCCGCTAATGAAACCAGGTTCGCAGATTGCGCTGATTGCCTCGGTTGCAGGGCTAATCAGTAACTATGGCTACACTGCTTACGGTGCTTCTAAGTTTGGTGTGGTTGGGCTTGCTACAACGCTGCGTTATGAGTATGAGCATAAGGGCATTGTTGTTTCATGTGTATGCCCACCTGAAGTTAAAACACCTATGGTGGCGGCTGAGCATGCCGATGGCGACCCCGTGTCGCTAGAGCTTAAAAAGTTCGCCGGTTCAATGGATCCGGATGACGCCTGTGATCAAATATTCTCGGGCATACAATCAAAAAAATGGATGATTATTCCTAGCTTTGAAGCGAAGTCTTTAATTTTCATATCTCGCGTTTTGCCTTGGGTATTTACATTACTGATGAGACGCTTGATTAAGTTTGCAGTAAACAAGGTGGCCAAAACATAGGCTTGATAATAACCACTTGATAAGCAGTAACTCAGCGATCTTTGTTGTAAAATAGACGTATATTTTTACTTACTTAAACCTTGTGGTATTAGCGTTATGTTAAATTACGTCGAACCGGTATTTCGTCCGCCCAGTGAAGGTCGCTCACTGATTCTTCAAGTCACCAATGGCTGCTCTTGGAATAAATGCACTTTTTGCGATATGTACACGCAGCCACAAAAAAAATTCCGCGCCAAAGCTGAGGATGAAACCTTAGCTGAAATTATAAAGGTTGCGGCAGCTGGCCCTCAGTATGAAAAAGTATTTCTAGCCGATGGTGACGCCTTGGTTTTACCTACCAGGCGCCTAATAGAAATTTTAGCCGCTATAAAAAAGCACTTGCCTTGGGTGAATCGCGTAAGCAGCTATTGTTTGCCGCGTAACATTCGCAAAAAATCCGTTGACGATTTAAAACAGCTGCAACAACTTGGCTTTGGCATGGCTTATGTCGGAGCAGAAAGTGGTGACGATGAAATTCTTGAATTCATTAATAAAGGCGAGACTTACGAGTCTACGTTAAGTGCACTGGTAAAACTGAAGCAAGCCGGCATAAAAACTTCGGTGATGATTTTAAACGGCATGGGTGGTATGAAATACAGCCAGCAACATGCCGAAAATTCAGCGCGCTTAATGAATGAAGCTCAACCAGATTTCCTCTCAACTTTGGTTGTTAGTTACCCTATGGGTGACGAACGGGTGCGCGAAGGTTTTAATGGTGATTATGAATTGCCAGATCAGCGCACATTGTTTTTAGAAATGCGCCACCTTATTGCCACTCTTGAGTTAGAAAATACGGTTTTTCGCAGTGATCATGCGTCCAACTATGTTACGTTGAAGGGTACCTTAGGTGTTGATAAACAAAAGTTCTTAAATCAGCTTGATGATGCCATTGCAGGGCGCATTGCACTTCGTCAAGAATGGCAGCGCGGCCTGTAATTACCCGCAGCAAGCAAGAAAGTGCGACTCAAAGAAAAAGAGCGACTCAAAGAAAAAGAGTGACTAGAAAGGGCGAATAAATGACTAATACAACCGATAAAGATCTTTTTAAATTACTGGGTAAGTTTGAGCAGCAGCAAAAAATGCCTCCGGTAGAGAGTTGGAACCCAACCATAGAAAGCCAGATTGACATTGTTATTAATCAAAAAGGCGAGTGGTTTCATGAAGGTGGTTATTTCGAACGCCAAGATCTTGCTCGTATGTTCGCTTCTATTTTACGCAAAGACGGCGATGATTATTTTTTAGTGACACCTGTCGAGAAGTTAAAAATTAAGGTTGAAGATGTGCCTTTTTCTATTGTTTTAATGAAAGAAGAAAAAGACCAGCTGCAGTTTATAACCAGCTTAGGCGATGAAGTGACACTAAGTAATGATCACCCTATGGAGTTCAGAGCGGTAGCGGCGAGTTCAGCAGGCAGTGCTGATTATATTCCGTACGTGATGATTAGAAACAATCTTTGGGCTAAAGTGAATCAAAACACCTATTATGAATTGATTAACTTAGCCCAAGAAACAGCAGACGGTTATGTTATTTGCAGCGCAGATTACCGGATTAAGATTCCAGTTTAATCTCTACTTCGCAGCTAATGCTGTTGGCAATAAAGCAATGGTGATGGGCTTTATCGTGCATGGCTTGGATCGATTCAGGGCTAACCACTTTATCAGCAGAAAAGACGACTTTAGGATTTAAAGTCGTTTTCTCAATAAAGAAAAGTCCTTCTTTATTTTTACTTAATAAAGCAACTGCAGTATCTTCATAGCTTTCTACTACTAAGCGCTTTTTTGCTGCCAATAATAAAAACGTTTGCATGTGACAACTGGCTAGTGAAGCTGCAAACATTTGTTCGGGATCGGCAAACTCACCATTATTGGCTCCTGCCATGGAAACTTTGCATTCGGGATAGAACTCAGCGACGTGGCTTCTGTCAAATCCTTCATGGCTGAATTCGCCTTGTTTTAGCCACTGAATTTTAGCAATATGTTCGCTCATTTTATAGTTCGCTCATTTTATAGTTCGCTCATTTTATAGTTCGCTTATGCCGTATTTTTTATAAAGCTGTTATAGCTTTTTAGAGGCAACAAAAACACCTCGAATATCGCCAACATTGAAACCCGTTGCTTTATCGTTAGGATAAAGTTCAGCCAGTTTGGCTTTTACATCATCGGCAACATTAGCCCCATGACACGCTAAGCAACCTGCCTTTGTTGGAATCGCTTTTACTAAGAAGAATCGGCCATCACGCACCTCGGTATAGGCAATGTCTTTTGCTGCTTCACCGTTTGCTTTTCTTTGCTCAAAGTCTTGCATTACTTTTTCAACCCAACCCTCTGGAGTATTGGCCGGGCTGCGTTGTTTTAAAGACGTGCGGCTAATAGTCCAGTCGGTTGAGCCACCTTCAGCAGAAGAAGCAGATGTAATGGCCGGAGCTTGTAGATTGCAAAGCGTTACCGAGGCTGCATGACCATCCGCTTTAATACCTTGTTTTAAAGTAGCCGTTAACGCGCCACCCAAAGCCATAATTTGTTTTTTTGCACCACCAACAAGCTGTTGCTTTTGTTCCATGCTTAAAGGTTTACCCTGATCCTGATCGGCATTTACGGCAAAAGGAAGGGTTTGCAAGCAAAGGATAGAAAGAGAGGCAGTTAGTATTTTTTTCATAGTTAATCCAAAATAAGGTGAGACTTCAGTAAAGCCTGTTTATTAAAGGCTTAAATAAAGGCTTAAATAAAGACAATTAAGTTAAAGTCAGTAAGATTGATCAATATAACTACTAAGGAATACTATACCCATATCAGAGATTCTTCAATGCTTATGCATAAAAGAGATATCCATAAAGCATAATGCTATATCAGTCACGTCTGTTTGCATATTTCAGATACAAAAAAAGCGGCCGAAGCCGCTTTTATTCATTTAATCTCTGCTTTCTTACGAAAGTGGATTACATGTTTGGATAGTTCGGACCACCCGCACCCTCTGGTGTTACCCAGGTGATGTTTTGTGCAGGGTCTTTGATATCACAAGTTTTACAATGTACGCAGTTTTGAGAGTTGATTTGGAAGCGCTTATTGCCACCTTCATCTTCAATAATCTCATAGACCCCAGCAGGGCAGTAACGCTGAGCAGGTTCATCATATTTCTCAAGGTTAGAACCTAAAGGAATAGACGCGTCAGCTAGGCGTAAATGACAAGGCTGGTTTTCAGCGTGGTTTACGTTACCAATAAATACAGAATCAAGCTTAGCAAAGCTTAATTTACCGTCTGGTTTAGGGTAGTTGATTTTCTTGCTTTCAGAAGCAAGTTTCAACGTCGCGTAATCAGGTGTTGTATCATGCAAAGTCACTGGGATGCTGAATAGGTTTTGGTCAACAAAGTTGAACGCAGCGCCTAAGTACATGCCAAATTTGTGCATAGCAGGACCGAAGTTACGGCTGCTGTGCAACTCTTCATGAACCCAAGAAGATTCAAATGCCGCAGTAAACTCAGTAATTTCGTCATGCTGACGATCAGACTTAATCGCTTTAACAATTTCTTCAGCGGCAATCATGCCGCTCTTCATCGCCGTGTGAGTGCCCTTGATCTTCGAAAAGTTCAAAGTACCGGCATCACAACCCACAATCAAACCACCAGGGAAGGTCATTTTAGGAAGAGAATTTAAGCCACCTTTAGCAATCGCACGAGCGCCGTATGATACGCGCTTGCCGCCAGCTAGGTGTTTCGCCATTACTGGGTGATGCTTCAAACGTTGGAATTCATCAAATGGGCTAACGTGTGGGTTAGAATATGATAAATCAGTAATCAAGCCACAAACCACCTGATTGTTTTCGGTGTGGTATAAAAAGAAACCGCCCGAAGAATCAGATTCACTTAAAGGCCAGCCTGCGCCGTGAACAACCAAGCCTTCTTGGTGCTGTTCAGCAGGAATATCCCATAATTCTTTAATACCAATCCCGTAATGCTGAGGATCTTTACCGGCATCCAGTTTGAACTCAGAGATTAGCTGCTTGCCTAAGTGGCCGCGACAACCTTCAGAGAATACTGTGTATTTACCGCGCAGCTCCATGCCTTGCATGTACATATCGGTATGTTCGCCGTCTTCGCCAACACCCATGTCGCCGGTAATAATGCCTTTAACGACACCGTCTTCAACAAGATATTCTGCCGCCGCAAAGCCTGGGTAAATCTCTACGCCTAACGCTTCAGCTTGCTCACCTAACCAGCGAACAACGTTTGCTAAGCTAACAATGTAGTTGCCATCGTTATGCATAGGTTTAGGGATCGCCCAATTAGGCGTTTTTACGCTTCTTTGGTCGTCGCGAAGAAAGTACACTTCGTCTTCGGTAACAGTCGTATTAAGAGGTGCGCCCAATTCTTTGTAATTAGGGAACAACTCAAGCAAGGCACGATCTTCAATAACAGCACCCGATAAAATATGGGCACCCACTTCAGAACCTTTTTCAACCAAGCATACGGTCAGTTCTTGTTCGTTTTCTTGTGCTAGTTGCATTAGACGAATTGCGGTAGATAAACCTGAAGGGCCTCCACCAACAATAACGACGTCGTATTCCATTGATTCACGTTGCATTGTGATCTCCTCGAAAATAAGCTGGGAGCTAATAACAGTTAACAGTTGCTAAAAATACTAATCATTCATTTAGCGTTCTAAATAAAGGCGCACATTATACGGTCGTAGAAACTATATACCTAACTTTTGCGCTGAAATTATTCACTTTTAGGGTTGATAATGTCAAAAAAGGGTCTAAAAGGGCGCAAATAAGAGGGATTCTTATTTGCTTTGATACTTTCTTCTAGTTTCTATTGACCTTCGGGCGAAAGATACGAATAATATTGCGCGCTGGGGGAGAGTCATTGGCAGTTTTTAGATCCAATGAGAGGCTCTCTTCAATCATTCACTAGACGAATACGGAGAATCTATGAAGGTTCTTGTTGCTGTAAAGCGCGTAATTGACTACAACGTCAAAGTACGTGTAAAGCCTGATAATTCTGATGTTGATCTAAATAACGTCAAAATGGCTATGAACCCTTTCTGTGAAATCGCTGTAGAAGAAGCGGTTCGTTTAAAAGAAAAGGGCATCGCTACTGAGATCGTAGTTGTATCTATCGGTCCTAAAGTTGCTCAAGAGCAAATTCGTACTTCTTTAGCGCTTGGCGCAGATCGCGGAATCTTAATTGAAACCGACGAGAAGTTAGAATCTCTTACGGTAGCTAAATTGCTTAAAGCTGTTGTTGAAAAAGAACAGCCTCAGCTAGTAGTGCTGGGTAAGCAGTCTATCGATAGCGACAACAACCAAACAGGTCAAATGCTTGGTGCATTGACAGGCTTACCTCAGGGCACGTTCGCTTCTGAAGTAGTTGTTGATGGCGAAAAAGTAAACGTAACGCGTGAAGTAGATGCAGGTCTACGTACTGTAAGCTTAAGTCTTCCAGCAATCGTAACAACCGATCTACGTTTGAACGAACCACGTTATGCGTCTTTGCCAAACATCATGAAAGCAAAGCGCAAGCCTCTTGAAGTTGTTTCTCCTGCTGATTTAGGCGTTGAAATCAAGAGCACTCAAACCTTAGTTAAAGTAACTCCTCCTGCCCAGCGTTCAGCTGGTATTAAGGTTGCTGATGTTGCTCAGCTAGTTGAGAAACTAAAAACTGAAGCGAAGGTACTATAATGTCTATTTTATTAATCGCTGAACATGACAACGCCGCACTTAACGTTGCTACTCTAAATGTAGTAACGGCAGCTAAAGAAATCGGTGGTGATATCGATATCCTAGTTGCTGGTGAAGGTTGTGGCGCAGTTGCTGAAGCCGCTGCAAAAATCGCTGGTATCAACAAAGTAATCGTTGCTGACAACGTTGCTTATACCTACCAAATCGCAGAGCCAATGGGTGATCTTGTTGCTGAACTAGGTGCTGGTTATAGCCACATCCTTGCAGCTGCAACCACTACCGGTAAAGACTTCATGCCACGTACAGCTGCATTGCTTGACGTAAACATGATCTCTGATATCTCTGCTGTTGAGAGCGCTGATACGTTTGTACGCCCAATTTATGCGGGTAACGCAATTGCCACTGTTCAAAGCTCTGATGCAATCAAAGTAATTACAGTTCGTGGTACGGGTTTTGATCCTGCTGCTGGCGAAGGCGGTTCTGCTGCTGTTGAAGCAACTGACATCGTTAAAGCGTCTGCAATTTCTGCATTCGTAAGCGAAGAGCTAGCGGCTTCTGACCGTCCAGACCTTGCAGCTGCCGAGATCGTTATCTCTGGTGGTCGTGGTATGGGTAATGGCGACAACTTTGAAATTCTGTACAAAGTTGCCGATAAGTTAGGCGCTGCTGTAGGTGCTTCGCGCGCGGCAGTTGATGCTGGCTTTGTACCAAACGACATGCAAGTTGGCCAAACGGGTAAAATCGTTGCTCCTAGCTTGTACATCGCAGTTGGTATTTCAGGTGCGATTCAGCATTTGGCCGGTATGAAAGATTCTAAAGTGATCGTTGCGATCAACAAAGATGAAGAAGCGCCAATTTTCCAAGTTGCTGACTATGGTTTAGTTGCTGACTTGTTTGACGCAGTTCCTGAGTTGGAGTCTATGATTTAATTGTTTAAATCATAATCAACTAAAAAGAGCCCGGCAATGCTGGGCTTTTTTTTGCCTATTTTTTACTTAGCTACCGCTAAAATCAAGATGATGCCCTTGTCATTTTCCGTATTTAAGGTAGTTTAAAGACACTTTTTACAATCTAAAATTATTAACAGCTGACAACGAAAATTTACTAACAGTTTCAACGCTGTGCAGATTTACACATAGATTTACACACAGGGAAAATCGACTTTGGACATCACAGTAGTAGGAACAAACTACGTAGGTTTGGTAAGTGCCGCTTGTTTTGCAGAAATGGGCAATCAAGTGCTTTGTGTTGACCAAGATGCTGCTCGGATTGCACAGCTTGAACAAGGCCAAACACCTCTTTTTGAACCCGGATTAGACCGTTTATTAAACGACAATGTACAAGCAGGTCGCTTAACCTATGGGCGCGATTTTTCTAGCTTAAGCCCACAGTGCCAAATATTTTACATTGCTGTTGAAACCCCTAGTGCCCGTGATGGCAGTGCAGACCTAACAGATTTATGGATTGCGGCCGATCAAATCGCCGCAAATATTCAGCAAGATACGCTAATTATTACCGCTTCCACTGTGCCTGTGGGTACGTCTGAGTTAATAAAGCAAAGAATACAGCAGCAGGTTAGCCAAATTACTGTAGAAATCGTTGCCAATCCTCAATTTTTAAAAGAAGGTATGGCGATTGATGATTTCAATCGACCCGATCGTATTATTATTGGTGTTGAAAGCGATAAAGCAAAACGCATAATGCACGAGCTTTACAAACCGTTAGCACGCAGCCTAGATCGCATCATGTTTATGCGTGTGCGTGATGCAGAAATGACCAAGTACGCCGCCAACGCCATGCTTGCTACTAAAATTTCATTTATGAATGAAATGGCCAACTTAGCCGAAAAACTAGATGTAGATGTTGAAAACGTACGCATGGGCATCGGTGCCGATAGTCGAATAGGCTTCTCTTATATTCAGCCGGGTTGCGGTTACGGTGGCTCGTTTTTCCCTAACGACGTAAAAACGCTGATCAACATGGGCGCAGAGCACGGCTATCAAGCCAATATTTTACACGCCATCGACAATCGCAACGAACTGCAAAAGCAGCGCTTGTTCGAAAAGCTCAGCCACTATTTTAATGATGATTTGTCAGATAAAACCATTGCTATTTGGGGCTTGGCATTTAAACCCGGCACCAACGACTTGCGCCAAGCGCCTGCTTTGGTGTTAATTAATGCCTTGTTAGCAGCAGGGGCTAAAGTACGTGCTTACGATCCGGTTGCAATGAATCATATTGAACCGTTGTTTGATTCATCCTTTTTTGACAGTGGCCAATTAGCCTTGGTTGATCATCAGTACGATGCCCTAAAAGATGCTGACGCCATGGTGCTGGTAACTGAATGGAAACCTTTCCGTCAGCCCGATTTTAATGCGATGAAACGCTTAATGAAAAACTTTGCTATCATCGACGGCCGTAATCAATATGATCCAGCAACGGTAAAAGCCGAAGGTTTTTATTACTCTGGCATAGGACGAACTATTTAATGGAAAATCTTGCTCTAGAAGAAGGGGTTCAGCCCACGCAAAGTTTAAGCATTCCACGCCTGCCTTTTTCATTTGCCAAACGCTTTGGTATTGCTTTAGACAAACGCGCCACTGGGTTTGTGGCTGCGCATAAAGAAGGTTTGCAGCCCCATATTGTGTCTGAAGTGCAGCGTTTTTTAGGCGCGGCGTTCACTCTAGAAGTAGTCAGTAATGACGACTTTGAGCGCATACTGGGTCAAATTTATCAAACCGATTCGTCGGATGCGATGGGCATGGTAGAAGGATTGGGCGACGAAATGGATTTGGCTAGCTTGGCCGATTCTGTACCCGAAACCGAAGACTTACTAGAGCAAGAAGACGATGCGCCGATTATTCGTTTAATTAACGCGCTACTCACCGAAGCCGTGAAAGATAACGCCTCGGATATTCACATAGAAACCTATGAAAAACGTTTAATTGTGCGTTTTCGTGTAGACGGTGTGCTGCGTGAAATTGTTCAACCCAAGCGCGCCTTAGCGCCATTGCTAATATCGCGTATTAAGGTAATGGCAAAGTTAGACATTGCCGAGAAACGCGTTCCCCAAGATGGTCGAATCTCGTTGCGCATTGGTGGCCGAGAAGTAGATGTGCGTGTATCTACCATGCCTTCAAATCACGGCGAGCGCATTGTAATGCGTTTATTAGACAAGCAAGCTGGGCGTTTAAATGTGCGCCAGCTAGCCATGGCAACCCCAGATTTAAACAATTTGTTGTCGGCCATTCAAAAGCCACATGGCATCATTTTGGTTACAGGGCCAACCGGCTCGGGTAAAACCACGACCCTATACGCCGCATTAAGTGAACTTAACGATGCCAGCCGCAATATCTTAACGGTAGAAGATCCCATTGAGTATAGCTTGCCAGGGGTGGGCCAAACTCAGGTCAATACCAAGGTTGAAATGACTTTTGCCAAAGGTTTGCGGGCAATTTTACGTCAAGACCCCGACGTGGTTATGATTGGTGAGATTCGAGATTTAGAAACGGTTGAAATTGCTATTCAAGCCTCATTAACAGGCCATATGGTATTGTCTACTTTGCACACCAATACCGCGGTTGGCGCAGTAACTCGCTTACAAGATATGGGGGTTGAACCGTTTTTATTATCGTCTAGTTTGGTAGCAGTACTTGCTCAGCGCTTGGTGCGGGTTTTGTGTGAAGATTGTAAACAAGCCTCAGCCGCTGATGAAAAAGAATGTGAATTGTTAGGCGTTGACAGCAATCAACCACCCATTATTTATAAAGCTAAAGGTTGTGATTCGTGTAATCAGCTAGGTTATCGTGGCCGCCAAGGTATTTATGAAGTAGTGCCGGTAGACGAAAAAATGAAAAGCCTAATTCACGATCGCTGTGGTGAGCAAGAATTAGAAGCCCATGCGCGAACCCTATCAACCTCAATTCACCAAGATGGCATTCGCAAAGTATTGCTGGGTACCACCACAATCGCAGAATTGCTAAGGGTGGCAAAAGGGTAATCCTTTTGGAAAATTATGGCTGCATTTGAATTTCAAGCGCTCGACTCTAAAGGCAAAACCCACAAAGGGGTTTTGGAAGCAGACAGCGCCCGACAAGTTAGGCAACAACTAAGAGATAAGGGTTGGATGCCGTTATCGGTTGACGCAACCAACGAGAAAAAAGGCAAAACGGGCTTTTTTGCTCGCTTCAGCTTAGGTCCTTCTCTTAGCACCGCCGATCTTGCCTTAATTACCCGACAACTGGCGACGCTTATTGCGGCAGGCTTGCCGATCGATGAAGCATTGAAAGCGGTTTCAGAACAAAGTGAAAAACAAATTGTTAAAAGCATGGTGTTGTCCATTCGCGCTAAAGTGCTTGAAGGCCATACTCTAGCCGATGCATTAAAAGAATTTCCACGAGCTTTCCCGCATTTATACCGCGCTACTGTGAGCGCAGGTGAACATGCAGGCCATCTTGATGGGGTGTTAAACAAGCTCGCTGATTACACCGAGTCGCAACAAACTGCACAAACAAAAATCAAATTGGCGGCCATGTATCCAATTATTTTATGCATCGTCGCAGTGGGTATTGTTGTTGGTTTATTGACCTACGTTGTCCCTGATATTGTTGAAGTATTTGTACGCAACGGCCAAGAGCTACCAGGTTTAACGCAACTGATGCTTGATATTAGTTACCTCATCACCAACTTTGGTTTGATGATAGGCATTGTTATTGTGCTAGCGTGGGCCGGGTTTATGTATGCTTTACGCAACCCTAAGTTCAAATATCGCTATCATCAGTTTTTATTAACCACACCGGGAATTAAAAACTTTACTAAAAGTGCCAACACGGCTCGTTATATAAGCACTTTAGCGATTTTAACCAGTTCTGGTGTGCCGCTTGTAGAAGCCATGCGCATTGCCTCGCAGGTAGTCGAAAATCTGGCAATTCAAGCAGGCGTTAAAGAAGCGACAGTGCAGGTGAGCGAGGGCGGCAATTTAAGCCGAGCACTTACGGCAACCGGGTTTTTCTCTCCAATGATGCTGCACATGATTGCCAGTGGCGAAAGCAGTGGTGAGCTCGACGACATGCTTGAACGCACATCTGCTCAGCAACAAGCCAGCTTAGAAGCTACCATAGAAGCTCTGGTAAAAATGTTTGAACCACTTATGTTGTTAACCATGGGCGCTATTGTTGCTACCATCGTTACTGCTATTATGTTGCCCATTTTAGAATTACAAAATATGGTTCAGTAAAGAACAGCTCAGTAAAGAACAGCTCAATTCGCCCCTTAGCGCTATTAATAACTGAACCAAACCATTTTTAAATACTCACATTCATTAATAATAATTTAGGAATCAATAATGCAAAACAGCTTAAGAAAACAGTCAACAACAGCCAAGCAATCTGGCTTTACCCTAATCGAAGTTATGGTGGTATTGGCCATTATTGGTGGCATGCTGGCTTTAGTTGCTTCAAACGTAATCGGCAATGCTGGTGAAGCGCGAATTAAAACCACCAAAAGCCAAATTAAACTGATCGAAAACTCCCTTGATCTTTATAAGCTAGACAACTACACCTATCCTACAACAGACCAAGGCTTAGAAGCCTTAATTGCCAAGCCTAGTGGTAGCCCAGAGCCTAAAAATTGGAAATCAGGTGGTTATTTAAAAGGCAGCAAATTACCTAAGGATGCTTGGGGTAATGAATTTGTTTATTTTTACGAAAGTGGCTCGTATGAAATATTATCACTAGGTGCTGATGGTCAAGAAGGCGGCGAAGAAGAACTGGCCGACATCAGCAGCAACGATTAAACCTTCATGTCATTAATCGCAAAAATGCTTAAGCAAAAGGGGTTTACCCTGCTCGAAGTGATGGTTGTACTAACCATTATTGCGCTTATTTTGGGTATGGCAACGCTTAGCTCAGGCGGCAACGAGCAAAAGCAAGAAGCCCAACAGCAAGCGTTGCGTTTAATCGCTCAATTCGACGCATATCGCAACGAAGCCGTGTTCCAAAACATCGATCTCGGCTTGGCAATGGATGGCCAGTCAACGCAACTGCTCACCTTTATCAATATCCAAAGCCCACAGCAAATAGAAGGCAAATCGACAGAAGAAATTAGCCAGTTAAAAGACAACCCTTGGTCGCCTTATGCGGGTAATTTGATCAATGCTACAGAATTGCCCGAAACGTTGTTTTTTAATGTGTTTCTTGAAGACAAACCCATCGATTTTGCTGAACTGGTTAACGACGACGAGGTTAAACCGGCTATTTTATTTTTATCGTCCGATGAATACACCCCCTTTAAAATGAACTTGCAAAATCAACACGATGAAAGTTTCAGTATTATCATTGAAGGGGATGGTTTTAGTCGCTTTCAAATGCGCACAGAGAACTATGATTTGTGATGAGCATGAATAAAATCAACAGGGGTTTCACCCTTATCGAAGTGATGATCGCACTGTCTATCTTTGCCGTTATGGCAGCGGCGATCAGCCGTACTGCCAGCCAAAACGCCGATACTGTGTTGTACCTAGAAGAAAAAACCTTAGCATCTTTTGTTGCTGAAAACCGTCTAAACAAAATCAAGCTCACGGGTTTTCCTGCCGCCACACAAACCAAAGACGACGTCGAAATGGCCAGCCGAGAATGGCACATTACAACCATAGTAGAAGAAACACCACTGCCTAACTTCCGCCGAATTGAAGTAAAAGTAGCAAAAATGACAAACAAAGAAAGCCCGCTGGTTAGCCTGACTGGTTTTATGGGTAAATATTAATGATTTATCAGCCGAGTTTGCATTGCACTCAACACAAACAGCGAGGGTTTACCTTGCTGGAAGTGATGATCGCTATTTCTATAACGGCGCTAATTGGCATTGCTTCAACCAACTTGCTCAGTAACATTATAGAATCAAAAAAAATTACCGATATTCGCTCAGAACAACTCACCACGCTGCAACGGTTTAATCAATTTGTTAGCCGTGATGTTGAACAAATCATTAACCGCAGCGTGCGTGATCAATACGGTGAAACATTAGCCGCCATTGTCTTAGGCGGCCCCGATTATTTAGCCGAATGGACGCGATTAGGCTGGCGCAATAGCCCGATTGCTGATGATCCGCGGGCTATCATTCAACGCGTTGCCTTTCAAATTTATGATGTAGGTGATGAAGAATGTGCGCAAGCCAAGCTTAGGCTAGCTGATTGGGGCGAATTTGAACCCGAAGGTTATTGCTTAGTGCGTTATTTTTGGCCTGTACTCGATAGAGCAGGTGATACCGAGCCTAAAACCCAAATAGTGTTGGATTTAATTGAATCGTTAGACATTGAATTGCTAGTTGAAACACAAGCGAACAATAGCGAGCAATCAGGCGAGCAATCAGGCGAGCAATCAGGCGGGCAGTCAGGCGGGCAGTCAGGAGATCAATCCGGCACGCAAAACTGGCACAGCCAATGGCCCAACCTACAAACTGGTGACACTCAAGAAATCCCTATTGCCATGCGCTGGACTTTAACTCTACCCAAAATGGGTGATATCGAACGCTTATGGTTGCTTGCTTATGATGACCAATAAACACCAATCTGGGCTGGCACTGATTTCTGTGTTGTTGATTTTTGCCATTGTTGCAGTATTAGCAACGGCCATGATCGAACGTCAAAGTCTGGATATCCAACGCAGTGCCAACTTACAAGCACAGCAGCAGGCGAGGGCATATACATCGGGTATTGAATACGCTGTGCGTTCTGGCTTGCAATTAGACTTTGAAGCCGATAAAGCTGTTGATCACCTGCTTGAAGAGTGGGCAATTCCGCGAACCTATCCCTTACAACCCGGCATCGCTGAAATTCAAATTTTTGATGCTCAGGCGCGTTTTAATCTTAACAGTTTGCACAAAACAGCCAGCAATCGCAGTGCACAGACTCAACGATTTAAAAATTTATTGGCTGAACTGGGTTTAGAAGAAATCATTGCCGAGCGCACCCAGCAATTTATTGACGATGAAAGCATGGTCGACAATGACTACCTTAACGCCGAACCCGCTTATCGTGCCAGTTATGCTCTGTTTAAACACCCATCGGAATTGTTATTGGTCGAAGGCGTTGATGCACTGACCTATCAGAAACTCATTCCTTACGTTAGTGCACTACCGGTTGGCGCTACGTTGAATGTCAATACCGCCAGCAACAAAGTAATGGCGGCACTGACAACGCGCTGGTCTATGTCTGATGCTGACAGAGTTATTGGCAATCGAGGTGATAAAGGGTTTGCCAGTGTTGACGATTTTTGGGGGTTGGCAGAAGTCAGCGAATTTACTGAGGCGAACAACGCCAATGGTTTAAATTCTAACGGCTCGACTACAGACAGCTCCACGACAGATCCAGCGAAGGAACAGTGGGATAAAGCCGATTTCAGTGTAAACTCACAATATTTTGAAGTTTTCTCAAAAGTCACCCTCGCTGATCGAATTGCAACAGTAGAAATGTTAATCTATCGCAATGCAGAAACGGGTAAAATGCGGACGTATTATCGAGATTACTCAAGAACAGAAGCGAGAGCGGCAATTGCATCAGAACCACAAGTATCAACCGCCGAAAGCGCAAACAATAATAACGAGTAGTGGATTTAGGCTGAAATAATGGAAACAGTTGTTATACGCTGGAGTGTTGAATTAGAAGCATGGTTTGTTTCTTCTCTAAACCATAGCGAAGAAGAAAGCTTTGACGAATGGGCCGCCAAACAGAGCGATTTAACCCAATTGCGTTTTATTCTTCAGGGTGAGAACTATGTCTGCCGCTGGTTGAACCTTCCGGGCGTTCAAGGTCGCCACTTGCCCAAAGCTTTACCTTTTGCTTTAGAAGAAAGTTTGATCGAAGATATTAGCCATTACCATCTAGTGACGGCGGGAAAAGTCGGCAAGTTTACGCATCGCGTGTATTGCAGTTTAGCCGATCAATTTAACCGTTTATTAGAAGCCTGTGATCATCGCCACATTACCGCGCGCCAGTTAATTCCAGAAACCAGCTTAGTTGCCAATAATACATTGGTTCATCACGGCCAATTTTGGTTTGTTAATTTAGTGGGGCTGGGAGAGGCAAAGGTGCATGAGTCAGCATTAGCAGCCTATCTTGAAGGCTTGTGCAATGAACTCGACGCCAATTCTCAAAGCGACATAACCATAATCGATAGCAACTTAGATACCGCTAATTTATTAAAAACCCAAATAGAAAGCAGTTTCGCTGGTGTTTTTAAAACCGTTAATGTCGAACTCGGTGATTTCGAACAATTGCGTGAACAAGCATTAGCAGGAAAGTGTGTTGATTTATTAACCGCTGAATTTCGTCCCGCAGAAATAAAACAAGATAAACCCAGCGCATGGTGGAAACCCATTGCTATGCTTGCAGCATGCTGGGGAGCTTTTTCGTTTGTGCAAATAACCATCGAAAACCAACAATTAATTGCTCAACAACAATACGTTCATAGTCAAACCATCGCACTTTATAAGCAACTGTTCCCTGGAGAACGAGTGCGTTTTCTAGAGCGTCAAATTCGTGGCAAGGTTAAAGGCGATAGCACAGTTACTAGCGCTGGCGTTATGACCATGCTTTCCCAAGCCAGCATAGCGCTGCAGCAAAATGGTTTAAATGCACAAGTAGAATGGCAAAGTTTCCGTTTTAACGATCGCCAAGATGAACTGATCATTGATCTTACCGCTAAAACTTTAGCTCAACTGCAAGGTTATAAAGCAGCCTTAGAGCAACAAGGATTAATCGTTGAAATTGCACAAGCAAGTAACGATGACAATCGTGTTAAAGGGCGACTTAAAATAGGAGCTGCAGCATGAAAAAAATGACACAACCTGCAAGCCAAAAATTGAATGCGCAATGGCAAGACAGCACCAAGCGATTTAAGCAGTTACCACCGGTAGCCAGCTTTAATGCTTGGTACGACAGTCAAAATAAGCGTGACCAAAAAATCATAAAATCCGTCTCATTGTTTATCGCTTTTTGCCTAATAGTGGTTATGTTTGTACAACCCTTTTTGGCTAAGCAAACCTTGTATCAAGCCAAGCTCAATAAAAGTTTGGCAACTTACCAAGTGCTGGCCGACAATGCGCATAAGTTTCAAGGGCAAGTAACCGGCAAGGCAAGCGATGGCCCTATTTTAGCTATCGTAACGGGGCAAGCTAAGCGTGCGCAAATCAATTTAAAACGTTTTGAACCAGATGGCGATGGCTTAAGAATTTGGTTAGAAGATGCGGTTTTTGACGATGCCATGCGTTGGCTAGAAGCATTAAATCAGCAAAACGGCATTCAAATTAAACAAATAAACGTAGACCGAAGCGATCAACCCGGCCGCGTTGATTTGCGTGGAACGTTATACAAATAACGCGTCCAGCAAAGTTATTAGTAAAGCTACTAGCAAAGTTATTAACAAAGCTACTAGCTTTGCTAATAGAAATTTAACATGGCGTTAATAAGCAAACTTCATTTAACTGTCATGATAAACCTATTTACACTGTACGTTTTAATAAACGCTTAACGTAAATCAGCCAATTTATTTAATAATCCTTAAACACAGGATTGCGGAGAACTATTTTGACAACAGATATAAAGACACATTCTACAGAGCTACAACAGTTTGATCTTATCGTAATTGGTGCTGGTTCTGGTGGCGTGCGTTCTGCTCGCATGGCGGCGGCCCAAGGTAAAAAAGTGGCTATTATAGAGAACCGTTATTTAGGCGGAACCTGCGTCAACGTAGGCTGTGTGCCCAAAAAGATGTTTGTTTATGCGTCTGAATACCGCGAAAAAATGGAAGAAGCCAAAGGCTTTGGTATCAACGGCGAAATCAGCAGCTTTGATTGGCCAACTCTGCGGGATAACAAAACTAACGAAATTTCTCGCTTAAACGGCATTTATTCAAACTTGTTAACCGGCCCAGGTGCGACCATCTTTAATGGTACTGGCAGTTTAGTTGATGCCAATACGGTTCGTGTTCAGCTAACTGAACCACAACAAAATACAGATCAAATTGATATTCGTGCTGACAAAATTTTGATCGCCACAGGTAGCTGGCCGTTTATTCCTGATGTTCCAGGGGCAGAGCACACCATTACGTCAAACGAAGTGTTTGATTTAAGCGATGACGATTTTCCTAAGCGTGCTCTAGTGGTAGGCGCAGGGTACATTGCTGTTGAATTTGCCGGTATTTTTAATGGTTTGGGCGTAGATACCACATTAGCCGTGCGTAAAGACTTAGTACTACGCGGTTTTGATGACGATATTCGCCAGTTTGTACAAGATCAAATGATCGATAAAGGCGTTAATATTCGCCCAGAAACCGAAGTTGCTCGCATTGATAAGCAAGCAGATGGCAGTTTATTAGTCACTTATAAAAATGACCAGCAGCAAGAGTTTGATTTAGTCCTTTACGCAACGGGTCGCCGCCCTATGACCGATGGCCTAAACCTAAAAGAGTTGGGCATTGAGCTCAATAAAGACACCACCATTAAGGTTGATGACTTTTTCCAGACCAGTGTACCTTCAATTTACGCATTAGGTGACGTTATTGGTACCCCGCAATTAACTCCTGTGGCGCTTGCTCAAGGTATGAAATTTCTAGCTCAGCAGTATCATGGCGACACGGTTGCTATGAATTACCGTAATATTCCTACAGCGGTATTCTGCCAACCGAATATTGGTACCGTTGGTTTAACTGAAAACGATTGCCAAGAACAAGGTTTGCAAGTGGATGTGTATGTTTCTAACTTCAAGCCGTTAAAACACACGATTTCAGGCATGAACGAGCGCACGTTAATGAAGCTGATCGTCAACAAAGCCGATAACAAGGTATTGGGTTTGCACATGGTAGGCCATGATGCGGGTGAAACCGTTCAAGGTTTTGCGGTAGCCATCGTTGCTGGTGCAACCAAAGCTGATTTTGACGCGACGATTGGTATTCACCCAACCTCTGCAGAAGAGTTTGTTACCATGCGCTCTCCAAGAGTTTAAGAGAATACGCGCAAGGTAACTATTACAAAAAAGTAAAAGCTAAGCCATTGAATGGCTTAGCTTTTTAGCCACAAAATACAATACGAATATTATCCATCTTATAATTTGCCTGGCTAATAGCCTGCTGCAGCGCTGCTTTTTTCTGCTTTAACAACTCAATCTCACTGTCTCGAATATTTCGATTGGTTTTTTGCAATTCCTGCAAACGGCTAATCTCAGAATTCAATTCAGCAGACATGCGCTTTTCGCCAAATGCCAACTGTTTTGGCAGTTGCTGCTCTGCAGCGTCTTTGGCAATTTTCAACGATTTCTTAATGCCTGCTTCAACACGCTTCACCAAGCCAGAAGCCGTGGAACGTTTTAAGTCTTCAGGAAAATCTAAGTAATCGGGTTCTTCAAATTCAACTTTGCCCGCTGGGTCAACCGCAATGTGCAAACCTTCAGCAGGTAAATAGCGTTGAATTTGCAGTGCTTTCGGCGCTTGGCAATCTAATGTGTATTGCGCCTGAAAGTAAAAATCACCGGTCGAGAACTGATGATTTTCAACGTAAGCAACGTTTGAATTCCCGTGATCTTCCGACAAAATCAAATCCAAAGCACCAACTACCAGTGGATGTTCCCAAGTAAAGAACTGCACATCGTCGCGGGCAACGGCTACGTCACGACGGCAAGTATAGGTCAGCCCATCTTCCGGTAGATGTGGGAAATAGCTGGTAAGCATGTGATCGCCCGGACGCAAAATAAAGCAATGATTACTATGGTCTTGCTGAATAATGCCGTAAACGTCGCATACTTGTTCTAGGAAGTTGGGCAGTACTGCTTGATCTAACATGTCGTCGGATAAAATTTCTTTCAGTAAAGCCTTAGACTTTTCTGGATCGCAGGATTGTAATTCTAATAATCGATCTCGACCTTGTTCTAAAGCCTGCTGCTGCTGTTCACGCTCTGGAATTAAGGTATCAATTAGCGTATGCAGTTCTGTAATGCTGTCACTTTCTAAAGCAGATAACATATCCGAGTGGCGATGGTTTAATAATGATTGCGCCAGCGGGTTAGGGTGACTAAACACATCAACCCCTACATTAAGCAACTCAAACAAACGTTCAGAGCCATGATTCTCGAAGAATGGAATATGCAACTGAATATCGAATTTTTGGCCAATACGGTCAAGGCGACCAATACGCTGCTCGATCAAATCACAGTTATCGGGTAAGTCGAATAAGATCAGGTGTCGAGCAAACTGGAAGTTACGGCCTTCGCTGCCAATTTCACTGCACAACAAAATCTGAGCGCCGCCTTCTTGCTCAGCAAAATAAGCGGCAGCGCGGTCACGTTCAATAATGTCCATATCTTCATGGAATACAGCACACTGAGTGCCGTATTTTTCCCATAAAGCGCGTTCAATTTGCAATACCGTTTTTTGCTGGTGAGTAATCAACAAAAACTTTTCGCCTTTATTGGCTTTAATTAATTCGTTGATCCAATCAATGCGCGGATCAACATCTTGCCAGTCTGCAATTTCACGCTCTGGATACAAACCTGCGACGCCGGATAACGCTTGATAAGCGCTAGGAAGTTTAAAAGGCTGAGCAATAACCTCGCGATTAGGAAAACCTTTCATCGAGCTGCGGGTATTTCTGAATAACACACGGCCGGTGCCGTGTTGATCAATCAGTTGCTTGATCCAAGCTTGTGATTGATCGGAGTCGGGTAGAGCAGGGATATCTTGGTTTAATAATTCTTGCAGGGCGGCTTGTTGTTCTGCGGTTAAGGCATCACCAGATAGCAAAGATTGAGCGGCTTTTACTACAGGTTGGAATTTTGACTGTTCTTGAATAAATTCTTCAAGATTATGAAAACGCTCAGGGTCTAGTAAACGTAAGCGCGCAAAATGGCCTTCCATGCCTAACTGTTCAGGGGTTGCGGTCAGCAATAATAAACCAGGGCATTGGTGTGCAAGGGATTCTACTAAGCCATAGCTTTCATCATGAGATTGCGGTGACCAACCCAAGTGGTGAGCTTCATCGACCACAACCATATCCCAACCAGCAGAAAGAACTTGTTCGCGGCGTTTTGGATCATTAGCAATAGCGTTTAACGGGGCCAATACTAATTGTTGTTGTAAGTATGGATTACCACCGTCTTCTTGATCTTCAAGTGCTAGGCAACGACCTTCGTCAAGCACACTGAAGCGCAGATTAAAACGACGCACCATTTCGACCAGCCATTGGTGGGTTAAGGCTTCTGGTAATAAAACTAAAACACGTTCAATGCGTTCGCTCAGTAATAAACTGTGCATGATCATGCCAGCTTCAATGGTTTTACCCAAACCCACTTCGTCAGCCAGTAACACGCGAGGGGCTTCGCGGCGTGAAACTTCGTTAGCGATGAATAACTGATGCGGTAGTAGGGTGGTTCGACTGCCAACCAAGCCGTAATATTTACGTTCTTGCAATTTGCTTTTCATTTGCAGTGCGCGTAAACGTAGATCGTAAGCTTTGCCGTTATCGACTTGGCCTGCTAATAAGCGTTCGGAGGCTTGGCTTAATTGAATGTGACCACTGAGTTGCGTTTCAGGCAAAATGCGATCGGCATCACCGTAAAATAAAATGCCGTTCATTTCTTGAACTTCAGTGATGGTCAACTTAGAACCGTCTTCCAATAGAACCGTATCTTCAATATTAAACTTAATACGGGTTAAAGGAGCTTGTTCCTTTGAATAGCGCCGAACTTCATCGGCTACTGGGAATAGAATCGCCACTTGGCGAAAATCAACTTCTTGCACCATCCCTAGGCCTAAATCAGATTCCGTATCACTGATCCAACGCTGACCAACTTCAAACATGCGCCATTTTCTCCAAACCGTCATATAAAAATTATGCGGTATTTTAAAGGATGCGAGAGCGCAAAGACAGGGAAGAAATTTATAGAAGACGAAATTTATAGAAGACTAAATAATCTTAACATCGTCGATACTCTCCAAATACCAATACTTCCGATAATTGTTATTATCGGAAGTATTGAAAACAGCAATAGTTATCAGCAATAATTAGCACTACTATTAGCAAGCACACTATTAGCCATTATCTCAAAACAATCATTGGCAGCTGTGTGCGTTCAATCATCTTCAGTGTGTTACTGCCTAAAAATACCGTCGCTAATTTAGAGCGAGAAAATGCGCCCATTACCAACATGTCGACGGCATTAGTTTCTTTGTACTGCGTTAAAGCATCAAAAATATTGCCTTCTAATAACGACATTTCGACCGTGAAGCCACTTTCTTGTAATAGCTTGGCGGTTTGCTGCAGTTTTTCCTGTAGATTTTTTTGCTTATTTTTAACGCTCACCAAATGACAGCTCAAATTTTGCAGCAAACCACCTTCAATAATGCGTGCAACTGCTTTATCGGCGGTTTCTCGACCATCGTATGCCAACATAAAACTGTTGGGCTCGTTAAAGTCTTTGTTAGCAATTAAAATCGGCGAATGTACTCGCCTAATGATACTTTCGATGTGTGAACCCAGTGCTTTAAAGTTGCTGTTATGGCTTTCCCCAGAACGACCAATCACCACAAAACGCGTATCAACTTCTAAGTCACAAATGGCCTCAACAATACCGCCATGACGCTGTATTTTTTCAATATCAGAACAGCCTTTTGACTTTGCTAACGACTCCGCATTGCTCAGCAGCTCTTTACCCATGGCCAAGGCCAATTTACTGCGCTGCTCATCCAGGTTAGTCATTTCTTTCATTAATGCCGAGCGTGCACCTAAACCAATTGAACCACTTAAATTATCGGCGGTTGGTATGTTTGCTTTCTCAACAGCATGCAACAACATTAACGGTTTGTTTAGTGTGTTTGCTACCCAAGCACCCGCGATACACACATCATCCGACATGGCAGAACCATCAATACAGGTAATAATTTTTGACATGGTTTTTCCTTGTTTCTTAAACACTTCTTTTTATAAGTCAGTTTTTACAATGCTAGCTTTTTGACTTCTTCGGGATCGTTGAGCACACCAAACTTATCAACTATGGTAGCCGTTGCATCGCCCATACCAATAACTTCAACCAGAGCACCCTCTCGTCTAAATTTAATCACTACTTTATCAAGTGACGAAACCGCCGTAATGTCCCAAAAATGGGCATGCGTTAAATCGATAATGACCTTGTCGACGACTTCTTTAAAATCAAATGCGCTGATAAATTGCTCAGATGATGCAAAGAAAACCTGCCCCGTTACAGCATACGTGCGTTCTTGTTCATCGCCACCTTTAACAGCAACCAGCTTAGATTTCACCATCATCTGGCGACCAATTTTATTAGCAAAGAACAAAGTAGCCAATAACACTCCAACAAACACCCCAATGGCTAAGTTATGCGTGGCCACAACCACAGCTACCGTTGTTACCATAACAATATTGGTAGAAAGTGGGTGTTTCTTTAAATCTAAAACAGAGGTCCAAGAAAATGTACCAATAGACACCATAATCATCACCGCAACCAAGGCCGCCATCGGTATTTGTTTGATCCAGTCGCCTAAAAACACCACCATCACCAGTAAAAATGCACCAGCGGTAAACGTAGACAAGCGCCCTCTTCCTCCAGATTTTACGTTAATGATCGACTGCCCAATCATTGCGCAACCCGCCATGCCCCCCATTAAACCGGCACCAATATTAGCAATGCCCTGACCTTTGCACTCGCGGTTTTTATCACTCGAGGTATCGGTTAAATCGTCAACAATGGTTGCTGTCATCATCGATTCCAGCAAGCCAACGACTGCCAAACCAATCGAATAAGGCAAGATAATCATTAAGGTTTCTAAATTAAGAGGCACTTCTGGCCATAAGAAAATCGGTAATGTGTCGGGTAACTCACCCATGTCACCCACGTTACGAATATCAATACCAAAAGTCAGCGCAACCGCTGTTAGTACCACAATGCACACTAACGGCGAAGGAATTGATTTGCCAATTACAGGCAGGTAGGGAAACAAATAAATAATGCCCAAACCCGCTGCAGTCATAGCATAAACATGCCAAGTTACATCGGTTAATTCTGGCAGCTGCGCCATAAAAATAAGTATAGCCAGCGCATTAACAAAACCAGTGACCACCGAGCGAGAGACAAAACGCATCAAGTCACCCATCTTTATATAACCGGCAACAATCTGTAAAACACCGGTTAACAATGTTGCTGCTAATAGATATTCCAAACCATGAGTTTTAACCAAGGTGACCATTAATAGTGCCATGGCTCCGGTTGCGGCAGAGATCATACCTGGGCGACCACCCACAAAAGATATAATTACAGCAATACAAAAAGAAGCGTATAAACCTACTTTAGGGTCTACGCCAGCAATAATAGAGAAAGCAATTGCTTCAGGAATAAGGGCCAATGCGACAACAATACCGGCGAGCAAATCTCCTCGGATATTGGAAAACCATTCGAGCTTCATTTTTTCTAACATAGTGGACCTTGTTTAGTGGATCCCTGATTCGAGGATCTTATTATCAGTATCGTGTTTAAAATTGCACAACTGTACGGCTGAACTAAATACAGAAGCGAAATAGAATGTCAGTGGGTTTAACAGCAAAAGCTGTAGATCAGCAGGATATTCAGGCGATAGGATACGTTAAATAGGCTTAAATTTGTAGCGCTAGCAAAAAACAGAATAAAGAAAGATTCTTAAGGAAGGCAGATTTTAAAATGAAACAGAGATAAAGCGAGAGGTAATGCGGGGTAAAACAAATCAGCGCGATAGAATCGCGCTGATTGGATATTCAAACAACGTTTAGATGCAAACGATGTTTTCAGCCTGAGGACCTTTAGGGCCGTCAGTTACTGAGAATTCAACTTCTTGGCCTTCAGCCAAAGTTTTGAAGCCGCTGCTCTGAATTGCGCTGAAATGAGCGAAAACGTCAGGACCAGACTTCTGTTCAATAAAACCGAAACCTTTAGCTTCGTTGAACCATTTAACTTTACCAGTTGTAGTAGTAGACATAATAGATATCCTATAAATAATATAAAGTGCCCGAAATTAGGCGATTAAGCTGGTGAAAAAATTTAATTATTTTTACTAAGGATAACGCGAAGGATTATTACTAAAACAACGTGGTACAAACAAAAATAAGGACTCTTTCTCAAGCCGGCACTACATTAACCCAAGCGATTAGTTATAGCAACGTATTCCGTAATTACTTTTAATAATACCAATGTAAGCATTTAATAATTCCGATAATTATGCGAGCATCTAAATATACAAGTATCTAAATATCCAAGTATCTAAATAGATAAATCACACATAAAGAAATCACATGACCGATCCATTGCAAGCCTCGCCAAGCCCTTTATTCGACAGCTTGGCTCACCTTCAAAAAAGTCCTTTTAAAGAAATAGAGCTTATTCGTGCACGGCAAAAAACCCTGCCACCGCCAAATAGCCAACAAGATTTATTCCACTGCCTCACCTTTTTACAAAGCTATAACGGCAGCCAAGCAACGTTTAACAGCTATCGACGTGAGGTAGAGCGTTTATTGCAATGGTCTTGGTTTGTGCAGGGTAAAACTTTACCTGAGCTTAGGCGTCTGGATATTGAAGAGTACCTAGAGTTTTGTCAGCGTCCTCCCCTAGCGTGGATTGGTACCAAGCAAGTTGCGCGTTTCAAAGAGCAGCAAGGCGAGCGTATTTGCAATCCACAGTGGCGACCTTTTGTAAGTCAAGTAACCAAAATTGAAAGCCAGCTTGGCCAAGTCGCCGACAATAAAAACTTTAATCTCTCGCAAAAAAGCTTACAGGCTGTGTTTTCTGTCTTATCGACATTTTTTAATTATTTACTGCAAGAAGACTACGGCGAGCTCAACCCGGTTGCTCTTATTCGTCAAAAAAGCAAATACCTTCAAACCCACGCTTATAAAGAACCGATTCGCCGCATCTCAAACCTGCAGTGGGATTTTGTTATTGAAACCGTCGAATTAAATGCCGAAAAAGACCCCAGGCAGCACGAACGCAGCTTATTTATCATGAAGTGCTTGTACGCCATGTATTTGCGAATTTCTGAATTGGTTGCCGACGATCGTTCAACACCAGTAATGGGCGATTTTCGCGCTGATATTGATAACAACTGGTGGCTGCAGGTAACAGGTAAAGGCAATAAGGTAAGAATGATAACGGTGTCAGATGAAATGTTAGCAGCGCTTAAGCGCTATCGCACATTTTTAGGCTTATCTCCCCTGCCGCATATTGGCGAATCCACCCCTATGATTGCCAAAATTAAAGGTAAAGGCCCTGTCACCAGTACACGGCAAATACGTTTTATTGTACAAGACTGCTTTGATCAGGCACATCAACGCATGCTGCAGCAAGGCTTAAAAGAAGAAGCACTAGAATTAAAAGCTGCAACCGTTCACTGGTTAAGACACACAGGGATTTCTGAAGACGTAAAGCACCGGCCAAAAGAACACGTAAGAGACGACGCTGGTCACGCCAGTATGGCAACCACCGACCGCTATATTGATACCGAAATGCGTGAACGCCATGCCAGTGCGAAATACAAAAAAATTAAACCAGACTAATACAAGAATCAGTATCCTTATTTTCTTTGATTCTGCACCTGCAACAGTTGAATCGATTCTTTAAGTTGCTGCTGCAACTGATTCAACTGCTGCAAGTCTGCCTGACCTTGCACATTGTTGGCGTTTTTATACTCCGCCAACTGCTGCTTTAAAGCATTGTTTTCTTCTTTTAATAAAGAAACGGCGGCCGCAGCCTCTTGCTGAACCTGCTCTAACCTAACGTTAAGGGACGAGTTGCTGGCTTGAAACTCAATTTTTTGAGTGTTTAATCCATGTTTTTCATCTTGTAACTGCTTGTTTAATGACTCAATCCGACTGTTTGAATGAATGGTTTGTTCTTTTAGTTCGCTTCTAGCTTGGTCTAATAGTCGCATCAAGCGATTTTCTGAGCTTTCTGCAGTTCGCGTAAGCTCTGCATTTTGTTGAGCTAACTGCTGTTGATGCTCTAACTTAAGTTTTTGTGTTTGCTCATTGAGCAGCTCTGCGCTTCTGCTGGCTTGATCAGTTAAAGCAAGCTTGTGCTCTTGCTTTAACTCTTTTAGCGTCGATTCAAAAAATGATTTTTGCTGCTGCAGTTGTTCTTTTAGTTGTTTAGATAGCGACAGATTGGATTCTTCAGCCACTTGCAGGTTTAGCGAAAGTGTTTGTGTTAGCAAGCGCTCTTTGGATAATTCCTGCGTTAACTCCGATTCAATGCGGGCTAATTCAGCCTCTAAATAATGATTCGATTGCTGGCTAGCCTCTAACTGAGACTCAAGTTCGGCTTCTCTTTCTTCAAACTTAATCGCCGCATTTTCATTAAGCGCTAACAGTGTCTCTTCACGCACCCGGTCGCGCTCATTTACTTCTGCTATATAAGACGAAATCTTCTGCTCTATTGAAGCAGCAACCTGAATTAACACATCCGCCGGAACCGAAGGTGCTACCTCTCTTACTGGTTGCAGCTTACGCCAAGCCTGAATTAAAGGATCAATTACCGTAAAGCTACCACCTCCTACAATGGCTCGTACATCGTCACGATTCCAAGAATCACCTAATAACTCAAGCTGCTCGCAAGCATTGAACACTGCTTTGGGGGTGGCTTTTTTTATGCTCATAATTCAGTCCTGACGTGTTTAGAACGTATTCTAGATCATTAATTATTATATTGTAAGGTAATATGTGTACAGTTAACCTCACATATTAAAATAACTCTAATATAAATTCATGATTAACCCTATTATCATGAATTTATATTCTTGAGGTGATATAGTCCTATAAAAATAAAGCAATCAAATGTGGGCTTGTAGTCTAGGTCGATCTTTAGGCTGGCATCCGTAGTGCAAGTACCTTTTATTCTTTGTCGCCCTAAAGGACGACCCACACAAGACAAAAACAGAGCAATGAATCTAACCACAGCACAACAGCTACTACCTTTAGAATCGATCCAGCTGCCCCCTCACCTCGACGGTAGTTCAGGGGTAAATCGCTATCAAAAACAGCACTGTCAAATCAGTGCCAATACCGACTGGAAGGCCATTCAATGCTGGCTAAATGAATTCCACGACTCACCGCAAACCTTTCGCAACTACCGCAAAGAAGCAGAGCGCTTGCTGCTTTGGGCTATTACCCAGCGGCGCAAAGCCCTGTCGGATTTAGGCCGTGAAGACTTTCAGATTTATCAAGAATTTATAGCCGACCCACAACCCAGTGCAATCTGGTGTGGGCCACGTGCAGAGCGCAGCACTTCTAACTGGCGGCCTTTTAAAGGCCCCCTCAGCGAAAACAGTCAGCGCCAAACGCTGATTATTATTAATGCGTTGTTCAGTTATTTAGTCGATGCGGGGTATTTGGCGGGCAATCCACTGTCGCTTATACGCAGGCGCAATAAAAAGCTACGTCCACAAACAGATCAGGTCATTAGTCAGCAGCGCTACCTAGATCACAAAACCTGGCAGTTGTTAAAAAAATATTTGGCTCAGCTTTCACGTGAAAGCACGAAGCAAGAAAATCACTATCAGCGCAATCGCTTTCTTTTCCACTTACTGTATTTAATGGCACCGCGGGTCAGTGAAGTTAGCAGCCATAGCATGAACAGCTTTCGCTTATATCGAGGGCAGTGGTGGTGGTTTGTATTGGGAAAGGGAGAAAAACAAGGCAAAATCCCTGCGAGCGATGAAATGCTCGCAGCGCTGATGCAATACCGCGAACATCTTGGGCTAACGCCTTTACCCGAAGAAAACGATAACACGCCATTATTACGCAGCATCAGTGGCAACAAAGGCATTAGTGCCAACATGGTTTATCGGCAAGTTAAAACTGTGGTCAAAGATGCCGCAGAAGCAATACGCTCACATCATCCGATTCAGGCATCCGTATTAGAGAAAGCCTCAACACACTGGTTTAGACACACATCTGTAACCCATGGCGACGATGCCGGTATAGATCTTAAATACCTTACCCGCTCCGCACGCCATGAAAAAATAGAAACAACGGCTATTTACCAGCATGCAGAAGATGAAAAATGGCACAAGGCGTGGCAGAAGTTGAAGTTTTAAACAAATAAAGAGGCTAAAGAGACTTCTGCCAAAACATCGCACCACCAAGTTTGGGGTCAAGCTCGTAACCGGCAAAGCCAAACTTAACATACGCGTTTTGCGCAACGGTATTACCTTGTAAAACTTCAAGGGTTAGTTTGCAGCAATTGCGCTGCTTGGCTTCTAGCTCAACTGCTTGCAGCATTTTTAAACTAAGGCGCAAGCCTCGATAATTAGCAGACACAATTACATCGTGAATATTAATCAGTGGCTTGGCTTTAAAGGTAGAAAAGCCCATAAAACAATTTATTAAACCGGCAGGTTCGTCATTTATCCAAGCCAGCACCGTAAAAGCGCCAGCAACTTTAGACATTTCTATTACTAAGTTTTGCTTAACACTTACAGGCAATGCTTCAGCACCGCCCATAACATCCAGAGCGTACTCGCTCATTAAATCAACAATCGCATTTGCGTCTTCTGGATTTTGATAATCAGCCAAGCGAATGGTTAACGAATTGTTTGCGGGCGTTGTGTTTTGCATAAAAATCACTTCTTGATATTAAAGTTGATAACCTAATTCAAGAATAATAGCAGGGCCAGCCACTTCAACAAAACCCGCATCCACATATTCTGCATCCAATAAATTAGAACCAGACAAAGCAAGGGTTAAGTTTTGATCTTCGTAAGCTAAACGCACATCTAAGATTTCGTAATCTTCGCTATCAAAACGGCTTTCATATTTATAAATCGACAGCAAAGAATAATTATTATAAAACTCAAAGCCCGCTTGCAAAGCCGTTTGATTTTCTAACTGACCGTCGGTATTTTTCAACACAGCTAAGTCGGTTTCAATGGTTTGAATCAAACGCGTATGAGTTAGCTTCATAATACTCATGCCCAAATTCATTGCAGCAAATGCCGACGCATCAAACTCAACATCAAAGCCCTTAGTAATATTGTTGCCGTAGTTTCGCGCCTTATAAGGATTGGAGTTAGTTTTTTCAGCCGCCGTGCGAGTAAAGTCGATCGCATCATCAGTGTCTTTATAAAACACACTGGCGCTGACATTAATGTCGGTGGAATTCAAGCGCATACCAATTTCGGCGCTTGTCGTTCTCTCTACATCTAAATCTTCCATGCCGATATTGGTCGGCATATTCAAATATAAATCGAACAGGGTTGGGGCACGTACAGACAAACCAGTATTGGCATAAACCTCTACGTTCTCAGTTATCAACGCATCGATTCCAACAACTGGCAGCACAAATTGATCTTTACTGTCGTAGTCGAAGTAAGAAAGATTACCCGTCAAACTAACATTGCTTGCAATAGGCTGCTTATAATTAATAAAAGCACTAGAGAAGTGACGGCCATGCTCACCATCGCGAGAACTGCCTAAGTTCTCTTGATTGTGCTCAGCGCCAACAATCAACGACCCTAAACGATAATTCAAGCGAGTTTGAGTAGCCTCTGACTCGTGCTTACCCCTAAGAACACCAGAAACAGTATGCGTATCGTAAATATCAAAGTGATTTCTCCAACTAACGGAAGAGTTTAATGCGCCACCATTATCAAAGCGGAACTCGTTAGTTGCATAACCGTGACGCTGTGCCGTTGACTCACGAGCATTTTCATAAGCTGGGTGACCTGTATAAAAACGATAAGCACCAAAATCTTTTTCAACATAACCAAAAGCAACTTGCGTGGTACTTGCCTCACCCTGATGAACAACGCGATAGCTGCCCTGCCCTTGGCGAGCGTCTAAATCTTTATTAGAAAGATAAGAATCAGAATAAGAGTGATAGCCGCTTAAAAACTGGCTGTATTCACCTTCTGTTTTAGCCAAACTCAATGCATAACGCTCGTAATCAAAACTGCCACGCTGAACGTTGACTTTTGCTTTACGACCAGTCGGCGTAAGAATTTCTTTACGACTTACAATATTAATCACACCACCGTTAGAACTAGGGCCATATTGCGCAGCGCCCGGACCTTTTACAATTTCAATGCGCTCGATATCTTCAAAAGCAATCGGTAAATCAAAATTATGATGCCCCGTTTGCGGATCGTTCATGCGCACGCCATCAAGCAACACCAATGTTTGCTCGTATGTACTGCCACGAATGCCGACATCAGCTTGCACCCCAGAAATGCCACGCTTGCGCACATCAATACCCGACACATATTCTAAGGCATCAATAATATTATTGACCGGAAGTTTTCTTAAATCTGCTTGTTCCAAAACCGTGACATTAAACGCCGCCGCAGAAACAGGATTAGCATAAAGACGGCCATTGACTACCTGAGCATCTAAAGCATGATCAGCAACGTCAGAATCATTTGCATAAGCACTGGGAAAAGAAAGCCCCGCAATAGAAACAGCGAAAGGCAGTAATAAGCGTTGAGAGTGTGTCATAAAAAACCATCAGTAAAAAATAATGAGCTCATACTACCACCCCACAATACAATGTTAAGTCGGAAGAATGAGCTGGGTAATCTAGCGATCAAAGTTTGATCAGTTTATTAAGCTACTGAGTGCTCTTAGCGTTATTATTAGAGTGAGTCGTCTGAAAAGACACATAAATCGACAAAGCAATTAACCCGCCACCAATCGACAAGCGCATCAGATCTGCTTGCTCAGCAAACAAAACAATCGAAGCTACAACCGCCATAGGAATATAACCATTATTCATCACCGCCAAGGTTGCTGGCGAAACTTGCTTGCTGCCACTGTTCCATAAATAAAAACACAAACCAGAAGCAACAACACCTAAATACAAAAGAACCCAAACCTGCTCGATAGTAATCACAACCGCATCCCAATTTAGTTGCGGCAAAGAAATAGCACTGGCAAACACAGCGGCGCCTAAATACATCCAAGCCATGTTGCCAGCGTCGCTGGTTTTGTCTGCCCAGCGCTGATAATTCCACTGGCCAATGGCAAAAGCAATATTGGCTAACTGTAAAATAACAAAGCCGATTAAAAAATCTTCTTGCCCTGGGGCTTTATAAACAATTACCGCCGCGCCCAAAATACTGATCAATACCGATGCAACCGCTAAGCCTAGCTTTTGGCGATCGCGACTGGAGTGATCAAATAACGTATTCAGTGCAATCACATAAAACGGCGTAAAAATAGTAAACACAGCAACCAAATAACCGGGTAAATATTGGTACGATTGAATATACGCAAGATACATAATGCCAAACTGAACAACACCCAACAGCATTAAGCGCCAGCGCATGTTAAATTTAGGAACGCGCCATAAAAACGGCAAAAAACAAACAAAGCACAACAGTAATCGAATGCTCGCGACCAAGCCAGAATCCAGCCCAATTAACTTGCCTTTAATTAAACCAAACGAAAATGCCCAAATAATAGACACTGCGATTAAACGCCACATAAAAAATCTCAGTTAAAATAAAAAATAAACAAAACAAATATAAATAACTTACAGCGAATAACTTACAGCGAACAATTCACAGTAAATACATTTCAATAAATAGATTCCAATAAATATAGTAAAACGCTATTAACCCAGTAGCCAGCGTTCAATCTTACAATGATAAACTGTTGTACGTGTTTTAAACGATTCTAACTGCTAGAATCGTTATTTTTTTGGGAGAACACCATGGCCCGTTTTATCAGCTTTAACATCAATGGCATTCGTGCACGTCAACATCAACTAGAAGCCATAAAAGAACAACTTGATCCCGATGTAATGGGGCTGCAAGAAACCAAAGTACACGACGAATCGTTTCCATTAGCCGATGTAGAATCAATTGGCTGGCATGTCGAATACTTTGGTCAAAAAAGCCATTACGGCGTAGCGCTGGTATCAAAAACAGCGCCTACTTTTGTGCAAAAAGGATTTCCTAACGACAGCGAAGATGATCAAAAACGCTTAATTCATTGCCGCTATGATATAAACGGCAAAACCATCGATGTTATTAACGGTTATTTCCCCCAAGGCGAAAGTGAGACTCACGAAACCAAATTCCCTGCTAAAGCTAAGTTTTACGTCGATTTAAATAATTATTTAGACAACGAATTAAAAGATGCAGAAAATATTGTATTAATGGGCGACATGAATATTTCACCAGAAGATACCGACATTGGCATTGGTGAACCGAACCGCAAGCGCTGGTTAAAAACTAAAAAGTGTTCTTTTTTACCCATCGAGCGCGAATGGTATCAAGCGCTATTATCACGCAACTTAACCGACACCTATCGCAAACACTACCCAACCAGTAACGATACATTTAGTTGGTTTGATTACCGCTCAAAAGGCTTTGCCGACGAACCCAAGCGCGGCCTTCGCATAGACCACATTTTAACCTCGCCCGCACTAACCGAAGCCTGTACAGCCGCTGGAATTAGTTATGACATTCGGGGCATGGAAAAACCTTCAGATCACGCACCTATTTGGTCGGATTTTGACTTAACTACCATTTAAATATTAAGGTAAAATAATCTTATCAAATCATGCAGTTAGCTCTGCCATTACGCAGAACAAATGGTAAACTAATGATGTTAACACAGGTTATTTTTACGATTTACACAGACATAAGGTAATTTTCAAATGAGCTTAGAATTATTAGCAACTCTTGAATCCAAGATTCAAACAACCCTAGAAACAATAGAGCTGTTAAATTTAGAACTGGATGAAGAAAGACAAAGCAATGTAAACCTACAAGCAGAAATTGATTCAGTGAAAGAAGAAAACACCAAGCTGCAATCAGAGCGCCAAGCGTGGAATGATAAAGTAGCGGGATTGGTTGATTTGTTACGTGAAGAAACAGCCAATACTTCTGGTGGTAGCAACGAAGAGTAATTTACTGCGGCTTGTGTGTTTGTTCTGCAAACACACAAACTGCTTTAGCTTTTAATAAACTAATTAAAACAGCTCCAGCTGCTCCATATATTCAAGCCAAGCCCGCGCGGTATTGGTGGAACTTGCTTCTTTTAATGCTCTAGAAAAATACTCTTTAGCCAACCCGTAATTTTCTAACTCAAAATACGCATTGCCTTGCATCAACAAACTTAAACCCACCTTATTGCCAATTAAGCCTAACTCTCTGGCGCGAGCAAACGTGTCTGCTGCTGCTTTAAATTCAGATTCTTCAAACTGTAATTGTGCGCTGCGGTAATACAAATTTGCGGCATCGACTAAATCACCAGCCTCTTTAGATGCTAACTTGGTTTTTAAATCCGCAGCCTTGATAAAGGCGCTAATGGCTTTTTTACGTTCACGGCTCTGCAACCAAGCAGACGCCAATAAATTCCAATTGTCGTCACTCAGCTCAATTTTTTTATTGTCTAACAGTTCTAATAAAATTCGACCGCCACGCTCAGGAACGCCTTCAGTGATTAACAACTGCACCAAAATAATTAAACCATCTTCTTTAACCAACACATTGCGCACATTGGCTAACTGCAATACATGCAAAGCGCGCTTCGGTTGATTCATCATTTGGAACAAAGACGCCTGCTGCAGCCAGTATTCTTCTTTGCTTTCATTCAGCGCTATTAAATCGTCTAGCACCACAACAGCAGCAGGATATTCTTTTAATTGATAATGCGCTGCCATTAACATTTGCAGCCAGTTTTCACGTGGTTTTTCAGAACGTGCTACGCCCTGTTTTAACCAAACAACCGCGTTACTAAAATCTTGTTTTAACTGATACGCCGAACCCAGCGAAATAAAAGCCATGGCAATGGTAGAACCTGGCTCTGCTTTTTCTGCAGCTTCAATGCGAACTTGTAATACCTCAATGGCTTCATCAGTTTTGCCTGCAGCTAAATACAGTTGCGCCACATTGGTGGCCAGCGACACCGTTTGCTCGGGTTTCATTGCGTTCAATGCCAACGCTTTATTAAAATACACAATGGCTTGCTCGTTATTTTCTTCGGCCAAAAATAACTGCGCATGAATCTGATAGGTCAAGGCTAAACCAAAGCCTGGTGTGAGATTGTCTTCTAAGCCTTTTAAGCCTGCTCTAACTTCGGCAAATTTATTTTCAGCCAACAAGCCTTGAATATCGGACAGTGCTTGGTAAGTTCTGGGCGAGAGTGACTGATTTTGCTTGCCGTTAGCATGGCTCGAAAAAAACAGCAGCAAGGCAAGCAGCATAACGCTGCAAATAGAAACAGTACGAACAGAAAAAGCAAGCATATCAGTTCTTTTCCAGCGAATATTCAAGCGTTTGTGTCACAGTTTGCGGCTGCGGTTTACCATCAATAATTTGCGGTTTAAATTTGTATTTATACAAGGCGCGAATAGCAGAACGCTCAAACACACCGCGCGGCTTGGCTTCAATAATTTCTACCGAATCAACCGTGCCTTTAATATTAACTTCTAAACGCGCCTTCACAAAACCTTCAATGTTTCTGCGTTTGGCTTTGCTAGGATACTGTGCAGGCATTCTTACTAATGGAATCACATCACCATCACCAAAACCCATGCCGATTTGCGCATCACCCAATAAACTTTTATTCGCCAACGATAAATCTGGCGTCACATTGGGCATACGCATCGCGATTTGTTTCATGGGGGTATTTTGCTGCGCTACTTGCTCGGGTGGCATCGGCGGTTTTTTAGGCTTAGGCGGTTCTTTTTTCTCGCGTTCTTTAATGCGGCTTTCGCTGTCTTGTTTTAAACGAATAAAGTCGATTACAGTTTGATCACCCTGATTATTATTTTGCGCACCTTCACTGCTGACCATGCCATTCATCATGGCAAAAATAAGGCCCGTTACCACAATCGAAAATAAAAACGCCAGCAGTAGCTTCATGTTAACGGCCCGACGTTTCAGCAGAGATCGAAATATTACTCACACCTGCTAAGCGCACTTGATCCATCACTTTTACCAGCATGCCTGTATTAGAATATTCATCCGCTTGAATAATCACAGAACCTTCTGGGTTCTCGGCCTTTAAACGCTCAATATTGGCGCGTACTGCACGCACATCTATAGCGCGGCGATCGATCCAAATCTCACCATTAGGGCGAATTGCCACCAAAATATTACTGCCTTTTTGCTGCACAGCAGTTTCTGCACTCGGACGGCTTACCGTTACCCCAGACTCTTTTACAAAAGAGGTAGTAACAATAAAGAAAATCAGCATGATGAAAACAATATCCAACATCGGGGTGATGTCGATATCGCTTTCATCCGACTCTGTGGCAGTATGTCGTCTTCTACTCATAAATATTACATTCTTTAATCTGTGATTAAGATATCTGCTAAACGCTGATGGCCTTGTTGCGCTAATCGTTGAAAACGCGCTTTAAAATACAAACCCGTTAACGCCACTAATAAACCTGCCATGGTGGGCAAGGTTGCTTTTGAAATACCTGCAGCCATGGCGCGCGCATTGCCCGTACCGGTAATGGCCAACACATCAAACACACTGATCATGCCTGTTACTGTACCCAGTAGTCCCATTAATGGACATATTGCGATAAGCAAGGTAATAAAAGACAACCAGGTTTGAGTTTCTAATTTGAATTGGCTGATTTTGTAGCTGCGGATTTGGCGGGCAGTCCAAGAGCTGCGTTCTGCGCGCCCACTCCAATCTGCCCGATATGCTTTGATGCGACTTGGCATAGTGCGATAAAAAAACCACAGGCGCTCTAATATCAAAGTCCACAACATTAAGCAGACAATTAATATGGCGTATAAAACAGGGCCGCCGCGATCTAAAAAATCAAAAAGCCAAGCTAACATAATCAGTTATCTTTTTTGCTATTGCGAGCTTCCATCGCAGTGGCCACAAGGCCCGCCGCCTGCTCGTCTAAAATTTGAATCAAACGTTTACTTTGGCCACTCACCAAATTATGCGACAGCAATAATGGTATCGCTGCAACCAAGCCTAATACGGTCGTAATCAAAGCTTGTGAAATACCACCGGCCATTAATTTTGGATCACCGGTACCAAAGTTAGTAATCGCCTGAAACGTGGCAATCATACCAGTAACCGTACCCAGCAAACCCAATAGCGGTGCAATCGCAGCAAACAGTTTGATCATCGATTGTGCTTTTTCAAGTTGCGGCACTTCTTTTAAAATCGCTTCATCAATTTTAAGCTCTAATGTTTCAAGTGCTTGCGATTGATTATCGGCGTTGGCAGCAGTGGCCAATACTCGACCCAAAGGATTATTGGTATTAGGCGTTGCCAGATTTTTGATTTGCACTTCCACTTTTTTACGAATGCTAAACAAACTAATCAAGCGCCAAGCGGCAAGTAATAAACCAATAATCGCCAAGCCAATAATAATGTAACCCACCAATGCGCCTTGCTTAATACGCCCCACTAAATCGGGGTTAGACAACACCAAACCTAACAATGCGCCACGAGTTGGGTCTAGGCCTAAAGATTTAAACTCACCTTGATTAGCTTGCAAATATTCTGCAATTAATCCAGCTTGCGCAGGCTGTCGTGCCATAGAGATTAAACGGCCTGTTTCTTGGTCAAAACGTAAATAGCCGCTAGCGGTAATCGCATTAAACGCACCAATACGGGTAACTAATTGCTCAACTTCGCGACCATCGTTTTGAACAACCGGCGCAGTAAACTGGCTCACTTGGCCGGTCATGGTCATTTCTTCTTGCAGGGTTAACCACAAAGCTTGCAGTTCTTTAATACTTGGCAGTTCTTTGGCTTGCGACAGTTTTTCTAAATCTGCCGCGCGCTGGGGTTTTTCGGCGCGGGTTAAACTGGTGTGCAAAGTACCGTTTAAATCGTCGGCTACTTGGCGCACAACACCAAACATCTCGCCTAAATTACCTACGCGTAAACGCAACTGTTCTTCTTTTTCGGTTAAGCGCTTTTCGTTATTATCAAAACGTTTTTTCAAATCTGCAGCTTTTTTCTGCTCGGTTTTTAAATCGGCTTTTGCGCTATTTAATAAACCCTGCTGGTTTTGTTTGTTTTGCTTAAACTTAGCTTCACGCTGAACATTAATGGCCGACTCTTGTTGCTGAAACTGCTCTACCTGCTTTAACAAACCTTCCAAGCTCTTTACTTCCAAGCCTTTTACTTCCAAGCCCTTTTGTTGAGGTTGTTCAGCATAACTAATTGATGAAAAAGACAGTGCTAACGCAGACACAACAACTATTGCCTTAGAAAGTACAAACCGACGGGAAAATACATTTATTATCATATTACAGCGCTCCATTTGAGCGAACTGGCACTGGTAAAGTCATGGATAAAGGTAAAGGCAAAGGCAGCGTTAACAATTCTGGAGCCGCCGTTTGGCGCGCCACATTTTGTGCTTTGCGAACATCGCGTAACACATTCGTTGATAAAGCAAACCAGCTACTATCGGCTTTATTCCATGCCCAAGCAGCATCACCCGCCAGCGTTAAACGGTACAACGCGGTGCGGCCAATGCGTAAATAATCATAAACAACATTGTCGTCGGCTTTTTCACGGTAGGTTTCTAGCGTGCGGCCATATTCGACCTCAATTTGGTAGGCTTCTAAAACACGACGATATTTTTCCGATACCGTAATGTCGGCACGGCTCATCAAATCACGTAACTTAGCCAAGCGCGTGGCGCGTTCTTTTTGTAAAAAAGGAAGGTCTAACTGATTAAACTGCGCTAAAGAATCGAGCATCTGACTCATTAACGGCAAAATGCCCTGCTCGGTAAATTCAATCTCGCGAACTTGCTGATCGATCTTGCCTATTTCAGCATCTTGATTAGCTACAATGGCAGCCATTTGTTTGTTATACAGCTGCAGCTGATCGATCTCGCCGTTGGTGGCGCGATAATCTTGCAGCAATGCTTGATAAGCGTTATCGGTGGCGTCAATCTTACTTTGAGACTTAGCGGCGCGACTTGCGTCTTTAGCAACTTCTGCCCGCCCTTGACCTAATGCGGCAGTATCGGCCTGCACAAAAAAACTACTGCCAGCAATAACAAACCCAATACTTAATGCTAACTTTTGGGTGGCTTTACGCCAAAACACACTCATCCAAAATCTTCCTGCAGTCAATATAAAAAAGCCGCTGCCAGCATAACGAAAAATACAAATATCGAAAGCTAGGAACGACTTAAAACACTAAAACTTGATGCGAATCATTCTAATCTACAGTTCGATTGCATTCAATCCTAATTTAGCGGCGATATCAGCGGTGCCTTTCGGTGCAACCACTGCTTTTTTGCCCTCGCCATCAACCAAGTAAGTTTGCACAACGCGCTTAACATCGGCCAAGGTAACCGCTAATAAGCCCTGACGGTAAGCCAAACGGCGTTCTGGGGTTCTGCCCGCTTTTAAAGCATGGTGAATAATTTTAGCTTCACCGGCAGGAGAACTCGGACGATCCATAGAACCAATAATGCCTAGAATAGACTGTTCCACCAAACCTTCGTCTTTAGCATCGTTTAATAACCAATTAAGCGAACCCGCAAAATCATCAAACGTGCCTTCTATGCGCGGATCACGATACGAGTAAAACTTAAAAATGCCTAAACTAGAATCTTGCGAAGCACCCGCGCCATAAGCACCGCCCTTTTCACGAATCGCGGTATGTAAAAAGCCATTACGCAAAATACCTGCCGCTACCGACAGAGCCGGCGCATCTGGGTGCAACTGATTCACCGTAGCAAACGCCATAGCACAGAAATTCACCTGACTATCGACCATCCAATAAGCATGCGCGCCACTGCTGGCAAGTGCTTTAGAGTCTGCAGCTGGTATAACAAAAGCACTTTCTTGATACTCTTGCTGCCACACATTTACCGATTCACTGTGCGCTGCCAGTTGATCTTTATCTTGAATAATTAAAACTTCGGTTGGCTCACTGATCACTTTTTGCTGCAAAGCTTGTAAGTCACTAGCCAATGCCTGTTTTGCAGTACTGGCAGAATCAGCAAAGCTATTCTTTAAGCGCTGAGTTAACGGCAAGCCAGAAATATCGCTCATCATTGCTGCGTGTTCAGACACTTGCGCCGCGGCAATTTGCATCGCTAAACCATGGCCGTTCCCGGTAATGCCTTGCAAACGACGCGCACTGATTTGTTCAGCCAATTCACCGACACGCTCAACATCAGAAAAATCAGCCTGAAGCGCAGTTTCGCGCATCAAATCACTAAATTGTTGTTGGTTGCTGGCTAATGCTTTGCCCGAAAACGTGTAATAAGCCAACAGCTCATCTTCAGAGTTATCTGCGCTCATCGCCTTAGGCTTAATGCTGGCATAACTTGAAATACCACCGCAATACGCCGCTTGCTTTTGCTGCTGCTGCAAGTAATCGCCGCTGGCACCCACTTCTGTCCAGGTGTAACCCAACAGTGGCAACAACTGTAATTCTTGCGCCGACAGCTGAGGCAAATTGGCAATTAACTGCTGATAAACAATGCCATTTGTGCCTGTACTGTAGCTGGTCACGTTTGCGGCAACATTGGCTGCTTGGCGCGTTGCTTCATCGTCGGGCAATGGATATTTTATTTCATTGGGCACATCTTCTAAACCTACAGATGGCAAAATATCACTATCGTCTTCTTGCTCTTGGCGGGCTTTTAACGCTAGCGATTGCGCTACAATCGCTTGTGCTTCTTCTTCGCTTAACGCTGCTTTCTTTTTGCTCAGTTTTGCTTTTTCTATGCGTAATTCTTCTGCGCCTAACTGATTGTCGGGACGTAAGGTTAAGCGAATAAAATGACGATTACTGAGAAGTAAATTGTTAACTAAGTTTTGAACAAAGCTAGGATCTTTTACATCTTCTTTTAATGCTTCCAAAGCAGGCTCGATATTAATCATCGCCACTGGGTCACCATAGTGAGTCGCCGCGCTCATGCCGCTAAAAATAAGTTGCATACCATACGGATGACTATCACCACCAATCTCTCGCTGATGGAATTCTAATTGGTGTAAAACAGAGTCAATTTCTTCTTGGGCAACACCGCTTTTAGCAACGTCGTTTAATACATCAAAGACTAATTTTTCAAACGCATCAGCATCTTTAACATTACTGCCTTCAATGCCGCACATGAAACTCATTTCACGATTGGAATCTTCCAAGCCACACATAGGTGACGGAGCCGAAGCAAAATCACATTTCTCTAACGCTTTACGCAGCGGCGAAGCACTGTTATCCAATAATAACTGCGATAACAAATGCGCTTCTAATTGTTCTTTTAAATTAGCCGATTCGCCAAGCAACCAGGCAATAACATGATGGGTTTTATCTACCAACGAACCTTCATCTTCAGTCTCTATCGCATACGCCTCTTCAATACGCACCGGAGCAGCTAAACGCTGCTCTAAAGGCACAGACCACTGATGCTCTTGCTTTTCAAATCTTGCCAAAGCTTGCTGATCAAATTTCTGATGCAAGTCAGCCACATCCAAATCACCAAAAGTCATAAAAATGGCGTTGCTTGGATGATAATGACTTTTATAGAAGGTTTTTAACTGTTCATAAGTAAGATTGGTGATTTCAGAAGGCTCACCACCACTGTTGTAGTGATAGGTATTAGTTGGGAATAAATGCTTACTGATTTTCTGCCATAGCTGGCTAACCGGTGAAGACATCGCGCCTTTCATTTCATTGAAAACCACGCCCTTATAAACCAAATCGCTTTCAGGGTTTTCCATTTCTTCAAATTCAACACGATGGCCTTCTTGGGCAAAATCTAGCTCATCCAAGTTGGCGAAGAAAACCGCATCCAAGTAAACACTTAATAAATTGTCGAAGTCTTTATCGTTTTGCGATGCAAAAGGATACGCGGTCCAGTCGCTACTGGTCATGGCGTTCATAAAAGTATTTAGCGAGCGACGCGTCATCATAAAGAAGGGATCGCGCACCGGGTATTTTTCACTACCGCACAAGGCGGTATGTTCTAAAATATGAGCAACCCCAGTGCTGTCTTTTGGCATGGTGCGCAGCGCCACCATAAAGACTTTTTCTTGGTTATCTGAGGCAAGGTGATAATGAACAGCACCTGTTTTTTTATGCTGATAATGCTCAACGGTTAAATTAAGGGAACTAACTTCTGTACTGCTAATAAATTCAAACGCAGATTTAACCTGAGTCATATTTAATGGTGCCTCTTTAAATTTTTGGTGCTGTATTGTTGTAAGTAGCGATAAAAGCAATTGGAACTATAAAAAAACTTGGTAAACAACTACTTATATTAGGTAAGTATCTTAGTTACAGCCGTGATAATCAACGCAAGGTTGGAAATGAAAGGTAATGATTTAGAACTTCACCGCTTAGCGGTGAAGTTCTCCTGCTCTTTCTGGCTGATAAGTTACTTCTTTAATCAACACAGTAATCATGCCGCCACCAGGGCGTGGCCATTGTATCTTATCGCCCTGAGCCAAGCCTAATAAGGCACTACCAACAGGGGCAAGAATTGAAATTTTCTCGCCGCTTTGGTCAATATCTTTTGGGTAAACCAAGGTTAAAACAAACTCTTCATTTGTTGCTTCAACTATAAAATCAACCGTCGAGTTCATGGTAATAATGGTGTCGGGAACTTGATTCGGCTCTACAAAATTCGCACGATCTAATTCAGCCTCTAACTCTTTAACACCAGGAACAGTCGCAGGTAAAGATTCAATCAAATTGTATAGTCTATCTGCATCCAAAGAAGAGATAGTGATAGCCGGTCTTTCGTTATTCATCTCTACATCCTTAAAATTTTCACAATCTAAAAAACACAAAAAGCCACCCTAGAACCACGGGCTAACACTCCAAAAAGTTAATTTGAAGTGGCCTAATCGTCTAAGTGTAGCTTGTGCAAAATCCTATGTAATATAGGTGCTATTACGATGCCGCTGGTGGCAACGTAAATATATCCAGAAAAAATCCCATAAAGACTTGCGAACACCTTGCCCGACATTGTGTCTGGCAAAATAGACATCCCAAGCCCGCTTGTAATGGTCATGGACGCAACCAGTGCTGAACTCATATCCATGCCATCGAAATAAACATGCCCTGCAACCCCAATCAGCAACGCTATTACTACTAATATCACAGCAGCAACTACATGCATTAGCATGCGCTTTTTGAAGCGGTGTATGGGAATTAAAGGGGCTTTCTTATTTTCGTACATTTATATTTCTTCTATACAGAGGTTATAGGCATTTATAACAAAAGAAGCAACCAAATAAAGCGGAAATCAGCAAAAACCCGCTAAATTCCTAGCTTCGAGGAGTTTTAGCGGTATAAACAGCATAAGCCAGCGCTAGCAATAAACAAATTCCAGCAGGAATGAACAAGGCATTAAAATGCAAACTAGGAAACAAAAAAGCGCCTAAAGTGCCGCCCGAAATAAAACCAGAAACAATTAGAATAAACAGAAAGGCTTTACGAGTATCAAATCTTTCGCCACGCAAACGCGCACCTAGCGGGGTAATTTCGAAATCACAACAACCTCAGATTAATACACCTTGTCACCCTAAAGGGCGACCTACATAAGATATTTATAACACCCATTAGTCACCCTAAAGGGCGACCTACATAAGATATTTATAACACTCATTAGTCACCCTAAAGGGCGACCCACATAAGATATTTTCAACACTAACTTGTCACCCTAAAGGGCGACCTACATTTCTTGTGTAGGTTGGCCTTTAGGGCAACAACTTGTCGGGCTAAACCCCGACCTACATAATTCAAATATCTTTTATGCTCGACCATACTTATCTTCGAGCCGCACAATATCATCCTCACCCAAATAAGACCCACTTTGCACTTCGATCATTTCCAAAGGCAATACCCCAGGGTTTTCAAGGGCATGAACCTGCCCAATCGGGATATAAGTCGATTCATTCTCGGTCACCAAAAATGTCTTATCGCCATTGGTGACTTTCGCCGTACCCGATACAACTATCCAATGCTCAGCGCGATGATGATGCATTTGCACCGACAACTTAGCCCCTGGCTTCACCGTAATGCGCTTCACCTGATAACGCTCGCCACTGTCGATGGAATCGTAAATCCCCCAAGGGCGATACACTTGGCGATGCTGGTGGTGTAAGTCACTGCCCGAAGCTTTAATCTTCGCAACAATCGCTTTAATGTCTTGAACCTTCTCTTTATTGGCAACCAACAAAGCATCAGGGGTATCAATAATCACCAAGTTCTCAACGCCCAACGTTGCGATCATGCGACCCGAACCATCATTCACATCGGTGCCATACACATAACAATTTGAGCTGTCTTGCAAAATAAAGCTCTCTTCATCTTGCCCCGCAATCACATTGCCCTGCTCATCTTTATTAGCGATATCCCAAAGCGCCGACCAACTGCCAACATCGTTCCAGCCTGCATCCAAAGACGCAACCACAACCTCGCCCTTAGCCGCCAATGGCTCCATCACCGCATAATCAACCGACTCATCAGGGCACGTTTCAAACGCGGTCTTATCAATGCGCACAAAATCCAAATCTTGCTGCGTGGATACCATAGACTTAACACACGCATCATAAATATCGGCGCGGAAATTTTTCAACTCTTCCAGATAACGATCAGCGCGAATCAAAAACATACCGCTGTTCCACAAATAGCCGTCGGCCACATATTTAGCAGCGGTTTCTGCGTCTGGTTTTTCAACAAACTCACACACGGTTTGAACTGCAGAGCTTTCTGATTTCACAGAAGAATCAGAAGAAGAATCAAGCGGCTTAATATAACCATAACCTGTCGCGGCTTCAGTTGGCACAATACCCAAAGTACCAAACTTACCCGCCTGCACTTGCGGCAATAAGGTTTTCACACACTGCTGAAAAGCAGGCACATCTTCAATGACATGATCGGCGGCCAAAACCAATAAAACAGCTTCTTTATCAGTTTTCATCGCCTGAATCGCCGCCAAAGCAATCGCAGGAGCGGTATTACGCCCTACTGGCTCTAACAAAATAGAAGGCTGAAGCTGCATCTTGCGCATTTGCTCAGCAACCAAAAAGCGGTGTTCTTCATTACAAATCACCATCGGCTGCGGACTAACAGAATCGCTACCAGCAGCTTGCGACAAACCAGAAAGGCGCGCAGCGGTTTCTTGCAACATGGTTAATTTAGACGTTAAAGCAATAAACTGCTTAGGATAAGCAGTACGAGACAGCGGCCATAAACGTGTACCAGAACCGCCAGCCATAATTACAGGAGTGATCATACAAATCCTTTAAATACCGACAGGTGCACCTGCCTATTTTCTTAAAAGTGTTAAATAAAATTTGCTAGAGCTTAACATAAGCTTTACAGAGCAGTAACTTAGGATTTACTAAGTGCAGCGTAAGCGTAATATTGGCAAAAAGTCAGCCGCAAACTCACTATAAACTCAAAAGAACACCTCCACTAATAGCACTACTCAATCTAATAGCCCTACTAAACAGCCCCATTCCTTCGCATCTGCTCAATCACCGCATCCACGCTCAATCTATGTTTACGATAATAACTACCATTAACTTGCCCATGACTAGATAAGAAGCTTCGTAAGCGCAAAAAAAGCTCATAATCTATAGGGTCAGGGTTTTGCCAAAAATCAGCCAACGCCTGCTGGCTGCACAACCCTTCGATATCATAAAAAGCATCTCCCATCACCTTAACCGCCGCCTTATGATAAAAAGCAGACAAAGCCGTCGTACTATTAATAGTAATAACGCCTTTCGCGTGACTTAACAGTGTTGGTAAATGCTGGTCGTGACAATAAATAACTCGGTCTTGCAAACCAAACTCTATCATTAAATCATCAATCAACTTGCCATAATGGCAATGTCCGCGATCCATAGGGTGATGTTTAAAAACAAGAATATCTGTGGTATTGGCATGCTCTGAAAAAGACGACATTAGCTCATGAATAAACTGCGACATCGAATCGTAAGGAGAATGAAACTGAATTTGAGCATCGTTGTATACCTGCAGTGGCACTAGGAAATACTGCCCAGAATGCTGTTCAACTAAGCGTTTCTGCACATCCGCCTCGGTGAATTTATAAAGATAGTGCCGCACTAGCGCTTTAATCCAACGAATCATTTCATAAGAACGAGAAAGCGAGCGGTGGTGAATATAATGAGGGAAGTTTTTAGCTCTGAATGCAACCGCATTATAATACAGAAAACAGTAACGCATACGATTTAGCAGCGTTCCCCCCATGACATTCTCAGGCTCAATCTCAAGCTCTTGCCAATCTAACAGCCCCTGCATCTCTATTTCTGAATAGCCGTTTACGCCATTACGCTCAAAAGTTAAATGGTTAGGCCTAATATAGCCCTCTTCAAACGCATAAAAGCCAAGCCCCAACTCATGCACAACCGACTTTGCCATGCAGTGATAAAGGCGACAATCTCCAAAAACGCAAACAGAAGTAACGTCATTTTTAAAAATAAAATCACGCAGAAATTCAGGCCACTCTTCAGCAGTACCCGTGAAAGACGTTGACGGTATTCCTCGGCTGTACCACTCATCGCCTCCATTAAAATTGATCTTATAAGCGCTAACACCACCCTGCCTTAGCTTAGTCACCAACTTACGGAAAAATGGCCCCATAGGTCCCTGTAAAAATAAAACAGCCACAAATATTCCTTAGAAAAAATACGAATCAATAAAATATTTCAATTTTCTACCCTGCCTAAACAACCAGCCAGACTTTAAACTCTTATCGCTAGAAAGCTCACGTTGTGCCGCTAAAAAAGAAACCGTTTGCAATGGCCCAGTTAAAAAACCAGTACGCCAATCAACATAGCGAGAGTATTTTATCATTGCACCATAAACCAATTCATCCAACGACCGCACACTTCTTCTATTAGGCAATACTACTTTATCAAATGTTAAGCCCCAGCCCGCATAAAAAGGCGAACCATAAACAGTCACTTGCTTATTACGCAGCAAAGCTTCAAACCCCGTAAGAGACGTTAACGTACATACGCGGTCTGCGTGCTCTAGCAACTCAGCCATATCAATATCGGCCAAATACAAATCAGCATACTTCATCGCCGCCGACTCCCCCAAAGCTCCAGGCCTAACACCAGAATAAACATCAGGATGCTCTTTAAAAACTATATACGCGTCTGGATAATCTTTACGCACCGCAGTTAGCAGATCGATATTCTTCTTAATATCGCCAAGACTGCAGGCAATAGATAAATCATTTTCAAACTGCCCAGGCACCAAAACAACCTCACGATCAGCTGCGCCTTGCTTCAAATCTGCCAACAAAGTCTGTTGATTGCCAACACTACCAACATTGTATTTAGTAATCGAAAGCCGCTTTATGCTAGCGGTTAATGTTCTTGCAATAGATAACTGCTCTGCAGATAGATTCAGCGAGTTTAAAATATCAATAACATCAGAACTATCCGAAGAATCGTAATACATACCTTGGCGATCAATCACCAAACAAGACGGGCGTCGTAAATCTGCACCTAAACCAACCGAGCGCAGAAAACCATCCTCCATAAACCACACATCAGCCAAAGCATTTAATTCACCAGCCCAGTCTGCTTGCCCTCTACCCCAAAGCAAAACCGAGCAACGCACGCCCAGCTGCTTATTATTCTGCAAAATAGATACAAGCTTCTGTGAGTTATTAATAAACACCACAGAATCTGCCAAACGCCCAACAAACTGCTTAACAAACGCACGCTTCCATAATGAAAAACCAAAGGCATAGCATATTTCTACCGACGTGCGCTTAATACCTTGGCCGTCCAACTGTAACGACAACCAATCAACCACCTGCTCTGCCTGACAGATTTGTTGTGTTTCAGGATTGAGATAAGTCGGATACTGAATAAGGCTAGAATACACCAATTGTGGTAAAGTGAGCTTAGCAGTGCGGCGCTCACATACTATCTTGTCGTGGGTCAACCCCCACCCTGCATAGAAAGGCATACCAAAACAATGTACTTGCTTACCATACAATAATGCCTCAAAACCGAGTTGCGAGGTAACAACATAAACATCGCTCACTTTAGCCATCAATTCTGGAATCAGACAATCTTCTGTTAATAACGTTACACCGGCCGGTAATTTACTGGCGTTAAAGTGTCCTTTTTTGGTGTTTTTTCCTGAGATCAATACGTCTGGGTGAGTCTTGATAATGATGGGTTTGTTCGGATGAGCTGCGATTGCAGATTTCAGCATCTGCTGGAACGACTCCGCGCTGGCCAGCCCTTTTTCAATCGATTGATCACCTGCGGTTTGGTCAACCAATAAAATGCAATCATTACCAAGCTGCTGTAATGATTGCGGTAATGCTTTGCGAGAATGGTTGTACTTTGAAATACCGTTGCTGGTTATCTTGGAAATTAACTGTGTAGCTCGCGCCTCATCCCCGTGGTTAAAAATCGATGTTGAAGTGTTCTTGTTAAACTGCCCCAATAGATTTTCAAGTCGCGATGCTCTAGTGGCATCGTAATAAATACCAATATCATCTTTTATAAGAGATAGGCGCATGCTGTCTTCTGAGGGATGCCCCAGATAGCTGATAAATCCGTCTTCGAGGCAAATATAATCAAGATCGTTTTTTATAGAAAAGGTAAATGCTGGCCGGGTATTAGACTTAGTTCCCCACCCAATAACTAGGTCGCCTGAACCAGGCTTGCTATTGGCGTAAATCTTTCTCACAGCCATTGGTATAGTGCTAAGGCCATCTGTATTAGTGAAAAATAGTGGGATTTGATCATTATTCATAATGCCATACGATGCTGACCACAGTCCTTGAGGCTCAGACTTTTTTACCATGATCCATCCATATCCACTCATTTGAAACACATATTAATAACACATTAGCGGGCAAGTATAACGCGCCGGCAAAATGACATAAAGGCAATAACAATAAAAGGCACTATTAGACACAATTAGTCAGTATTAATAGGTATAATCAGCAGACATTATTCTATTTATTATTAATACTATTATTTTAAAGAAGTAAGTTGCCGTTAATGAAACCTGTTTTATACGTAAGTCACTCAAAAAGAGGATTGTTTTATTACAATGACGCATCAGCTCGTTATCGCTGCGTATTTCCTGCCGAAGCACTAATAGCCAAAGGCAAGCAAGCTCATGCGATTCACTTTAGTCAAATAAATAAGGTAACGCTTTCAAACTACCAAAAAATTGTTTTTCATCGCCCACAATACAGCGTAAAACTACTGCGCATCACAAAGTATTTGCAAAAGAATAATATTGAACATTGGGTCGATTTTGACGACCTGCTTTTTAGACCGGAATTATCTGCTAGCAGCGCTGCCGTTCAGTCGGGGAAAATGAGCATCGCTCTGGCTAAAAAACATGCGAATAGCTATCAAAAAGCATTAAAACTATTTGTTAATTGCCAAGTTTCGACAGATGCCTTAGCAGAACATATCAAATATGGTTCTGTTAAAACAACAAATATTAAAGTGTCTTACAACCGAATTCCAGAGCGCTGGACGAAGCAACTAAGTGATAAATCTTTAGCTTTGGGGTTAACTGAAAAAGCCAAGAACAGACTCGACAAAAAAATCATCCGATACCTTCCTGGCACAAGTCATCACAAGCATGATTTTGCACACATTGAAAAATTCTTAGTGAATTTATTACAAGAAAACCCCAGCTATCATTTAAATATTATTGGCGATTTGGATTTTCATCATAACGACTTCCCTGCCGATCAAATAAGCCACACGGCGTTCCAGCCTTACGAGCAATTGCCAAGTTTAATTGATGACAGTTGGATTATTATTGCCCCCTTGGTTAATAATATTTTCAATCAATGCAAGAGCGCGCTTAAGTTTTGGGAAAGTGGTGTATTTGGAATCCCTGTTATTTCTTCATCACTGCAAGATATGGAGCGTTATAAAAATGAAGGGCTTTGCATTAGTGACAACACATCAGAGTGGAATGCATTCATTCACAGTATGGAAAATCTAGAATTTTATGAGTTTGCATCAACGCGCGCTTTAGAAACATCTCAGCAAGCTATCATTACTCAGCCACCACACGATCACCGATATATTTACTTGAGACTGACTAGTGAATTCGGGCCTCGCTGGCCAGCAGATCTTATAAATCCAGTGATAAATATGAATACAAGAAATTTGCTTTTAGATACTTATAATAAACTACAAAAAGGGGAAGTATCTTTAACCCAAAATTCAAATAGCATATTAATTAATTCTGTCGAAATCAGCATAGAGAACGATCAAGCTAAGGCAACGCATAAAATATTCCGAAAATTAAAGAAGCTTGTAAAATCGCCTAAAGCATTTTTTATAGACTCTAAATTTCTAAAGAACATTAATCACGCTCTAGCTAAAATATCCGGCATTAGTAGATGACTTATTTTCATTAGAATATTCATTATACTTTAGAAGAGACCCTCCCTCCCAAGACGCAACATCTCGCACTAGTATAGAATTAAATTCGTTTTGAAAGGCTATCAAAATATCTTTCATAGAAGAACCTTTTAATTCAAACAAATCTAATCGCAAAGAGCCATCATCAATTGTTGATATAAAAGGCATTAAAAATTGAGCATCATATTTAAGCCCCATATTAATAACACCCGCTAAAACATCTATATCAAAATAATTAGTTGATAACTTCACTTTAGAGTTGTCTCCAAGATTAGGATGAATCATATCTATCGCTGCATAAATATTACCTTTTTCAGCCATAATAGAACGAGCTTTATTTCTTGAGTCCAAGGATTTATCAGCACCAACTTTTAACAAACTACCACCCGATAAACTCTTCGTCATTCCCGCATACATTGAAGTAAGATAAGACTTTATTACAGTATCTGTCTCAGCATTTTCATCCAATGCAAAAGGCGAAACTGGCCCAAGATACTGTGCTAAAACTAGTGGCATTAAGGTTTGATAAAAACTATGTACTGTTAAAAATACAACAGGCCTTGCTCCTGTTAAGGATGCCTTTATCTCCATAACGGATGAAACATCGATATTATTTGCAATCCAATCTTTATTTATTTTATCTAGATAATAAAAGATATTATCTCTAGCAATAAAGTTTTTAAGCTGTCTGATCCAAGCTAATTTCGCATCACCATCCATGCTACCTAAAACGAGATCATAGTTACGCATAAAATTTTCACGATACTGCAACCAATGACTTGAATCTTTTTTATTCCAAAAAAAAAGATTCATTTCAAAATATTCTAATTCACTAGACTTGACTCTTGACTCTTGCATATATTGCATATAATTAATTAAAAAACTCATAAAAACTCACTATCCCCCATAGATAAAATCCACCTACAATTATCTCCGCGATAATAATCGGTAGTCTCCCAGGGAGAGGATACCAGCCTTGCTCCATCAGTTTTTATTTCAAAAACAATATCTTTCAATAAGGACCTATAGTTTGTTTGCAACATCCAGAACAGGAGCGTAGAACCTGGAAAAGTATTTTCCAGGTATGATACAGCAGCAAGAATCATCAAGTGATAATTACTAATATCACCAATACAATCCATCAAATGAAAAGCATCTTCTGCCACTCGATTAAAAATCAATGTAACGTTTTTGCCCTCAATTAAAGCGCAAACACATATATATTCATGGCAAGGGTGATTAAGATATCGCTCAGAAATATAAGCCGCATCTTTTTTTAAAGTGATAAATTCTTTTGTTGAAAACTTCATACTCCCCCAAGAATCATCATGAAATTCAGAGCTATACTCATAAAATTCAATTATTGGTAAATCCAAATTTTTGAAGGGCCTTACAATCACATTTATAATTTCATCTACTTCAGAATAACTTCCTAATCTTTTAGCTAATATAAATTGACGTTTATGAGGGAATCCAAAAAGATAGGTTTTCTGCTTCCTAAATTGGGCAAGATACAAACTTACCAAAAAAGAGAATGCTCCATTTGTAATACCTCCTCGACTATCTTTTTTTATCATTACATCGCATGGTTGAAAGGCTTCGACTTCAGAGCCATAAACCAATAGAGTTCTTGCACTACACCCATAGTAGCCCTTTACAGTATTCTTATTCAAAAGAGCAATACAATAATTATTAGATTTTGAATATTTCCAATTCCAGAAATCTCTGGACATATCATGACCAAACACATCTCTAAACAGTGCTAAACATTGCCCAGTTCTATTTATTGAAGAAGAAACCCTACAGTCAAGATGTTTAGCATCAATATTTTTTTTAAAGTATAAAGAATAATCTGCAGCGTTAATAAGCTGCAATCCGAGCTGTGGCACCACATCAAGGATGTATGATTTTTCTGTACTGGTAATGTTAATGTTTTTCAATATTAATAAACCACCACCAACAACTTTAGAAAATGCGGTGCCGATTAAATCGAAAAAATTAACTTCATTAAAATCACAATCAATTGTGATTTCTTGATAATCTATTTCAGTCGTAACTAAGCTGGGTAATAGACAACTTGGATCAGTAATCAGTTCATAATAATTTTTATCATTCATATCAGCTATTTCTTTAGTCTATCTTTTTGGCGCTCTAGGGCCTTAACAGCCTGACGCCATTCAACTGCTGTATACTTAGGCATCCATTTTTCAATCACTTTATTAAAAAAACCTTCTTCATCTAGAGTCTGTGACCTAGAAGTAGATGCTGCTGAATCACCACCTTGATGATAAATCGTGGTTATTTGACTAATATGGTTAAAACGTTCAAGTCTAGATAACTGAATCCAGAAATCCCAGTCTTCAAAATAATCAAGATCTTCATCAAATCTAACCCCTTCAAGAAAAAACTTACGAGAAAAGCAAACTGAATGAATGGGTATATAGTTTGTTATCCGTAAAAGAGCTTTATCGAAAGGCTCATTGTAAACAGAGATTATACTTCCAGTGCCCGACAGGCCTTGACAGCCTGTATAAAAAATTGTCTCTGACAGGTTACGTCTGAAAAAACCGATAATATGAGATAAATGATTTGGCAAAAGTTCATCATCATCATCTAAAAAATTAATGAAATGCCCTTTTGAATTCATAAGAGCTGTATTAGCGGCCGCTGACCTCCCCTTACAACTTTCATGATTTATTAATTTTATAGAGAGTGACTTTCTAAATTCGTCGACAATATCATCAATATTGCATCCCCCATCATTAACAATAACCACATGAACTTTTTTATAATGTTGATTAGCAACTGATGCTAAACAACGCTTAAGCTTATCTCTTCTGTCTTTTGTTCTTACTAAGATTGAAAACATCGGGCTATCAATGGGTAATATATCGACACATGCTTTATTTAAAACTTCCACATGTTGAGCTTTCAAATTAACATGCGGAGAAGGATATTTAAAAAACCCTTCTGCATAACGAACATCTCCCGGCAAGGTATAGGATCTACTCCGATTAATAGCTTCAATAACATCGATATAATTATTTTGTGATATTTGTGAAGTGTAAAGAGACATCAACTTATGCTTAGTTTCATGCTCGGCAGTAATATCAACAAGCCTGTTAACAGACGACTGGTTACCTACTTCATAGCTAAAAATACCACCTTTATAGTTGATGGTAGCAAGACTTCGCATAACCAACCAAGCGGTTGATCGATGATCAGGGTGATACTCTTCAGGAGAAGGAAAAAAAACAACATCAGGGTGTCTAGATTCAACAAGCTCAGAAATCATATTAATATTGTCTGGATTTACCTGAATATTTCTATCAGGAAAATCCATAAATATCACCTCAGAAGCATCAATGTAATTACACGCAGCACGAAACTCCTGATTTCTTACCTCTTTCTCCCCACCCAGCGCGCCATCTGTCATTAACACGACAATGATATCTGCCCCTGATTTCTTAGCCTTTAGTAATGTTCCTCCCATACCAAATGATTCATCATCAGCATGGGGAGCAAAAACAATCCATTTCCCTGGAGCTATATCAACTGTTTTAAATGGTACGAGCGCGTTTTCTTGTTGCATTTTCCCAGACCTATAATATTGAGATTATGTATGGCTATATAAACTAAAAATAACCATTTATTTTTGCTGTTGTAAAAAATGCGTCATTTGCATTAACTCAACAGCCGTCCATTTCGGTATCCACTTATCTCTAACTGCATTTATATGATTTTGGCTATCATACACATCTTGCATGTGTGGCGAGGCTGCCGAAGACCCAACCATATGATACGTCGCGGTTATTCTGGGAATATGCCTAAAACTTGTAAAGCGCGATAACTGAATCCAAAAGTCCCAATCCTCCATAGACTTCAACGACTCATCAAACCGGCATCCCATATCAATGAATTGACGAGAGAAGGTAATAGCATGAATGGGAATGAAATTGCTTAGCATTATCCGCCCCTTACTAAAACTCTCATTATAGGTTTGAATTAACTCACCATCGGCACTTAAAACACGAACCCCACGATACAATACATCAATCGAATTATCCCTACGCCATTGGTTTAAAAATACATCTGTATGGATAGCATCAATTTCATCATCATCATCCAGAAAGTTAATAAAAGTACCGATGGCATTATTAAGTGCTGTATTAGCGGCTGCACTACGGCCACTAGACTCCGGAATACTCACAAGTTTCAAACGATGAAAATTAACCCTATATTCAGTACAAATCTCCTCAACATCAATACCACCGTCGTTAACAACCACAACATCTAGCTTTGATCTATAGGCTTGATTCGCCAAACTGGCCAAGCAACGAGTTAATAACTCAGGACGATCTTTAGTCCTAATTAAATAAGAAATAATAGGGCTCTCGTAGGGCATAGAATCAAAAAAGAAATTTTCATGAATATTCCTAAAATAGCCCTTAGGATTGTGATTAATATTGTTTATTTTTAAAAGCCCTTCAGCATATCCAACACCAGCAGGCAATGTATAAGTACGGGCCTTATTAATCGCTTGAACAACATCAAAGTAATTATTCTCTGTTAATTGCGATGCGTATAAATCACACAAGGCTTTTTTAGCATCCATAACAGAGGAGATATCGATTAGCGTATCGCAATCGCACTGCCGACTCACCTCATAACAATAAGCATCGCCTTTATATTTAGCTTCTTGCAAACCGCGCCAAACAGCAGCGGCGGTTCCTCGGTGATCAGCATGATATTCTTGTGGTGAAGGGAAAAAAACATTATCGGGTTGATAATCAATAATAAGCTTTTCAATAGTTGAAAATAAAATATTTGTTGCGTTAACAGAACTGTCTGGAATATTTAAAAAATGCGCTTTTGCATTAAGCGTTTTACAAACAGCACGAGCCTCAGCAATACGAGTATCAGCATCTCCTCCGAGCTCACCATTAGTCATATATACAATCGTAATAGATTGTCCTGAACTAGCGGCAAGCGATAAGATTCCACCCATCGAAAAAATCTCATCATCAGGGTGAGGTGAAAATACTAGATAACTCCCTACAGGTATTGAAGCAACACTATAAGGAATTAAAGCTGATTCTGGTAACATGGAGTTCTCCCTGAACAAAATAATAAGCACTATTAAACTGTGATGTGCATCACATTTCAATAGTGCTTTAAAATAATTCCTTAGTTTTTACATAATGATGTAAATGTACCTTCCCAAATAGTGCTAACGTGCCCACAAACGATAAAGTACGGGTTTAATAGCTCTTCTTTCTGGCCATACATTAAGGGCTTAAGCTCAGGTGTTAAAACTTGACCGCCTGCTATTTCAACAACTGCTTGTGCTGCACCAGTATCCCATTCGCACGTTGGAGCTAAACGTGGATATAGATGAGCCGCACCTTCTGCTACTAAGCAAAGCTTAAGTGAGCTTCCCATAGAGACAGTTTCTACGTCCCCTAATTGCTCTGAGAACTTGCTCAATGCCTCAGCACCATGGCGGCGAGAACCCACAACATTCCAAACCTCTCCAGCGGCCGGGATTTTAGCGACCGATATTTTTTTAGCGGCTTGATCACCATCTTGACGAAATGCACCTGTCGATTTTTCAGCAAAATATAAACGGTCCAGCGGTGGACAATAAACAACCCCTAAAATCGCTTTTCCATTTTCAATCAAAGCGATATTTACCGTAAACTCATCATTTTTATTAATAAATTCCTTAGTGCCATCTAAGGGATCTATCAGCCAATAAGTACCCCAGCTTTTACGCTGCTGCCAATCTACACCGTCAGACTCCCCAGACTCCTCAGATAAACATGGGTAATCACTGATCGCTTTTAAACCATCAATAATAATATGGTGGGCCGCCAAATCTGCCTCGGTTAACGGACTGCTATCGCTTTTTTCATACTGCTCGTAGTCGGTTTTGTAGATATCCATAATAGCGCTACCCGCCTTGCGAGCAATCTCGATAACACTGCTTAGTAACACATCCATCTTATCTATTAACCTCATCTTGTTCTGGTTTCAAATAACCGCGGGTATCTAAATATTCAATCACTTCATTCGCGGCGTCGTCGATAGACACATTTACATTTTTAATAGTAATTTCAGGATTTTCAGGTGCTTCATAAGGAGAATCAATGCCGGTAAAATCTTTGATCTCACCTGCACGCGCTTTTTTATACAAGCCTTTAGGGTCACGTTTCTCGCATTCAGCAATAGGCGTATCGATGAAAACCTCAATAAACTCACCCTCTTTCAACATGCCACGTACAACTTCGCGATTAACTTTAAAAGGAGAAATAAAGGCCGTAAGAACAATCAAACCAGCATCAACCATCAGATTAGATACTTCACCAACGCGGCGAATATTTTCGTTACGATCATCTTCGCTAAACGCTAAATCACCACAAAGACCATGGCGCACATTATCGCCATCCATCAAATAAGTATGTTGCAATCGCTCGGCTAGCTTACTTTCCACTGCACCTGCAATCGTCGACTTGCCAGAACCACTCAAACCCGTAAACCAAAGTAAACAAGGGCGTTGTTTTTTCATAAAAGAGCGAATTGACTTATCAACCGGGTGCTCATGCCACACAATATTATCTTTCACGCTATCCATCTCCATGATGTTCATTCCCATAAAACTTACAAATTTCTAAACCTAAAACAGACCAATAACAGCCTTATTAAAGCGGCCAAGCAATTGGCACCAAGAGTAACGCAGCAACAGCAACCAAAATACTCAGCGGCGCGCCTACCTTAAAGTAATCTGAAAAGTGATAACCACCAGGCCCCATCACCATCAAGTTAGTCTGATACCCCGTCGGCGTCATAAAACTAGCCGAGGCCGCTATCATTACAACAACAGCAAAAGCCTGATAATTAACCCCTAACTTCTCTGCAATCGTCAGCGCAATAGGCAGCATTATAATAGCCGCTGCATTATTAGTCATAAGCTCGGTCAATAAAGCCGTCGTTAAATACACCGCAATCAAAGCCAAAATAGGTGAACTAACATATTCGATTAAAGACTCTGAAATTAAACTCGCCAAGCCCACATGCTCAACCGCCGCGCCAAGAGAAAATGCACAAGCAATAACAACCAAAACCGAATAATCAATACTTTTACCAGCATCTTCAAAACTAATACACCGCGTCGCCACCAAAGCCCCCGCAGCCAACAAAGAACTCTCTAAAATGCTCAGCAGAGAAAAAGAAGTAGCAACAATCATTGCCATAAAAATGGCAATTGCCATAACCGCCTTCTTCTCGTCAGCATGATCACTATCGGCCAATTTACTAACAAGCAAAAAGTCGCGGCTATTGCGATGACGCATCAAAAAACCTTTTTGCGCCTCAATCAACAAAGTATCACCAGCCTGCAATTTTAAATCGCCCAAACGACCAGACAAACGCTCACCATGGCGACTAACACTTAACACAACAGCACTATAACGATGGCGAAAACGGGCTTCTTTAATCGACTTACCAATCATGGTATTGGAAGGTGAAAGCACAGCCTCAAACAAACGTCGATCAGACCGATTACCTTCAAGCTTAAACCTAGAATCATCCGCTAAAACCAAACCATGAATCTCTCGCAAAGCAAGAACAGACTCAGGGCTACCAGCAAAAACCAAACGATCACCCTGCTCTAAAACAGTACGCGGGCGAACAGCCGATAGAATCTGCCCCTCACGCTCAATTTCCACTAAAAAAGAACCCGACAAATTACGCAGCCCCGCATCTTGAATACTTTTCTTAACCAACTCACTGCTTGGCTGAATAATCATCTCAACCATGTATTCACGAACATGCTCAAACTGCTCAAGCGAACTCTCTCGATTAGGTAACAATAAAGGCGCAATAAACTTAAGGTAAAGCAGACCCATAATCGCAATGGGCACACCCACCTGAGCCAGGTCAAACAAACCAAACCCCGCGTAACCCTGTGACTGAACCAATCCATCAACAACCAAGTTGGTGCTCGTACCAATTAGCGTACACATACCACCAAAAATAGACGCATAACTAATAGGAATCAGCACCTGCGACAAACGAATGGGGTAACGCTTACTCAACCCCTGAACAACATGAGTAAACGCAACGACAATAGGCGTATTATTAACAAAAGCACTTAACACAGTAGTCACAGGTAAAATACGGTTAATGGCAGAACCCTGAGATTTAGGCGCACCCACCAAATAGCGCCGAAGCAGCTGAATACCGCCCGACTCCCTCAACCCGCCAACAACCACATATAGAAAGGCAATAGTGAAAACCGCAGTACTAGAAAAGCCCAACAAAGCCTTAGAGGGAGGAATAATGCCAAGAATAATAAGTGCTGCACAAACAGATAAAAAAATCTTCTCGGGGGAAGATAAATTCAACATCAAGGCAACAAATGTTAGCCCCAGCAATAATGAAACAATATAAATATCTAACATTTAAAATAACATACGCTTAAGCATGGTCTGTTCCACTAATACTTTCTGCCTGATTCAAAAAAATCTTGTTAGCTTCTTTATAAAGTTGAAGATCAAATTGAACAAGCGGCTTTAGCGCAAGAAGAACATTTTCATCAGTTATATCTAAACCATAATCATATGAATTCACATTGCTCTTGGCTTCCGTTTTTTTCATATCTAAACCAAGTAACGCCAACAACTGCGTTTGACTTTCTTTAGAGTATTCACTGATGCCAACAAAGTGCAGGTGCCTTAAATTCTTAATCGCTTGGTCTAAATGTTCCTGCCCCACCAATTCATTAGGTTTAACATTAGCAAGAAAACGTACTTGGCAATTATCAAACAATCCATAAGCGATCGGCTTAAGGCTTTTAGCGTAAGAAGAAAGATTGTCTGAGCTCGTGAAATCCAACTTGGCTAAATTATCTGCAATCTTATGAACAATATCAGAATGTGACTTACGACTTTTAATAAGCTCAGGTTCAGCTAAGCGTCTTACCCAATTCAAATGAGATTTCAAGTGTGAATAAGGCTCTCTAAAGAACGCAAAAACCACATAATCATGTTTAGAAAACACCTGCTGATACTCTGAGTAACGAATATGCCCAGATAAGAACTTAGCGTTTTTTATCTCATCCCACTGATCGCGCATACCCTCAATATGAGTGTAATAGGAATCACTAATAGCTGAACTTACTAAATCATTAACCGAAGACCCGGCCGCTTTAGGAATATGAATGAAAAACACTTTACGATCTTTGTAATTCGGTGCAGGTTTAGTCAGATTACCAATAGTACCCAGCACTTCAATTTCGGCCTTATAAAAATTATCACTGGAAAACTGTGCAGAAAAACCACAAAAAGGTGACTCTACCTGGCCCGATAAAAAAACATCGTTACGCTCAATATTCGCTATAACAAGTTGAACTTCCTTCCCCTTAGTGATTTTCAATGTAACTGGATTATCCCCAGCATCTGTATAAGAAACCCAACCACTCACTAAAGGTGCTATTAACTCATCCGCACATCCAAAATAACTAACAGTGGGGATTTCAAAAGGCTTCTTGCCTACAAACAACTTAGATTTAATTCGACGCAACACTGTAATTACCCTATAGAAAAATCTTCTCGCGCACGCGTGAGGTTAATATTATAAAAAGGATCATTATTAATGACCGATGACCAACGCGCTAATAACAAAGCCTTCTCTTGGTCAAAACGCTGAGCTTTTTCTGCCCCTGTATCTTCACCGCGTGTTTTAGACTCATGATGCAACAAGGTAGCAAAAGGCGTATAAATATTCTGATAACCAAGCTCCTGAATACGCAAACAAAAATCCACGTCGTTATAGGCAACCTGAAATGCTTCATCCAAACCATTAACTTCGTCATACACGTCGCGCTTCACCAACAAACACGCACCCGTTACCGCAGATAACTGCTGACGCAACTGAGCTCGGCAAAAATACCCAGCACCATTCCCAGAAGTGCCTCTATGAGAATGTGCTGCGTAACCACCAAGGCCCAAAATAACACCCGCATGCTGAATAGAGCCATCGGGGTACAATAGCTTCGCACCTACACAACCAACTTCTGTGCGAATAGCAACAGAAACCATTTCTTTAAGCCAGCCACCATCAATAACTTCAATATCGTTATTAAGCAGGCAGACTAGCTCGCCATTAGAGTGCTCTACAGCTTTATTATTAATTCTGGAATAGTTAAAAGCACCACTATCGTGAACAACTTTAAAATTGGGTCTTACCGATAATGCTTCTAAAAATTGCAGTGTTTCCTGCTCTTTAGAACCATTATCGAGAATCACAACTTCATAATTTGAATAATCGGTTTTTTCAATAAGAGACTCAACACAAGGCTTTAATACTTCCATACCGTCTCTGGTAGGGATAATAATTGAAACCAGCGGGAGAGCTGGTGGCAAAGCATACTTTACCGTATAGAAATTATCCCTATCGGAGTAGTGCGCTTCGGCATCTAAGTTATTAGTTTTTAAATAATCCGACAGGGCTTTATAACCCGCTTTGGTAGTATAAGACTTAGCCGTAGAAGATAATGCAGTAGAACCCTCCACCATACGCCAGTGATATAAAACCTTAGCAATATGATGAACATCCTTAGTCTCGGTAAGCGCAGAAGCTCTAAGCAGCAAGTCGTAATCTTGCGCGCCTTCATAACCTAAGCGCATTCCACCCAACTGATCTACCAGAGCTTTCTGATAAACACAAAGATGAGTGACATAGTTATGAGCCCTTAACAACTCTGGGTTCCAGTCAGATTTAAAATGAGGTGTAACCCTCACACCATCTTCTGACATCAAGTCTTCATCCGTGTAAATAATCTTGGCATCTGTAAACTGATTAACGACTAGGCAAACCTCATACAAAGCATTCAATGCCAACTCATCATCATGATCCAAGAAAGTAATATATTCACCGCCAGCACGAGATATCCCAGCATTAGTGGCAGCACTTATATGACCATTCTGCTTAAGATAGATCACTTCAATATTGTTATCTTCTACTTCATATTGCTGCAAAAGAGCAAAATGGTCTTTATTAGAAGACGCATCGTCAACCAAGATTAATTGCCAATTCGGATAATACTGGTTTTTAACCGACTCAACGCAGGCAATTAGCCATTCTGGTTTTGTATTATAAACAGGGCAAATAATACTGATGAGAGGTTTTAGAGGCAGCTGCTTAACAGCCTCAGATATTTCTTCTATTGGTAATGCTTTAAGAGTCTCGTTTTTATAAATCCAACTGGAATAATCGTTTGAAATAACTCGATCAAAATACTTATCGTAATACTCAAACAACTCAGTTTGATTAAGCTCCGAAAAAGAAGAGGAAGAACCTGCTGCGTCTGTTAGTTTTTTTTGCATTAACTGCTTAGCACGAAACGCTGGCAGCTTAACCAGTCTAATAGACAGCCTATCGCACCCACCATGCTTATCGTCTGGATCAAAACGAAATGTCTCTACAAAATCGCTAAAATAACAAATGCGCTTTACAACTTTCCCCCCAGGAGCAATCCGAGTAATAGGCAGTTTAAAAGCGCCTTCTTCATTAAACCCACCTTGTTTATTGGCAGCATAAAAACAAGCATTAACAGTCTGCTTAAGGTTAACTACATTAACCTCAAGCATATAAAATCCTTTTAAAGAGACGGCGCTATTAGGGCGTATTTCAAGCTGAGGGTCATCACCAAACCAAGACCAAAAACCATTAGAGTTTTGCTCGGCACATAACGTTGGTATCAATTCAAAATCAATACGATAAAAAAGCCAGCGCTTCAAGTTTCCATAAAATCTTTTAAACAAATTTATCTGCTACTTTCTTATAATTAGGTTTAACCATTGTATATCCAAACTTACTAAAGTCATTATGATAAAAACGATTAACCGCACTCAGTGCATCATTCGTCCAAATGATCTTGTCATGATAGGTATCTACAGGGTATTCCGAGATTTTTTCGCATTTAATATTAACGACTAAGCGAAGCTTATCTTGCAAACCAGACAAACCATCTTCCAAGCGATAGACATCTAACCCCTCACCTACAAGCTCGCTTTGCGGGCAAAAATGATTCTCTTTATAAAAAGGGTCAATATGCGCATTGTGAAGCTGAATCGTTACCCAGCGAGTAAAATCAGGCCATTTACGGGGATCTTGTTGCTGCTGTTTTGTTAAGCTGCAAAAAAACTCTCTTCCCATTCTCTGGTAAGGATTACGCACTACCGCAAACGCGTAATCCCAAACATTGCCCAACAAAGATACAATATCGTTATAAGGCAAATGCTGAGGCGGAACTCTAAGTGAGCTTATCGATTTTTGTTGCAATAAAGAGACTCTGCCACATTGCGATAACCAGTCATAAATATGGTCACCCCCTGCGCGCGGCACTCTTACAAACAAAACCTTTTTTTCTTCCATGTTAAATATAGGCATTACTGTTACTTCAATTCTTTTTACGTAAGTTGTTAGTATTTAAATATCACTGTATCCACTAGGGTTGGCAGACTGCCATGCCCAAGAGTCACGGACCATGTCTTCTAGAGTTAGCTCTGTTTGCCAATTTAAAAGCTGTTTAGCTTTGGTGGCATCTGCCCAATAAGCTGCTAAATCGCCATCGCGGCGTGGCTTTATAACATAAGGGATCTTTACATTATTTAGGCGCTCAAAGGTCTCCACCAACTGCAAAACAGAATACCCTTTACCAGCTCCTAAATTTACAGCCTCATAACCTTTATTCTCTTGCAGGTATTTCAGTGCTTTAATATGCCCAATGGCTAAATCCATAACATGGATATAATCGCGCACACCCGTTCCATCGACTGTATCGTAATCATCACCAAAAACACCTAATTCTTTCAGTTCTCCAACAGCTACCTTGGTAACAAACGGCATTAGATTATTGGGAATACCCTTTGGATCTTCACCCAATCTACCCGATGGATGGGCACCAATGGGATTGAAATAACGCAATGAAATCATCGAAAAATCAGAATCAGAATCACATAGATCCTTCATCATATCTTCCATCATCGACTTAGTTTGACCATAAGGATTAAATGGCAGTTTACGATGCAATTCTGTATACGGGTTGAATTCTGGCACACCATAAACCGTTGCAGATGAAGAAAAAACAAGTTTACGAACACCTTGTTCTTTCATAACTTCAAGAAGATTAATACTTCCAGCAACGTTATTTCGATAATACATTAGTGGATCAGAAGCCGACTCGCCAACGGCTTTATAGCCGGCAAAATGTACAACGGCATCAATAGAATATTTATCAAAGACTGCGCTTAAAGCACTTTTATCGCGCACATCAACGTGTTCAAACTTAGGCTTTATTGCAGATAACGCCTCTATAATTTCAAGAACTTTAATGGAGCTATTCTCTAAATTATCCAATAAAACCAAATCCAAACCTTGTTGCAAAGCAGCCACACAAAAGTGACTACCAATGAAGCCCGTTGCGCCTGTTACTAAAATAGTCATTATAATTCTTCAACAGCGTTAGAGTTAACAGTAAAGTTAGATTCATATAATGAAGTAATCGCATCTTTTAATGCGGGGCCAACATCAGAATGACGCAAGCCATATTCTAAATTGGCCAGCATATAACCTTCTTTACTTCCACAATCATGACTCTTACCCACCATAGAATAAGCTTCAACATTCTCTTGCTCCATCAGCGTAGAGATAGCATCAGTAAGTTGAATTTCATCACCCGCACCTGGCTTGGTCACATCAAGAATATCCCAGAGAGCCGCTGATAATACATAACGTCCAACGACTGCAAGATTAGACGGCGCATCCTTTAACGCAGGTTTTTCGACCATGCCGACCATATCAAGAGCTTGGCCTGGCTTAAGTGTTTTACCACCACAATCAACCACGCCATAATTCGACACTAGCGCTTCTGGCACACCCTCTACCATGATCTGGCTTTTACCCGATTCGCTAAAACGATTAATCATCTCAGCTAAATTATCTTTCGATAAATCACAAGCGGCATCATCAACCAGAACATCGGGCAATAAAACAATAAAAGGATTATTACCAATACAAGGGCGGGCACAAGATATAGCATGCCCTAAACCCTTTGCCTCACCTTGGCGCACATGCATAATGGTGACATCTTTAGGGCATATCGCACGCACTTCATCTAACAGTTGTCGCTTCACACGTGCTTCTAACGTCGCTTCTAATTCAAAACTTTTATCAAAATGGTTTTCAATCGAGTTTTTACTAGAGTGCGTCACTAAAACAATCTGTTTAACGCCCGCGGCAATCGCTTCGTTCACCACATATTGAATTAATGGCTTATCAACAATAGGCAGCATTTCTTTTGGAATGGCTTTTGTAGCTGGGAGCATCCGTGTCCCTAAACCTGCTACGGGTATTATTGCTTTCATTTATAACAATGCTCGCTAACTAAAGTAGTTTAAATTTTTTATAATGCTTTATTTTTCTGATACATCAATATTCTATCTAACATTTGCTCATCTAAACTTTCATTAAATTTTCCATTTGTAGCAATAAAAATCTCGTCAGGCTCTAATTCCCACCATCTTGACAACTCTAATTTCGCAACATAACTTTCTTCGAACCTTTTTTTAATTAATTTTGCTGGTGCCCCCGCAACAACTGCATAAGGCTCTACATTTCTAGTGACCACAGAACCTGCACCAATAACAGAACCATTTCCTATAGTAACACCAGCCAATATTGTTACATTGGAGCCAATCCAAACATCATTTCCAATTGATACATCCAGTGATTTATCAGCAATAATTCTACGTTTATAGTTGCCGCCATTGATTAAGCTTTTGGATACAACCATCCCTAAAGGATATGATGTAAGTGTATCAATTGGATGTCTTCCTTGCCTACCAATGAAAATAATACAGCCAAATGCTATGCTGCAGTAACGCCCTATACTTAGTATCCTTAGAGAATCTGTGGATGCCACCTTTAATACAGGCTCTCCATAAGTGTAATCTCCACAATTAATTATTAGAAAATCACGCTTATAATTTTCCAAAAAAATCTTAGCAAACTTCATATTTTTAGTCCTATTAGCGACTTCGGCTTAGCTAAGGTATGATTTTAACACCATAACATTTAAATAATTTCTCATTAGACTCCTTGAAATGCTGATTAACTTCTCTAACTTTATTTCTTTGTAGACACCAGCTTTCACTACCTACTTCGAATTTAAAGGTATTAATAACTGCATCTTTAATTCTGTTAAATGACTTATCTTCGAGATTAAGCCCGTTCACCAACCTCATGAATTCCAACTGCATACCAGTCAACGATTCATTAATTGACTCTCGCTCTTTATTATATTTATCAAGGTTATTTTGAATCCCAAGAACATTCAAAAAATCAGCTTCAATTGAAATATCTGATTTTTTTGATTTATATTCTCTAACTGCTACATTACCCCTGCCAAATTCAGCAGCCCAAAGGGCTGCACAATTAAACCAATCAAATTTTTTATAGAACTCCTGCGGGATCTCATAGTCTGTCTTATTGTGATTCCGAATTCTCTGCTTAATTGCTGACTCAAATATTTCAGATTGGAGCCGTACATAAAGTATAACTTTTACTTCAACATCTTTTAAAATGCATCTAATTATATCAAACCCATTTTCATACGCTCGGTTAAACAAATCTTCAGCGCTTAAAATGACATTCTCAGATTTTAATAATGACCTTAACGTGTTATTCAATTCACTTGCTAGATCACGATCATCATGCAATATTGCTTTCAATATTGACTTTGAATTTCCATCGTTCGCTTGACGATCATCCTTATGCAAACCTGGATTAGGGTATACAAACCCATTAGCATAAAGGTAATCTTGATTAGTTAACAAGAAATCTTGAATAGCTGACGTCCCTGTTTTAGGCGCCCCTATATGTAAGTAGCAAACGTTCATTCTCGAACTCTCATTTTAAAAATTTGACGGAAGATTGTTTTTGGCATAAAACTGTTTGAATCTTTTGAAGTTAGTTTCTGTTCTCCTACTAAATTTTTCAAAATCAAAACAACTAACAAAATCATTCATGGACAATAAGCTTTCTATTCTGAAATCATTAATACTTATACTTGGGACTGCCATTGCTTCAGCTAGCTCTTCAGTTCTTTTATCATGAGTAATTAAAATTGCTGGAGTACCTGCCAATGTAGCTGCAATTACACCATGAATCCTAGTACCAATAAAAATATCCTCTTTCATAACATCAGAAATCCATTGATCCAGATGAGTGTGATACTTCCCTTTAACCATAATGGAATCAATTAATTCAATTTCAGAGTTTGTGCCGTAATACTTTACAGCTTTAGAAAGATCACTGGTTTCATCTCTATTTAATATTGATATTTCAAAGGCTTCTGATTGAAAATATAGTGAGTTAGCATTGTTTAAAGCGAATTGATACAAGAGTCTTTGCTTATCATACATATTGGAGCTTGTAATTTCTGGGATATTATATCTTGTTGGCCCCACCCCTATTCGTTTAATTCTGTTTAACCCATTCATTCTTATTTCTGGGAGCTTCCCATTTGAAAATATTGAGGGACACCCAAGAACATCAACATTTTTGATACCTAATTTTTTCAATACGCTAGCGGTAAACTCTCCCCGAACACCAATGCTATGACATAAATCTGATATAGTAGTCAAAAAATTTTTAGTACCCTTAGGTATTCTTTTATAATCTGACAATGAGTCTAATTGTGCTCCTAGCCCCATGATAGTCACAGGTAGGTTAGTTTTTTTGATTAACTCCCCTAATCCTCCCCAGTCTTGGGTTGTATTAATCCAATTTGCGGCAGGAATCAAGATAGCATCATAGTTGGCATTGATTTTTTCAGGATTAAAGCTAAAGCCTATGTGAGAACAGTTTTTGATCTGGTCGTATGCAGCATTTGTGAATAACATATTACCAAAATTATGCCCACTTGCTTCTAAAGCACTCAAACCATGACGGCCTTTCAATTGCTCTAAGCAAATACCAATAACAGCAACTTTTTTCATTAACTACCCCTCCAAAACTTTTTTGACTTCAATTAAATACTCAGACTGCTCTGCTTCTTTTCTAGTTTTACTCTGACAAATATCTAGAGAGTCTTTTTGTATGCGTTCTATTTCTTTTAGCTGTACGTCATAATTTTTATGCGTAACACTGCCAGAGTGACGGCGATGTACATTTAAGCTTTCGCCCAATACTTTTACTTTTGCTGTATTGCTGGAAAGCATTTGAACGTAAATGTACCAGTCACCAGCTACTTTAAATTTTAAAATCTCATCAATATTATCGTTCAAGCAACGCTGTATGCTTTGCGTATTAAAAAGAACAGCACTTACATTCATAAATTGATTTTTAATGGCTAAACAGTCTTCAATAAATTCAGGTCCAGCATACACTTTTGAGGCGTCTAACTTTTCTATCAAGGCTTCGTCATAATAATAACGATAGTCGTCTGCTAAATGCTGATTCACTTCATCTATCTGAACCGAGTCGGTATAGGCAAGATCAAACTCTTTATCACCTGATAGAATTTTAGATAAAAAGAATTGATCCGCTGAGTCATCAGCCTCGGCTATCCAAAGGTATTCTGCTTTTGCTAAATCAGCGCCTTTTTTCCATTGTTTAAAGACAGAACCAGAGTTTTCTTCATTAACGACTAAGTTAACAATACGCTGGCGCTTAGCTATGTAATTTTTGATTACTGCAACGCTATTGTCTGGCGATTTATCATCTAATATATTGATTTCATAGATCGGGTATGCTTGATCAAATATTGATCTTAAACGTTCTTCTATATGATTTTCGTAGTTGTAGTTAGGAACCGCTACGCTGACGCGCTTAATGGAAGGGTCTAGGTATTCTACTAATGAGAAAACATAATCACTCCATTTAAACGCCGTTGTCGCTTCGGTAATTCGCTGATCTTCTTTTTCTTGAGTGTTTGAAGATGCTTCATAAGCAATCGCTACGGCCATGGCTTTTATATCAGCCATTGGAACCGCTTGCCCATTAAGAGGTATGTCTAATAATTCGGTAAAACCTCCGCCGCCCGTAAAGCCGACCACTGGTGTTCCTAATGCTAACGATTCCATAACCACAGACGGAAACGGATCTTCACGGGAGGTCATCGCAAAAACATTTGAGCCTTCCAGATAAAGTGAAATCTCGTTTGTGAAAGGAATATTATGGAAGTTATTCATTAACAAGTCTGATTCTAAATCACTTGCTAACCAATGCTTTAAAGAAGGCTCTATATCACCAATCCATAAGAAGTGGTAACTAGGGTCTTGAGCAACAAGCACTTTCGCTGCATTAACAAAAATATCAAATCCTTTACGTAAATCAGCATAACCAACGTTGACTACGACCTTTGCGTCAGGCGCTAACGATAAACGAGTTCGCAGCTCTTGCGTTGCGTTTTCATTTCGGCTGAGTTCTTGATATATCCCTTGAGGGTGAATAATCAGCTTGTCGGATACGTCGTTATCAATAACACCCACAAAAGAATCTTGAACCGCTTTGGCTGCAAAAATAATTTTTTCTGCATGACTTGCAATATCATTTGCAGCGCTTTCTAGACCATACTCTTTAATCAGGTTCTTTAATTCATGAATTAAAGAAATAAAGGTGATGTTCTGTCTATTCAGTGCTGATGCAATTTTCCCTGTAACCGTTGTATTGCAGATCGCTCTTGTTAAACCCGCTTCTTGCTTTAGTTTAATGACCAGGTCTTCAAACTTTGCAACATCACCGTCACAGACGTAGGTATCGCCAATTTTTTCGTATTCTTCAACTAATGGGCCACCACTTAATAAAGCAACTTTCACATCAATGCCAAATTGCTGTTTAAGTGTTTTGAAGATATTAAGTGTTAATAGTTGTGCACCGTGTTTATAAGCATCATGACCTACCAATAGTAATGAGTACTTACCTTTTACGTCTTCTTCATTATTGATTGCGCGATAGGTGGCATTCAAATATGCGCTGCCCCAGTACTGATCTGGCTCTAGGTGCGCCCCTTCTGCCCATTCGTTCCAGGCGTTAATGCAAACTAAGCTGTGTGAACCTTGCACTGGATTTTTCTTAGAGAAATCAACAACTGACGCCAACCAGTTTTGGTATTTTTCTGGCGTAGAGCCAATAAAGCCCATGCCCTTGTTCGGCTTACGTGCTTCGTTATCCCACATAGGGGTGACGGCTTTAATTACATCATAATCGAATGATGTATCATTAATGCTTCTTTCCACCATCTCGTCATAGCTAGGGTAATGACCTATAAAATCGGGATCAGTAACACCTAAACCTTGCACTCTTGAATCTAAGCCCGCCGCAACTTTATGTGGTGGAAATTCAATCGCGCCATCAAGGTCGTATACACGCGGATCTATGTCATCAAACGCTTGAGCCATATAAATAATGGGATCAAAACCATGATTGTCGTTAAACAGAGTACGCCAAAGTGCTATTTTTTCTTTAGCGTTTGGAATAATGCCTGGGCGATAGATAAAGAAAATAGGTCGGCCGTCGAGTGTAATGTATCGTTTATCCGCAAAGTGACGGGCGATATCAGCCACAAAGGCTTCATCATCTTCGTCTAGATAATCTTGTGCCATAAGCACATCGTTTTCTAAGCCATCCCATGTACGCGTCCAATTTTCGTTCGCCCACATTAAACAAAATGGCAGGTCGATATCATCATTAGCCAACAACATATTGGCTGGGCCTTCCATTAAGCGTTTGCCGTTGAACCAATAATGATAAAAACAAAACCCTTCTAAGCCTGCATTACGAGCCATGTCGGCTTGTGCAACCAAGGTTTCTTTTAAACGTAAGTCATAAAAACCTAAGTCTCTTGGCAGATGAGGCTGATAATGGCCGTCAAAACGACTTCTTCCTCGGGTCACGTTCGTCCACTCGGTAAAACCTTCGCCCCACCATTCACTGTTTTCTTTAAATGGGTGAAATTGTGGCAAGTAATAGGCAATCGCCTTCACATCGGGATTATGGGTTCTCTCGCCGTATTTGAAATCTTCAAAACCTGGCCCTGGCTTTAGATAAGCATTCTGCGCGGCAGTAATACTCGCCGTATTAGATTGAATTGCAGCTTCCGAAGCAACGTTCGGAGTAGGTTCAGTAGTCGACAGACCAAGAGCCTTTCCTTCACTTAAATAGTGGTAAAAAGGATTTATGCTTTCATCACCACTTAAATGGGTTTGGGTGTAATACTGCAAATCGAAAAAAGCTGATGGATTGCGTTTTTCATTTATCCCTTGTAATAAAAAGTGCTGATATGGGTCTATACCAGTGTCTCTAATATCCGAATAAACTTCTAAGTAGTATGCAGCATCAAACTCATCAATTGGATTAGCGAGAGGGACTAATGAATTTTGTAAATAATGAACGATTGCCGAATCATTAAAATCTAAAGATAACTGTTTCTTGTAGGCTATTGGATCAAAATACAGTGATGGTTTACGCCCTTCTGATTCACCATGAAGAAGGTAGTGAAGTAAAGGTTCAATACCCGCTGCTTTAATGTCCTGATATTCGTCAAGATACCATTGAGGATCAAACAAATAGTTAGGAGAGCGTCCTTCCAGGTGGCCATTAAAATAATAATGTTCCAATGGCACAGCACCATTTTCAGCAACATCAGGATTCGATGCTAAATACCATTCCGCTGAAAAAGCCCCTGAATGATAAAGAACTTCTATTCCTGAAGGTTCAGCGATATCGTTTTCCACGCTGCCTACGCTGTCTTTATTGCTATTGAACAATTTATGTAAAGCCTTATTAATTGATGTTTTCATAATTATTTAGCAGCCTTCTCTAATAGCTCAAACCACCACAGTTCATTTTCTAAATACCAAGTAATTGTTTTACGAATTCCAGTTTCAAAACTTTCTTGCGGTACATAGCCCAATTCGTCATTCGATTTAGTTGGGTTAATGGCATAGCGCTGATCGTGGCCTGCACGGTCGGTGACATAGGTGATTAGTTCTTGCGATTTACCTTCAAGTGCTTTTTTAGCCGTTGGGTATTTCTTTGCTAATGCAGAATCTTTAGCGAAGGCTTCATTCATTAATTCACAAATCAAATTAACGATATCGATATTCGCCCACTCGTTGATTCCGCCAATGTTGTAACACTCACCTAAACGCCCTTTATTAATCACCAAGTCGATCCCGCGAGCATGATCGGTTACATATAACCAGTCGCGTATTTGTTGGCCGTTACCATAAATTGGCAGTGGCTTATCAAATAGTATGTTGGTTAATACCAGTGGAATTAACTTTTCTGGAAAGTGGTATGGGCCATAGTTGTTCGAGCAATTAGAGGTGGTTACTTCAAGCCCATAGGTATGATGATAAGCGCGCACTAGGTGGTCGCTTGCCGCTTTACTGGCAGAGTATGGGCTACTTGGTGTGTATTGTGTTTCTTCTGTGAACGCTGGATCTTCTGGGCCTAAGTCGCCATACACTTCGTCGGTACTTACGTGATGAAATCTATGAGTTAGCGGTGCTTGGCCGTTAGCTTTTGGTTGTTCGATCCAGATTTTTTTCGCCGCTTTTAATAAGCTATGCGTACCGATAATATTGGTTTCTATGAAGGCATCCGGGCCGTCGATTGAACGGTCGACGTGGCTTTCGGCAGCGAAGTGAACGATGGTATCAATTTGATGATCAATCAATAATCCCTCTACCAAGTCAGTGTCACAAATATTGCCATGACAGAAACTGTAATTCGGGTTGTTTTCTACAGGCTTTAGGCTTGCCAAATTACCGGCATAAGTTAGTGCATCTAGCACGACAACCTTGTCTTCAGGGTAGGTTTCTAACCAATAGTGAACAAAGTTCGAGCCAATAAAGCCAGCACCGCCTGTTACTAATAATGTTTTCATTTTAAATCAGTTGCCGTTAAGCAACCTCCCTATTTTTAATTTGTTTGGTTGTTGGCCTAAAGGCCAACCTACATTCAATACTCTAAATTTATTGTAGGTCGGGGTTTAGCCCGACGATTGAAGAATTATTTCCAATCTCGATGTCGAATTGGAGCACGACCTACATTTTTGTTAATTCTTTTAACATGCTGTTTAATGCTGTACGCCAATGCAGGCCATCTGTTTCTAAGATCTGATACGTTTTGTCGGTATCCATAACACTATAGGATGGGCGTTTGGCTGGTGTGGGGTAGCTAGCCGCTTTGATGGGTTTAATAGGAATACTGTTCTTTAGCAGCCCTTTCTCTAAACCAAGCTCTTGAATCGCAACCGCAAAGTCATACCAACTTGCTACGCCTAAGTCGCTGTAATGAAAGGTGCCACATTCCGAATAAAACACGAATTTCCAGCAGGCTTTTGCCAACCCGTTGGCCCATGTAGGGCTTCCAATTTGGTCACTGACTATGCCTAGTTCTGGTTTTTCGGCCATTAGTCGTAACATGGTTTTAACGAAGTTATTACCATGCTGGCTATAAACCCACGATGTACGAATAATCACACTGTTGTCTGGATATAATGTGTTTATAGCCAGCTCCCCTGCCAGCTTACTAGCACCATAAACCCCTAGTGGGTTGGTTGTATCATCTATGGCATAAGGGGTATTTTTTGCTGCATTGAATACGAAGTCGGTAGAAATGTGTATTAATCGCGCATTCATTTTTTTGCAAACCAGAGCCAGATATTCAACGCCTTTGGCATTAACCGCGTAAGCGTTTTCTTCGTCTGTTTCGGCTTGGTCTACAGCGGTATAAGCAGAAGCATTGATTACAACGTTGGGTTGAATATCGGCAATAGCCGACTCTACTTGTTGCTGGTTTCGCACATCCAAAGCTTTTGAATCAAAAAAATGTGCTGTTACATTGCTGGGCTGAGTTTGCGCTAGCTCATAAGCCAACTGTCCATTTTTTCCAACTACCAATATGGTTAACTTACTGCTCATGATGTCCTTTTTGCACTTTAAAAATACTACTTGTTTATCACTTGCCAAATTTTCTAGAGTGCAGTTGCTGATACTTACTACCTTGCAACTGCATTCGCTGTCATATTAAGCAAATGTATCGGCTTCATTGAACGCTTTGGCATTCTTATCTTTATCCGATAGTAATGGTGGCAAGTTATTCACTAGCGGCCAGTTAATACCAATGGTTTCATCATTCCATAACAATGAACGGTCATGCTCTGGAGAATAATAATCGGTACATTTGTATACAAACTCTGCGGTTTCACTCATCACATAAAAGCCGTGAGCAAAACCCTCTGGAACCCAAAGTTGCTTTTTGTTATCCGCCGATAGTATTTCACCAACCCACTGTCCAAAAGTTGGGCTGCTTTTACGTAAATCTACCGCGACATCGAATACTTGACCCTGAACTACGCGTACCAGTTTGCCCTGTGTATTTTGTATTTGGTAATGAAGCCCACGTAAAATACCCTGGGCTGATTTGGAATGATTATCCTGTACGAAGGGCTTCCCTCCCGTCAGTTCATCCATCACGCTGGCACGAAACGTCTCCATAAAAAAACCACGATCATCACCAAAAACTTGTGTTTCTATAACTTTCACTTCTGGGATTGAAGTATCAACAATTTTCATAATTTATACCTGACTATTTATTTAGCTGTTTGTAGCTCTGGGTGATGCTCGATCAAACTAAATAAATATTGGCCATAGCCATTCTTTTTCATCGGTTCAGCCAGTGCTTTTAGCTGATCTGTATCGATCAATCTTAAGCGATAAGCAATTTCTTCTGGGCAAGATACCTTAAGTCCTTGGCGTTTTTCGATAGTGGCAATAAAGTGACTGGCATCTAATAAACTGTCGTGCGTTCCTGTATCCAACCACGCAGTACCACGGCTAAGTATTTGCACATTCAACGTGCCATCTTCCAAATACACTTTATTAACATCGGTAATTTCTAGCTCGCCACGAGCGCTGGGTTTAATATTTTTAGCTATTTCTACTACGCGATTATCGTAAAAATATAAACCTGGTACTGCATAATTAGACTTTGGGTTTTCTGGTTTTTCTTCTAAAGAGATGGCTTTTCCATTTTCATCAAATTCAACAACGCCATAAGCTGCTGCATCTTGAACGTGATAGCCAAATACCGTCGCGCCAGCTTCTTGATTTGCCGAGGCATTAAGCATATCTCGTGAGATATCTTGGCCAAAAAACAAATTGTCGCCCAATATTAAGGCAACCGAGCAGTCACCAATAAATTTTTCACCAATAATAAAGGCTTGGGCCAAGCCATCTGGGGACTCTTGTATGGCGTATTCAATACTTATTCCCCAGTCGCTGCCGTCGCCTAGTAAATTCTTAAACCCCTCATGGTCGTGAGGTGTTGTTATCACTAAAAATTCTGTAATGCCTGCTAGCATCAGAGTACTTAACGGATAATAAATCATTGGTTTGTCGTAAACCGGCATTAACTGTTTACTGACTGATTTTGTTAAAGGGTATAAACGAGTACCAGAACCACCCGCTAAAATAATCCCTTTCTTCCCCTTACTTATTTCCTTGATAACATGCTCCATAGTCTTCATTCATCCATTCTTTCAATATTTGTGTGAATATTTAAATTATTTTTTAAAGCGCAATAATAACCGCTGCTGATACGGCTATTTGATACATTACTTGTGTTAAGTCTTTAAACAACTGAAGAGACTTTGTATCAGGCTCAGCCAAGACAAATATCTCATCTCCAGGTTTAATATAATCTTCTTCGTCTAAATCGGAGTTGGCATTAATAAACTCACCATTAGGGCGCATTACAACAATGTTAAAATCTTCTACACCACGATTAGTACCACCGGCTTTGGCAATAAAATCTTCGATGGTTAATTTGTCGTCATAGGCGATAGCCGTTGGGAATAAAACTTCACCATGAATCATCACCAAGTTTTTATTACTCGGCACGACTATTCTATCGCCTTGCTGCAGAATAATTTTGTCCGCCTGATACCCTTTCGATAATAAGACTTGCCCCTTAGGTTCAACTTCCCGCGCTTTTGAGATCCACTGTAAAATAATTTCTGCTTCTGCTTTTCTTAGTTGTGCTTCTTCTTCTGTACTAGAGCGTGCGGTTAGTACACTTTGTTCTAGCGAATTAAGCGAGGCTTGCAGCATATTTTTTTGGCGCTCTGCTACTGAGTCTCGGTAGAGTTGTATCCCTTTTTTATTTGATAACGTGGTGTATTTTATCTGATCCATAATGGTTTTTAGCGATGTCCCCCAAGGCACGACCAGTTCATTTTCTGACTGATGCTCACCCACCACTTCTATGCTGATACTATTTGGGCGTAATTGAGTCGATAGCTTAATTAAAGCGCCATTTGAAACCATCTGGTTTTTGACATCTTTCAGCGCATATTGGGTTGCTTCTACATTTTTTCCAGTTGCTTCTATTATCGTTACGTTGGTTGCCTTATCGTTTGGCACAACCGCATTTAAAATTCCGGCAATAGGCTCTTTACTGCCTTTAATTTCGTAGCGGCCACTAAAACCTACTTCGCCTTCGACCGTCACAACGCCGTAACGTGGGCCAACAAATATCACATCACCATCTTGTAGTGGCGCACGAGGCATTGTTCCAGAGGCTAAGAAGTCGTATAAATCGATATTTTCGATGGTTATATTATTACGTCGTAGTTGTATTTGGCGTAAGCCGCCAATATCAGAGCGTATGCCCTTGGCCTGATCAATAAAACGTAAAATACTGTCTCCCGACTGCCCTTCGTATAACCCGGGTTTATTGACCAGTCCAGTTAGAAACACTTTAACTTTTTGTGTGGTTAATAAGGTTACATAAACTTCAACGTTCGATTTATAAACACGTTTAACCGATCTTAATACCAGTTTGTTTAGTTCTTTATTACTTACACCTTGTACTTTAATAGGGCCTACTTTAGGTATAAAAATATTCCCTTTAGGGTCTACTACGATTTCTTGTTGATACTCCAAACCACCCCAAAGTTGTACCAGTAAGGTATCGCCACTGGCTATGCGGTAATCTGGGTTTATGCCCGAGAACGACACGTCGGTAAATCCGCCATGAAATAACCAAGAGCCATAAAGATTACCCGCCTTACTGTCGTTAATTGATTCTACAACTTCGGCATCTTTATCTTTTTGCAGAGTGACTGACCATGAAAATGCCGCAGGCAGTAATAACAATAGAGATAGGAGTATTTTAATCATTATTCTTGATGCTCTTTGATGATTGAAAGTATTAAGCGCCCAATAAAGTACGATAATAGTAAAACGATGAACCAGGTTAAAATGCTGTGAACGCGGCGAGGATATTTTTCCTCTTCTGCTAGCGCTGGGTGTTCTATTATTAGTAAGTGCTTTAGCTTTCGGTACGCTTCTGCGCGCACGGTTTCTAACCCTGCTAAAGCTGACTTGTATAGATCTGACGCAAGCTCTGTATTCAGTTTTATTTCTTGAAAGTTCACATTTATTTTGTTCAACGATTGCTGGTCGTCAGAGGTTAGACGCTGCTTTTCTTGCGCTAGTTGTTCTTTTAATGAGGCTACGCGAATCTTTTTAGCTTTAACTTCTGGCGCATCGTTTCGCATGAAGGCTAACAAAGACTTCAATTCGGTTTCTTCATTGATAATGGCAGATTCAATTCCATTTATCGCGGTGACCAAGGCATTACTCTGCTGTTCTGGGCTATAGAGTTTAAATTTGTCCTGAAAGGTAATTAACTCACTTTGGTTTTTGCTTAATATGGCATAAGATCGCTCGACTTCTGCTTGCGCGTAAGCCATCTGTTCGCTTGCCATTTTAGCGCCTAAATCATTAATAAATTTTTCACTGATTGTGAGCAAGGCTTGATTGACCGATAAGGAATAATGCGGATCAAAGGTTTGAACTTCTACTAATAAAACATCCGACAATTCATTGTGTATTATTTGAATATGTTCTTTATAAAATTCAACGTATTCTTCAACAGTACTGTCCGTCTTTAGCTTACTTAGCGCATCCCAATCGTCACGTTCATAGTGCGATTTAAGTGATACCGCCTTATCCAAAGCAACCGCCATTTCACGCGACTGCAAAAAAGTTTGAAGAATTAAAGCATCACGCATACCTGATGATACTGCCCCAAGACCCGACAATCCCAGTAAAGACGAATCTTGCCCACCGGCTTCTTTCACTACAAACTGTGCCTCGCTCACATAACGCGGTGAAGCAATTAAAGCGTAATAAATCACTAACAAAAGAGAGGCCAGGATGACTAACGCAAACGATCCAAATTTTGCCCATGTATACATCACGCTCTTTTGGGCTTTAACATAGACGGTTGAATCTTTAACAAATTGCACCGGTTTACGTTTTAATTTTTCTAGTTTGCGCTGACGAGCAGTTTTCACTACAACTTCCGTCTCGTTATTTTTTGGCATTAACATATGTCTCGTTATAGTCTTTTATCGCTGAAGCTAAATCTGGATAGTAGATCAAGGTTTTATTTTTAATAACAATCCCTGCTTGGCAGAATTTTTTTAACTCCTGCATCGAGTGATTCACCATGATCAGTTTGGTATCTTCGTATTTTTCCAGTAACAACTTTTTACTTTTTTCTTTAAATGCAGCGTCTCCCACTGCAGTTAGCTCATCGATTAATAACACATCAAAGTTCAATTCGAACGCCATTGCTAAACCGAAAGTTACTTTTGATCTCATGCCGTTGGAGTATGTTTTTACGGGTTCGTCAAAATACTGACCTATTTCGGCAAAGTCAGCCACCTTCTGCTCAACCATCTTGGTGTTTTTGTGGCCATTTATGCGGGCAACAAAACGCACATTTTCGCGAGCGCTCATACTACCCTGCAAGCCACCCTGTAGGCCTAAAGGCCAAGAAATTCTTTGATCGCTAGTAATAGTACCTCGCGATGGAAAATCCGCACCACCAAGCATTTTTATTAAGGTGGATTTACCAACACCATTGGGGCCTAAAACTGCAATATTTTTATCCATTGGCAGGCTAATATTTACGTCTTTGAAAACGTAGCTACGCCCCTGCTTGGTTGGGTAATATTTGCTAACGTTGTTGAAATGAATCACGAAGTTATAAACCGCTGGCGACTAACCTGATAGAACATTAACCCTGCTGCGTTAGCAACCAATGCTACAAAAGCGACATATTGCCAGTCACCAACCGGGCTCGTATAACTAACAAACATGGATTGCCTAATTAACTCGATAATATGAAATATAGGGTTCCAATCAAATATGTACATATACTGCGGGGGTATCATGGTTGCTGTAAAAAATATGCCCGACATAATAAACATTGGCATCATCACCATTGCAACCACCTTGGTAGTATCTTCCCAGTAAGCCGTTGCAACACACAATAAAATACCCAGGCCAATACTTAGAAAAACAAGCAGCATATTAATACCAAAAAATGCCAAGAAATCTTGCATTTGAACATCAAAGCCCATCCACGCCATAGATGCCAAAATGAGTGAAAAAACAATAATGTAAGTAGCCAGTTCAATAATTAGCCGAGTAATAATGGGATCCAATATGGAAACTTGTCGATAGGTAAACAAAGCTTTATTGGCTTGAACCGAACTGGCTAATTGAGGTAAAAGTTTTGAAAAAAACTTAAATGGCATAATGCCAGAGACCATAAAAAGCGCGACATGAACCCCAGAAAGACTATTGCGCCCCATTAAGCTCCATATAATTGCCATGATTGATGCCTGAGCTGCTGGCTCGACAAGAGCCCAAAAGTACCCAAGCTTTTTAGCACCAAAGCGAGTTTTGAGTTCGCGTATCATAAGAGCATAAACAGTATCAAACATGATTTGTAATGACGTACGCTGAGTACGCATAGAACTTTCCATATTCTTGCTCTCAAAGAGGAGGGTTTAACAATTGCAACTATGTATCTTTGTATCTGTGATAAGAAAGCGGCTGAATGCGCTATCTATCAAGAGGGGCGATTATAGATCAGTTAACTCATAACTCAAGTGCTATCTATTCTCTTATAGATCTATTTTGAATAATTACATTTGTTTTAGGCATAAAAAAACCGAATCATAATTGCTTATGTTCGGTTGATTTATCTTAGTGT